>Ga0129315_1000885_pt1 | contig 16306 bp, 15 predicted proteins | sample Cm827metagenome_FD_94432 | JGI IMG/M metagenome (GOLD analysis project Ga0129315, IMG submission 94432) | Eastern black-and-white colobus group fecal microbial communities from Wisconsin, USA - Cm827 metagenome | ecosystem: Host-associated > Mammals > Digestive system > Large intestine > Fecal...
AAACAACGGCTCCGGGCGTTTGCCCGGAGCCGTTCCGATTCGCGTTATTTTTTCAGGCTCTCCGCCCAGGCGGCATAGCCGGCCACGGCGGCGGCGCTGTCCGGGCCCTGGGCCAGGATATAGACCTTGACCTTGGGCTCGGTGCCGGAGGGGCGGACGATGACGCTGGAGCCGTCGGCCAGCTCGTACCGCAGGACGTTGGAGCCGGAAAGCTCCATGGCGCTTCTGACCCCGGTGGCGGTATCCACCACAGAGCCGTCCTTGTAGTCCTTGTGCTGAAGGACCTTGACCCCGGCGATCTCGGCGGGGGGATTCTGCCGCAGGCCGGCCATGAGGTCGGCCATCTTCTTCAGGCCGTCCAGGCCGGGCATGACCAGATTGAGGGTCTTTTCGGTGTACTGGCCGTATTTCTCATAGAGTTTTTCCATGGCCTGCCAGAGGGTCATGCCCTGGCTGTAATACCAGGCGGCCATCTCGGTGCAGACCAGGGCGGCGGTGACGGCGTCCTTGTCCCGGACGTAGTCGCCCATCATATAGCCGTAGGACTCCTCATAGGAGAAGAGAACCTTGCCTTCGCCGCTTTGTTCCAGGGCATTTTTCTTTTCGGCCATAAACTTGAAGCCGGTGAAGGTGTCAAACATCTGGACGCCGTTCACCTCGGCCACCTTCCGGGCCATCTCGGTGGTGACGATGGTCTTGAGGGCGGCGGCGTTGGCGGGCAGGGTGCCCGCCCGCTTCTTGGCGGTGATGAGGTAGTCCAGCAGCAGCACGCCGGTCTGGTTGCCGGACAGGGGGACGAACCGGCCCTCCCGGTTGCGGACCATCACGCCCACCCGGTCGGCGTCGGGGTCGGAGCCCAGGATGAAATCGGCCCCCTCCCGGTCGGCCAGCGCCACCGCCAGATGGAAGCCCTCGGGATTCTCCGGGTTGGGGGAGGCCACAGTGGGGAAGTCCCCGTCGATGACCATCTGCTCGGGCACGCAGAGCACGTGCTTCATGCCCAGGCGGCGCAGCACCTCGGGGATGAGGCGGTAGCCGGTGCCGTGGAAGGGAGTGTATACCATCTTGAAGGTGTCGGCCACCCGCTCCACGGCACTCTGGTCGTTGACCTGCCCCATGACGTGGGCCAGAAAGGCCTCGTCGGTCTCGGCGCCCATCCGGGTGATGCGGCCCTCGGCCATGGCCTGCTCAAAGTCGGCCAGCTTCGGGCTGGCGAACAGGTCGAGCTCGGCCATTTTTTGGGCGATGGCGTCGGCGTGGCGGGGGGGAAGCTGGGCCCCGTCCTCCCAGTAGACCTTGTAGCCGTTGTACTCCTTGGGGTTGTGGCTGGCGGTGACATTGATGCCGGCGATGCAGCCGTATTCCCGGATGGCGAAAGAGAGCTCCGGGGTGGGGCGCAGGGATTCGAAGATGCGAACGGGGATGCCGTTGCCCGCCATGACGCGGGCGGCCTCCCGGGCAAACTCGTCGGAGTGGTGGCGGCAGTCGAAGCAGATGGCCACGCCCTTCCGGGCGCTCTCCGGCCCCTCGGCCAGGATGACCTCGGCAAAGGCCTGGGTGGCGTGGCGGATGACGTGGACGTTCATCTGGTGCAGGCCCACGCACATGGTGCCCCGCAGCCCGGCGGTGCCGAACTCCAGAGGGGCAAAAAAGCGGCTTTCGATCTCCTTTTCATCTCCGGCGATGGCCTGGAGCTCGGCCTTCTCGGCCTGGCTGAGGGCGGGGCTGTTCAGCCAATTCAGGTAAGTCTCCTTGTAGGACATGACATCTCCTCCTTATATGAATGATTCTGCGGCGGAAATCGCCGCTATTCGTCGTGCAGCAACAGGGCCCGGGCCTCGGATTCCCGGCTTTTGGGGACGTAGAGGTCTACTCCATACCCGGAAAAGCCCAGATAGACCTTGCCCAGGCCGCCTCCCTCGGGGTAGCGGGTGAGCACCGGGATGCCGGCCGCCTGGAACCGGGCCTGCACCACGGTCTGCACCGAAGGGAAATCCGCCAGATTGGACAGGCGGACGGCCTCCTCCGGTTCCCCGTCGGGCCCTAGGGGCCAAGGGACCTCGTCCGGATGGTGGATGGAGAAGGACCAGCCGCCCTCCTCGGAGGGCATGGCCTCCGGGTCCACCTCCTGGAGCAGCGCACCGCCGCAGACGGGACAGGTCAGGCCGTCGCATTCCCTCTCACAGCGTTCACAGTAGCCCATCTCACTCACCGGCCTCTCGGGCTTCCCGCCGCAGCGCGCGGATGGCCAGGAAGCGGAACAGGAGCATGGCGGCCAGACTCAGCAGGGCGGGGGTGATGCTGACGTCGAACAGGGCGGTTAGCAGGCCCAGCAGGGCCCCGGCCGCCGCGCTGATGCGCATCAGCAGGACAAACAGATTTTTGCGGTCCATAGCGTCACCTCATTTATGATAATTGGAGCCCTCGTTGATCTTGAAGGCCCGGTAGACCTGCTCCAGCAGCATGACCCGGGCCAGGTGGTGGGGGAAGGTCATGGGGGACATGGACAGACGCAGCCCGGCCTCCGCCTTGATGGAGGGATGGAGGCCGAAGGAGCCGCCAATGAGAAACACCAGGTGGCTCTCGCCCCGGTTCATCCAGTCGGTGAACAGCCCGGCCAGCTCCTCGCTGGAGCGCATCCTCCCCTCTACGCACAGAGCGACGAGGCCGCACCGGGGGGGCAGCTTGGCCCGGATGGCGTCGGCCTCCCGGGCCAGGGCGGCGTCGATCTGGGCCTGGGATGGGTCCTTGGGCAACCGCTCCTCGGGGAGCTCCACAAGGGACAGCTTGCAGTAGGCCGACAGCCGCTTGGCGTATTCTGCCGCGGCCTGGGTATAAAACGGCTCCTTCAGCTTTCCCACGCACAGAAGGGTGATATTCAGCATAGCGAACCTCCTATGCGGTGCAGCACAGCCCGGGCTCGGCCCGGGGAGCCACGCTCAGCCGCAGGTCCCGGTCGGGGTCCGCCCCCATGGCGGAGAGGGCTAGGGCCACCGCGTCCCGGGCGCGGGCGGGGGTGTTGTTTTCGGCGGACAGGTGGGCCAGAATGACGGTGCGGGCACCGGCCCGGACGGCTGTGCAGGCCAGTGCGGCCCCCGCCTCGTTGGACAGGTGGCCGTGGTCGCCCAGGATGCGCCGCTTGAGGGAGTAGGGGTAGGGGCCGGACTTGACCCAGTCCACGTCGTGGTTGGATTCCACCACCAGAAGATCCGCACCGGCCACGCCGGCGAGGACCGCTTCGGTGACCACCCCCAGGTCGGTGACCACGGCGGCCTTCCGGCTGCCGTCCGAGACGGCGTAGCCCATGGGTTCCGCCGCGTCGTGGAGGGTGGGGAAGGTCTCCACCGCCAGACCGCCCACGGTGAAGGTCCCGCCGGGGGCGCAGGTGTGGAGCACATCCTCCAGGGCGGCGATGCGGTAGCACAGCTGCCGTCCGGTGCCGGGGCTGGCGTAGACCGGCAGCCGGAACTGCTTGGTCAGGGTGGCCAGACCGGCGATGTGGTCGGTGTGCTCGTGGGTGACCAGGACCCCCGACAGGGCGGAGGGGTCCACCCCCAGGTCCCGGAGGGACCGGCAGATACGCCGGCAGGAGATGCCCGCGTCCACGAGCAGGTGGGTCTCTCCGGCGGAGAGCAGCAGGCAGTTGCCGGAGGAGCCGCTGGCCAGGGTGGTGAGTGTCAGCAAGATCATCGCTCCTATGTATCGAAATCAAACAGGAAGGGCGGCGGCAACCTGCCGCCGCCCTAAAATCGTCGTGATGCGGTGGGACTCAGCCCACGTCGGCCTGGGCCTTGTCCTCGTCGGGGGTGATGACCACGCGGATGTCGGCCCCCACGCCGGAGAGCTTGCGGACGATGTCCTCATAGCCCCGCTCAATATAGTAGACGTGGTCGATCTCGGTGACGCCCTGAGCGGCCAGTCCGGCGATCACCATAGCCGCGCCGGCCCGCAGGTCGCAGGCCTGCATGGGCGCGCCGGTGAGCTTGTCCACCCCCTCGATGACGGCCACCTTGCCGTCCACCTGGATCTGGGCCCCCATGCGGCGGATCTCGTCCACATAGCGGTAGCGGTTGTCCCACACGCCCTCGGTGACCACGCTGGTCCCCTGGGCCAGGCAGAGCACCACGGAGATCTGGGGCTGCATGTCGGTGGGGAAGCCGGGATAGGGCAGGGTCTTGATGTTGGCGCGGTAGAGGGGCCCGGTCCGGCGCACCAGCACCGCGTCGTCCTCCTCCTCCACCTCCACGCCCATCTCCACCAGCTTGGCGGTAATGCAGTCCAGGTGCTTGGGAATGACGTTTTTGATGCGGACCTCGCCGCCGGCGGCGGCCACGGCGGCCATATAGGTGCCGGCCTCGATCTGGTCGGGGATGATGGAGTAGGAGCCCCCCCGCAGGCCGGGGACGCCCCGGACCTTGATGACGTCGGTGCCGGCTCCCATGATGTCGGCTCCCATGGAGTTGAGGAAGTTGGCCAGATCCACGATGTGGGGCTCCTTGGCGGCGTTTTCGATGATGGTGAGCCCCTCGGCCAGGGTGGCGGCCAGCATGATGTTCATGGTGGCGCCCACCGACACCACGTCCAGATAGATCTGGGCGCCGGTCAGCCGCCGGCCGCCGGAGGAGGCGTGGACATAGCCCCCCTTGACCTCCACGTCGGCCCCCATGGCCACAAAGCCCTTGATGTGCTGGTCGATGGGCCGGTCGCCCAGATGGCAGCCGCCGGGCAGCGGGACCTCCGCCGCGCCGAAGCGGCCCAGCAGGGCCCCGATCAGGTAGTAGGAGGCCCGGATTTTCCGGGCCATGTCCAGCCGCACCTGTTCGTTGTGGATGCGGGTGCAGTCGATGTCCACGGTGGTACGGTCCACCGTGCGGACGTCGGCGCCCAGCTCCTGTAAGATTTTCAAAATCGAGGTCACATCGCTGATCTGGGGAATGTTCTCGATCCGGCAGGTGCCGTTTACCAGCAGAGCTGCTGGGATAATGGCCACGGCGGCATTTTTGGCGCCGCTGATGTCGATCGCACCATGCAGCGGTTTTCCGCCGCGAATCACATATTTTGTCAAGTCCGCACCCTCTTTTATCCTCCCGCCCGGGCGGCGGTGAGACCGCCCGCGCTATCAGGGGCCGGACGATCCAGATCCGGCCCCGATCCCTGTATACTGCGGCCAGGGCTTGCCGCCCAGCCGTTCCAATCGTCATATCATGGATGAGAGCCCCGGAAAAACGCCGCCGGTCGGCCCTATCATCCAATGATATTATAGCATCACTAGTATGCAAAATCAAAAGAAATTTTACGCAAATGTTACAGCGAAATTTTTTGACAAAACTTGCACAATAACGATGCCCCAAAAGGGGGAGGATCAAACCAAAACGGGCATTTTAATCGGGAAAATAGCGGTGGAGGGTGGCCAGGGCCTGACGGGGGAGGATGAGGCGGGCGTGCTCGGTCAGCCGGGCGTCCAGGAAGGGAGCCTGCTCCGCCTCCGCGCCGAACTCGGACAGGCGGCAGGCGGTCTGCTCCTCCCCGGCGGGGAGGGACAGCCAGTAGCGCCCCTCCCAGAAGAACAGGGCGGCCTCCTCGGGGCAGACGGCCCAGAGGGCGCGGGCGGCGGCCAGCAGTCCCTCCAGGTCGGGAAAGGCGAGCCAGATCCGGGGCGGCTCGCTCCGGCGGGCAAAGACCAGCACCCCGCAGGCGTCGGGATAGGCTTCGATCTCCAGGGGCCCCTCCGCCGGCAGGCCGGCACGGAGAAAGGCGTCCCGGGTCAGGGTGAGGGCCAGCTCCCGGGTCAGGCTTTCGGGGGTGAGGCCGTGCTCTTTCAGGTCGGCGGGGGTGAGGTACAGCGCAACGCTGGCGGCGCCGATGGGCTGGATGGTCATGTGAGGTTCCTCCTTGCGCTCCGCGGGGCGGATACTGTCCCCATTATAAGGGGTGCGCCGGGACATGGATAGCTGTAATGATTGGGGAAAACGGTGAAAAGTACCCGGCACGGCCGGGTATTGGCAGGCTGACCCAACTGTGGTATACTAAAATCACTGATGCGAATAGGAGTTGGCAGTATGGAGCTATATGAAAAGACGGTATCCAGCGAGGAAAAATTCAAGGGCGTCATCGTGGACGTGCGGTTGGACCGGATCGAGCTGCCCAACGGCCGGCCGGCCACCCGGGAAGTGGTGTCCCATCCCGGCGGGGTGGCCATCCTGCCTCTCCACGACGACGGTACCGTGACGGTGGTGCGGCAGTTCCGCTACCCCTTCGGCCGGGTCATCACCGAGCTGCCCGCCGGCAAGCTGGAGCGGGGGGAGGACCACCGGGTGTGCGCGCTGCGGGAGCTGGAGGAGGAGACGGGCTATACCCCGGCCACGCTGACCTATATGGGGGCGCTGCTCTCCTCACCGGGCTTTACCGACGAGGTGCTCCATATGTACCTGGCCCGAGGGCTGAAGCCGGGCGAGTGTCATCCAGACGAGGACGAGTTCCTGGAGCGGGACCGGGTGCCCTTGGGGGAGCTGGTGAAGGAGGTCATGGACGGGACCATCCAGGACGCCAAGACGGTGGCCGCCGTCCTCAAGGCCAAGGTTCTGCTGGATCTGTAACGGGAAGAAGGGAGCGGTCATGGCAAAGACGATCTTGATTGTCGAGGATGAAAAGAACATTGTGGATATCCTCAGCTTTAATCTGGGGCGGGAGGGATATGCCACGCTGGAGGCCTATGACGGGGAGGCGGGGCTCCAACTGGCGCTGGAGCAGGACCCGGACCTGATCCTGCTGGATCTGATGCTGCCTAAGATGAACGGCTTTGATGTGTGCCGGTCCGTCCGGGAGCACGGCCGGGCCACCCCGATCATCATGCTCACCGCCCGGGAGGAAGAGACCGACAAGGTTCTGGGCCTGGAGCTGGGGGCCGACGACTATATCACCAAGCCCTTTTCCATGCGGGAGCTGCTGGCCCGGGTGAAGGCCAATATCCGCCGGGTGGGGATGCTCACGGACCCGGCCCAGATCCGGCCCTCTGCGGCCAGCCGCCTGGAGCAGGGGCGTATCGCCATTGACACGGAACTGCTCATGGCCTACAAGGACGGAGCGCCCCTGGAGCTGACCCAGCGGGAGTACGAGCTGCTGAAATTCCTGGCCTCCAACCCGGGGAAGGTGTTCTCTCGGGAGGCCCTGATGGAGAACGTGTGGAATTACGAGGGCTATGTGGGCGACGTGCGGGCCGTGGACGTGGCCATCCGCCGCCTGCGGGAAAAAGTGGAGGACGACCCCGCCAGCCCGCAATTCGTAGTGACCCGGCGGGGGCTGGGGTACCTGTTCAACGCCTGAGCCGGTATCGTCCTCCACGTGGGCCCCATCAAAGATGGGACGGCGCGTGAGCGCCGTGCAACCGTTTTGCAACCGGCAAAACCTTGGCGCAGGGGCAATTCATTTGCCCCAAGCGTTTGAAGAGGGCGGGGACCCCGTGCGGCAGCGCCGCATGGGGCGGAGGACGACCCCGCCAGCCCGCAATTCGTAGTGACCCGGCGGGGACTGGGGTACCTGTTCAACGCCTGAGCCGGCAAAAGACTTTGGGCCCCGTGCGGCAGCGCCGCATGAGGCGGAGAAGGGGGCACTTGCCCGATGTTTCGTTCGCTGCATATGAAGCTGGTGCTCATCATGGTGCTGCTTATCCTGTCGCTGATGACGGTGGTGGGGGCTTTTTTGATGAACTCCGTGGTGCGCTTCTATCTGGACGACTTCTACGTCCAGATGCAGGATGTGTTCGGGGATCAGGTCTTCCTGGACGATCTGCAGACCCCCACCCAGGACGAGCTGGAAGGGCGCGTCGAGCCGGTGGACATGCTCAAACAGGTCCTCAACTCCAATATGGGCCCTCTGGGCATCGACAACCGTACCCGCTATTACTATATCCTGGACAGTGCCACCGGCGCCTACCTGACCAGCTCCGACGATGCCGACACCCTGCGGGAAAAGACCCCCAACATCACCCATGTGGTCAACGCGCTGGCCCAGGGCGAGCTGACCGAGGTGGGCAGCGACAGCGACATCACGGCTTCCTACATGGACCTGGCGGTCCCCGTCCGGCGGGGGGACAGCAGCTATATCATCTACATCTACGACTCCCGCCAGACCATCTCCGAGCTGAATGCATCCCTGTTCACCATCATCGTGGAGGCCCTGGTGTTCGGTCTGATCATTTCGGTGCTGCTCTCCTTCCTGCTGGCCAAGACCATGACCACCCCCATTGAACGGCTCACCGACGGCGTAAAGCGGGTGGCCTCCGGCAACTTCTCCCGGAAGATCGAGGTGGGCTCCCGGGACGAGATCGGCATCCTCACCGGCAACTTCAACCACATGGCCCGGAAGCTCCAGGACACCATACAGGAGGCGGAGAACGAGCGCAACAAGCTGGATACCCTGTTCCTCCACATGACCGACGGCGTGGTGGCCTTCTCCCGGCTGGGGCTGGTCATCCACAAGAACCCGGCGGCCGAGGAGATGCTGGGCCGCCCCATCGGTGAGCAGACGGCCTACGGCGCGCTGTTCGGGGACATTGCCTCCCTGGAGCAGGTGCTGGCCCTGGAACAGCCGGCCTACCTGTCCGGCGAGCGGGAGGCGGCCGGGCGGACCCTGGAGCTGCTGCTGGCTCCCTTTGACGGGGAGCGGCAGGAGGGGGGCGTTATGGTGGTCATCCATGACGTCACCGAGCAGCGCAAGACCGAGGAGCTGCGCCGGGAATTCGTGGCCAATGTGTCCCATGAACTGCGCACCCCTCTCACCAACATCCGCTCCTACGCCGAGACCCTGGCCGACAACGCCGGGGATCTGCCTCCGGAGACCGAGAAGAACTTCCTGGGGGTCATTCTCAATGAATCCGACCGTATGACCCACATCGTGCAGGATCTGCTCACCCTGTCCCGGTTCGATTCAGGCCGGAGCGAGTTCAAGCTGGCCCGGTTCTCCTTCGAGGGGGCCATCCGGGATATGTATCACGCCGTGCTCATGGAGGCCCAGCGCCACGGGCATACCGTAGCGCTGGAGCTGGAGCCCAACCTTCCCGGCATCGTGGGGGACCGGGAGCGCATCCTGCAGGTCATGATGAACGTCGTCTCCAACGCCATCAAGTACACCCCCGACGGGGGGGCGATCGGCATCTCCGCCGGCCGGGCGGGAGAGAAGGTGTGGATGGAGGTGTCCGACAACGGCATCGGTATCCCACCGGAGGACCGCTCCCGCATTTTTGAGCGGTTTTACCGGGTGGACAAGGCCCGCTCCCGGGAGTCGGGCGGCACGGGCCTGGGCCTCTCCATCGCCAAGGAGATCGTGGACCGGCATCAGGGGAGCATTGCGCTGGTGGACCGGCCCGGCCCCGGGCTGACCCTCCGCATCGAGCTGCCCGTGGAGGGCCCCGGCCATGAACAGTAAGGGAATGCGCCGGCTGGTGGAGGCGGGGAAAAGCCTGCTGATCCTGCTGCTGGCTCTTTCGGCGGTCTACCTGCTGGGCCGCACCCAGTTTTTGGCTGAGGCCTCCGGCGCGGGCCAGGGCTGGGTGTCCGGGCTGGTGGGGTTCTTCGGCGGCGACCGGGACAGCCTGATCGGGCGGCCCATGGAGGGCGGCCAGGCCGCGGTGGTCCGCCCTGTCCGCATGGCAGTCTCCAACGAGCGGGGGCGGTACGGCGGCCAGTACGATACCGGCCTGGTGGACGAGCTCTACAGCAAGATGCCCAACCTGCTGGCCGACGCTCTGACCGGCGCGGGCGAGCCGCGGCAGGTCTCCGAGCAGCGCTGGCGGGAGGCTCTGATGGACGCCGCGCCCAGCGTATATCTGGACCTGCTGGGGCAGGTGCCTCTTCCGGTCCTGGCCGCCTCGGTGGGCGGCGGGCCCTCCGGTACGGATCTGGAGGTCCCGGTCCGTCGCCTGCTGCTCACCGCCGGCCAGGGCGGAGAGGCAGTTCTGTATTATATCAATGAGCGGGACGGCTCGTATTATGCCTGCGATCTCTCCACCGGCCGGGACCTGGCCGCGCGGCTGGCCGACGCCGTGGAGGAGTATTCGCCCAACGGGGTGCTCTTTGCCTTTGAGGACCCCCGGCAGTATGGGGGGCTGGCCCCCTACACCATGGTCAAGCAAGACGATACCCCCGCTCCGGCGGCCTATCTGTGCGCCAACCCCGTGCCCATCTACGATACGGACGAGGTGGACGGCCTGCTGCGGGACCTGTCCTTCCACCCCCAGGCCAGCCAGACGGTCCGCACCTCCAATGTTCTCTCCGTCCGGGAGGGCAGCGGGGATTCCCTGCGGCTCTATGACACCGGCGTGGCGATTTACCACGCCGCCACGGCGGAGGATTCCCGGTTCCCCGTTCCCGGGGAGGGGGAGGTGCGCTCGGAGCTGGAGCTGGTGGAGGCGGCCTGGTCTCTGGTGGAGCGGGCCACGGCCGGCCGCCGGGGGGAGGCACGGCTGTATCTGATCGGCCGGGACAGCGGGGAGGAAGACGTCACGCTCTACTTCGGCTATCAGCTCAGCGGAGCCGACGTAGTGGTCCGCCAGGAGGGCTATGCCGCCAAGGTGACCATTCGTCAGGACAGCGTGGTGGATTTTACCCTGCAGCTGCGGACCTACCGGGCGGCCTCCGAGGCTGCGGCCCCGGTGCTGCCGGTGACCCAGGCCGCAGCCGCCATGCGGGCCCTGGGCGTGGAGGGCTCGGAGCTGGTCCTCAGCTACCTGGATACGGGGAGCAGCAGCGATACCGTCTCTGCCCAGTGGGTGGCCCGCTGAACGGCGCCATAGGAAGGAGGTGAGGGGCCCTGGAGTGGTCCAAGATCAAAAACATCATCATTCTCATGCTCCTGGGGGTCAACCTCTTTCTGCTGGTGCTGGTGGCCGGGCGGGAGGCCCGCAGCGCCCAGTACCTGGAGCGCGCCCGGGACGATGCGGTGTCCATTCTGGAGAAGAATGGAATCGCCATGACGGCAGCCCTGCCCCGGGAGATGACGCTGACCGCCATGACGGTGACCCGGGATGCCGCAGCCGAGCAGGCGCAGGCTGCCGGGTTGCTGGGGGAGGCCGCCGCCGCGGAGGACGGGGCGGGCTCCTACCGGGGGGAAAAGGGGACGGCCCGATTCTCCGCGGACGGCACCTTTTCCGTCTCTCTGAACGCCGGAGCCTATCCCCAGGGCGGAGAGCTGCCGGGCCGGTTTGGACTGGCCTGCCTGCGGAAGATGGGCTTTGAGGGGGAGGCCTCGGAGTACGACGAGGCCAGCGGGACCCTGACGGTCCGGCAGACCTGGCAGGACGCTCCGGTCTTTTCCTGCGTGGCCACCCTCACCTATGAGGATGGGGAGCTGCGGGGCATCCAGGGCGCCCGGCTGACCGGCACACCGTCGGCGGAGGCCGGTGAGACTCCGTTGACGGTCGCCACGGTGCTGCTGCGCTTCCTGGCCTATCTGAAGGACACCGGCGTCATCTGCCGGGAGATCCGGAGCATGACGGCGGGCTATACCCTGTCCACCGTGCAGATCAACCCCGTCCACATGGCGCCCGCCTGGTACATTGTCACCGATATCCAGAGCTATTATATGGATGCCGTCACCGGTGTGGTGACGGTGGCGGGATGAACGTTCTGTTCGGAACAGGCTGCCCGGAGCAAGGCTCCGGGCAGCCTGTCTGTTTTGCCGCCCTTTTTGAAAAGGTGCTTGTAAAAGAGTACCAAAAGATATATTATAAAAGTAGGAATTGTATGTTTAATTTGTGAGGGGGCGGCAAAAGCAGTTTGGTTTGGCATCCGGTTTGCATAGCTATAGGGAGAAGTACATGTTGCCCGAGCAGAGAAAGAGAAGAAAGGAGGCCGTATGGGAGACAGAGTTTGTGAGCCGATCACCAGACGGGAAGAAGTCTATCAAAGTGCGCTGGACACCATCTATTGCGCCATTATTATTCTGGATCAGGCTGGAAAGATCCTTTATGTCAATGAGTCTGCACGGAAAATGGTGGAGGGGTCCTCTGTGGTGTTCGAGGAGCTTTTGGAGTGCCTTGGGCAGGAGGTAGACCTGGTGCGCGGTTCGGGGCGCTACCAAATAGACGTGGGTCCGGCCAGGATCGTGTGCAGGGTGAACCCCAGATATCTGTCCGGAGAGCGCCATGGCAGCACCATCGTGCTCCACCAATCCAAGCATTCCGAGTGTGTCATGCAGGAAATGGACGTAGTGAGCAGTATCTTCGAGGAGCTCAACGTCTGTCTGGAGTCCTCCCACGACGGGATCATGGTATCGGACGGCATGGGGAACGTGATCCGGCTCAACGCCGCGCTGGAGAAGCTGATAGGAGTCAAGCGCCGGGATATCCTGGGCCGGAACGTGGCCGATCTGGTGCAGGAGGGCGTGTATGAGTCCTCTGCCATCCTCCAGGTCATTGAGAGCGGGAAGACGGCTACCGTGGTCATCGACCACAACGGCAGGCAACTGCTGATCACCGGCTCGCCGGTCTATAATGCCAACAGCGCCATGACGGCTGTGGTGGCCAACATCCGGGACATGTCCGAGCTGAACGACCTGCGCCAAAAGCTGGAGCAGCAGCAGATGATTGCTGAGAAATACAGCAAGGAGCTGGCCCATATCGCCCGGCAGCAGAGCGCGCAGACCAGCTTTGTGGCCTGCAGCCGGGAGATGAAGACCATCCTGGCCACCATCCATTCCATCTCTGAGGTGGACTCCACCGTCCTCATCTCGGGAGAGTCGGGCACCGGCAAGGAGATGGTCGTCAATGAGATCTATGCCTCCAGCATGCGCAGCTGCCGCCCCATCATCAAGGTAAACTGCGGTGCCATCCCGCCCGCCCTGTTTGAGTCGGAGCTGTTTGGCTATGAGGACGGCGCCTTTACCGGGGCGCGCCGCAAGGGCAAGCCCGGATTTTTTGAACTGGCCCACATGGGCACGCTGTTTCTGGAGGAGGTGGGGGAGCTCCCGCTGGAGATGCAGGTCAAGCTGCTGCGGGTGCTGCAGGAGGGAGAGATCATCCGCATCGGTGGATCAAAGCCCATCAGTGTGGACGTGCGGATCATCGCGGCCACCAACCGGGATCTGTGGGAGATGACCGAAGAGGGCACCTTCCGGCAGGATCTGTACTACCGGCTGAACGTCATCAACATCGAAGTGCCTCCTCTGCGCCAGCGGCGGGACGATATCATTCCGCTGGTCATGCATATGCTGGAGCGCTTCAACCAGAAATACGGCAAGCACAAGGAGATCCCCATCGAGCTGGGCAAGGTGCTGCGGGAGCTGCCCTGGCGGGGGAATGTGCGGGAACTGGAAAACCTGATTGAAAACCTGGTGGTCCTCTGCCCGGAGGACGTGCTGACGCCGGAACATTTGCCGGTGCGGTACCAACGCGGCCAGAACCCGGGTCCCAGGTGGAGATTCGGGGGATTCTGCCCATGAAGGATATGGTGCGCCGGGCGGAGCGGCAGCTCATCGCCAACGCCCAGGCCCAGTATTCCTCCATGCAGGAGGTGGCAAAGGCCCTGGGGGTGGACGTATCCACCATATCCCGAAAACTCAGCCGGAATTGATCCCTCAAAAGCATTGCATTTTTGCAAAAACCCCTGCAAAAATGCAAAGACCTTGCAAATACTTCGCCATAAGAACATTTTGAAGGAAAAGACAGCCGCCCGGCCGTGCATTTTTGCACAGCCGGGCGGCTTCTTGCTGGGCAAAAATGCAGCAAATCTATGGATTTTCAACCATTTTAAAATTGGCACGCTGGTTGCTTTATATACTGCCAGAACACCAAACCCGGCCCGACAGAGAAACAGAAAGGAAGGATACCAATATGAACTTTACCCTGAACGAAAACCAACTGGCCATCCAATCCACGGTCAAGGCGTTTGCCGAAAAGGAATTGGCCAAGGACATCCTGGTGCGGGATGCCGCCGCCGAATTCCCCCATGACCTGTATGCCAAGATGGGGGAGATGGGCCTGATCGGCCTGCCCTATCCCAAGGAGTACGGCGGCCAGGGCGAGGATTACCTGTCCTATATCCTGGCGGTGGAGGAGGTCTCCAAGGTAGATGGAGCCATGGGCATCTCCTACTCGGTCTCCACCTCCCTGTACGGCGGTTCCCTGACCAACTCCCAGGCCACCGAGGAGCAGCTTCGCCGCTTCCTCACGCCGGTGGCCTCTGGCAAGAGCCTGGGCTCCTTTGCGCTGACCGAGCCCACTGCGGGCTCCGACGTGGCGGGCGCCCGCACTTTGGCGGTCCGGGACGGCGACGATTACGTCATCAACGGCTCCAAGTGCTTCATCACCAACGGGCCGCTGTCCGACTACTTCGCCGTGTATGCCCTTACCGACAAAGAGGCGGGACCCAAGAGCATGGCCTGCTTTGTGGTGGAGAAGGGGACCCCCGGCTTTGTCATCGGTACCCGCCACAATACCATGGGCCTGCGCAGTGCCATGGTCTGCGAGCTCTATTTCACAGATTGCCGCGTGCCCGTGGCCAACATGATCGCCGCGCCGGGCAAGGGCTTCGGTCTGGCCATGAAGACCCTGGACGGCGGCCGCATCGGCGTGGGCGCGCAGGGCCTGGGTATCGCCGAGGGGGCCTGGGAGATCGCCCGCAAGTATCTGATGGAGCGGCAACAGTTTGGCAAGCCTCTGTGCAAGCAGCAGACCATCGCCTTCAAGATGGCCGAGCTGGCCATTGAGATCGAGCAGGCCAAGTACATGGTCTACAAAGCCGCCCTGGAGAAGGGAGAGGGCCAGCCCTACTCCATCTCCGCCGCCAAGGCCAAATACTGCGGCACCAACGCCGCCATGCACGTCACCACCGAGGCGGTCCAGCTTCTGGGCGGCAACGGCTATATGAAGGAGTTCCACGTGGAACGCATGATGCGTGACGCCAAGATCACCCAGATTTATGAGGGCACCAACGAGATCCAGAAGATGATCGTCAGCGGCACGCTGTTCCAGTAAGCGTGTAACGTACAGCCTGTAAAAGGAGATGAAATTATGAACGATTGGAAGGCGATGTACCAGGAGAAACGCAAGACGCCGGAGGAAGTGGCCAAGCTCTTCCACGCGGGGGACATCTGCCTGAGCAACGGACAGATCACGGAGCCCATCGCCATCCTGCACGCCCTGGCGGACCGGGCGGAGCGGGAGGGGCTGACGGGGATCCGGCACTACCTGCTGCTGCCCATGCGGAACCAGAAGTACATGGCGGCGGGAATGGAAGCCCACATCCGGCACGTCTCCCACTTCGTCAGCGGGTTTGACCGGGAGGCCATCTGGGAGGGGCGGTCTGATTACCTGCCCAGCCACTACAGCCAGGTGCCCGTACTGTGGAAGCAGGTGCTGGAGGGGCCGGACGTGTTCTACTGCACGGTCTCGCCCATGGACCGGCATGGGTACTTCAGCTGCGGCACCGCCGCCGATCTGAGCGAGATCCGCAAAAAGGCCGGGCGCCTGTTTCTGGAGGTCAATCCCACCATGCCGCGCACCTTCGGCAGCCACATCCACATCTCGGAAGTGGATGCGCTGGTGGAAAGCGACCTGCCCATCACCGAGGTGCCCCCCGCCCCCATCAGCAAGGACGACCAGATCATCGGCGGCATGATCGCCCAGGAGATCTGCGACGGGGCCACCCTCCAACTGGGCATCGGGGGCATCCCCAACGCCGTGGCCCAGGCCCTGATGGACAAACGGGATCTGGGCATCCACAGCGAGATGTTCTGCGACAGCATCGTGGACCTGACCAACGCCGGGGTCATCACCAATGACCGCAAGAAGATCCACCGGGGCAAGACCATCGTCACGTTCACCTTCGGCGCGCGGAGCACCTATGACTTCATCGACGACAACCCGGGGGTGGAGTTCCTGCCTGTGGACTACGTCAACGACCCCTTTGTCATCGCGCAGAACGACAACGTCATCTCCATCAACTCCTGCATGGAGATCGACCTGTTCGGTCAGGTCTGCTCGGAGACCATCGGGCCGAAGAACTTCAGCGGGGCCGGCGGACAGGTGGACTTCATCCGTGGAGCCGCGGCGTCCAAGGGGGGCAAGTCCTTCCTGGCCTTCAAGTCCGCGGCCAAGAACGACACCATCTCCAAGATCAAGCCCGTCCTCACGGAGGGCTCCTGCGTCACCACTACCCGGAACGACGTGGATTACATCGTCACCGAGCAGGGCATGGTCCGCCTGAAGGGGCTGACCTGCTCCGAGCGCGCCAAGGCCCTCATCGGCATCGCACATCCCAACTTCCGCGAGGAACTCACCCGCGCCGCCCAGAAAATGCACCTCATCGTATGA
>Ga0129315_1000886_pt1 | contig 16296 bp, 14 predicted proteins | sample Cm827metagenome_FD_94432 | JGI IMG/M metagenome (GOLD analysis project Ga0129315, IMG submission 94432) | Eastern black-and-white colobus group fecal microbial communities from Wisconsin, USA - Cm827 metagenome | ecosystem: Host-associated > Mammals > Digestive system > Large intestine > Fecal...
GTAGTTCACGTTGCGTTTGTCCATCTGAAGGCAGTAGTCGATGGCATATGTCATGACGTCCGGCTTTACCAGGTTTTCCTTGAGGCTGGTCACGACTTAAACGGTCTCCTTGCGGCTGAGCGTCCTGCCAAGGCCGCTCTCCATCTCCCTCAGAACTCCCTGGAGGTCGAGATCCACCAGGGCCCGGTCAGCCTCGGACAGCGCCTCCTCTGCCTCTTTCTCGGGAGACAGATCCTCATTGGCCTTCTGCCTCTTTTTCATTCCGTAGAGGCTTTCGATCTGGTCTATGAACTCCACGGAATAATCGTTCTCGTCTCCATCTTCGGATGGCAGGCACCTGACTACCCCGTTTTTTTCCCAATAGTTCCAGGCTTCATCCAGAGTCTCCCGGTCGATGTCCAGGATGTTCAGTATCTCGCTCATGGAAATGGAGACCTCCTGCTCGGCGTACATGAGGCAGAACAGGTAGATCTTCACGTAGTCTCCTGGGGCATCAGGCATGATCTCGTTAATAAAAAGGTTCTCCACCTCTGTGCTGTGGAGATACAATTCCCTTCTTTTCCTTTTTATCAGCTTCAGTTCATTAGACATCGTGTGATTTTACTCCGATTATATGTTATTTTTCTGTGATGTTTGTGTAGTCACCCCGTTAGAACTCCGGTCCACCGTATTCCAGATTTGCGAACTTTGTGTATTTTGCGACCCAAGCCAGGTTCACGGTCCCGGTCGGGCCGCTCCTGTGCTTGGCGATGATGACCTCGCATGTATTATTCGGAGCGATCTCCGCCGGTTCGTCCTCCTCCACGTAGTAGTCATCTCTTTTCAGAAAAATTACTATGTCCGCATCCTGCTCGATCGAGCCGGAATCTCTCAGATCTGAGAGCTGAGGACGGTGGTCAGGCCTCTTTTCCGAGTTTCTGGAGAGCTGGGAGAGCAGTATCACCGCACAGTCCAGCTCCTTGGCCATGATCTTGATGTTTCTGGTGATGGCGCTGACCTCGTTTACACGGTTGTCCACTCCGTAGCCAAGGCTCATCAGCTGGAGGTAGTCTATGACGATGAGGTCCAGCCCCTTCTCCGACTTGAGCCGCCGGCACTTGTTCTTCATCTCCAGTATGGACATGTCCGTGGCGTCTGTGATGTTTATGTTCAGGTCCTCGAACTCGTCCATTGCGGCGTCCACGCTCATCCAGTCCTCCTGGGACAGGCTTCCGTGCTTCAGTGTCTCCATCTCCACGTTTGATGACATGGAGAGGATCCTCATACCAAGCTGTTCGCTTGACATCTCCATGCTGAATATCAGCACCGAGTTCCCGGCCACAGCGGCGTTCCTCGCCACGTTGAGGGCAAATGCTGTCTTTCCCATACCTGGCCTTGCGGCCAGGATGACAAGGTCTGTTCTCTGGAGACCCCCCAGGATCTTGTCCAGATCCCTGAATCCGGTGGTTATGCCCGTGATGTCTCCGCCCATCTCCTGTAGCTTCTGCAGCTCTTCCACGTTCCTGATGAGGACGTCGTTCAGGTCCTCGTAATTCTTCTTCTGGCCGCTCTGGGCGATCTCGAAAATCTGCTGCTCCGCGAAATCCAGTATCTGGTCCGCCGGTTCTTTCCCGTCGAGGGCCTTGGACTTGATGATGTCCGCCTGACCGATCAGTGCCCTGAGCCTCGACTTCGCCACAACGGTCTCACCGTAGAACCTTGCGTTCGTCGGAACGATGGCATCCGAAGTAAGGCGGATGAGGTAGGAGAGTCCTCCGGTCATCTCAGCCGTCTTCCTCTTCTTGAGCTCCGAGTGCACGGTGGTGATGTCGATGTTGATGCTGTGCCTGTACATGTCCACCAGGGCAGAATAAATTTCCTGGTGTTCCTTGATGTAGAAGTCCGACGGCTTCACCAGATCTATCACATCTGATACCGCGTCCTCGCTCTTCATCATGGAACCCAGGACAGCTTTCTCCGCTTCTATATCACAAGGCAGCTCTACCCTTACGTTAGTCTGGTTATCAGCTTCTGCCATTGACAGTTCCTTCCTGTGCTGCTATTTCTCTGTGACTATCAGGCTCACCTCTGCGGTCACGGCAGTGTGGAGCTTGATCTTCACCGTGAAGCTTCCCACCGACTTGATAGGCTCGGCAAGCTCGATCTTCTTCTTGTCTATCTCCATCCCGGCCTGCTCCTGGATAGCCTCGGCGATATCCTTGTTGGTGATGGACCCGAAAAGCTTTCCGCCCTCGCCGGTCTTCGCCTTGATGACGATGTTCTTTTCCTTCAGCTTTTCCGCAGCTGCCTCAGCCTCGGCCTTTTCCTCTGCCTCCTGCTCGGCCCTCAGTGCCTTCTCCTTCTCGATAGCCCTGATGTTCTGCTTCGTGGCCTCTACAGCCTCTCCGGACGGGATCAGCTTGTTCCTGGCAAACCCATCGCTCACCTTCACTACATCTCCAGCCTTGCCGGTACCTCTTACGTCCTTCTTAAGAATGACCTTCATTTTTTCCTCTTTTCTACTCTCCCGGGTAATTGCCGGGTCCTCGTGAAATATGCTTCATGCCGACCATCCGGCTACTCGCCGGCCTCGGCCTTCTCCTTTTCCTTTTTCCTGTTCTGCTCCTCGACGTACTCGGAGATCACTTCCTTGATCTGCCCAATGACTTCCTCTGGTGGCTCGTCTACCTGTGCGCCAGCCGAATTCAGGTGTCCGCCTCCATTGAACCGCTCCAGGATCACCTGGACGTTTATGCCGCCCAGCGACCTGCCGCTTACCACGGTCTTGTTGTTGTTGTTTTTGCCTGCAGCGAATGAAGCCCGCACGCCCTTCACGTTCAGGAGCTGGTCCGCTACCTGGGCGTTGATGACCTGGGCATCTGCGGAATACCCCTCGGTAATGGCGTAAGCCACACCGTCTTCAGTATACTCCGCATGAGCGATGGCGTCCGCGCGCATCTGGAAAGTGGATATCTCCATCTGGAAAAATCTCTTTACCTCTGTAGTGTCTGCTCCGGCCCGCCTCAGCCACGCCGCGGCCTCAAATGTACGCACCCCCGTCTTTATGGAAAAGCTGTTGCTGTCCACGGTTATTCCCGCAAGCAACGCCTCGGCGTCGAATTTCTTGATGATCCTTTTATTTGCGGTGTATTGGATGATCTCAGTCATCAGCTCGCTGGTCGACGATGCGTAAGACTCGACGTATGAAAGCACCGGATTCTCTATGGCGTCCTCCGAAAGCCTGTGATGGTCTATGACCACCACTTTTTCCGCTATGTCCATCAGCTCCGGGCAGGCAGTCCTTCCTGGCCTGTGGGTATCCACAACGATGACCAGTGTATTCCTGTCGCAGATCTCCAGGGCCTTCTCACTGCTAATTACCGGGTAGTTCTCCCTCTCGTGTGCGTAGTACATGATCTCCTGGAGAGCCTCGTTGTACTCGTCGATGACTATCTCGGCCTCCTTGTCGTAGTACCTGGCTATCTTGTAGGCGCCGATGGCCGACCCGAATGAATCCATGTCAGGCCACTTGTGGCCCATGATAAGAACGTTTCCCGAGTCCTTTATCAGCTGCCGCAGCGCGTGGGCAATGATCCTGGACTTGCCCTTGTTGTTTTTCTCCATGGACTGCAGCTTTCCGCCGTAGTACTTGGTGCGGTCTCTGTCCTTCACCACGGCCTGGTCGCCTCCCCTGCCCATGGCAAGCTCGAGAGCCGCCTCGGCCAGCTCCGCCTCTTCTTCCATGGTCTCGCCGTCAAAGCCCATGCCGATGCTTATGCTGACTGGAAAATCTATCTTCGCCTCGATATTCCTTATTCTGTCCAGTATTTCGAATTTTGTGTCTATGATCTGCTCTGCGTCTCTCCTGAAAAGCGTGAACACGTAGGTGTCCTCGCTCGTGCTCTCCAGGGAACCGTTGTATTTCTCGGCCCACTTTCTCAGGATCCTGTCCACCTCCGTAGGCACGGCCATCTTGCTGTCCTCTGTGATGCTGGACATGAGCTCGTCGTAGTTGTCTATGGAGATGTATGCCAGGCAGATCCGCTCCTCGTTGTAGTGGATCCGCAGCTCCTCACGCTCCGTTACGTCGTAAAAATATACCACCATGTCTCCGTCCGTCGTGGCGTCGGAGTCTGTGTGTAGTTCGAAGAAGCTGTCGTTTCTCTCTATTTTAGGAAAAACAGGATCCGGCCCTTCCACGGCATCGATCAGTTCGCTCCTGCGGACTCCCGTGAGTGCAAAGAAGTTGGTGTCCTCGATGTTCTTGTATGTAAAAACAGAAGACATCAGCTGGTTGGCATACTTCACCGAGTCGTCAGGACCTACCAGACACGCGGGAAATGGTATCCTGTCCATGAATGCCATGCCGTCAGGGGCTTCCTTCTGGACCTCGGGTGTACTTTCCAAGGCTTCTGTTTTTACATCGTCTGTGATGTCTTTTCTTACATCCTGGGTACTCATTTAACGCTCCTAAGCAAATCTATGAGACGGTTCAGCTCTTCAAGACTGTAGTATTCCATCTCTATCTTTCCGGAATTTTCATTTCCGTTAATACGGACCTTCGTTCCGGTGATCGTCCTGAGCTCGGATTCGGCCGCAGCCAGGTCCGCTGACTTCGGAGACCTCGTCCTCTTGCGTTCAGGACGGGCATCGTCCTTGATCTTCTCCGCCAGCCGCTCTGTAGCTCTGACAGAGAGTCCGTCTTTTACTATCTTGTTGGCGACAGCCTTCTGTTTTTCTTTGTCTTCAATATTTATTATCGTCCTGCCGTGGGCCGCAGACAACTGGCCCTGGCTGATCATATCCTGCACTTCAGGTGGAAGCTTGAGGAGCCTCATGGAATTCGCTATGTATGCCCTGCTCTTGCCGAGAGACTTGCTCACCTGTGCCTGAGTGAACCCGAACCTGTCCACCATCTCTCTCAGACCTGCGGCCTCCTCGATAGGATCCAGGTCCTCGCGCTGCATGTTCTCGATGATGGCTACTATCATGTTCTGCTTCTCGTCGAAGTTACGGATCAGGCAGGGGATCTGCTTCATCCCCGCGAGACGGGAAGCCCTCCAGCGCCTCTCGCCAGCCACCAGTTCATAGGAAGAGCCTTTTTTCCTTACCACAACAGGCTGGATGACTCCGTTCTCCTTGATGGATTCCGCGAGATCCTCCAGCTTTTCCTTGTTGAAATTCTTCCTCGGCTGAGCCGCGTTAGGCTTAATGTCGTCTATATCGACATAGATCACCCTGTCCGGATCATCCTCAGCTGGCATCTCAGCGCTGACTCCAGCTGCTGCCTTTGAACCTTTGCCTGAAGATGATGATCTCTCCAACTTCCCGGCCTCTGCTGCCGCCTGATGCGCCTCCTGTTCCAGCTCCTCTGGAATTATCGGAGCCGCATCTGCGAACAGAGCGTCCAGACCACGCCCAAGGCCTCCTTTTCTTTTAGCCATCGTTCTCCTGCTCCTCTCTCTGAAGGAACTCCACGGCAAATCTCTGATATGCCTTAGCTCCGGTGGAGCTTGGATCGTACTTTACTACCGGCATTCCGTAGCTCGGCGCCTCCGCCAGCCGTACGTTTCTAGGGATGACCGTGCTGTACACCAGAGCGCCGAAGTATTTTTTTACCTCGTTCACCACCTGGATAGACAGGTTAGTTCTTCCGTCGAACATGCTCAGTATTACTCCGGAGATCTTCAGATTCGGATTCATGTTCTTCCTCACCAGCTCGATGGTGTTCATGAGCTGACTCACTCCCTCCAGGGCATAGAACTCGCACTGGATAGGTATGAGAACACTGTCAACAGCTGTCAGCGAGTTGATGGTGAGGAGACCAAGTGAAGGAGGACAGTCTATGAATATGTAGTCATAGTCCGCTCTCAATCTGTCGATGGCCTTCTTCAGCGTCTTCTCTCTTCCCTCGATGTTTACAAGCTCTATCTCCGCACCTGACAGGTCCACACTTGCCGGGATGATACTGAGGTTCTTGGTCTTTGTTTTCAGTATCGCCTTTCTTACGTCAAAGTCTTCGTTGATGAGCACATCATAAAGGGTGTAGTCCAGGTTTCTCTTGGTTATACCGATCCCGCTGGTGGTGTTTCCCTGCGGGTCGATATCCACTACGAGCACCTTCTTTCCCTTGAGTGCAAGACATGCACTGAGGTTGATGTTTGTAGTGGTTTTCCCCACTCCGCCCTTCTGATTGAAAATAGCGATAGCTTTACCCATATATTTTCCTCCGTAAATGAGACTTTGTAGATTATACAACACCGGCCATGCTTTTTCTATGTTTTGAGTGTGAAGTGAGGCCATTTCTGGTTTTTTTATACTTGTTTTTTGACTGGATGTTTCACGTGAAACATTTTCGTCTCATTTTGTGAGATTTTATCCCTGGTGGTCATGGAATGTTTCACGTGAAACATTCCACGAAAAAAACAGGCCCCATTTTCTGCTGGAAAATGTAAAGCCCGCCCGCAACTATCAACTGCAGTTCAGACTGATGTACAATTCAGAGCACTGCCGTACCAGGACCGTTGAACAACTGTATAGAACTTACCTTATTGGTGCCTTCCTGGCCATACCAGCCTTTCTCGGATACTTGGCCGGAGTCGGTCTGATCTTCCTGATGGTGACCAGCTTGTGCATAGTCATGGAAGGGTCCTCGCTTTCCACATCTATGATATCTTCCAGCTCTCCTCCAAGAGTCTTTATCGCTTTTTCAGCCTTGTCAACTTCCTCCTGGGCCCTCTCTCCTTTGTATGCAACGAAAAGTCCTCCAACCTTTACGAAAGGCAGGCACCACTCCGCGAGCACGTTAAGGGAAGCGACCGCCCTGGATACGCAGACATCGAAACCTTCCCTGAAGTCATCCTGATGTCCCAGGTCCTCTGCCCTGCCATGTACGACCTGAATATTGGATATGCTCAGATCCTCGACGATCTCTCTGATAATAGAAAGCTTCTTATTCACAGAGTCTATGAGAACGAACTGGGAACCCGGATTAGATAATGCCAGCGGAACTCCTGGAAGACCGGCTCCAGTGCCCACATCTATCACACGAGGCTTTCCCCTCATGTCTTCAAGTTTGTTCACAGCAAGAGAGTCGACGATGTTCTTCTGGAGAAAATCGTCTCTGTTGTCTACACCTGTGAGGTTGACCATTTCATTCCAGGCGAGTATGGCGTTCATATATGCGCACATGCGCACTGCAGAGTCATTTCCGTAGAGCTTGATGAGATCTTTCACGGTCTTTCTTGACCTCACACGAGCTTCAGAATCGTCCTGATTCAATTCGTCATAATCTATCTTGAATTCGGACAGATCCTTTTCGAGAACGCCAGCCTGAAACTTTGCCTTTTTAATCTCGGCATCTATCAGCTTCTGGTCGATCATTGCCTTTCACCTTCCTGCTCCTGCTTTCCTTCTCGAGATAAATGAGGAGAACATTCACGTCCGCCGGGTTCACTCCAGAGATACGGCTGGCCTGCCCCACCGTCTCGGGTCTGATACGGCTCAGCTTTTCCACGGCCTCAAGACGAAGACCTCTGATGCTGCCGTAATCGATTTCCTCGGGAAGCCTCCTGTCCTCCATCTGTCGGAGCTTCTTCACGTTAGAGCGCTGTTTCTCTATATAACCTGCGTACTTTATCTCGACCTCTATCTCAGTGATCTCATTTCTGGTAAGCCGGGGCCTTGTTTCATCATCCACTCTTTCAAGATAATCATATCGCACTTCAGGCCTCTTTAGCAAATCGAAAAAGCACGGATTATCCCTCGACTCAGGAGCCCCTATCTCTCTAAGGAATTTCTGCATCAAAGCCATGTCGATCCTCTTGTGTTTAAGGCGATCCACCTCGTCGGAGATGCGCTGCTGCTTCCTTAGATATTTTTCATATCTTTCCTGACTCACAGATCCATATGCATATCCAATAGGGGTCAGCCTCTGATCCGCGTTATCCTGTCTGAGGAGAAGCCTGTACTCCGCTCTTGAGGTGAGGATCCTGTAAGGCTCATCAGTGCCCTTTGTCACCAGGTCATCGATCAGAACTCCGATGTATGCCTGGTCTCTGCGGAGGACCAGAGGATCCAGCCCCTGTATCTTTCTTGCGGAGTTGATCCCGGCGATGATCCCCTGAGCTGCCGCCTCCTCGTATCCGGAGCTGCCGTTGAACTGCCCGGCACAGAACAGGTTTTTCACCCTCTTGCTCTCCAGGCTCGGTCTAAGGCTCAGCGGGTCGATGCAGTCGTATTCGATGGCGTACGCCGGCCTGACTATCTCTCCATGCTCCAGCCCCTGGATAGTATGATAAAAGCTCTCCTGAACGTCCTCTGGCAGGCTCGTGGACATGCCCTGTATGTACATCTCATCCGTGTCGAAGCCTTCCGGCTCCACGAAAAGCTGGTGCCTCTTTCTGTCTTTAAATCTGAACACCTTGTCCTCGATAGACGGACAGTATCTCGGCCCCACACCGGTTATATTTCCGGAATACATGGCGCTCCTGTGTATGTTGTCCAGTATTATTTTATGAGTCTCCTCATTAGTATACGAGAGCCAGCAGTCCGCCCTGTTGCCGCCGATGTCCCTGCCTTCGTTCATGAAGGAAAAAGGAACTACCTGGTCGTCGCCATGCTGCACCTTCATCTTAGAATAGTCCAGAGAGCGACCGAGCATGCGCGCAGGCGTACCGGTCTTGAACCTCCTCAGCGGGAACCCCTCTCGATAAAGATTATCCGCAAGCTCGTCAGAAGAGGCCAGGCCCGACGGGCCTCCGGAATACGCCGCATCTCCGATGAATATTTTTCCACCAAGAAAAGTGCCGGTAGCAATCACCGCAGTCATGCAGCTGTACCTGGCCATCGCCTTCGTTACCACTCCGCAGACCGCACCGTCCTCGTCGATTATGAGGTCGGTGACCTCCGCCTGTTTCAGGAAAAGGTTTTCCTGATCCTCGATGGTCTTCTTCATCTCGAGGTGATACCGGTTCTTGTCGGCCTGCGCCCTGAGGGAGTGGACCGCCGGGCCCTTGGAGGTGTTGAGCATCTTGCTCTGGATGAATGTCTTGTCGATGTTTATCCCCATCTCCCCTCCGAGGGCGTCCACCTCACATACGAGATGGCCCTTTCCGGTGCCCCCGATGGAAGGGTTGCAAGGCATCATGGCCACGGCCTCCAGGTTCATGGAAAGCATGAGCGTCTTCATTCCCATTCTGGCGGAGATAAGTCCTGCCTCGCAGCCGGCATGTCCGGCTCCGATGACGATGGTATCGAAGTCGCCCATAAAAGAATATTCAGAAATGTCGTCAGTGATCTTCATTTATCTTCCAAATCTGTATATATAAAAAAGAAGTAAAATTAATATAACTGTATATGATGAACGGCAAATACACTATTTTCCAAGACAGAATTTTGAAAAAACAGCGTTAAGTATCTGGTCACCTGCTTTTTCACCTATGATCTCTCCCAGGATGTCATAGGCACTGTGGACCCCAAGCTCGCAAATCTCAAGGGCCTCTCCTGCCATCAGCATGCGGACGGCGCTGTCTGCCTGTTCATACGCCCTTTCCAGGGCATCGAGCTGTCTCTCGCTGGTTACCACGGCAGAAGGTATCTGGCTGCCGGTAACGGCAAAGATCATCCTCTCGATCTCCTGACTTACTTTCTCTACGCTGATATCGAGGTCTTTTCCTTCAAGCAGCGAAGTCTGTATAACGCGCGGATCATCAAGGATCTCCCCTATATCAGCCTCTCCAGATAAAGCACTCAGATCCTCTTTGTTCAGGATTGTAATGGTCCGGCTCTCCTTGCCGCAGTCTTTTATTGCTCTCGCTATATATCTGTCTTCATCCCTTAGAGGACGACTGCCGTCGACTACAAAGAGGACCACATCGGCTCGTTGAAGGGCTTTCCTTGAACGGTCTATGCCTATCTGCTCCACCTGATCCCGAGTATCTCTAATGCCAGCCGTGTCTTCCAGAACAACTGGCATGCCACCAATGTCCATCATCTCCTGGATGGTGTCTCTGGTAGTCCCTGGCACGTCTGTGACGATGGCCCGTTCCTCACCTAGAAGACCGTTGAGAAGAGACGACTTTCCGGCGTTAGGGCTTCCAACGATGGCGACCTTGACACCTTCGCGAGTGATCCTTCCCGTCGGAGCGCTGTTGATGAAACTGGCGATGCTGTCTTTTTCCCGTGAAACGTCGCGGATGAAAGCATCGTATTCCATTTCCTCGATGTCTTCGTCTGGAAAATCGATGTTCACGGCCATCTGAGCCAATACATCAAGAAGGCCTTGACGTATCTCCCGTATGCGCCTTCCAAGGCTTCCCTCCAGCTGGCTCTCTGCGATGGTATAAGGAAGATCGGTCTTCGCGCTGATGATGTCCATCACCGCCTCAGCCTGGGTGAGGTCGAGCCGGCCGTTCATGAATGCGAGCTTAGTAAACTCCCCCGGCTCCGCGAGGCGGGCGCCGTTTCTGATAACGGTCCGGAGGATCTTTTTCAACCCAACGGGTCCGCCATGTGCCTGGATCTCAACTACGTCCTCACAGGTATAGCTGTGGGGAGCCTTCATGTATATAAATACCGCCTCGTCTATAATCGCCTCCGGCCCGGTCTTGTCCGGATCGACCACGTGTCCGAAATAGACGTGACGGGGCGCGGGATCTTCGGGACAATGGGAAAAGACTTTTTTCATTATGCCCAGTGACCCGTCACCGCTTATTCTCACTATGCCAACGCCGCCCTGCCCCGGGGGCGTAGATATCGCTGCAATAACATCTGACATTTTTACCACCATGCAACGCCTGTAACGAGTGTCGATGAGACAAGTCTCTTCTGACACATAATAATAACCAGCTAATTATACTCTTATTGATACAGCCGGGTAAATAAAAATGACTCGTCCCGGGTGTTACCCGAAGATGAGTCACTGTTACCAGCATAACCGCCAGATCCGGCTATACCCTACTTGAGCTCGATGATGACCCTTCTGTAAGGATCTTTTCCCTCGCTCCTGGTCTTCACCCTCGGGTGATTCTGCAGCGTAGCGTGGATGACCTTTCTCTCGTAAGGATTCATAGGCTCGAGGGTGATGCTCCTCTCTGTTCTCTCCACCTTGCCAGCGAGCCTGTTGGCGAGGTCGATGAGCGTCTGCTCTCTCTTGGCCCTGTAGTTCTCGGCGTCAAGAACGACCCTGATGTACTCCTCGCTGTCCTTGTTTACCACGAGGCCCGCGAGGTACTGGATGGAGTCGAGTGTCTGTCCTCTCTTGCCGATGATAGTACCGGTGTCCTTACCGGAAATATCCACGTGGACGAAGTTCTTTCCGACTTTTACCTGGAAATCCAGGTCCAGGCCCATCTCCTTCGTGACCTCCTGCAGGAAGTCCTTCACGGGATGCTCTTCCACAGGCTCCAGGTCGGAAAGGTCGAACATCAGTGAGACCTGAGGTCTGCTCTGTCTCCTCCTGCTCTTTCCCCTCTTCCTGTCCTTCCTGTTCTTTCTCTCCGCAGCTCTTGCGGACTCGCTGGCCCTGGCGTCCTCCAGCTCTTCCTGTTCGAATCTGTCGTAATCTTCTCTGATCTCATCAGGCACCTCGATCTCCCTGTTCTCAGGCAGATCCGCAAGTATCCTGTCGATATCGTCAAACTTGGCCTTTTCTTTGCGGCTGTTATCGGCAACATCCTCTTTGGCTGTCACTCTGACTCTGGCAAGCTTTGATCCGATGCCGAGAAAACCACTGGAGCTCTCCTCCAGCACCTCAACATCCACATCCTCTCTTGTGAGCTTGAGTTCCTTCAGCGCGAGGTCGACTGCCGTATCAACATCCACACCCCATTTCTCCGAAGATCTCATTTACCTGTTTATTCCTTTCATTCTGGCCGCTTTCTTCTTCTCAAGCTCCTTCTCTGCTCGAGCCCGCTGCTTTTCAAGCTCCATCTTCTCGTTCATCTCTCTTCTGATCTTGTTCATGCGGATGTTGAAGAAGATCTGAAGGAACTGACCGCCTGCCCAGTAGATGGCAAGTCCGGCCGGGTAAGAACGTCCGATCCACAGGATGGTGAGAGGGAAAAAGTACTTCATCACCTTCTGCATCGCCTGCGTCTGGGCGTTGCCCTGATCAGTCGTGAGCTGTGAAGTCATGGAAAAAGAGAAATATGTGGAAACGGCTGCCAGTATAGGCAGAATCCACAGGTCAGGCTGTGCCAGATCCTTGATCCAGAGGAAAGACTCGTGGATGGCGAAAAGCATCTTTTCGTCCGTCATGTACTGCATCGGATATCTCAGCAGCTGGAAAAGTCCCATGATGATAGGGAACTGAATGAGCATAGGCAGGCAACCACCCATAGGATTGAATCCTTCCTCTGAGTAGAGCTTCTGCATCTCTTCAGCCATCTTCTGCTGGTCGTTTGCGTACTTCCGCTGTATCTCCTGCATCTTCGGCTGCACCGAAGCCATCTTGGCAGTTGATTTGATCTGTCTGGAATACAGCGGGTACATGATGCACTTTACGAGCACCGTAAGAATGATCAAGGATATTCCGTAATTACCTACGAGACCGTAGATAAACGTGAGAAGCATGCCGAGCGGCTTAGCTATTATTCCTAAAAAATCCATTGTATCTCCCGATATTTTCTATTTCAGAGGGTCATAACCACCGGGATTCCAGGGATGACATCGCAGAATTCTCTTGATCCCCAACCAGCTGCCCTTAAAAGGCCCGTACTTTCTCACAGCCTGAAGGCAGTATTCGCTGCACGTAGGATAAAACCTGCAGGTCGGCGGGAACATGGGAGATATAAACTTCTGATAACCTCTGATGATGAGAATTAACACATTTTTAAGCAAGTTACTTATGTGTTTCATCTTATTGTCCTTTGCAATTCTCTATTGCTCCGGGAAAAGATATATTTCACTTCGCGGGGTTCTTCGGCCCTATGAGCCCGGCACCTTTAAGTGCGCCGAACATGGACTTCTGAACATCCTTCATCTTCTGTCCGATGATAGTCTTCCTGGCTACAAAAATTATATCGTAACCCGCTCCCGGCTTCGGATCCATGAGTCTGTAGCTTTCTCTCATGAGCCTTCTGGCCCTGTTTCTCATGACGCTGTTCCCAACTTTCTTGCTGGCGACGAACGCAATGCGGGTACGTCTGAGATGATTTTTCCTGTACAGAACTACAACGAATCTGCTTCCCCTGGAGCTCCCTTTTTTGTAAACAGAATTAAAGTCTCTCTGGTTCCTGAGTATATCTTTCCTGAGCATAAATGAATCCAATCAGACGGGGGTAAAACTAAGCTGTCAGCTTCTTTCTTCCCCTTGCTCTTCTTCTCTTCAGAACCTTACGGCCGCTTACTGTAGCCATTCTCTTTCTGAATCCGTGCTCCTTGAGTCTCTGTCTCTTCTTAGGCTGATAAGTCCTCTTCATTTGAATCCTCCTTGCCATCGTGGGCGAAAATCACAATAAAATAAACTTCAGCGGCAAAATGCCGCCTGCACCGCAGCCTGGCTGCAGAAAAATCATCGCGCCATCTGAATTACAAAAGCGCAATATCGAGTTATTATACTGAAAAAGATATGTAAAAGTCAAATATGAAAAGGTGCCGCAGTTAAATGCGGCACCTTCCTGTCAGTCATCTATTATCATCTGGATATGAGCTCACGCTATCTGCTGTGATAATGCTTCCTCTTTCTGATCTGCACCAGAAGAACTACGAGCACTGTAGCGCAGACCAGAGCCGAACCGTACAGGAGAACGTTTCCTGTATCTCCGGTCTTGATGATGCTGCTCACCTTCTTGGTGACAGTCGTCTTGCCGCCGCCGTTGTCGGTAGTGTTCGATGGGTCCTTATGATCGTTGTTTGATGGATCTTTTGGATCTGTCGGGTCCTTCGGATCAGCCTTTTCCTGAGTATTGGTTATCGTACCGCCGTTTTCCACAGTTGACTTGTCGGCGTCATAACCCGTCACATCATCTTCCTTCACAGTGTACTTGATCTCGTTTCCGTTTTTATCATTAAGCGGAAGATTTTCGTATGTAATTGTGTATGTGTTGTCCAGATTATCCGTGATAGAAGGAGTGACTCCCGTGACCTCTGTATCGCCATTCATCAGATGAAGGCTCCTGGCGAATTCATCTACAGAAGGACGATTGCCATCCTTATTGTCATCGTCTTTCCAGATCTTGGTGATGGAGACCCTTGTAGTCTTCTCGGCGACAGACAGCAACTTATTAACAGTTATGCTCTCCCTGTGGATCTTCGCTCCGATCATGTTCTGGAACTCATGCTTAGTATCATTTACTGCCTGGAACACTATCAGATCACCTTCCATCCAAGGTATCGTGGCAGAAAGTGATATCTCAGCTCCACCCTGAGGTTCTGTGTCGGAAACAAGGGTAAAAGTACCTCCGCTCTTAATCTCTGTTGAACCATCAGTCGTAGATACTCCCTGAGGAAGCTTCAGAGTGAAGGATGTATTGTATGTAGACGGAGCCTTAAGAGTGAGCTTACCAGTGTACCACTTTCCGTCTGCACTGTTCTGTTCAAACAGCGCATCCCCTTCAATGGATACTTCTGAAGAATCAGGTTTCTCTGTGAGGATGTTTGTGCTCTGGGCGACCTTCAGTAACTTCGAAAGCGCGGTGGAATCCTGGACACCTGAGTTGTCAGGTATTCCGTATTCCTTCATAAGATTCCATACAGCATTGGAAGTAGCAGAATAAGCCTGAGCATCAGTAAGAAAGTAACCCCCACCATAAACCTGAGAGTATAGTTCCAAAGGAGTGCTGCTGTTCAACATGCTCCAAACAGCGCCATAGAACGGTGTTGAAGTGATATCGTCGTAAGAAAGTCCAGATTTCGTCGTTCCTCCAGTACGATAGAGATCATAAACCTCCTGTGTAAATTTCTTCAGATAATCAATATTTCCAGAGTTGTTTGTCAGATCATCAAGAGAAAATATCCTTCCGTCAAGCGAATCAGGAAAGTCTTCTCTTAACGTCTGCGGCGGATTGAGGATCTGGTTGAATTGATCTTCAGTAATGATATCCACACTGGATTTTGTGGCGTAAAGCGACATTCCATTATAAGGATAACCTGCATAGAGAATAGTCTTAAGCCTATCAGTAAACGCAGCTACCTTATCAGGGTCTGTAAGACCATTCTCCTTGCAGAATTCCTCTATAGATGTCTGCTCGTAAAGAGGAACACTGGTTATACTATCAGTAACGTGCGGCCAGTGGCGCTGATTGTTCATACAGAAGATGATCACCTCTGATCCGTCTTCCAGTTTTACAGAGTGTATGTCTGTCTGTTCGTTGTAATCTATTTTATATGTATTATCAGCTGCGAATACCGAACCGGATCCGAAGCAGGCTATCACCGCAATGGCGAGCAGGACCACTAATAACTTTCTCTTACCTTTTCTCAATGTCTCTGTCCTCCGCTGAAGTCTCTGTCTCATACCTTCCGTATACAATCTTACCCTAATAGTATACATTGAGAGTATATATTAACGATTATCAATTGTCACCAAAAAAATAAAAAAAACTCATAAAAGTACAAAGCGGTCACACGAGAATGTCATATAGAAAATAAAATTCTCAAAAAATAAGATATCCACAATATGTAGTACAGCCCGGAAGTTATTAACAAAGTTTTCCACAACATGTGCATAACTTTCTTTTTGAAGCATCAATTCATGTTGTTTTCAATGGGTTTCCCTTCCTTGCGAATGTTGATAAATTTATGTAAAATGTGTTCACGAATTTAGGAGATGTGAATTGGATAAGAACAAGATATGGGAAGAGCTCCTCATCGACGTCCGGACGGAGATGACCGCCACCAGCTTCACAACGTGGATCATCCCCCTTTCCATCAAGACCATCGACGAGAAAGCAGGAGTCATTTATCTGGAGACAAACGAAGAACCGGTGGTAAGGTTCGTCACCAGCAGATATGTGGAAACCCTTGAGGAGAGTTTCAAGAAGATCATCGGAAAACCTTATACGGTTATAATAAAGACGACAGAAGATTACGAGGAGCAGAACAAATCTAAGAAAGCTTCTCGTCCTTCTTTTGATGCGGAAAAAACGCTGAATCCGCGGCTGAACTTCGACAACTTCGTAGTGGGAAACAGCAACAAATACGCCCACGCCGCTTCCTATGCAGTGGCCGAGGCACCTTCGGAGGCCTATAATCCTCTTTTTCTATATGGCGGATCCGGACTGGGCAAGACCCACCTTATGCAGGCCATCGCAATACACATACTGACCAACAACCCGAACATGAACGTGCTCTATGTTTCATCGGAGCAGTTCACCA
>Ga0129315_1000894_pt1 | contig 16070 bp, 21 predicted proteins | sample Cm827metagenome_FD_94432 | JGI IMG/M metagenome (GOLD analysis project Ga0129315, IMG submission 94432) | Eastern black-and-white colobus group fecal microbial communities from Wisconsin, USA - Cm827 metagenome | ecosystem: Host-associated > Mammals > Digestive system > Large intestine > Fecal...
GAGTGGCGGTGGCATCATCATTGTGGCACAGACGGTAATTCCACAGCTTACCACACTGTTCTCATAATTCATGGGCGGGATCATTGATAAGATTACTGAATTCATAAAGGAACTGTTGCAGGGATGGGTGCTGACCAATTTTGAAACCATGTTTACCGATGTTAATGACAAGGTGGGCACGATTGCAGGGGAGGTCAGCAAAACTCCCAGCACTTGGAACTCCGGTATTTTTGACATGATAAAAACCCTGTCCGATAACGTGATGATTCCCATAGCGGGCATGATCATCAGTTTTGTACTCGTCTACGAGCTTATTTCCATGGTTATTGACAAGAATAATCTGCATGACTTCAATACGGCAATTTTTATCCGCTTTTTTATGAAAGCGTGTATTGCAGTCATGCTGTTAAGCAAGACTTTTGACATTGTAATGGCGGTATTTGATGTGGGAAGCCACATCGTCAATTCTGCCGCCACAGCAATCAGCGGAGAAAGGAAAATGAGATAGAGACGGAGCTTGCGGTTCATATCGCAGACCGTTATATCCTCATGCATGAATGTGATGAAGGGTATGATTACTCCATTCTGAATGAGCAGTATCATTTACTGGATGGCGGCGTTTATGACAATCCGGATATTACCATTCGAAGGGCAATGGATATGGTGATCGCAGATTTGAAAGAACCGAGATTTTCAGCTGTGACTGAGCAGTATTACCGGGATAAGTATTTACAGGGAGAAGTGTATGCAGGTTCGGAAGCGGAGATTGTCAATTTTGAGGAATTTTCGGAGAAAGCCGAGGAAGTGGAACAGGCAGATTTGGAAGCAAAGCAGGCAGAATTTAGAGAGAACAATCCGGATGTGGTTGCAGATTTCCGGGCAAGGACGGAAGAACTGTTTCACAGTCTGGACGGACAGAGTGCGGAAGATATTGAAAAAACAGTGTATGCTTATGTGCAATCGCAGATTGAAGAATATGGTCTGGATGCAGAGATTGTGGATGTAGTGGTAGCCGGAAGCCGATGCAGAGGTATTATAGTGGCTCAATTGTCAAGACAAAAATCTGAGATTTTTATAATGAACTGATATGGTTGATAAGTTACAGGGAACACCGGGAAAGTAGAGGAACTCTCCCCCTGTTCCATTTATGCTAAGCTACATATGGCAACAGCATTGCCGGATAGTAGCATTCAGCCGGTGTCTGATAGTCAAGTGCAGAATGACGCCGTTCAAAGTTGTAAGTGTGGATATACTGTCCGATGGCAGTTCTGGCGTCTTTGATGTTATTGTATTGTGTCAGGTAGGCTTCTTCATACTTGAAGCTGCGAAACCAGCGCTCAATCATAATGTTGTCTGCCCAGCGGCTTTTGCCATCCATGCTCTGCCGGATTCCGTTGTCCTTTACAAAATCAATGTACTGCTGGCTTGTAAACTGGCATCCCTGATCAGAATTCAGTATCTGCGGTTTGGCTACCATGAATGCCTTTTTCAAAGCATTTATGACCATTCTGGTGCCAAGAGTATCGTCTACTTCCCAGCCTACGATACAGCGGCTGTGCCAATCAATAATGGCTGTCAGATATAAAAAGCCACGCCTGATCGGAATATATGTAATGTCTATAGACCATGCCTGGTTTGGTTTGTCTATGATGGCATTACGAAGCAGATATGAACATACCTTGGCTTGCTGCATACGCTTGGAAAGGTTCATCTTTGGATAGATAGGGTAAATATCCATTTCATTCATGAAACGCCGTGTTTTCCGGCGTCCTACATGGTAACCTTTAGACTTTAATTGTGCAGACATTTGCCTTGCACCCCAGGCCGGATTATCTGTATGGAGATGATCGATGATCTCTTTACAAGCCAGTTCTTCACCGGATACAGGCGTGCCTTTGTAATAAATACTTGTACGATTGATATCAAGCAGTTTTGCACCAACAGAAGTGGGTATTTCTTTAGTCGTCAAAAGGTTTTGGACTAAACTTACTCTCGTAGTCAGGTCCACAAACTTCTTCAGATTTTTTTTTGAGCCAGTCAACCTGCATGGTTAACTGACCAACCTTTTTGTCATACTACGCTTTTTCCTTGCGTTCTTCGGCAAGCTTTTCTTTGAGGTTATCCTCACGTTTGTCATCAAATACAGCAGAAGCGTTGTCGAGAAATTCTTTTTTCCAGTTGCGGAGCAGATTCGGCTGGATATTATTTTCAACAGCAAGAGTATTGAGATCTTTCTCACCCTTAAGTAGTTCGATTACAAGGTCTGATTTGAATTTGGCACTGAAATTTCTTCTTTGTCTGGACATGTTTATGAATCCTTTCTTTGTTACTGATTTTAGTATATCAGATTCATTAAAAACTGTCCGAAAAAGTGTCTTAATTTATGAGACCATTATAGTTTGGCGGACTTGCCAGCTTCGGTTTTTACAGTAATCTTATGCTCCAGATCGGAGAGAGAACCGGCTTCATTATAGCTTTGTGCGGCGATTTTCAGATTCTCGATTGCCGCCCACTGTTGCAGTCCGGGACTGTTCTGGAATTTCTCGTCCGAGGTGTCAATGAGCCTGCGGGCGGAGTAATCCTTTTTCGGAATAACTGCCTTTCGTTCCCGCTTCTTTTCAATGCGTTCCCGGATACGTTCCTTTGTGTATTCTTTCCCTAAAGACCTAGCACTGCCACGAACAAAACGCTCCTTGTCCAGAGGTCGGAAAGAGATATATTTCGCAGCATCTTCTCCAAAAGTTTCCCCTTTGATTTCGTAACCTTTTGCCCGCATCAGAAGCAGAAATTCTTCGTAAGTGGAAGCCGACTTGATGAAAAAATTGATGTCCCTTCTAAGCTGGGTTTTCCAAGTAGAGCCATTCTGATCAGACTGCCATTCTTTGTATTTTTTACCACGTTCACCACCCGGAATGATGATGGAAAGGTTATGCGCTTTGCATAGTTCATCACTTAGTTTCCGGATGTGGTAATACGACTGTTTGCAGTCGTGATATTTGTTATGCTCGATGTTATCAGTAGCACAAAATATGATGTGATTATGAATATGTCCTTTATCAATGTGTGTGGTGAGAACATACGAATATTTCCCTTCTAAAACCTTGTCAGCAAGTTCTTTTCCAATGCGGTGAGCTTCCTCATAACTGACTTCTCCCGGAGCAAAAGCCTGTATCAGATGATAGGCTTTGTTAGGACTGTTCTCCCTGCAATGGTCAAGGGTGTACTTAAAGTCAATCGCTGCTGTTTCTGGCGCACACGCATAAGATGAAACATAGATTTGCTCATCCGTTTTGTCGGGATTGCAGATGTAATCTATTGCTTTATCAACGGTTGCTTTGATAGCATGGATTTTTGTGTATGCCATACTTTATTCATCAACTCCTTTACTTCATTCATATCGTCCTGATAGATGTTTCCGGTACTGTTTATCCGTTTTGTAATCTGGTTCAGACTGGAGCTGATTCGTCCAAGCTCTGTATTGTAATTTCGCAGATAACTGTAATCGACATCATACACATATCCATATAAAACTAGCTTGCGTAAGAAAGCTGATATGCTTTTCATGCCGGATGCTTTGAATTTGGTAGTGAGAATGTACTGCTCATCATCACTGAGATAAAATTGCACCGGATTGGTGCGGTTTCTGTTTGCCATTGAGTCACGTCCTTCCTAAAAATGGGTACAAAAAAACTGCTGTAAAATGTTCGATGTTTACAACAGTCTGTTTCGTGTTTTATTCAATTTTGGGTGTAATTACCCATGGATTCTCTTGATTATGAGGATAAGCATTATCAGCGAAGAAAAACAGATTTAGAGAACCATTTGTACAAGACTTATGATAAAATAGATGATGCAGAGGAACTGCTGGTATCTGCAAAGGCTAAGAAACGCTCTCTGCTGGCAGATAAGATTACAGGGGATAACATTTACAAGGCACTTATTTTCTTCGATAAGCTGTATGCTCAAATGAACGAAGCTGAGAAACGAGAGTTCCTGTCACAGTTAGTGGATAATGTGCAGATTTACGAAGAACGTAAAGAGAATGGACAATGGCTGAAATCCATAGAATTTAAGTTGCCGATTATAGAAAAAGAGTTTACACTAAGTTTGGACAATGATACACAAAATGAGACGGTGGTTCTTCTTTTCAAGGGAGTAGCCGAAAAAGATACATGAGTACACAAAAAGTATGGACTCATAGCTTTATGATCATGAGGTAGGTGATAGTTGTGTTTACCAATAAAGAAATTTATAAGATTGCAATGGAACAATCTGCAATAGATTCAAATTGTAAGTGGGAAGATTTTTTGAAAAAAGATAATGTAGTAGTCATTTCAGCGGCAAACCCGGCAGCCAGACGATATTTAAAGCTTCCACATGTATGTGATCTGACCACTTATGGAAATAATATTGTTGCAACCATTTCGGAAGAATACAGGGATATTGTAGAAAGTTATATCAGCAAATATGCCGTGGAGCATTGCTTTGAAACACCTAATATGCATGTCCTTAATGAAGCCTTTAAGCCATATGGTTTGGGAGTATGTTTTATGGCAGAGTATTTTTTGCCAGATATGGATATACTTAGGGCTTTGCCGTGCAACCTGGAGACAAGAGTGCTTGAGCAAGCTGATTTTGTGGATTTGTATAAGCCTGAATGGAGCAATGCTTTATGTGAAGATAGAAAGCATTTAGATGTGCTTGGTGTTGGAGCCTATGATGGCGGAAAATTAATTGGCTTAGCAGCCTGTTCAGCCGATGGTGACACCATGTGGCAGATCGGAATTGATGTATTGCCGGAATATAGAAGACAGGGGATTGCATCAGCATTAACCAGCCGACTTGCGGTGGAAATTCTTGAAAGAGGCAAGGTTCCGTTTTACTGTTGTGCATGGTCTAACATTAGGTCAGCAAGAAATGCCATTAAGAGCGGATTTCGGCCTGCATGGGCACAGATGACGGTAAAGCCGTTTGATATGATAAATGAAATGAATGGTCATGGGGAAAGATAAAGACGTGAGACATAAAATGCGAACAGAACAAGTTGAACTTACGGTATTATGCCTGATACATAATGAAGACAGCTATTTACTCCAAGACAGAGTAAAGAAAGACTGGAATGGGTATACACTTCCGGGGGGACATATCGAACCGGGAGAGTCTATTGTTGACGCAGTTGTCAGGGAAATGAAAGAAGAAACTGGTCTTACGATTAAAGCTCCACGGCTTTGTGGTGTAAAACAGTTCCCAATCGAAGGCGGTCGTTATATTGTATTTCTTTTTGAGACAGACCAGTTTGAAGGTAAGCTTGTTGATTCTGATGAAGGTAAGATGCATTGGGTCAAGATTACAGAGCTTTCAAATGTGAACTTGGTTAATGACTTCGAGGAGCTTATCGAAGTTATGATGAGCGATATTCTGACGGAGTTCCAGTATGTAGTTGAGAATGATGAGTGGATTGTTGTAAAGAAATAACTTGAAATGATTGCTTTGGATAGTAGATTAAAAAACGGCGGTTTGCAAATTCGGGCTGCCGTTAAATATTCTGTTTATGGAGGAACATATGATGCTTCAAACTTATAATGAAGATTTCTGGAAAGCAATAGATGCTCTTGTATCTTCGGAAAAAATCGTAATTGATAGACCTAAAGGCAGCATCCATCCACAATTCCCTCATATTAAATATGAGGTTGATTATGGCTACATTGAAAACACTTCTTCTATGGATGGTGATGGCATTGATGTTTGGCTAGGGTCTTTACCATCGGTCAATGTTGACGCGATTATATGTACCATTGATTTAATGAAGAAAGATTCCGAAATTAAACTGCTTATTGGATGTACAGAAGAGGAAATGAAAGCAATTTATAATTTTCATAACAATTCGGAGTATATGAAAGGGATACTGATACATAGAGATGCAAAATAATGTCAGATATAATTTTCAAAACTGTTGACGATATCTCCGATGTCAGAACCAGTGGTGTCTTTGGGATAGATGGATGTGGATAGGCATTGCCGGGGGGATAATGAACAAACAGATGAAACAACCCCAAATCCCAGAAAAAGGAGTTGATATTTTGATAAGCAAGATTTATCCGGTTGGGAAATTGAAATTTTCTTTTAAGCAGACATAAAGTGAGGACAACTTGGGAGAACCAGTGAGGACATGGGGAGGAGGGCGAGACACCTTTCGAGGCGGCAAAGCGTGAATTATATGAAGAATCCGGAGCGGTCGATTATCATATGGTACCTTTGTGCGACTATTGGGCCAGAACTGAGGACAATGATCAGGGTGACAATGGGATGGTATTTAAAGCGGTCATACACAAGCTGAAATCTCTTCCGGAAAGTGAAATGGCGGAGGTAAAAGCTTTTGACATATTACCGGAAAATCTGAAAGGAGTTTATTCCTATGGCATTTGATTATAAAAAGGAATACAAAGAGTTTTATCTTCCGAAAACAAAGCCGGAACTTGTGGAAGTGCCGGAAATGAATTTTATAGCAGTAAAGGGAAAGGGAAATCCAAACGAGGACAAGGGTGCATATAAGGAGGCAATAGGCCTCTTGTATGGAATTGCTTTTACCCTTAAGATGAGCAAAAAAGGTAATCACAAAATGGATGGATATTTTGACTATGTGGTACCGCCCCTGGAGGGGTTCTGGTGGCAGGAAGGTGTTGAGGGAGTGGATTACAGCAGAAAAGAAGATTTCTGCTGGATATCTGTGATCAGACTGCCTGACTTTGTGACGGAAGCTGATTTTCAGTGGGCAGTAGATGAGGCGCAAAGAAAGAAGAAACAGGATTATTCAAAAGTAGAATTCCTGACCATCTGCGAGGGATTATGTGTACAGTGCATGCATATAGGGGCATATGATGATGAGCCCGCAACGATCAAGGCCATGGATCAGTTTATGAAGGAACAGGGCTATGAAAATGACTTTTCCGAGAACAGAAGGCATCATGAGATTTATTTGTCAGACGCAAGGCGTGTTGCTCCGGGGAAATTAAAGACTGTGATAAGACATCCGGTTAAAAAAGCAAAGACAACTTGATGTAAAGGGAGGTTAAAAATGAAGTTAAGACAATTAGGCAAAACAGGTATCATGGCAAGCAAGATCGGCTTTGGAGGGGAATGGCTGGAGAGGGCTGATGCATCATCTTGCCATTTCTGATCAAAGCGGAAACAGTGTTGTGGCAGAGTATGTGGATCAGAAGCTGGTGCTAACAAAGACGCCTGTAGTGACCAATTTCTTTCTGGCACAGGGAGAAAAACAGAGGATTGGAAGCAGGCAGTCAAAGAAGCGTTTTTCCATCCTGGAAAGCTTTCTTCTGGAAAATGAAAAGACGGATGCTGCCGGTATGCGGGATGCGTTACAGAGTGTGAGCCAGAAGGCAATGGGGGAAGAATTTGAAAAAACAGTGTGGAGCATTGTGTATGATCAGAAAAACGGTGAGCTCCACTATTTTTTCAGAGAGGATTATACAAGGGAATATCCCTTTACCGTAAAATAGCGTTTCAAAAAGGTAAAGCCAGGGAGGGTGAAATAGGCAGAAAGGAACGCTTGCGAAGTAAAAACTTTCCGCTTATAATGTAGCCATGTATATGCTGGATAGATACAGAAGCTGCACAGGAAAAACAAAAAACGTATCGGGCAGTTGGCGGCTTGCTGACTGCTCTTTTGTATTGGGGGCATTCTGTAAGGGAAAGATCCATAGATAGAAATCATAAGGACTGAAAGGCAATGACCATATCTAAAATAAAGAAAAAAGTATTTGATATTATTCAGATCGGAAACCGCAGGGATTTTGTCAGCAGTGCGTTTGACTTTTTTATTGTGGCAGTGATCGTTTTAAATCTGTTTGTAACGTTGTTCCAGACCTTTGATGAGGCGGCGCCCTACACACAGGTTTTGGATGCGCTGGAGCTTGTCACCATTATCATCTTTACCATTGAATATATTCTGCGGGTATGGACGGCTGATCTGCTTTTCCCGGATAAATCCTATGGGAGGGCAATTCTGGCCTTTGTTTTTTCCCTTTATGGACTGATTGATTTTCTGACATTTTTTCCCTATTATCTTCCTATTGTATTTCCCATGGGGGCGGTTGCCTTCAGAATGTTCCGTGTGATCCGGATCTTCAGGCTGTTTCGGGTAAATGCACAGTATGATGCTTTTAATGTGATCATCAATGTTTTGAATGATAAGAAAAATCAGATCATTTCCTCTGTGTGCATGATCCTGATCTTTATGATGGCGGCCTCTCTTTGTATGTACAGTCTGGAGCATGAGGCCCAGCCGGAACAGTTTGCCAATGCCTTTTCCGGACTTTGGTGGTCAGTTTCCACTTTGCTCACGGTGGGCTATGGAGATATTTATCCGGTAACGACCATGGGAAAGATCATGGCCATTGTCATATCCTTTCTGGGAGTCGGCATGGTGGCAATTCCCACTGGTATCATATCCGCAGGATTTGTGGAGCAGTATACCAAACTCAGGATGATGGCTTTTCATTCGGAGGAGCATGAACTGAAGTTTGTTACCTCGGTCATTCCCCACGGGCATTCCTGGGACGGCAAAAAGGTAAGGGAGGTTTCCTTCCCGCCCCAGATCATCCTGGTTATGATCATCCGGGGTGGAGAAGCCATTGTTCCGGGCGGGGATACCGTAATGCTGGAAAATGACACCCTTGTAATCGGTGCAAAGCACTATCGGGGAGAGGAATATATCAACCTGAAGGAGATCATCGTCAAGGCAGAAAATGAATGGGTAGGAAAGCAGATCAAGGATCTGGATATTTCCAGGCAGGAGCTGATCGTAATGATCAAAAGGCGGAACAGGACGATCATTCCCAATGGCCTTACCTACATTAAAGAAGGGGATGCGGTTGTAATGTATTCCAAGCTGAAGGAAACGGAATAAACAAAGCGGAGAATGACATGATAGAAATAACTGACTGGGAAATACCGGAGCTTAAGTGGTTCCAAAATCGGAATGAGACGCAGCTTCTGCATTATTTTGAACCGGAGCCGGGGATTTTCATTGCCGAAAGTCCCAATGTGATCCTGCGTGCGCTTGAGGCAGGATATGAACCACTGTGTATCCTCACAGAAAGTAAAACGCCGGGAAAGATGGAAAAACAGGTGCTGGAAAGATGCAGCGGGATCCCGGTTTATGCTGCCACGCAGGAAATGCTGACGCAGCTTACCGGGTTTCATCTTACAAGAGGGATCCTGTGTGCGCTGAGAAGGAGAGCGCTTCCATCTCCTTCTGATCTGTGCAGCGGTGCAAGCCGCATTGCAATTCTGGAAAATGTGGTCAATCCCACTAATGTAGGAGCCATTTTCCGCAGTGCAGCGGCTTTGGGGATCGACACCATTCTTCTGACCTATGGATGCAGCGACCCTCTTTACCGAAGGGCAGTCAGGGTGAGCATGGGGACGGTTTTCCAGGTGCCGTGGACCATACTGGAAAAGGGAAGATGGCCGGATCAGGAGCTTGGGATCCTGCGGGAGATGGGATATAAGACGGCTGCAATGGCTCTTTTAAAGGACAGCCTTTCCTTAGAGGATGAAAGACTGCAAAGGGAAGAAAAGCTTGCGATCGTGTTAGGGACAGAGGGGGACGGACTTTCCCCGCATACGATGGCATGCTGTGATTATACAGTGTACATTCCCATGAACCACGGGGTTGATTCTCTGAATGTGGCAGCAGCCAGCGCTGTGGCGTTTTGGGAACTGGGCAAAAGGCCGCAGGCAGACGAAAGAAAGGAATAACGGAAATGGCAGGCTTTGTAGAATTTGAAAATGTGAGTAAGATATATCATACAGGGGAAATGGAAATTGAAGCGTTGCATGATGTGAACTTTCAAATTGAAAAAGGAGAGTTCTGTGTGATCGTGGGAGCTTCCGGCGCAGGTAAAACAACGATCCTGAATATTTTGGGAGGGATGGATTCCCTCACAGGCGGGAAAGTAGTGCTGGATGGCCAGGAGGTTTCCGGTATGAACAAGAAGCAGCTTACGGCCTACCGGAGATATGATGTGGGATTTGTATTTCAGTTTTATAATCTGGTTCAAAACCTGACCGCCCTTGAAAATGTGGAGCTGGCTTCCCAGATCTGCAGGGAGCCTCTGGATGCGGCAACAGTGCTTACAGAGGTGGGGCTTGCAGAAAGAATGGGAAATTTCCCGGCGCAGCTTTCCGGGGGAGAGCAGCAGAGGGTAGCCATAGCCAGGGCCCTTGCCAAAAATCCAAAGATCCTGCTTTGCGATGAACCAACGGGAGCGCTGGATTACAATACAGGGAAGGCTGTGCTGCGCCTTTTGCAGGACACCTGCCGTAAAAACGGAATGACCGTGGTGGTGATCACCCATAATCAGGCCCTGACGGCAATGGCTGACCGTATTATCACGGTGAAAAGCGGAACGGTGGAAAAAATGGTGCTTAATGACAAGATCGTGGATATTGAGCAGATAGAATGGTAACGGCAAAAGGGATAAAGCAATGACAAAATCAGGAATGAGAAAGACAACAGTAAGGGAAATCGGACACAGCCTGGGACGGTATCTTGCCATGATGGCGATCATTGCCCTTGGAGTAGGCTTTTTTTCCGGACTAAAAGCGATCAAGCCGGCCATGATCGACATGGCAAACCGGTATTTTAAGGAAGAACAGTTATTTGACCTTAGGCTGCTCTCCACCCTTGGCTTTCAAAAGGAGGATGTGGAAGCCTTTGGCAGTAATGAGCAGGTAAGGGCAGTGGAAGGAGCTGTTTCCACAGATGCCCTTTTTGTAAATGAGCAGGGAAATGAAAGCGTGATCAAGGTACATTCCCTTCCGGAGAGCATCAATGGGATTCTGTTAAAAGAGGGCAGGATGCCTCAAAATACAGAGGAATGTGTGATAGATGCCAACTTATACAGTGGGGATCAGATCGGCCAGAAGATCAGGCTGTCAGAAAATAATGACGAGGATACGCTTTCCCTTTTCAAGGCAGGGGAATATACCATTGTGGGAACCGTGTATTCCTCCTATTATGCCAATTTTGAGAGAGGAAATACTTCTCTTGGAAGCGGCCGTATCAGCGGCTTTATGTACCTTCCAGGCGAGAGCTTTGACTGTGATTACTACACGGAGATCTTTGTGAAGTTCGAGGAAGATCTTCCCATTTACAGCAGTGAATATGATGATTATATGGAGGCAAAGAAAAAGGAGTGGGACGAGATCTGTGAGAAACAGGTAAATGACCGCTATGAGCAGATCCTTTCCGATGCCCAGAAGGAGCTTGCGGATGCAAGAGAAGAGCTGGCGGAGCAGAAAGCGGATGTAGAAGAGCAGCTAAAGGATGCAAAAACGGAGCTTACGGATGCAGAGAAGCAGTTAGAGGAAGGAAATAAGGAGCTGGCAGAAGCAAAGAAGGAACTGGAGCAGAGGCAGCAGCAGTTAGATCAGAAGGAACAGGAGCTGCTTTCTAAGGAGCAGGAGCTGGATGCCGGAATAAAAGCCGCAGCCCAGATCCCGGATGCAGCAGCGGCACAGCAGATGTCCGCCCAGTTTGCCGCCGCAAAACAGGAGCTGCAACAGGGAAAGGATCAGATTGCAGCAGGGAAAGAACAGCTGCATGATGCGCAGAAGAAACTGGAGGAAAAGGAGCAGGAGCTTTCAGAGGCCGGAGAAGAGATTGCGCAGGGCTTTGAAGAATATGAAACATCTTACCAGGAGTTTCAGGAACAGATCAAGGACGGGGAAGAACAGATAGAAGAGGCGCAGAAGGAGATTGACGACATAGAGCAGCCGGACTATTATGTGCTGGGCCGGGATACCAATGTAGGATATGTATGCTTTGACAGCGATTCGCAGATCATAGACCAGATTTCCAATGTGCTTCCTGTGTTTTTCTTTCTGGTGGCGGCCCTGGTCTGCATGACCACCATGAACCGGATGGTGGAGGAACAGAGAACGCAGATCGGCATCTTAAAGGCTCTGGGCTACGGAGAGGGCGCTGTTACCGGAAAATATATTTTTTATGCGGGCAGCGCCGCCATACTGGGCTGTATATCAGGCTTTTTTGTGGGAACCTGGCTGTTCCCCAAGGTGGTCTGGAATGCTTATGGAATTATGTATAACATGATAGATGTGCGGTATCTGTTTGAACTGCCGCTGTTTGTCATATCCCTGTGCGGGGCGCTTCTTTGTTCTGTGGGAGTGACCTGGGTATCCTGTAAGAGCAGCTTTACGGAAAGTGCGGCGTATCTCATGCGGCCCAAAAGCCCGAAGGCGGGAAAGCGGGTTTTTCTGGAACGGTTTCCTTTTATCTGGAGGAGAATGAAGTTCCTGCATAAGGTATCCGTCCGGAATATCTTCCGCTACAAAAAAAGATTTTTCATGATGGTTCTGGGGATCAGCGGCTGTACGGCGCTTCTTGTTACCGGCTTCGGAGTACGGGATTCTGTAACGGAAATTGCAAATCTGCAGTATTCCCGGATCCAGATCTATGATATGAGCGTAAACCTGAAGGATACTGCTTTTAGTGAAACGGCAAAGGAGCAGGAGGTTCTTGCGCAGGCAGCAGGTGAATACGGATATTTTGCAGAAATGTCCATGGATCTGCAGACCAAAAGCGGGGTAAAGAGCGTGAACCTGATCGTTCCGGAAAAAGAGGAATTAGGGCAGTATGTAGACCTTCATACTACAGCGGGAGAGCCTCTTTCGCTGAAGCAGGACGGCGCTGTGATCTCCAACAAGCTGGCGGAGCGTTACAAGCTGAAGGTGGGAGATGAAATCCTTCTCAGAAGTGAGGATGCGGGAGAAGGAACGGTAAGGATCACAGGAATTTTTGAAAACTATATTTATAACTGTGTTTATATGAACGCACACACCTATGAGACTGCTTTTTCTAAGGAGCCACAATATAAGACGATTTATGTAAACCTGAAAGAAGGGCAGGATGCCCATGAAGCGGCAGCCAGGCTGATGAACTGTGAGCAGGTGTCCGCAGTCATGGTAAATGCGGATATGCTGGAGCGGGTTTCCGGTATGATGGACAGTCTGAATTATGTGGTGCTTTTGATCATCTCCTGCGCAGCCTTTTTGGCCTTTATTGTGCTTTATAATCTGACGAATATCAATATCACGGAGCGGAACAGGGAGATTGCAACCCTGAAGGTGCTTGGGTTTTTCAAAAACGAAACAGCTTCCTATGTATTCCGGGAAAATATTCTGCTGACCATGATCGGCGCGCTTGCTGGGTTATTACTTGGGAAATATTTTCATATTTTTGTAATGAGCCAGATCAATATTGACATGGTTTCCTTCAAGGTACAGGTAAAGCCGGTCAGCTATCTGATCAGCGTGCTTTTGACGCTGCTTTTTGCAGGGATCGTCAATCTGTTTATGTCAGCAAAGCTGGATGCGGTCGATATGGCGGAATCCTTGAAATCAGTGGACTGATGCCAGATTGTCATTCAGAGGGAAATATGTTAGGATAAGGCATGAACGAAAATATGGGGGACGAACATGAACATTGTATTATTATCAGGCGGATCCGGAAAGCGGTTGTGGCCCCTTTCCAATGACATCAGATCCAAGCAGTTTATCAAGATATTTAAAAAGGAAGACGGAGAATATGAATCCATGGTGCAGAGAGTCTACCGTCAGATCAAAAGTGTGGACAAAGATGCGCTGGTGACTATTGCAACCTCAAAGACGCAGGTTTCTGCCATTCACAATCAGCTTGGGGAAAATGTAGGGATCTGTGTAGAGCCATGCAGAAGGGATACCTTTCCGGCTATTGCCCTGGCAGCAGCATGGCTGCATGATGTGAAGAAGGTGGGAGAGAAGGAGGCAGTGGTGGTCTGTCCCGTGGATCCTTTTGTGGAGAAGGACTATTTTGAGGCGCTTACAAAGCTGGGGGAGCTGGCAGAAGCAGGAAGGGCCAATCTTGCCCTGATGGGAATTGAGCCTACTTATCCCAGTGAAAAGTATGGCTATGTGATACCGGAAACAAAAGAGGAGATCAGCAAGGTCAGCACCTTTAAAGAAAAACCGGATTCCAAAACGGCGCAGAGCTATATAGAACAGGGAGCCCTCTGGAATGGCGGCGTGTTTGCTTTTCAGCTTGGGTATATGCTGGAAAAGGCGCATCAGCTCATTGATTTTACAGATTACCAGGATCTGTTTGCAAAGTATCATACTCTGACAAAGATCAGCTTTGACTATGCGGTAGGGGAAAAAGAGCAGGACATTTGTGTCATGCGGTTTGCAGGAAAATGGAAGGATCTGGGAACCTGGAATACCCTTACAGAGGCAATGGAGGAAAAGAATGTGGGGGAGGCCATCTTTAATGATGCCTGCCATAATGTTCATGTGATCAATGAACTGGATGTTCCCGTTTTGTGTATGGGACTAAAGGATGTGGTGGTTTCGGCAAGCCCGGAAGGGATCCTGGTATCGGATAAGGAGCAGTCCAGCTACATCAAGCCCTTTGTGGACAGCATTGACCAGCAGATCATGTTTGCGGAAAAGTCCTGGGGAAGCTTCCGGGTTATCGATATAGAGGATGAGAGCATGACCATCAAGGTAACCTTAAAGCCGGGACGCAGCATGAATTACCACAGCCATGACAGGAGAGATGAGGTCTGGACCGTGATAGCCGGAGAAGGGGTTACGGTTGTGGACGGAAAGAGACAGAAGGTGATGCCGGGGGATGTGATCAAACTTCCTTCCGGAACCAAACACAAGATCCTGGCCACAACAGAGCTTAAGGTCATAGAGGTACAGCTTGGGAAGGACATCAGCGTCCACGATAAACACAAATATGAGGAAGAAGCATAACGGCCTTCTTGGGAATGGAGATAAGATTGAAAAATAAAATTTTTCAATCGCGAGATTTGTGTCTGCGCGCACTTGATACAAACTCGGCATGCGCAAAAAGCGTGCGCGGAAATGAGGAGAAAATGGAACAGTTAGAGGAAAAGAAAATCAATAAAACCCGGATCATTTTGTATCTGGCGATCACCTTTGTCATTACGTTTGCCATGGAAATTTTTGTGGTCAGGCCGCTGATCCAAAGCAGTGATGAATCACAGGCGCTTTTAGGGCAGTCCCTTATAGCGGGAATGATGTACATTCCCACCATTGGAGTGATCGCAACCAGACTGCTTACCAAGGAGCGGTTTGCAGGAAATCTTTTTATTGCTTTAAACATCAAGAAAAACCTGAAGTATTATGGAATGGCCTGGTTTGGCATGGCGTTTTTGACCGTGGTAGGAACGGTGCTTTACTTCCTGATCTTCCGAAAGTGTTTTGATCCGGAGCTTGGCTATCTGAAAGCCATGTATGAGGCACAGATCGAAATGACGGGAGCAGGTGAGGTGCCGGATACTTCGGGACTTTGGAACATGATGCTGCAGCAGGTGGTGTTTGGGATCCTGTTTTCTCCTTTTTTGAATATCATCAACTGCTTTGGTGAGGAATGGGGATGGAGAGGCTATTTGCTTCCCAAGCTGATGAAGCAGTTTAAAATTGTTCCCACTCTCCTGATCAGTGGGGTGATCTGGGGACTCTGGCATGCGCCTTTAATCGTGCTTGGACACAACTATGGCGTTGGCTACCCGGGCTATCCGGTGGTGGGAATCCTTGCCATGTGCGTTTTCTGCGTGGTAATGGGAACGCTCCTTTCTTATCTGACTATCCACACCAAAAGCTGTATCCCGGCAGCAATGGCACACGGCATGATCAACGGCTTTTCCTCAGTAGGAATTTATTTTACGTCCCTGACGCATCCTTATAATGTGTTTGTAGGACCTACGGCGTTAGGGATCGTTGGCGGAATAGGATTTATTGCGGCAGCAGGCGTCATGGGATATAAGCTGTACCAGCAGGAGAAAAATAGCGAAGAAGGACTTTCTCTTATGTAAATGCAACACTTTCTCTTATGTAAAGCTGACTTGAAATTTTAAATTCCAGTGCAGAGGTAAATTCCACCGTGCTTTAAAAATTCCTGATTTTATTAAATTATATAAAGCCTAATCTGCAGAGAACTGGTATAATTAGCTTAACTTCCC
>Ga0129315_1000896_pt1 | contig 16036 bp, 15 predicted proteins | sample Cm827metagenome_FD_94432 | JGI IMG/M metagenome (GOLD analysis project Ga0129315, IMG submission 94432) | Eastern black-and-white colobus group fecal microbial communities from Wisconsin, USA - Cm827 metagenome | ecosystem: Host-associated > Mammals > Digestive system > Large intestine > Fecal...
CTCCAGGTACTTGTCCATCTCGGGATAGTCCTCCAGGAAGAGCTCGTGCCAGTGGTCGATGAGCTTGTTCCAACGCTCCTCGCGGATGTTCTTGTCGTCGGTGTCCATGGCGGCCTTGGCCTCGTCCATGAAGTTGGCCACGATATCGTCGAACAGCTCCTGGTCAAAGGCGGCGTGGGGATAGTCGAACTTGGGCTTGCCGATCTCAGCGACCATCTTATTGATCAGCTCGATCTGCTTCTGGTTCTCCTCGTGGGCCTTCTGAATGGCCTCGAACATCTTGTCGTTGGGGACCTCGTTGGCGCCGGCCTCGATCATGACCACCTTCTTGCTGGTGGAGACCACGGTGACGTCCAGGTCGGAGACCTTGCGCTGCTCGCTGGTGGGGTTGATGACCAGCTCACCGTCCACCAAGCCCATCTTCACGGCGCCCACAGGGCCGTTCCAGGGGATATCGGAGATGGCCAGAGCGGCGGAGGTGCCGATCAGAGCGGCGATCTCGGGAGAGCAGTCATGATCCACAGCCATGACGGTAGCCATGATGGACACGTCATTGCGGAAGTCATAGGGGAACAGGGGGCGGATGGGGCGGTCGATGACGCGGCTGGTGAGGATGCCCTTCTCACCGGGGCGCCCCTCGCGGCGGTTGAAGCTGCCGGGGATGCGGCCCACGGCGTACATCTTCTCCTCAAAGTCCACGCTCAGGGGGAAGAAATCGACGCCGTCCCGGGGACGGGCGGAGGCGGTGGCGCAGACCAGCACGCGGGTGTCGCCGTAGCCCACCATGACGGCGGCGTTGGCCAGCTCAGCCAGCTTGCCCACTTCCAGAGTCAGGGGACGGCCTGCCAGTTCCATCTCGTACTTATGATAGCCGGGGAACTGCCGATGGGTGATAATGGTTGACATAAGATTGCTCCTTTACTCAGATGCTCGGGAGCGGCTCTTTTCGTATTTGAAAGCATGTCCGAGATTCGGGCACAGTTTCAAACACAAAAAGCAACAGCTCCCGGCGAAAAATGACTTAAAATTCGCAGAAAAGGGTGACGGAGATCCGCTCCGTCACCCTCATTGCTTCTTACTTTCTGATACCCAGCTTGGCGATCAGGGCACGATAGCGCTCGATGTCCTTCTTCATCAGGTAGTCGAGCAGGCTGCGGCGCTTACCGACCATCTTCAGCAGACCACGGTTGGAGTGCTTGTCCTGGGGGTTGGCGCGCATATGCTCGGTGAGGATGTTGATACGCTCGGTGAGGATCGCGACCTGGACCTCGGGGGAGCCAGTGTCGGTCTCGTGGGTACGGTTGGCCTCGATCACGGCCGTCTTCTGATCTTTACGCAGCATTGTGTGTTTCCACCTTTCAAAAAATTCTCCGTGAACTGCGCCCTGGGAGTGGTGAAATCCTCCGCGGAACGAAGTCCCGGAATTGCGCACAAATTCACGTGCTGAACAAGTTTACCATAGGAATGTGCGGTTGTAAAGAGAAAAATGCAAAAAATTCCTTATTTTTATAAAAGGAGCGGGGAAAAGAGGCGGAAAATATTTTTTTGAAAGGGGATTGACAGAGAGAAACGGCCGTGTTATCCTAACTGTACTAACACACATAGTACAGTTGGTACAGTTCGGAGGAACGTTATGAAGGTCATCAAGAAGGTAGTAGCCGCCCTGATGGTGCTGGGAGCACTGGCGGCGCTGACGGTGGGCGTGGTTTTGAAGCCGGGCCGGAAAGGAGACGAAACATGATGCTGTTTGGTTTTGCGGGGATCGCCGCCATCGTGGGTCTGATTTTTGCCGCTGTTGTTCTGGTGTCCGTGGCCTTGCAGCCCTAAGCGCGGGGCGGATGCGATGAGTGCGCTGTTTTTGCTTGGTATCGCAGGCGCGGTACTGCTGGTTATTTTGCTGACAGCGGTGATCCTGCACCGCTGATCGAACATTCCTCAGAAAGGAGAGGCACATGTGCTGACATTGAATTACCGGGATTCCCGTCCCATTTATGAACAGATCAAGGACGGCCTGCGGCGGATGATCGTCACCGGGGCCATGGCTCAGGACGAAAAGCTGCCGTCGGTCCGGGCGCTGGCCACCCAGCTGTCCATCAATCCCAACACCATCCAGCGGGCCTATAACGAGCTGGAAGCGGAAGGCTATATTTACTCCGTGGCGGGAAAGGGCAGCTTCGTCAGCGGTACGGCGGACGCCGACGCTGCCCGGCGGGAAACACTCCGGGCGGACGTGAAAAAACTGCTGAATGAGCTGCGGTATCTGGGCGTGACGGAAGCGGACGCTGCGGCGCTCATCAAGGAGGTATACGAGCAATGATCGAAGTGAAAAACGTCGTCAAGACCTTTGACGGCTTTGCCGCCCTGAATGACGCGACCCTCAGTGTGCCCACCGGAGCCGTCTACGGACTGGTAGGGCCCAACGGCGCGGGCAAGTCCACCATCATCCGCCACCTCACCGGCATTTTCCGGCAGGACAGCGGCACCGTACGGCTGGGCGGAGAGGATGTGTGGGAAAACGCGGCGCTGAAGGCCAAGATCGCCGCCATTCCCGATGATTGGTACTATTTCAATTCCGCGGGCATCGGGGATATGATGCGGTTTTACAAGGGCTTCTATCCAAACTTCTCCACGGAGCGGTATGAAAAGCTGCGGGAAGTGTTTGAACTGGACGAAAAGCGGCCTATCCGGCGGTTTTCCAAGGGTATGCAGAAGCAGGCGGCCTTCTGGCTGGCTCTGTCCGCCATGCCGGACTATCTGATCCTGGATGAGCCGGTGGACGGTCTGGACCCGGTGATGCGCCGTCAGGTGTGGAGCCTGATGATGGGCGATGTGGCGGAGCGGGGCACCACGGTGCTGGTATCCAGCCACAACCTCCGGGAGCTGGAGGACGTGTGCGACCATGTGGGCATCATGGACCACGGCCATGTGCTGCTGGAGCGGAGCCTGGCCCAGTTGCAGGACAACATGGTGAAATTGCAGGTGGTGTTTCCTGACGGCATGGAGGACGTTCCGGCGGACCTGCCGGTGCTTCACGCCTCGAAGCTCGGCCGGGTGCATACCCTCATCATGCGGATGAACGCGCAGGAGGCCACGGAGCGGCTGATGGCTTACAGTCCGCTGCTGGTGGACGCCATCCCCCTGACGCTGGAGGAGATCTTTATTTACGAATTGGGAGGTGCAGACTATGCGGTCAAAAACATCGTGCTTTAACGGCACTCTTTTCCGGAAAAATCTGTCCCGGTACTGGCCGCTGTGGGGTCTGGCCTCCTTCGGCGGGGCCATGTTCCCCTTGGCGATGCTGCTGGAGCTGCTGCACAACGGGTTCCGGTTCTGGTCACCTCTGGAGACCAGACAGGCTTATTACACTGTGCTGTCCTACGGGGTGCCGGTTATTTCCATCGTGTACGCCATTTTGTGCGCCATGGCGGTGTGGAGCTATCTTTACAACGCCCGCAGCGTGGGAATGATGCACACGCTGCCCGTCCGCCGGGAGGGGCTGTTTGTCACCAACGTGCTGTCCGGCCTGACGATGATGGCCATTCCCTACGCTGTGACCGGCGTTTTGCTGGTGCTGGTGACGATGCTGTTCGGCGGCTTTGAGCCGGTGGGCGTGCTGGTGACGATCTTAGGCGTTATGGGGGAGAGCCTGTTTTTCTTCGGCCTTGCTACCTTCTGCGCCTTCATCGTGGGCAACGTGTTCATGCTGCCCGCCCTTTACGGACTGCTGAACTTTATCGCCGTGCTGACGGACTTCATGGTGAACCTGCTGGCGCAGGGCTTCTGCTTCGGCCTGAACAGCAGCTATTCCGGTACCGTGGAGTGGCTCAGCCCCGTGGTATACCTCATGCAGAAAATCTCTCCCAACAACTCCTACGAGACCCAGTGGGTGACGGATCGACTGGGCGGTCAGCGGTATGAGAGGGATGTGCTGACCTCCGTGACGCTGGAAAACGGCTGGCTCATCGCCGCCTATGCCGCCGCAGGCGCGGCGCTGCTGGGGCTGGCGTGGCTGCTGTACCGCAGACGCCGCAGCGAGAGTGCCGGGGACGTGGTGGCCGTGGGCTGGATGAAGCCGGTGTTCCGGTACGGCTGCGCCGCCTACTCCGCCATTCTGGGCGGACGGCTGCTGTACGCCCTGCTCTGGGAAAGCTTCCAGAGCGGCCAGTACTTCACGGTCCTGCCCATGATTTTGTGCATGATCGCGGGCGGCGCTGTTGGCTATTACGCGGCGTCCATGCTGCTGGCGAAAACGCCCCGGGTGTTCAAGACCACCTGGAAGGGGATGCTGGCGGTGGCGCTGGGCTGCGCGGCCCTGTGCGGCGCCATGAAGTGCGACCTGTTCGGCGTGGTTCGGCGGGTCCCCGCGCCGGACAGCGTGAAGTTGGTGAACGTCTATGCCGCCGGCAGCAACTATTACCTGACCCCCGGGAAGGATGACGCCCTGATTGAGAAGGTTCGGACGCTGCATCAGACCATTATCGACGATAAGGATTACATTCTGGGATACCGTTCGAGAACTGACTATGATTTCGTCGCTGATACTGCCAGTACGGAAATGGCCGTGGAGGACTCCGGGGCGCAGTCAACCATAAGCAATATCCGGATCACCTACATGCTGAACAGCGGACTGAAGGTGGAGCGGTGGTACAGATTGTATCTGACCTCTGGCCGCATGGCTCAGGAGGGCACATACGACTACCTGCTGGATCAGCTCATCAACAGCCCGGAGATGCGCCAGAAGTGCATCCGCTGGCAGGAGGAAGGCTTCCAGCTGGATGAGGCGTGGCTCGATACAAGGTACAACAGCGGCGACCTCAGCAGCCGGGAGGCGGGTCTGATCTTAGACGCCGTGGCCAAGGACGCGGAAAATGGGGATTGGGGCGTGTATGACTGGTTCCGGGTGGATAATGACGCCGACAGCTATGAGATCCAAATTCATTTCCAATACAAGCTGTCGGAGAGCCAGTTCAACAGGACCTATGATGCGATCCAGGTCAACGTCAGGGAAGGCATGACGGAGACGATCCGGGCGCTGAAGGACCTGAAATTGATCACCGACGCCGATCTGGTCACCAACCGGGAACGGTACCCGTGGCAGTACGGCAAGGGTGGCTGGGACCAATATGACCAGTTCTATAAGCAGTTCAATATGAGCCCCGAGGAATATTATGACCGGTACAGCGAGTACCCGGCGGGGTGGTTCGGCACGGAGAGCGATGATTCGTCCGCAGAGACGGAAATTGCTCCCGCCGTGGATGACAGCCACAGCCCCAGCATGTCCGCCGGAGCGGAGGCCACCGGTCTCGGCATCATCGGCGGGGCGGACGGCCCCACGGTGATCGTGACGGCCGCGGCCTGACCCAAATCGTACCGCGAGGACGCTCCCCGGCGGGAGACCGCCGGGGATAGCGTGTCGAAAAAGTCTTTTCGCCCCGCTGAGTTAGTTTTCAGAACTTTTATAAAGTTCTGAAAACTAAGGATTTCAATGGCGCAGGACACCCTTCTTGGGTTTCCCGCGCACACCCTTTACCCGCAAGGGGTATGCAGCATCCGTAAAGCGGCAAAGCCGCTAACGGCTGCCCTACCTTACCGTCGCGGAGGATTTACCACTTTATCGACAGTCTCTCCCCGGCGGGAGACCGCCGGGGAGACAGGATCTGAGAATATACGATATGAATGAGCATACGTTTTTTGAGTGGAAACGCTCCGAAAGACTGACGGCGGCGCTGGCGCTGGTGTTCTGCCTGCTGGGGCTGGGGCTTCAACGCCTGCCGGGGGTGGGCTTTTCCGGAAAGCTGAGCTGGGGACTGGCGCTGGTCTGTCTGGTGCTGCTGGGCCTGAGCCGGTTGAGCCGCCGCCACCGGGGCTGGAAGATTTTGCTGCGGATCGCCCAAATAGGACTGGCGGCGCTGGTTTTGGGATTGTCGGCGGTGGAGATCTGGGTCATCCGGGCCGGACACCGGGACGAGTCGGCCCAACCAGCGGACGCGGTGATCGTTCTGGGAGCCGGGGTCAACGGCACCACGCCCTCCGTGGCCCTGCAAACCCGCATTGACGCGGCGGAGCGGTATCTCAAGGCGCATCCGGATATCCCGGCGGTGCTGTCCGGGGGACAGGGGCCGGGGGAGGATATCTCCGAGGCCCGGGCCATGTATGACGCGCTGACGGACCGGGGCATCGACCCGGAGCGGCTGATCTTAGAGGAACAGTCCGCCAATACCCGACAGAACCTGCAAAATTCTCTGGCGCTGCTGCCGGATGACTACCATAAAACAGTGGCCATCGTAACCAACGATTTCCACATGGGGCGGGTGCGGCTGCTGCTGAACGCCGCAGGACCCGGCAGGGTGGTGCAGGTCCCGGCGAAGCTGCCGTGGTGGTGGCTCAGTGCCAACTATTACCTGCGGGAGAGCTTCGCCGTGGTAAACGATCAGGTGGTGCGGCCTCTGCTGGCTTAAAATTTTTAAAAATTTTTTGGAAAAATGTGCAACAAAATCGGTGTTCAAATCGTCTTATAGGTACAGGAACAAAAAACGCTCCAAGGGCGCTGAAGGAGTCATGTGTGTATGAAAGGAGAAGCACGCACTATGGAAACGACAATGACCAGGGAACCGATCTGGAAGCTGTGGGTAGATACCCAGCGCCGTGTGGTGTCCTTTCATGAGGAGGCCGGTGCTCAACTGATGGAATTCCGGGACCGGGAGATGTTTTTGCGGTGTATCGACGGATACACGGCCCAGCTCTACCGGTATCAGTGACATAAAGCTTATCAAACGGGTATGACCTTCCGCCATCAGCGGAAGGTCATACATTTTTCGGGGAAAAACCGGGAAAATACGGTTGACAAACGGCGGAAATGTGATATGATAACCGAGTAACTGGATATTTGGCGAAGAAAAGGAAGAGTAGCCGGTCGAGGGTCTGTAAAGAGAGCCGCCGTTTGGTGCGAGGCGGACAGGCGCGGCGGTGAAAATCACCTTGGAGCCTCCTGCTGAAAGACGACGCGAGTAAGCGTGGACGTGTGACGGGCGTTATTCCGTCAGCCTGTATTGGCAGGCGTGAGTGGCCGCGCTCCGCAAGGAGACCGGCAAGAAGAGTGGTACCGCAGAGTGTTTTCAAACGCTTTGTCTCTGAGTTCAGAGACAAGGCGTTTTTTGTTTTGCGTGAAGGATTCGAACCCTCACAGCGGACACTTATATCAGGAACAGAAGGAAAACTTACAATATAAAAGGAGACGCATCATGGATTACAACAAGACCATCAATCTGCCCAAGACCGACTTCCCCATGCGGGCGGGCCTGCCCAAGCGGGAGCCGGAGATGCTCAAGCGCTGGGAGGACATGGACCTCTACAACGAACTGCTGAAGAAGAATGAGGGTAAGCCCCGCTTCTCCCTCCACGACGGCCCTCCGTTCTCCAACGGCAGCCTCCACATGGGCCACGCCCTGAACAAGTCCCTGAAGGACATCATCGTCCGCTCCTACGCCATGCGGGGCCGGTACACCCCGTATATCCCCGGCTGGGATAACCACGGTATGCCCATCGAGAGTGCCATCATCAAGGAGCAGAAGCTCAACCGCAAGGCCATGAGCGTGTCTGACTTCCGCACCGCCTGCCACGCCTATGCCGAAAAGTATATCGGCATCCAGATGGAGGGCTTCAAGCGCCTGGGCGTGGTGGCCGACTGGGAGCACCCCTACAAGACCATGAACCCCAGCTTCGAGGCCGAGGAGGTCAAGGTCTTTGGCGAGATGTACAAGAAGGGCTACATCTACAAGGGCCTGAAGCCCGTGTACTGGTGCTACCATGACGAGACCGCTCTGGCTGAGGCTGAGATCGAGTATCAGGACGATCCCTGCACCACCGTGTATGTGAAGTTCCCCATGCATGACGATCAGGGTAAGCTGAGCCATCTGGACAAGTCCAAGCTGAACTTCGTGATCTGGACCACCACCATCTGGACCCTGCCCGGCAACCTGGCCATCGCACTGCATCCATCCGAGAGCTACGCCGTGGTGAAGAACAACGGCAACGGCGAGATGTATATTATGGCTGAGGCCCTCACCGACAAGGTGATGGGCGTGGCGGGCATCTCCGATTACGAGATCGTGGAGACCCACGAGGGTGCCTTCTTTGAGAATATGCTGGCGGACCATCCCTTCCTGCCCAAGACCAGCCGTCTGGTGCTGGCCGACTATGTTACCATGGATTCCGGTACCGGCTGCGTCCACACCGCGCCCGGCTTCGGCGCGGATGACTACCAGACCTGCAAGCGCTACGGCATGGACATGGTGGTGCCTGTGGACGATCAGGGCCGCCACACCGACTATGCCGGCAAGTACGCCGGGATGGTGGTGGAGGAGTCCAACCCTGTCATCCTGAAGGATATGAAGGAGTCCGGCGCTCTGCTGGCCAGCGAGGAGATCGTCCATAGCTATCCCCACTGCTGGCGCTGCAAGCACCCCATCATCTTCCGCGCCACGCCCCAGTGGTTCTGCTCCGTGGACGCGTTCAAGGACGAGGCCTGCGCCGCCTGCGACGAGGTCCGCTGGGTCCCCGGCTGGGGCATCGACCGCATGAAGAGCATGATCCGGGAGCGCGCCGACTGGTGCATTTCCCGCCAGCGCCGGTGGGGTCTGCCCATCCCTGTGGTGTACTGCAAGGACTGCGGCAAACCTGTGGTGACCGATGAGACCATCGCCGCCATTTCCGAGATGTTCGGCAAGGAAGGCTCCAACGCCTGGTTCGATAAGGACCCCGCCGATTTCCTGCCCGCCGGTATGACCTGCCCCCACTGCGGAGGCAAGAGCGGCTTCGAGAAGGAGACCGACACGCTGGACGGCTGGTTCGACTCCGGCTCCACCCACTTCGCGTCCATGAAGCGGGACCAGGGCTTCTGGCCTGCCGATATGTACCTGGAGGGCCTCGATCAGTACCGCGGCTGGTTCCAGTCCTCTCTGCTGACCGCCGTGGGCGCCTTCGGCAACGGTGCGCCCTTCAAGGAGTGCGTCACTCACGGCTGGACCGTGGACGGCGAGGGCAAGGCCATGCACAAGTCTCTGGGCAACGGCGTGGACCCCGCTGACATCTTCAACAAGTACGGCGCGGACATCCTGCGTCTGTGGGCGGCTTCTGCCGATTACCACGCTGATGTGCGCTGCTCCGACGCCATCTTCAAGCAGCTCTCTCAGAACTACCTGAAGTTCCGCAATACCGCCCGGTACTGCCTGGGCAACCTGGACGGCTTTGATCCCAACAACCTGGTGGCTCCCGCCGATATGCTGGAGCTGGATCGCTGGGCCGTCACCCGTCTGAACGCACTGATCGAAAAGTGCGCTCAGGCGTACAATGACTACGAGTTCCTGGTGGTGACCCACGCCGTCAACGATTTCTGCGTGGTGGAGCTGTCCAACTTCTATCTGGACATCATCAAGGACCGGCTGTACTGCGACGAGACCGACGGTCTGGCCCGCCGCAGCGCCCAGACGGCCCTGTATCTGATCCTGGATACCATCACCAAGATCATGGCGCCTATCCTGTGCTTCACAGGCGACGAGATCTGGCTGGCCATGCCCCACAAGGCGGGCGACGATGGCCGGAACGTGCTGTTCAACGATATGAACGGCGTGTTTGCCGATTACGCCCTCTCCGCTGACGAGATGGCCAAGTGGGAAAAGATCATCGAGGTCCGCGACGCCGTCAACGGCGCGCTGGAGGCCGCCCGTGCCGAAAAGAGAATCGGCAAGAGCCTGGAGGCTGACGTGGCCCTGACCGTTCCTGCGGAGGACGCTTTCCTGGCGGAGATGGACGGCGGCGAACTGGCGGATCTGCTGATCGTCTCCCAGGTGGAAGTTACCGTGGATGGCGAACTGGCGGTGTCCGTCAGCGAGGCAGCCGGCGCCAAGTGCCCCCGCTGCTGGAAGCACAGCACCGAGGCTGACGAGAACGGCCTGTGCCCCCGCTGCGCCAGCGTGATCGCAAAGTGCGCTGACTTCGGCGAGGTCTAAGCGTCTTATCCAATTCAAAAGTAAAATCATATGAAACGCCCCCGGTGCGCAGATGCGCACCGGGGGCGTTTTTGTTGAGGAAGCGGTGAAGCGGATGTCGGCGGTGTACGCAAGGAGACGGGCGAGAGTTGCTTTTTGAGAAAATATTTTTTAGAATGACTGTAACGAACCGGTCTGGTTCCGGCACAAATCAACAGAAAGGGGGGGAGAGCATGACGGATTTTGACCGGGCGTACCGGGAAAACGCGGAGCTTGTGTACCGCTATGTGTTCTCCCTCACCCGGAATGCGGATCTGGCGGAGGAGGTGACCCAGCAGACCTTCTACGCGGCCATCCGGCATCCGGGGAATTACCGGGGAGAGGCGGCGCTGTCCACCTATCTCTGCGGGATCGCCGGAAACCTGATGAAAAAGGAGCTTTCCCGCCGGGCCAGGGAGAATCACGTTCCCATCGAGGAAATGACGGACCTGCCGGGGGAGGGCAGCGCCGAGGATGCGGCAATGGGGAATCTGAGCCGGCAGGAGCTGTTCCGCCGTATCCACGCCCTGCCGGAAAAGGTCCGGGAGGTGGTGTACCTCCGACTCTCCGGAGAACTGCCCTTTTCGGAGATCGGGGCGATCTTAGGGGAGAGCGAAACCTGGGCGAGAGTGACCTTTTACCGGGCAAAGCAGAAATTGTTGGAAGGAGGCGGTGTGTAATGCTGCCGTGCCATATTGTGAGAGACCTGCTGCCGTCCTATCTGGAACACCTGACGGGGCCGGAGACGGAAGCTGATATTTGCGAGCATCTGGAATCCTGTCCAGACTGTCGGGCGGCCCGGGACGCCATGGCGGCGGACCTGAAAGCGGAAAAAGCGCCGCCACCGAAGCTGAATTTTTTGAAGCGGCTCCGCTGGCAGCAGCGGCTGGGGGCCATATTGTCCGTGGCGGCAACGCTGCTGTGCCTGGTGGGACTGTACCGGCTGGAATACTGCTATGACCTGACCGACACGGCGGAGATGAAGGAGATCATCCGGGAGGATCTGGCATCCATTTCTGGATTTCCGTATCACGGAGAGGTGGATGTTCTGGAAACTGCGACGGTAAAGGATCGAATGTTCGTTTTGTACCGGCTGGAACAGAATGGAACGTTTGAGCGGCAGGGCATTTATCAATTCCAGCGGGGCTTGTTTGGCGGATACCGCTTTCGAGCCAGAAAATATGACACTTGTCCCATTGTGAGTACGAGCCTGATCCAGATAGGCAGACAGCGGTACCTGGAGATCTACACCGCAAACTGGCCGAAGGAGGCTGCCAGCTTCCGGGTATTTCCCGGATACCGTCCGCCTGCTTATGATGGCGAGGAGGAGATCCTGCCGGACATCAGCACACTGGCGCCGGTGTATGAGGGAACGGCAGCCAAGAGTATCCTTCAGGTGATCCCGGTGACGGAGGAGCAGGCCAAAGCTGGCTTTTTCGGCAGCATGTCCGTGGCTTACTATGATGCGGAAGGCAGCCAGTTGGATACAGGGGAGCTGATAAAGCTGTACCGGAATTTGGAGGGCGGCTCCGGCGGCGGGGGAGGCGGCAACGGAGCTATTTGGCCTGTGGATGTTTTCCAGGTGATCCTTGTCATTTTGGGTATCATTATGACGCGGTATTTCCTCTGCCCGGAGCCGAAAAAGGAACGAAAAGATCATCTATAAAAAGGTCCCCGGAGCAGCGCTCCGGGGACCTTTTTATGCGGTTCTTGTTTGTTTAGGCGGCGGAGTCAAAGGCTTCTTCCATCAGGAAGATGGTGCCGTCCTTTCCGCTTTCCACAATGGCGTACTGGCGGAGGGCACCGTCCGCGTCCACATAGGAGACGCCCCAGTTGGGGATCGTTTCCACAAAGGGGATGGCCAGCAGGAGAGGACGGTCCGGGGAAAGGGCATCTGCCGTGTAGAGGTCCTCTTCACGGGTGAGCGTGAGCTGGTCGCTGTCCTCCCGGAAATCCACGATAAAATAGTGGAAGTCCGTGACGGAGCGGGTGGGCAGGAGTACGATCTCCGCCATGGGGTCTTCCTCCCGGTAAGCGTCATAGCCGCCCTCTGTCAGACCGGCATCCTCTGCGGGAAGGACGGAGAGGGCCTCGCCCTCCAAGGCGGGAGACGCGGTTTGCGCAGGGGGCGCGGATGGCTCTGCCTGCTGGGGCGGCTGCTCCGGGGCGCTGTCTGCCGGTCTGCCGCAAGCTGTCAGACACAGCAGCAGGGAAACGGCCATCAACAGGGTCAGGATGCGTTTCATGGGATCACTCCTTAACAAGCGGGAAAGCTCAGTCCTTGTCTTTGGCGGCTTCGATGGCCTTGACCTCCTTCAAGGTCCAGCCGGAAACCGTCAGGTCGGCGGCCATCACCGGGTCCACAGGGACAGCCAGATACATATTGTTGCCATAGGTATAAGCGCCGGAGGTGACGCCGATGACCTGACCGTGGGCGTTCATCAGCGCGCCGCCGCTGCTGCCCCGGGAAATGTCGGCGGAGTTGACAATGCAGGGCAGGTCGTAGCGCTCCAGCTCATGGGCGGTAGAGCCGATGATGCCGGAGCTGATGGCCAGCCCCAGACCCAGAGGGTTGCCGATGGCGTACACCGGATCGCCGGGGCGGATGTCCGCCGTGCCCACCAGATCCAGATGGTTGAAAGCGGAGGTGGTGCGGCGGGACTGATTGGTCCGGGAGACCTTGATCACGGCGATGTCGATACCGGTATCGTAGTAGAGGACCCGCTCCACCTCATAGGTTTCCCCGTTGAGGAGGGTGGCAGTGGCCTTGATGGAATCCTCGATGGAGTGGTAGTTGGTGACGGCCAGACCGTCGGCGCTGATGAAGAAGCCGCTGGCGTCGGCGGAGGAGACCTCATCGTGGACCTGTTCCTCCGTCTCATACAGGCTGAGCTGGAAGGCGGCGGAGAGGTAGCGGTCCGCCAGCTGGCGGGCGGTATAGTCCTTGTTCAGCAGGCCCAGAGCGTTGGCGGCAGAGGCGGTGCAGACGCCGAGGTCCATCAGGCGGGACAGCACCGTGGTCTCCGTTCCCTTATAACAGAAATCCAAAGCATCATAAATGGATTCTGCCAGATCACCCACGGAGAGGATGCCCATTAGCTGGCGGCCGGTGAGCCCGATCCGCCATGCAAAGGCTGCGGCATCGGAGATTTCAAAGTCTCCGGCCTTGTCGCTGTAGCCCAGCATCCGCAGCAGCATGGCGCACCAGGCGTCGGCGTTCAGGCGGCCGTTAGGTTCGAACTGCACATTGCTGACGCCGGAGATCCAGCCCCGGCGGTTGGCGTAGTTCACAGCGGTGCGGGCCCAGTCCGGCACATCCCGGAAACCGGCAAACCAGCCGTCAGTGTCCGGCTTTTTCTCGCCGCCGGCCAGACGGACCAGCAGCACGGCGGCTTGAGCACGGGTAGCGGGCTTCGTCAGATCCCGGCTGGGATCTTCGGAGAGCAGATGCAGCACCGTCAAGGCGTCGGCCCGGCGGGCGGCGTCTCCGGTCTGGGCGCTGGCCATGGGGACGGCGCAGATGAGAAGCATCACCGCGCACAGCGCGGATAACAGTCGTTTTTTCATGAAAAAGGCTCCTTTTGGATTTGGTGGCCTACATTGTAGCACCGAATGGGGCAGATTGCAAGACGCCGGAGCGTTAGGCAAAAGAGGGAGAGATGGACGGTAGACAGCGATCAAAAAAACTGGTATGATAAACATATCGAGGAAATAAGCTTAACTTTTATGATAAAGGAGTGACTTGAAATGGAACTGAAAGACATTTTGAGCAAGTGCGATCACACGCTTCTGGCCCAGACGGCCACCTGGGACGAGATCCGCGCCATCTGCGACGACGGCATGAAGTACGAATGTGCCAGTGTGTGCATCCCCGCGTCCTACGTGAAGCAGGCGGCGGAGTATGTGGCGGGCAAGCTGCCTATCTGCACCGTCATCGGCTTCCCCAACGGCTATGACACCACCGCAGCCAAGTGCTTCATGGCCACCGACGCCGTGAACAACGGCGCGGAGGAAGTGGACATGGTCATCAACCTCGGCTGGGTGAAGGACCGGAAGTGGGAGGACCTGCTCTCGGAAATCAAGGCCATAAAGGAGGCCTGCCACGGCAAGCTGCTGAAGGTCATCATCGAGTGCTGCTTCCTCACCGATGAGGAGAAGATCAAGCTGTGCGAGATCGTCACTGCCTCCGGCGCGGACTACATCAAGACCTCCACCGGCTTCGGCGGGGGCGGCGCCACCCGTGAGGACGTGGCCCTGTTCGCCAAGCACGTGGGCCTCAATGTGAAGATCAAGGCTGCCGGCGGCATCGCCAATTTGCAGGACGCGGAGGATTTCATCAATCTGGGGGCTTCCCGTCTGGGCACCAGCCGCATCGTGAAGGCCGTAAAGGCCATGGAAAAATAAAAGGAGGATACTATGGGAACGCCGCATAATGAAGCCAAGAAGGGCGATTTCGCCAAAACCGTACTGATGCCCGGAGACCCCCTGCGCTCCAAGTTCATCGCGGAGACCTTCCTGACGGATTTGAAGCTGGTAAACAACGTCCGGGGCGTTCAGGGCTATACCGGCCTGTATAAGGGCGTGCCGGTGAGCGTGATGGCCTCCGGTATGGGTATGCCCTCCATCGGTATTTATTCTTATGAGCTGTATACCCAGTATGATGTGGAGAATATCATCCGGGTGGGTAGCGCCGGAGCCCTGCGGGCGGATCTGGAGCTGGGCAGCGTGGTGGCCGGCCAGGGCGCCTGCGCCAACTCCGCTTATCTGGAGCAGTATGAGCTGGGCGGCACCTTTGCCCCCATTGCGGACTTTGACCTGCTGATGGCGGCAGTGGAAAGCGCCAAGGAGCTGGGGGTGAAGATGCCTGTGGGCAACCTCTATTCCTCCGACACCTTCTACGATGCCGCCGGACGGAACATGCGCTTCCAGAAGATGGGCGTCATGGCGGTGGAGATGGAGGCTGCGGCCCTGTACTGCAACGCTGCCTACACCGGCAAGCGGGCGCTGGCCATCTGCTCCATCTCCGACAATCTGGTGACGGGGGAGGAGCTGTCCCCGGCGGACCGGCAGAACACGTTCACCAACATGATGAAGATTGCGCTGGAAGTCGCCGTGAAGATGGCGGACTGAGGCCGATAGACTGTTAACGCTTCCTGAAGGAAACACCCCGCCCGATCCCGGGCGGGGTGTTCTTTTATGCGTGAAAGATATGGCAAAATTGAAAACAATTCGGGTTTCTTATTGCATTGCCCGGGTGAAATTGTTATAATGACATAGACCCTTGAGGTCGACCCTTTTAAAGAGCTTGCACCCGGCTTCCGAAGCCATACATAGGCTGTGATCCCTCCGGGGAACACGGCACGGTGCGTTTCAGAGCGGGAGCGGACGTTAAAAGGAGAAAACATGAAAGAGGTAGATTCCAATGAAGAAGTTTCTTGCTTTGACTCTGGCATTGGTCATGTCTCTGTCCCTGGTAGCCTGCGGTGATAAGAAGACCGACGATACCAAGACCGATGAACCTGACCAGAAGACCGAGCAACCTGCTGAGAACGAGGGCGCCTATAAGGTCGCAATGATCACCGACTACGGTGACATCACTGACCAGTCCTTCAACCAGACCACCTATGAGGCCTGCAAGGCATTCGCTGAGGACAACGGCGTGGAGTTCAGCTACTTCAAGCCCGCCGGCGATAACACCGCTGACCGTGTGGCTATGATCGAGAAGGCCGCTGACGAGGGCTACAATGTCATCGTGATGCCCGGCTACGCTTTCGGCGGCGCCATCGTTGAGGCTGCCCCCGAGTTCCCCGATGTGAAGTTCATCGCTCTGGACGTGGCTGCCGGCGACCTGCTGGAGACCGCTGTTGCCAATGCCGGTGAGTCCTATGACTACAACCCCAGCAACTGGGATCTGAACAAGTATGTTGACATGAGCAACGTGTACTGCGCTGTGTACCAGGAAGAGCTGTGCGGCTACATGGCCGGTTACGCTGCTGTGAAGCTGGGCTACA
>Ga0129315_1000897_pt1 | contig 16026 bp, 16 predicted proteins | sample Cm827metagenome_FD_94432 | JGI IMG/M metagenome (GOLD analysis project Ga0129315, IMG submission 94432) | Eastern black-and-white colobus group fecal microbial communities from Wisconsin, USA - Cm827 metagenome | ecosystem: Host-associated > Mammals > Digestive system > Large intestine > Fecal...
TCTAATATTCATTTATACACCTCTTTTGCAATACACTATTTTTATTGATCCACAATATGCATATATAATAATGAATCACAAAAATCATTAAATAAAAAACGAGTCTTAATTAGACCCGTTAAACACCTCCCGTAATAACACTCCAAATTTGTGGAGCAAACTTCAAAACAATATATCCACCAATTACACCTATTGCAATAGTTCCTGCTAATTTTCTTTGATTAATCGCTAAACATATAGCTGAAACTACAATACCAATAATTCCACCGACTTCTAAAAGACCTAAAGCCTCTGTCTGCGCAGTATTACTGGCACCTTTAATAGTTTCACCCAAAGAACTCGCATATACACTCATTTTGTTAATAAGTAACACCATTAAAAATGTTAATGGTGAAACAACAAATTTATAAAAATTCTTTTTTATAAAATAATTTAATTTATTAATCGTTTTCATCTAAACAACTCCTTATTTATTTTTTAGAAATATCAACATAATAATAAAGATTGCCATAAGGATTTTTATTACTGCCCCATATACCATTATGTTTTTTACAATAAACTAGCATTTTATCTTTATCAGCACCAATAAAATATTTTCTTGTGGGTGTATCATATGGAATACCCAATGGATTATAATAATCTCTACTTTCTATTGCTTTAGACTCTGTATTAAATCTCAACTGATTATAACTTACTTTATTATTACTGTTTTTTAACAAATAGTGATGATTATAAGTTAAAATTAGCCCACTCATTGCAGTAGGGGATACAGTAAACACAACTCTATATTTTCTTGTTTCGAAAGCTTTTTTATAACTTCTCAATCCATCACTTGCACTTAAAACAGTTCTTCTTAAATCTAAACTATTTACATAATCATTTACTAAACACAGTATGGTTTTTAAATCATTTGGCGGTAAAGAAAAAAGGTTGTCTATATTATCACTTTTAAGCGATAGATAATTATAGCCAACCTTTCTATGTTTTTTTGGAAGCCTTGCGTTATTTTCCAATTACTTTACTTCTTTTTCTTAATACTGAAACTAATACTAAACCACCAATTGATACAAAACCTAAACCTAAATAACCGCTAACATTTAAATTATCACCAGTTTCAACCTTTTTAGGTTTTAAATTATTAGTTAAATAAAAATGCTGAACTTTACCCGTATCATCAATCTTAAACTTAACTTTTTGTGCTAATTCATAACCATCAGGAGCAATTGTTTCCTCAAAATAATACTCTTTATTTTTTTCTAAAATTCCATCAATGGAATGAGGTTCTTTAGTTGAAATCCATTCATCAATAACTGTTCCATCTAATTCAGTAACTCTTACATGTGCGCCCTCTAATTCGTTTTCTGTAACATCTACTTTATGCCATAATGTCTTGATAGTTTCATTAACCATTGTTAAAGAAACATTTTCATCTTTTAAGGTAAATTTTTGTTCCTCAGCAGTTGAATACCCCTTTGGCACATCAGTTTCACGTAAAATATATGAAGAATCATTGATTAAATTTCTTACTAAATGTCTAGTTTCATCACCGTTTTTATCTACAAAATAATAGTTTGTTTCACCATTGCTCTGTAACATCAGCATATAATCATCTTTATCAGTTTTTACAGCTTTATAAAGAACAGTTGAATCATCTTCACTGATAAACATATCGCTAACAGTTTCATTATTTTCTAATTTAGTAATCATTTCATCACTAAAATCAAAAATATGCTGTCCTGTAGTCCATTTATCTACTACATTCTTAGTCTTTTCACTGACAATCTCTAAACCTGCACCTTTTAAATAATTGCCCTGTTCATCTACCTTGGCAACATCAACAGTATAATCAATCATTTCTACTTTTTGAACTTCACTATTTTCAACAGTAAATTCAATATCATTGCTTAAAGCAAACCCTAAAGGACTTAAATCTTCATGAAAGTAGTATTTACCATCTTTTAAACCGTCAATCTGCAAAGGTTCATCACCTGTAACAAACTCATAAACAACTTCTTTATCTTTGTTTAAAATTTGCACATGTGCACCGTTTATTTGAGTACCGCCAATATCAACTTTGCTTAATACAGTCTTAGTAATTTTATTTTCAATATTTAAATCTTTTATATAATTTAATGTTACAAAATCTTCCTGAGCAAACTGCACTGTCTTAATTTCTTTATCCAAAACAAAACCGTCAGGGCTTGAAATTTCTTCAACATCATATGACCCCATTGGTAAACCATTTAATTCCAATCTGCCATTATTATCAGGGGCATATACACCTTGACCCAAATCTTTACCACTTACTAATCCGACAGATTCCTGATTACTTCCTTTACCGCTTCCAACAGTAACAGGATCACCTTTTTTATACAGAGTTTCTAAAGAAACAGAATCATTAATTTCCTGATTAGCAGTGATTTTAAACTGAACTTTAGAAAAATCATATTTTCCTAAGTTTACAGATGCATTGGAATTTTCCAATAATTTATTAATAACAAGACTACCAGTAGGGCGTAGTTTATTAACTACTACTCTGTCAGCAGTTTCATCTTTTTTTATTTCAACTTCATATACTGTTTGAGCAATAGCGTGTCCATCAGGCACTTTTGTTTCAACGAGTCTATAGACACCAACAGGTAAATTATTAACCTTAATCTTTCCATCTTTAACAGTTAATTTTTCACTATAACCGTCAAATGATACTGATTCTAAAGAAAATTCAGCACCATCAATAAAATTACCAACATCATTAGTTTTTCTCAATTCTAATGAACCTACATCTAACCACTTAGAAACTAAATTAATAGTAGCAGGGTCTTTTGTTGTTATCAAACTACCCATTGTTTGATAACTGCCACCAACGTTAATAGCCAAAGGTGCATATAAAGTTTTACCTGTTCCTTCTAAATCTGAACTTAGCCATGAATCTTTTACAACCCCCAATGGAGCACTTAAATAAAATGTATCACCGCCATTAACTGTAACATTACCTGTTTCATTGGTTCCTTTAGTTAAATTATGTAAAGTTACACCACTTTGTAACGGAATAATAACGGTATTTGCAGATGAAGTATTTAAAGTAGTTTCCTGAGTTCTCTGTTCATTATTATTTTTATCATAATAAGCAGTTAAACTGCTTTCACTAAAATTAAATGCATTAGTAGGCATGGGCATATTTGGAATAGTTTCAGTAATCCATTTCCACCAGCCTGGATAAACATTTTTTAAATCAACACCATGTAAATCCCCACTGTAATAATAACTTGCAGCGACATGAGTTAATACGTATGCTTCGTCCCATGCAGTTAAACCATCAGTACTGATAATATCAGCAGGTCCTCCACAACCGTAATATAAAGTTTTTAATAAATTATCATTATTATGAACTAATTGTGTCGCATAATCGCCATTCATAGGAGTATTTTTACTCGCCTCTAAACAGTAACCTATATTACCATTTATTTCTGTTACCCATGTACTATAATTACCTAATGCATTTGGATAATTAATCTTTCTCACTCTTTTAACTGTTGCTAATCCTGATTGAGCATTTACAGTATCAACATTAATACTATAAATACCAGAAACAGATAACAGCATAACAAGCACTATAAATAACTGCTTATATGTTTTCTTTGCTTTCTTTAATATCATTTTCACTTTTATCCTTTCCTGTAATTCAAATAATTTCTGATCCAACAGATTTAATTAACTGCTATGAATTACATTTTTTATTCAACAAAAAAAGCAACTATAAAAGTTGCTCGATAAACTTATTTATATACCCAATTTCCATTGTCGTCCCAATAACCAGAACCACCGCCCCAATCATCTCTATAATCACCATTTTGTGTACTCCCACTTTCAGACCACGAACCTGAATTATTTGATGATGAATTATTTGAAGAAGAACCGCCATTATTAGGCTTACTAGTATTTGTACTACTACTAGAATTAGTGTTAGGCTTATTAGTACCTGTACTGTTATTAGGTTTAGTACTAGATGATGAAGCACTATCAGGCTTATTAGATGAACTGTTTAATGATGTGCCACTGCTTGGTGATTTACTACTTGAACTGTTATTAGAATTGCTATTACTTTCTACAGTAGCTTTCTTTTTAGTAACAGTTTTAACACTTGTAGAACCGTCAGCATTAGTAACAGTCTCGCTTATAATCTCTTCATCTTGTAAAGGTGCCTGAACAATATTAACTGTTATTTCTTTAACAGTTTCATTTTTACTCTCATCTTTCGCATTTATTTTTAATACATAACTGTTAACAGTATTTGAATCAACTGCACTTGTATCGAACTTTGTTTCCACTTTTGCTAAATCACTAACAGTAAACAAACTCGCAAAATCATAAGCTGATAAATCTGTACCTTGTACTATATCTATACTTTCTACACCTGTAATCACTGGAGCGGTAGTATCAACAACTTTATATCTAACAACTTCTTTTTGATTTTTATAAGAAATTGTAACTTTATAATTACCTACACTATAATAATCTGAATCTTTTAATTTCTTATCAACACTTATCTTAGCATTTTTCAATAAATCTTTCTTAATATCGTTTTTTAAGTTTTTTGTATTTAAATAAGTTTCTAAACTGCTATCAAATTTTGTTCCTAGTTCAACTTTTACTGTTTCATTCTTTAAAACTAAATAGTCAGGCTCTTTATTAAAAACAATAAAACCTGTAGCGATAAATGCTATAACTAAAATTCCTATAACATACCAATATTTTTTACAATTATTTAAAATTTTCTCTTTCATTTTTTACCCTCCCTCACATTTTTAGTATAGCATAGAATACTGTTGTATACATACTGATATTAGAAATTTTAGTAGCATTAACGGTTTCAGTCTTACCGATAAAACACGATCATCAAACCTAGAAACTTATTCACCTCCAGTCACTCTAAATTTAATGAGAAAGATATCTAATACGCTACTCACTTTTTGTTTTATCAGCTTGGGACAAGTCAACCACTATGCTTACATCACCGATATTACTTTATTAGATACCGTTATTCATTTTTAAAAGAACTAGTTTAATATTTAAAATCATTATTTATTTGGCTGAGGTTGCTGATGGTTAGCACCAACCGCCATTTGTAAAGCGTTTTTATTTAAAACATTCATTTTGTTTGCAAAAATTGTTTGAATAATAGTTGCAAAAGTTCCTACCGCATTTGCTCTATGGCTGATTAAACAGTTTTCAAAATCAACTGCGTCGAACATACCTAATTTTTCTAACATTACTTTATTTTCAGTATTATATGTTAATCTAATTTCAATATTATCTTTTAATTCAACACTTGTTACAGTTAATAAAAAACATGTATACTCGCTTGGAGTTCCTTTACCATATGTTCTCTGTTCAAATTTATTAAATGCCATTAATCCAAACTTATCACTCAGTTTTCTAATTTCAAAATCAGTTGCTTTTAATTCTACTTCTCTACCAATGCTTTCAATTTTTTTCATATTAATTTCACCTTACATTTAATTTCTTTATTAATTAAATACCTTTCTTGTTTTCTTAAATTTCTATAATATTTTTTATTAAATTGTAGTAAGGTAACTTTTTTTAGCTATAAATATTAAACTAATTCTAAATAACACATTGTAAAAACTAATATTTTTATGTTACAATCAATGTGTTAATGCGATATGTTTAACATCTTATAGCAGTTACCTTTTGGTAGCTAACCTTCAAACAGTTCTTAATGGCAGTTAAGGACTGTTTTTTATTCCTCCTTTTAAAAGGTTAGTTTTATATTTACCAAGGAATTAATAAAACATTATTTATTAACTCCTTGCTAACTAAAAACCGATTACTTGAATAATTTTGAAGAGGTATAAAGTGGGAGAGGGGACAAATACCTCTTTATATATTTAAATCCGCCGAGATGAAAAAAATTAAAAAGCTCTCAATTGTTTATTTAAAGGCGAATTAATTATCTAAATAAACATCTTGTCGATAATAAATATCTAACAGTTTATCGTAATGATACAAAACTAAATCGACACCATAAAGATTACAAAAATTTATTACCTCAATTAATGCAACAGTTAATCCAGTTACATATAGATCGAGTTCCAAATCCATATAATCATTAATTTCATATCTTTCCATCAACCAATCAACAGATTTTTTTACTCTGTTTTTCATATAATCCAAATCTCTAACATTGCGTATCTCATCATAGATATAACCATTGATATTTACATTTTTAAAAATATGTCTATTTTTTATTAATTCTACTTTTAATACTTTTTTCATACATTCATAAAATTCTTAATATCGTTTTTTTTTGCTGGATGAATTAAAAAGAACAACCCTCATTAAGAATAATCTTCAATTTAACTTTTGCTTCTTCAGCAAGTTCAACCATTTCTTCATCAGCTGTATCAAAAATATATTTTTGTAATACCTCAATAGCATTTTCTAAAACATCAATATCTTTTTCTTTCATTTTCTTTTTCCTCCTCTAAAACGAACTAAAATGCAAAAAAAGCACTAAACACAACTAGTATAAACTAATCACGTTTAATGCTTTAATTATTAACTTGGGGCGGTCGATGGGAATCGAACCCACGAATGCCAGAGCCACAATCTGGTGTGTTAACCACTTCACCACGACCGCCATATTTACTTTGTTAAGAGGTTATTAACTCTCAACGCAAGAATGATTATATATAAAAATTTGATAAATGTAAAGAGAAAATGTAAAAAAAAATAAAAAAACTCAAAGTTTAAATTCTTTGAGTTTTTATTCTAATAATTCTGAGATATCTGTTTCAAAGTTATTGGAATTTTCACGACTGAAATATGTTGTATAACTCTCGCTTTTTTCATCATTATCAATAATTGTCATAACAAATTCACACTCATAGCACAATTCCATGATTGTTTGCATCCCTTGATAAGTTATACTATAAGTCTGATAATTATCATTTTCAGTATTAATTTCTAATTTAGCACGACTTGGATAAATATCCCAGTCGATTAGATTTCCATCAACTCCCCAATCTATTAGAATAAAAGAAATAGGATCAATAATTGAATCGTCAAATTTGTCACTTGCCTTAATGGTAATATATAATTTACTAAACATAATCACCCCTCCATTCAATAGTATACTAAATTAATTATCAATAAATGTGTGAACTATGTGGAATATTTAAGATAATATCATATCTTTCAAACATCCAAAAAATTCTCTTAAATAATAGTGTGGAGCAGTATCTAAATTTTCTCTAGCTGCATATGTATGAGCTTCTAAACCGTGTTTATTTGCTAATAGTTTACTTCGGTAGCAATGAAAACCATTAGTTATTATAACTACTTCATAGTCTTCAGTAGTCGATGTTTCAATAATTTTTTTACTATAGATAATATTTTCATTTGTATTAGTACTTTTATTTTCTTCGATAATCAATGATTCATCTATTCCTTTGTTGATTAAATAGTCTTTCATAGCTTTTGCTTCTGTGATGTTCTCGCCGTGGCCTTGTCCTCCGCTTACAATAATTGGGACATCAGGAAATTTTTGATGATATTCAACAGCTGCATCTAATCGATAACGTAATAGTGGTGCAGGTTTGTCGCCGTATAAACGAGCACCAAGAACAATGAGGAAATCACTGCGTTTGTTATGCTTATTATTAACCTCATGTATAATTAAACCCTCGATAATTATAAATACAATTACACTAATAATAATAATTCCTTTAATTGAATAATTAAGAATTTTAGGTAATGAGGATAGAATACTTTTTCTAAAATGTAACTCATATACAGCATAACACATTAATAATGCTGTAAAAATCGGATAAAGTATATAGGCATTGATAAACCGAGAATTAGTGACAACTATAATGAAGTAGAATAATGATAGCAAGGCAAGAAATAGTAGTATATAGTCAAATAATTTACAATTCTTTTCCATTATAAAATAAACTCCTTTTTTATATCATAACATACAAGAAGAAATATTTTTCTTAAAAATATTTAAATATGGTAAAAAAAATGGTGAAATAGTATAATGAAAGTATGTTGTAGGATATTAGGAGGACTTTAAATGAAAACAAAAAAGTTTGACAATTTAGGGATTGAACCATCATTATTGGGGTTTGGCTGTATGCGTTTTCCATTAGATGAGGATGGGAAAATTAATGAAAAAGAAGCAGAAAAAATGATTGATAAGGCAATTGGATCAGGGGTTACATACATTGATACTGCTTTTCCTTATCATAATGGCGATAGCGAACCGTTTGTTGGTAAAGTGTTAAAAAAGTATAAACGTGAAGATTTCTTTTTAGCGACAAAATTACCAATTTGGAATGTTTCGAGTAAAGAAGAGGCAAAAAAAGTTTTTGAAGATCAATTAAAAAGATTAGATGTTGAATATGTTGATTTTTATTTATTACATGCTTTAGATGCTGATAAATGGAGAAAAGTATTAGAATATGACTTGATTGGAATGTGTGAAGAATTTAGAGAAGAAGGGAAAATCCGTAATATTGGATTTAGTTTCCATGATGAATATCCGGTTTTTAAAGAAATTCTTGAATATCATGATTGGGATTTTTGTCAATTACAATTAAATTATATGGATATGGATATTCAAGCAGGGATGAAGGGCTATTTATTGGCAGAAAAATATAATATACCAATTATAGTTATGGAACCGATCAAAGGTGGTTCGTTAGCAAATTTACCAGAAGATATCGAAAATAAATTTAAAGCATATAATCCTGATTTAAGTATTTCATCATGGGCACTTCGCTATGTTGCCAGTTTGCCCAATGTGAAAGTAGTGCTTAGCGGGATGTCAACTTATGAACAGGTACTAGATAATTTAGCTACTTTTAAAAATTTTGAGTATTTGAAAGCTGAAGAAGTTGCTTTGATTCAAGATGTTCGTGATACATTAAAAGCAAGAACTCAAAATGGTTGTACAGGATGTGCATATTGCATGCCGTGTCCATTTGGAGTGGATATTCCAAATAATTTTAAATATTGGAATAATGCTTTTGTATATGATAGTCATGATCAATTTAAAGCAAAGTTAGAAAAAATGCTTTCAGAAGCTAAAGCTGAAAATTGTAAACAATGTGGAGCATGTGAAAAGATGTGTCCACAACAACTGCCGATACGAGAAGATTTAAAACGGGTATGTGAATATATGAAAAAATAATTATGGTATTAAGTGAACCTGATTATTTAGACTAAAAGTAAATATAAATACTACTTAGATGTTAATTATTTTAATTTGTAGGTTGAACAATAAAAAAGGAGATTTTAACTTAATTAGAGTAAAATCTCTTTTTTATTGTTTAGTGGGTGTATTCAATTGTTTCTTTTGAAAGTAACCAGTTGAAAAAATAATTATTACTCCAATTATTGTAATTAAACATGCAAATATAAACATCATATTTAAACCATATTGATCTTGTAAAATACCGCCAAAAAGATTTCCTATAGTAGATCCTACCCCAGAAGTCATAATCCCTATCATTGTTTGACCCATCATTTGATCATGACTTTTGAGGTTATATGTTACATAGTAAGTTATCACTGCTGTTAGTAATCCATACGATAAACTTTGCATCATCATTCCAATGAATAAAACAGGGAGACTAGGTGCTAGACAAATAGTAAAATTTCGAATAATATAGAAAAAAGCTGCAACCATAATTAAAGTGATACTGTCATATCTTCTAATTAACCTTGGAGTAATTGCCATAACAGGCATTTCGCTAGCTGCCATGAAGAAGATTGCAACACCGTACAATGAAGTATTACCGCCAAGATTTTTAACGACATTGATTAAATAAGTTGATAGCGAAGTTGCAGCAGCAAACATAAAGGAGAAGCCTAAGAGAATGAAAAAGAAGACTTTATAATTTTTAATAATTGTAAAAATATTCCCCTCTTTTTTATGGGTTGCCTGTTTAACATTGGTATTTGGCAAAGAATATAAAATTACTAAATCTAAAATTGCAGAAATGACGAAGACATATGCTAAAATAGTCGGGTTAAAAAATTCAATGAACTGACCCAAGAGCACAGCACTAACAGCATAAGATATAGAACCCATTCCTCTTGCTAAGCCAAAATTTATTTCTTTTCCGTCTTGAATATAGTTCATTGCAATCATTGATAAAAAAGGAACTGTTGAAACAATTAATGACATCATTGAAACATATAAAAGCATGATTAGAATAACTGATAAATCAACTAAAGCTAAAGTTAAAAAAGCTCCAGCAATAATCAAATAAATAATAGATAATAGCTGCTTAATTGTTAGGCCTTTTATTTTTGAAATTAAAGATGTGACAAACGGAGATAAAAAAATCGTTAAAATACACCCGCTTCCAGAAACAATGCCGATTTCAGTGTTGCTCATTCCTTTATATTGAAGAAATACGGCAACATATCCGTAAATGCAACAAGTTGCCATCCAATATAAAATATGCAATAAATTATATTTCATTTGTAGTTTTTTCATTTTTCTTGTCCTCATACTCTCCATGAAAAACAAAATAGCTCTCGAGATGATACTCAAAGCTATTCGTTATTTAGTTGTAAATCCATCATATTTTAAGATTAATATAGCAATTTTTATTTCTTCGAGCAAGAAAAATAGAGGTTTTTCAAAGATTGAAAAAATAAATAAAGATATTGATTTTTTAAGAACCAATATCTTTATTATAAAATTAGTAATACTTATATTTTAATAGTGTGAATTATGATTGATCAATGGCTTTAACAACACGACATGGATTACCAAAAGCTAATACATTTGGTGGTATATCTTTGGTAACGACACTACCAGCGCCAATTACTGAACCATGCCCTATTTTTACCCCTGGTAAAACAACGACATTACCTCCAAGCCATGTGTTATCACCAATTTCAATTGGCATTGCTTTTTCTAAACCTTGGTTTCGACGTTTATAATCAAGCGGATGAATAGCTGTATACAGGCCAACAGAAGGTCCGATATATACGTTACTACCAATATTGATCTTGGCTCCATCCATAAAATAAGCATTGGAATTAATAAATACATTATGACCAAAGGTGATTAAATTACCACAATCACAAAAGAAAGGTGAGATGATTTCAAGATTGCTATTCTCATTTTGGAATAGTTCATTTAAAATTTTTTGTCGAATATCCTGGTCTAGTGGGTCGGTATGATTATATTTAAAACAAAGGTGATGGGTATTCAGACGATTTGTTAAAACTTTTTGATCGTTATTAGCATCATACCACATCCCTAATAAAGCTTTTTCTCTTTCGGTAATGTTAGAAACATTAAAAAGGTCTAATAATGTTTTTAAAACGCCATAATGATTATTTGAAGGGATAATCTTATAGGCAATATTTTTAATACTTTGATTGGCATTTTCCATTACAAAACTATATTTTGCTTTTTTTAGCATTTCTAGGTCATTTGGACTATCCCCAAATACAGCACATTCCTCTAATGATAGGTTATAGCGCTTACATAATAGCTCAAGTGCAGTACCTTTATTATATCGTGGATCAATTAAGTCAATACTTTGATGACCACTGGAAACTGGTTTAATGATATTTCCGATATCATCAGTTAGCCTATTTAAAATATTTTTAGAATCTTCAGCTGGAACAAATAAAGCAAATTTTACAATCGTGTCATTAATTTCATCTAACGATTCAATCATTTCAAGTCGGTGATAGTATTTAGAATATACATTATAAAATTCATTTGACGCATTCAATAAATAAGCTGATTTAATTCCGCATAAACATATTTGAATACGAGAATCCTCTTGTAATTTTTTAGTTATTGTATAAATATCTTGTTTATTGATTTCACAGTGAAAAATTTCTTTTTTATTTTCAATGATATATGCACCATTTTCACTAATGTAAGTAATTTCATCTTGATAATCATCAAAAAAAGATTTTAATTGATAATATTGATTGCCACTGGCAACTACAAAATAAATATCATTTTCTTTAAAATAATTATAAATTTTTCTAAAAATTGTGCGGTTATAATGCATTTGGTCATCTAAAAAAGTACCATCCATATCAACTGCAACTAGTTTAATCATAATTTCACACTCCTTGAAAATAGTCTAACATAAATCAGTAAATGATGAATTCTATTTTTAATACGTGAAAAAATTAATGTGAGTTCAAATAAAATGTTTTTAGATGCAATAACACTAGAACGATAAATTTATAATTTGATCACACTGTTGGTATTCGCTTGGTTTATGGGAAATCATTAAAATTGTGTGTGTCTTCTTTAATTTAATTAATGTTTGAAAAATTTCATATGAAGTCTTTTCATCAAGAGCACTAGTTATTTCATCAAATAATAAAATTTTAGAATTTTTTAGAAGTGCTCGAGCAATTGCTAGCCTTTGTTGTTGTCCTCCAGAAAAATTTAAAGCACCGTCACTTAAAATAGTATCGTATTGTTTTGGTAGTGACATAATATATTCGTCGATTTCTGCCTGTTGACAAGCTTTTTTGATATTATTGATATCAGGATCAATAAGTGCAAGGTTTTCATAAATTGACATATTGAACAAGTACGGATGTTGGGCAACACAAGTTAAAATCTGTGAATATTTTATCCTAGAATACTTGTCTATTGGATGTGTACCAATCAATATCTTACCACTAGTTGGTTTTTCAAAGCGCAAAAGTAAATTGAATAAAGTACTTTTTCCACAACCGCTGGGACCGATTATTGCAATTAATGAATTTGACTTTAGGTTTAAATTGAAGTTTTGAAAGACTGTTTTTTCACGATAAGAAAAAGTAACATTTTTAAATGTAATACAAAATTCATTTGGTTTGATCATATCATCATTAAGAAAATATTCATTACACGATGAATTAATAAAATTATCATAACGATCAATTGATACATTTTTTATTCTGAGTTCACCTAAGGTAGAAATAAAGTCACTTAAAGAGCTGAATAAAGTTCCAAAATAAGACTGGATAATGAGTACTGTGTCAATTTCAAACTTGCCATTTAGACAATTATAGCAGGCATAGAACATTAGAATAATTTCTGTACACATTGTGATACTAGGACTAATTATGTTACTGATTATTTTATTGTTAATTTGTTTATCGTGAATGTTTAGATAAGCTTTGTTCAACAATTGATATTTGGCATGTAACTGATCAAGAATACTGAAAATTTTGATATCTCGTAAACCGTTAAGCAGTTGACTGTAAAATTGCATTTCATCATCAGCTTTCAATTTTCCTTCTTTGGTTAGAATTTCAAATTTATCATTATATATGTTTAAAATATAGATAACGATACTATTGATGATACATCCTAAAATCATTAAGCTGATACTAATTTGACTAAGAATAATAATTGAAATAATAAAAGATAGAAATAGCAAGATAGCTTGAGATAGCCAAGTACCAAACTCTGCGAGTAATTTAATATCACCATTAATGATATTAAGAATTTCTCCTTTGCTGTGATTAGTAAAGTATTTCATATTAATAATATCTAATTTTTTAATCATATCATTTTGTAACTTTAGGTAGACATCATTATATAGCTTTTTTTCAATATTATAGCTGATAATTTTAAATAACTTTGATGCTATTTTAAGAACAAAATACAAGATCATGGTAATTATGACCATTTTACTATTTTGTTTAGTTAAATAATTAATCGTTAAGCTAAACAATAAACTTGTAAACATATAAGGACCATTTGCTAATAAAGAAGCTAAGACCAGTATAAAGGTTATTTTTTTATTAGCTTTAGTAACTTGAAAATATTTTTTAATAATTCTTAGATTTTTCATTTTAGAAATTTATTTATAGCATTTTTTAAAAGAGTTTGGATTTCTTCCTCTTTTAAAGCCATGTTACCACCATATATTTGAGTTGCAATTCCATGGGTATAAAAACGAATATCACGATAAAGTATCTCACTTTCTTTAATTGTAATACCAAATTGTTGTGCTGAATATTCAATCGTTTCACGATTCCAAGCGGAATGGACGACTTCTTCAATGGAACGAGTTTTGATAAATTCATTGACAAACAATGCTCCAAATAGATTCTTTTCTTTGATGGCAAAATCAATATAAGCAAAAGACATCGTGTAAAGATAATTATTTTTATCAAGATGTGCTAAGATGAAATCGTTGTAATATGCATCAATTTTTTTCTTTAATTCAAATTTTAATTCATTCATATCATTAAAAACCTTAAAGATGGGCATTGTTGAACAGTTTAGTTGTTTAGCGAGATAGCGTGCATTTAGATTTTCAATCCCCTCGGATTTAGTAATTTCAAATGACTTTTCAATAATTAACTCTTTTGTTATTCTTGTTTTTGGTGGCATAATTGACTCCTTTCATATAAAATAACACATGTTATATAACAATTGTTATTTTATATAAGAACATGTACTTTGTCAATATACAAGGGATAAATATTTAATAAACATATTTTACATATACTGCTCTTTTTTATCTAATCATACTATAATTTATTTGAGTTACTTTAGGTCAAGTGTTTTTATTAATTATTTTTTAATTGTTTTAAAATAATACAAGCAGCCTTATTAATAGAATTATATATTATATAATAGTTGTATATATTTAAAAAAAGGCATGATAAGTGGTGAATATGGTTACAATAGATCCGCTAATAATATAGATAGAATGTTAGATTGTAAATTACTTGAGAAAAAGGTGATATTTTTATAAACAAATGGTTTGTGATATAATATGTGCAAGAATTGGAGAGTGATAATGATGAAAATAGTAGCATTTACTGGTGCAGGGATAAGTAAACAAAGTAATATTCCAACCTTTATGGAAAGACCAGATGTTAGAGAAAAGTTATTTAGAAATTATGCTAATAACCATCATGAAGAATATAATGAAGTAATCAAACAATTAAAAGCTAACATGAATGGGGCTGAGCCTAACGATGCCCATATTACATTAGCTGAATATGATATTCCTATTATTACAATGAATATCGATGGTCTACATAAACAGGCTGGGAGTGATGCCTTAGAATTGCATGGCGGATTGCCGGAAGAAGATGAATTGAGTATAGCCTGGTCATTATTTAATAAACCAGTATTATATGGTGATCCGGCACCTAATTATCAAAAGGCCTATGAGATGGTAGGGGCATTAAAAAAGAATGATATATTTATTGTTATTGGCTGTTCGTATCATACGGCGATAGCTTGTGATTTAAGAGAAGTGGCGAAATCAAGAGGGGCTAAGATTATTGAAATTCAAGAAGATGCTGCTCATAATGTTAGAAAAGTGTTAAAAGGACTATTAAAATAATTATATTAATTGACATTTTGATTATTTATCGGTATTATAAGTTCATATAATAAATACGATGAATTGAAAGAGTAAACTAGGCGTTTAGGCAAAGAGAGTATCGGGTTGGTGTGACGATATCCAAATAAATAGTTGAATACATCAAGGAGTAGAATGTTGAAGTAAGTAGGCATCTCCGGTGACACCCGTTAATGTGTAAGAGTATGAACTATAGTTGTATAGCGTACTTGATGAGGCTGATAGAGTGATCTATTAGTGAATAAAGGTGGTACCACGAAGATATCTCGTCCTTTGATTAGGATGAGTTTTTTATTTATAGGAGGAAATTAAAATGATTATTGTCTTGAAACCACATACTAGTGATGAAAGTATTAAAAAAATTGAAGATGTGATTAGAGCTAGGGGGGCTGAACCACATGTTTCTAAAGGAGAAATCCAAACAATTATTGGAATGGTTGGAGATACAACTCAAATTGATCCTAAAGCAATCGAAGTAGAACCATGTGTTGAGAAGGTCATGAAAGTATCTGAGCCATATAAACTTGCTAACCGGGCTTTTCATCCTGATGATACGATCGTTGATGTTGCTGGTGTTAAAGTTGGGGGTGACAACCTTGCTTTGATTGCTGGTCCATGTTCTGTTGAA
>Ga0129315_1000899_pt1 | contig 15988 bp, 13 predicted proteins | sample Cm827metagenome_FD_94432 | JGI IMG/M metagenome (GOLD analysis project Ga0129315, IMG submission 94432) | Eastern black-and-white colobus group fecal microbial communities from Wisconsin, USA - Cm827 metagenome | ecosystem: Host-associated > Mammals > Digestive system > Large intestine > Fecal...
AGACATTGGGGGAACTAATATTAGAGCAGCTTTATTAGATGAAGAAAGAAATATAGTTGATAAGATTAAAATTAAGAATGAAGTAGAAAAGGGACCAGAATATAATCTAAGTAAAATTATTAATTATATAAATGAACAATGGATAACAAAAGGAATAAAAGGAGTAGGAGTTGGATGCCCAGGACCCCTAAATATTAAGACAGGAACTATATTAAAGGCTCCTAATTTAATCGGTTGGGATAATTTCAATGTAAAGAAATTTATTGAAGATAATACTTCCTTAAAAACTGAAGTTAATAATGATGCTAATGTTGCTGGTCTTGCAGAGGCTATGATAGGAGCAGCCAAGGATGCTGATAGTGTATTTTATATTACTGTTTCAACAGGAGTTGGAGGAGCATTAATAATAGATAATAAAATTATTAATGGAGGTAATAGCTTTGCAGGAGAAATTTGTAATTTAATTATTAATGAAGATAAATATAGTCATTCTGGTTTAGTGCAAGGTGGATTAGAAGGTCAATGTAGTGGACCTAATATCGCAAGAATAGCCAGTGAAAAGTTAGGAAGAAAATTAGATACTCCAGAAGTATTTGAATTATATAAAGAAGATAATAGAGTAGTTAAAGATATAATTAATGAACTTTGTGAAAATCTATCAAAGGGAATTTCTAATATAATTTCAGTTGTAGATCCAGAAGTAATAGTTCTTGGAGGCTCTGTTATTTTATTTAATAATAATCTTATTGAAGTAATTAAAGACAAGGTAATAGAAAAAGTAATTAATAAAGAAGCTGTAGATATAAGAATTGCAGAAATAGGTGATGATGCAGGTCTTAGAGGAGCAGGGTTTTTAGTGAATTAGGAATGCATAATTGATAATGCATAATTTAAGAAATAACTCAGATAAGCTGAGTTATGAAATCTATAAATTCCAAAGGGATTTAATCATTAATTATTTAATTCTTTCATGCTGATTTTGATTGAGCAAAGAAGCTCTTAATTTTTCATTTTCTAAAACTCCGAAAGGAGTTTTTTTATTTATTCTTTTATTTATTAATTTTTGAATCTATTTAATTTGAATGTTAATAGTTATTTTTTCAATATAGGTATATTATTTTTGTTGTTCATGGAATTATATTCCAAGAAAGTGTATAATAAAATATATATTTTACATAAGTGTATTTTTAAGTGCGTAGGTATTAGAATTAAAAGAAGGGGATAAATATGAATAAAATTTATAAAAATCTTATAAAATCATTTTTATTTGGAATAGTAATTATTTTGGGATTTCTTTTTATGTTCATTGAACTATTTAGATTTAATGGGAAAGATGCAGCACTCGCAATAATAGGATTATCTATTATATCAACTATAATTTACTGTACATATACAATAATTGATACAATAAAAGAATACTGTGGAAAATAAATTATTGATTAATATCCTTAAACTATTACGAACTAAAGACCAGTGATTTTACTGGTCTTTTAAATTAAGCATATATACTATCAACATTTTTTAAAAACAGAGCCTTACTTTTAATTATTAATATTTAATTTTAATTGCTTAATAAATTCTTCTTTTTCTTCTTCACTTTTAAATACATTGGTAGGAATTATTAATTTTTTCTTATATCCTATTTCTTTTATAGATATTATTATTATATAATCTTCGAGTACATCAATAATAATATCTTTGTTTAACTTTATCTCTAAACTTGTATTATCATATGTTACAGCAATTAAATTATTATCTATATTTAAATATTTTTCTATTGAAAAATACTTTTTACTATTAAATTTTTTTATTGCTTTTCTCTTTATAACATATTTTTTTAATCTAGGTTCTAATTTAATTAGGACATACGGTACAATTATTGTTAGTGCTACAGAATTAGTAAAAAAATATAATATAGTATTTTTTTTATAAGAAGAATATATTCCACTAGAGAAAAGTATTGCAATACAAATAAAGTATAATGGATAAAAATAATATTTAAAAAACCTTAAACTAAAATAATTTAACAAAAATTCAACATCTTCAACTGTATTCTTGTATTTAATTTCCATAAGATCAGCTCCTATATTCAGTATATCATAATAAATTTATTTATTTTTTAATAAATATTTTAAATGCATATAAATAATTAAAACTTTTAAATTTATCTACATTCTTACTAAAAAAAATATATAACATACAAGTTATTTATTTGACATTATTAATAAAATATATTCTAAATATACTATCTTTTTATATTAATTTACTAACACATAATTATTAATACTTATAATAAAATTTTTTAAATCTTTGGATTGTATATCAGTTTATAATAGCAATTATTATTTTCTATCCTGATTGTTTCATATCTATCATCATCTATCTTATTAAAAAATACTTTATCTCTGTCTATCCTATTATTAATTATATCTTTAATATATTTATCTACTGTATCAAAACTTAATTCACTATTTTCTATTAACAAACTTCTAAATTCATTTAACTTAGATTCTTTAAAATTAAAATTCTCATTTATATTTGTAATTGATGCTTTATAAACTATATGTGAATAAGTAGAATCTTCTTCTACAATACTTAATTCTACATTTAATATGTCTTCATTAGTAAAGTAACTTACTGTTTCTGCACCAGATAATTGCAACTCTTGTAATAAGGCTGATCTATTACCATAATGACCCATTCTACTAATTCTATGTTGTATTGGTTCTTCGAATATTAATTCTAATGAACTACTTATTGAAAAATCTTTAACTAATTTAATTGACTGAGAATACTCTTTTACTAATGAGTTATTTCTTAATTCTAAATCAATAATACTCTTAGAATTATCATCAATATTAATTTCATTCTTTTTAGCTATAATATTTTTCATATCCTCATTAATTTCATTTCTTTGATCAGTATTAACTCTGCTTTCAATAATGCTAACAGTATCTGCTTTGTGACATCCAAATAATATTGAGCTTAATACCAAAAGCATTAGAAATTTTCCTATCTTCATACCATTTCGCCTTTCCATAAATTTACTTTTAGATAAATTATACATATTAATTAGTTTATTTTCAATACAATAGTTTACAAAGTATACCTAAAAACATTCTTTATATATGTAATATAAAATGTTAGGAGGTATAGATGAATAATAAAAAATAAAGTCAAATTGGACTTGAAGAAAAAATTACAAATACTAAAAGCTAAGACTTAGAAAATTAAAAGAAATAGGAAAGAATAATTTTTAAACTATTACGAACTAAAAGGACCAATATATCGGTCCTTTTTTTAATATATTATTTTACGATATTATTATACATAACCATATATCATTGAATTAAAAAAATAATTATTTTATATAAATAATAAAATTTTTGAAACATTAATTAGTTTCAAAAAGTCTAATAAGTGAAAGCATCGATGCTAGGGAGGGAAATATGGATAATATTTTAAATGTAAAGGATAATGTAATCACTACTTTTGATGAAAATATGCTTGTAAAAAAAGCTATAAATGGAGATAAGGAATCTTTTATTTACATTTTTAAAAAATATAAAGTTGATTTATATAAAATAGCATATATGTATGTAAAAAATGAAGAAAAGTCTTTAGAGATACTACAAGAGACAATAGTAAAAGGAGTTTTTAATATTCATAAATTAAAAAATCCAAGTTACTTTAAAACATGGATAACTAGAGTATTAATGAATGTAGCTATTGATATGAACAAAAGAGATTCTAAAACAGAGAAACTAGGTGAAGAAAATAATGTAATACAAGATATCTCAGGGATTTCCATAGAAGAAAAAATAGATTTATATAATGCAGTTGACTTGCTTAAAGATAATTATAAAACTGTAATAATAATGAAGTATTTTAATGATATGAAGATTAAGGATATTTCTAAAATAATGAGTCTTCCTGAAAATACAGTTAAAACATATCTTACTAGAGCAAAAGCTTCATTAAAGAAAATATTAAAGGAGGATTATTTAGATGAATAAAAAAGATTTTAATAATATAAAAATACCTGAAAATATAGACGGTTTTATAGAAGATTCATTTAATAATGCATATAAATTGAAAAATAAAAAAAGAACTAAGAAGGTTTCAGCCATAATAGCTGCTGGATTAACTTGTTTTATTATGTTAGGTGTCACTAAGCCAACTATTGCAAGTGTAATACCACCATTAGAAAAAGTATTTCAGCATTTGCAGAACAGGATAATTAATGCTGGAAAAGGTGTTAATTATGGAACTATAAATGAAACAATAAAAAATAATGGTGTTGAAGTAATACTAGAAGATATTATATTTGATGGTAAATATCTATATGCATCATATATTGTAAAAAGTGATACTCCTTTTAGAACAAAAGAAATACCAATTAATGAAAGACAACTCTTATATGAGCATAATGAAAAGTTAAGCTTCACAGATGAGAAGCCAGACTCTTCAGGAATATCTGGTCTTGAAGGTATATTTACAGATGATAATACATTTAAAGGTGTAGAAAAATACAATTTAAGCTTATTAAATGCTCCAATACCAGATTCTTTTGAGTTTGAAATATTAATTAACTTATTTAGATGTTTCCCTAACGTCGGTGATGATAGAGCTGAATTGATGAGAGTAGGAGATTGGGGATTTAAAGCTAAAGTAAATAAAGAAGAAAACTTATCTAAGAGTATTGAAATAAATTCTACTAATAATGATGGATATGGTATTGGAGAGGTTATTATTACTCCTTTTGAAGTAAATGTAACAACTTTTCATCAAACTGGAGCAGACCCTGGTTCATATGAGGTAAGAGTTACTGATAAATATGGAAATAGCCTTAATCCAAAAGAAGGAAAATGGGGTGAAACTTCATCTGAAACTATATTTACTAAAATTAATTTGGAAGGTGATGAATTAATAATTAGTATCTACAGCAATTCTTCTAAAGATAAATTACTATTTGAAAAGGAAGTTAATATAAAATGATTTTAGTAATATCAAAAATATAATGAATTTATTTAATTAAAACATTATAAATTATGATTACAATATAGAAAATAGATTTAATATATAACTAACTAAAGCCCAGGAATTTGATATGCTCCCTTTATAGTAGACAGTTAAAATAATAAAACTGTTATTACTATGAAGGGAGTATTTTTTATGGGAAGAAAATCAAAAATATCAGTTGAAATTAAATATAAATTCCAAAGGTATTTATTCCTTTATTCTTTCATTTTTTCATTTCGATTTGCTTCAGCAAAGATATTTTTAATTCTTTAATTAATTCTAAATTCTGACGAAGGAAGAATTTATACCTTAATTCTACATTCTACATTCTTCATTTTACATTACCGTAGGTTGTTCCTTGTTTTGTTTGGAGAAACTCCATAATATTTTTTATAAAGCTTACTGAAATAATAAGGATCATCATACCCCACCATCTTTGCTATAGTTTTTATTGAAAGCTTTGTGTCCTCTAATAATTCCTTTGACTTTGTAAGCCTTATTTGTATTAAATAATTAATAGGGGAATCACCCATTACTTCTTTAAAAATCTTAGATATATAAACAGGACTTAAATACATATTTTTTGAAAGTGTATATAAGGATATATCTTGTACATAATTCTCATTTAAGTATTTAGTTATTCCTTCAACTAATTCTTTTTTCTCACGAGATTTAAAGGAAAATTCATGGGAATCAGAATTAGGAGATTCTTCGTTTATTTCCCTATGTAAAAGGATTAATAATTTCATTACTAGAGCCTTTAACATAAAGGGAGAACTATTATTATAATATTTTTGTTCTTCAACTATTTCTAAGCAAGTCTTTATAATATCATCCTTATATTTCACAAAGGTTAATACATTTTTATCTCCAACATCAATATAGTCCTTTTTAGAGTTACTAAATAAGTTTAAATTAGTTACTCCAATATGAAGTTCTCTGCATCTAGTATTAGAATCGAAAAGTTCTCTATGATAAACTCCTGGGTTAGATACTAAAACTTGTCCTTTCCTCAAAGTATATTTTTCACCTTCAATTAAATAATCTACTGAGCCAGAAGTTATAAAGGAAAGCTCAACAAAGTCATTATGACAGTGATAATTAGTTTCTGGAGTAGGAATTTCAGGGGAACAAGATCCATCTATTACAAAAAGAATTTGAGGATTATAATTGTCTATGTTTGTATATATTTTACTCATATCAATACCCTTCATAAATGTTACTTTTAAATGTATAATAATATACATTTAAAGTTTAATATAATACATTTTTATTTTCAATAACTTAGCTATAATCTTACATAGAAATAAATAATATAAGAAGAAATATATTATTGATATTTTTAAAATTTACTTAATTATTAAAATACAAATTATAAATAAACAATATAAGGGAGGCTTGATTATGGATAGCATAAAATGGATATTTAGTTATTTAAAAAAACACAAGTTTAAATATTTCTTTGCATTATTCTTAGTATTAATTACTTCGGCAATTAATATGGTAAATCCATTTATTACAGGTAGAATTATTGATAAGGTTTTTGGCAATGGTGAAACATCATTACTTATTCCTCTTGTTTTGATAATGATATCTATTGTAGCTATTAAGGGAATTATAACCTTTAGCTATCAAATGATTTTGGAACACATTTCACAAGATGTTCTATTTAAAATAAGAACAGATTTATATGATAAGCTCTTAAATTTAGATGTTAATTTCTATAGTAGAGTAAAGACTGGGGACCTTATGGCAAGAATGACAGGAGACACTGATGCTATAAGACATTTTATTGCTTGGGTCGTTTATAATATTTTATCAGCTATAACAACTTTTAGTTTTGCTATTATTTCAATGATGTACGTAAACTACATCTTAACTTTATTTATGCTTTTAATTGCACCTATGATTGGATTCTTAACTTTTAAAATGAGTAAGGAAATTTCACCAACCTTCTATAATATAAGAGAAGCTTATTCAAGATTAAATTCAGTGGTTCAAGAAAACATAAGTGGTAATAGAGTGGTAAGAGCCTTTGGTAGAGAAGATTTTGAAATTAATAAATTCACCACAGAAAATGAGAATTATAAAAATAGAAACTTGGATACTATAAGAGTTACTAAAAAATATATCCCAAAGCTTGAGTTCTTATCTAATAGCCTTTCTGTAATTATGATTCTAGTTGGTGGAATTTTAGTTTCATTAGGAAAGATAACTTTTGGAGAGCTTATTATTTTTAGTAGCTTACTATGGGCATTGAATAACCCAATGAGAATGTGTGGATATTTAATTAATGATGCTCAAAGATTTATAGCATCTTCAGCTAAAATTATGGAATTACTAAATACAGAAAGTAGCATAATAAATAAGAATAATGTTTATAATGTTAACAAATTTGAAGGTAATATAGAATTTAAAAATGTAAGTTTAACCTTAGAAGGCAGAAAGGTTATAAATAATATTTCCTTTAAGGTTAAAGCAGGACAAACAGTTGGCTTAGTTGGACATACAGGTTCAGGTAAATCTCTTATAATTAATTTACTTTCAAGATTTTATGATGCCACAGAAGGTGATATTTATATTGATGGAATTAATATAAAGGATATAGACTTGGATATTTTAAGAGGAAATATTGCAACAGCTATGCAAGACATATTCTTATTTTCAGATACAATTAAAGATAATATAGCCTTTAGTAATCCAAAGGCAAGTTTTTCTGAAATAAAGAAGGTTTCGAAAAAGGCACAGGCTCATGATTTTATAAAGAGACTTGATGAAGGATATGAAACTATAGTAGGGGAAAGAGGAGTAGGACTTTCAGGAGGACAAAAACAAAGAGTGTCATTAGCAAGGGCAATGATGAAAAATGCTACAATCTTTGTCCTTGATGATGTAACTTCTGCTGTGGATATGGAAACAGAAAAGAAAATACAATATGAGTTAAAGAATATGAAGGAAAAGAAAACTACATTTATAATTGCCCATAGAATTTCCTCATTAAAGCAAGCAGACTTAATTTTAGTATTAGATAATGGAGAAATAGTAGAAAGAGGTACTCATGAGGAGCTAGTACAAAAGGGTGGATACTATTCAAATATATTTTATACTCAATATGGCAATTTAGATATAAGGATTGGAGGGGTATAAATGGCTAGAAATAAATATGATGTGGATGAAGAATTAGAAACGGGCTTTAATTTAGGCTATTTAAAAAGATTACTAAAATATATGAGACCTTATAAAACTAAAATTACTACTTCAGTTATTTTAATGTTAATTTCAAGTTCACTTGCCTTATTAGGACCAGTAATAATTAAATCAGCATTAGATAACTTTATACCAAATAAGGATATTAAGAATTTAGCATTGATTTCAGTTTTATATATAATGATATTTATAACTATAGCAATAATTATGAAGCATAGAATGTCCACTATGGGAAATGTTGGACAAAATATATTGGTAGATATGAGATATGATTTATTTAAGAATCTACAATTTGTTCCTTTTAATTATTATGATTCAAGACCTCATGGAAAAATATTAGTAAGGGTAGTTAACTATATTAACTCACTTAGTGATATATTATCTAATGGTTTTGTAAATTTAATTGCAGATATGGTTACTTTAGTTTTGGCAATAGTATTTATGTCATTCCTAAGTATAAAGTTAACCTTAGTTACGTTAATTGGTATTCCTATACTTATGATAGTGATGATGTCTATAAAAAATGCGCAAAGAAGGGCTTTCCAAAGATTAAGTGCAAAGCAATCAAACTTAAATGCTTATATTCATGAAAGTATAAATGGCGTAAGAGTAACACAATCCTTCTCAAGAAAAATGGAAAGTATGGAGACATTTAAAGAGCTTTGTTTTGAAAATAGTGATTCTTGGATGAAGGCAGTTAGATTTAATTTTCTAATTTGGCCAAGTATAGATATTATTTCAGTAACATCAATATCTTTAATTTATATTTTTGGAATCTTAGTATTTAGAGATTCAGTTTCCTTAGGATTAATAGCAGCCTTTATTTCATATGTATGGATATTCTGGGCTCCAATAATGAATATAGGAAACTTCTACAATACCTTAATTAATGCAATGGCTTACCTAGAAAGAATATTTGAAGCTATGGACGAAGAACCAGAGTATGATGCAAGTGATGCTATAGAGCTTAAGGATGTTAATGGTAATGTAGAATTTAAAAATGTGCATTTCGAATATGAAAAAGATATTCCTATTTTAGAAAATATAAATATGAACATTAAAGCTGGTGAAAAAATAGCCTTAGTTGGGCCAACAGGGGCAGGAAAAACCACAATAGTTAATTTGCTTTCAAGATTTTATAGAATAAAGTCTGGAGAAATTCTAGTTGATGGAATAAATATAAATGATGTAACCTTAAAATCTTTAAGAAAAGAAATAGGTGTTATGCTTCAAGATCCATTTGTTTTCTCTGGAACTATAATGGAAAACATAAGATATGGTAGGTTAGATGCCACTGATGAAGAGGTAATAGAAGCAGCGAAGATAGTTAGAGCAGATGACTTTATAAAGGAATTTAATGATGGATATTACACTAAATTAAATGAACAAGGAAATGGATTATCAGTTGGACAAAAGCAGCTTATATCCTTTGCAAGAGTATTGCTATCAAATCCTAGAATACTAATTTTAGATGAAGCAACATCAAGTATAGATACAGAAACAGAAGCTTTATTACAAGAAGGAATAGAAGAATTATTAAAGGGAAGAACCTCCTTTGTAATAGCACATAGACTATCAACCATAGTTAATTCAGATAAAATAATGTTTATAGGAGATAAAAACATCCTAGAAGAAGGTACTCATAAAGAGCTACTAAAGAAAGAAGGATTATATTATAATCTATATAAATCACAATATTTAGAGGTATAACCCCCCTATATTCCCCTGGGGAACAGAATAAGGATTATATGTAATAAAATGTAAAATAAAACTGTAGGGAGATTAAATCTTCTTACAGTTTTTTTGTTTTATGGAAGAAAATATTATGAATAGTAGATTAATATTAGTAGATTAATATTAGTAGATTAAGATTAGTAGAATGTATACCAGTGGCAGGAAAGATGGATGAAAATCAGCCTGTAGGTTTTATAAATATTTAGTTAAATGAATTTTTAAATTATAAAAGCTGATACTAATAACTGAGTATTTATAAAAAGGAGGATTTGTATGGACTCTCTTTCTAAGAAGTTTTCAAAATATCTTCTTGTTTCTTCACTAGGAGCTAATATTATTGGAAGTGTTTTTGTAATATTTCTAAGTTTTATAAAGGGCTTTGATGCAAAGCAAATTAGTTTTATTGTAGGAACAACACCATTAATAGTACTTCCTTTATTTTTAATTTGGGGAAGTATACTAGATAAATATAAGGATGTAACTAAGATTAGTAAATTCATTAATCTGTCCAATGTAGTTACTATGATTATGTTAACTTTAATAAATAATTTTGTTTTATTTTTTATAATTAATCTAGTAAGAAGTATTTTACTTCAGCCTGGAGGAACATTAAATGATAAGTATTTATTAAATATATCAAAATCTAATGAAGGTTCTTATGGAAAAATTAGAGTGATGTTAACTATTGGATTTGGCCTTGCAGGAATAATAGCACCAATAGCAATAAAGCTTGGAGGTATTTATTTAGCCATAATAGTGGGAAGTAGTTTAATAATACTTAGTATTTTTTTACTTAATAAACTTTCAGAAGATGAAGAAGACCTTATAGAAGAAACAGAAAGAAGCAGAAAAGATAAAAAAGGACTTTTAAAATCTATATTGCAGTTATTAAAAAATAAAAAATACTTAAAGTATTTAATAATAATCTCAATTATTTGGGGGACTCAAAATGCTGCTGCTGGGTATGGAATTCAAATAATGTTAATAGATTTAAAAATATCAGATGCAGTTATAAGTCTTATTCCATTTATGATGGTAATATTTGAAGTTATTATCTTATTAACTTATGAGAAAATTAAATTCTTTGAAAGAACGGATATAGCATTATTGATATCACTAATAGTACTTATAGTTAGATGGGCAATAATGATTTTTACAAATTCTTATATAGTAATATTAATTATAACAATGCTTCATGGAATAGTAACAGGAATAGTATTGCAAATACAAAATAAAATAGTTGGTAACATTGTACCTCAAGAGCAGCATATTATAGCATTTATATTAATGAATTCACTTTCTGCTACTATTTTACCAAGTGTTTTAAATCTAACTACAGGAGAGTTATATAGTAATTATGGAATAAAAGTATTTGGATTAGTATATTTAATTTTATCCATTATAGCTTTAGGATTATTAGGAACTAATTTATTTAAAAAAAGAAAATTACAATAAAAATTATATTGACAAAATCAAAATGGATATATAAAATGTATATTAATAATTAAATATTCAATCATGAAAGACGGAGGGACTGGCCCAAGGAAGTCTAAAGTGCTATCGCAGAATTGATAATGCATAATGCTTAATGCTTAATTAAGGTGTAAATTCTTTCAGAATTTATTTTAATAGATGAAAGAATGAAAGAATTAAAGAATGAAGAAGTAAATTTTAACGGAATTTATTTGTTTCATTATTCATATTACCTAAAGCATTTCAATGGTTATGCAAAGTTAATAAAGCGAAGGGAATAATGTATAATTTTCATAATTCAGCTTGCCTGAATTATTTCAACAATTACGCATTATCAATTATGCATTATGCATTAGTACTATTCCTGCAGTGACTACTGCGTCTGAAAGATTTGAATTAAACATGTGTATATTACACTGCTTTCTTATTTTTTAGGAAGGCAGTTTTTTTATTTTACAGGAATTTATAAAAATATTACCCTAGGTATAATTTTTTGTAAATTCCTTTCCTTTAGTGCTCAAGGAGATAGATGTTATATTCTAGCGACTTGGAGCTTGCGAGGTCGCGTAGAATATAACATCTATCTCATTTTTTATACATTTTTTTATAAAAGGAGGGAAATTATGATCTTATTAAAAAATCTAAACAAAACTTATAATACAAAAGCTGGAGAAGTAGAAGCTTTAAAGGATGTAACACTAAACATTAAAAAAGGCGAGATTTATGGAATTATTGGCTTTAGTGGAGCTGGGAAATCTACATTAGTAAGATGCATTAATTTTTTGGAAAAGCCAACTAATGGAGAAGTAATTGTTGATGGAAAGGACCTTGGAACTTTATCAAATAAGGAGCTTAGGACTGAAAGAAAGAAGATAGGAATGATATTTCAACATTTTAATCTTATGAAGTCTAGAACTGTATTTGAAAATATAGCTTATCCACTTAAGGGAAAGGGATACTCAAAGGAAGAGATAAATAAAAAGGTTAATGATTTATTAAAATTAGTTGAATTAGAAGATAAAGCAAAGGTATATCCCTCAGAGCTAAGTGGGGGACAAAAGCAAAGAGTAGGAATAGCAAGGGCTTTAGCAAATGATCCAAAGGTTTTACTTTGTGATGAAGCAACTAGTGCATTAGATCCTCAAACTACAAAATCTATATTAAGACTTTTAAAAGAAGTAAATAAAAAGTTTGGAATAACAATAGTAATAATAACTCATGAAATGCAAGTGGTGAAGGAAATATGTACAAGAGCTGCTGTAATGGAAAATGGAAGAGTTGTTGAAGAAGGAAATATATTTAAAATATTCTCAGAACCAAAGGAAAAGATAACAAAGAACTTTATAGACAGTACTTCATTACTAACTAATATTTATGACTTAATTAAAGAAGAATCTTCTGTGGTAGATATAAAGGAAAATGAAAAAATATTAAAACTAAAATATTTAGAAAATAGTACAAGTGAGCCAATAATATCAATAGTATCTAGAGAATTTAATGTAGATACAAGTATTATCTTTGGAAATATAGAAATAATTCAAGACATGCCGCTTGGAGGACTTATAGTAATCATCAGGGGAGAAGAAGTACAAGTTAATAAGGTTATAGCTTATCTTAAAGAAAATAAAGTAGAAGTGGAGGTAATTAAGGATGGCAGAATTAGTACAAAAATTATTGCCTAATGCAATAACAAAGCTACCAGAAATTTATAATGCTACTTTGGAAACTTTAATTATGATTTTAGTGGCAGGGGCTATCTCCTTTTTTATAGGAATTTTACTAGGGGTAGTTTTAGTTGTAACTAAGAAAGGAAATATACTAGAAAATAAAGCTGTATATTATGTTCTAGAAAAAATAATAAATATTACAAGATCAATTCCATTTATTATTTTATTAGCAGCAGCAATTCCATTAACAAGATTAATAGTAGGCACTGCCATTGGAACAAAGGGTTCTTTTGTACCACTAGTATTAGGAACTATCCCCTTCTTTGCAAGGCAGATAGAAAGTGCTTTATCAGAAGTTGATAAGGGGATAATAGAAGCAGCAGAGTCCATGGGATCATCACCCTTTGAAATAATTCTTAGAGTTTATTTAAAAGAAAGCATACCTAATATAGTAAGGGCGACCACTATAACCTTTGTAAGTTTAGTAGGGCTAACAGCTATGGCAGGATCAGTAGGTGGCGGGGGCCTTGGTGATTTAGCTATAAGATATGGGTATCAAAGATATCAAGTAGATATTACCTTTGTAACTGTGATAATACTACTTATTTTTGTAAATATAATTCAAGGGGCAGGAAATATAATAATTAAAAAAACAACACACTAGTTAGGTAAGAGGTAAGAGTAAAGAGTGAAGAGTGAAGAGTTAAGTAATAGGTAATAATGAATAGTGAAAAGTTTGGGGAATTAATATTTAATAAGCAAAAAATAATAAGCAATAAGTATAAATAAAAAGGAGAGATTAAATATGAAAACAAAGAAATTATTAAATCTTATATTATCAGGAGTATTACTTTTATCATTAGCAGGTTGTGAGGCAAAAGCAGCTAGTAAAGAAAATAATGTGATTAAAGTTGGGGTAGTTGGTGAAAATACAGATCAATGGGAGCCTGTAATAAAGAAACTTGGGGAAGAAGGTATAAAACTAGAACTTGTAACTTTTTCAGATTACAGTCAGCCTAATCAAGCCTTAGCGGATAAAGAAATAGATTTAAATTCCTTCCAACACTATGCATATTTAAATAAAGATATTGAAGATAGAGGATTTGATTTATCAGTTATAGGAGAAACAATAATAGCTCCTCTTGGATTATACTCTAATAAAATAAAATCTTTAGATGAGTTAAAAGAGGGAGATTCCATTGCTATCCCTAGTGATGCAACTAATGGAGGAAGATCTCTTAAAGTATTAGAAACTGCAGGGATTATAAAGGTAAAGGAGTCAGCAGGATATACACCAACTTTAAGTGATATCACTGAAAATCCTAAGAATATTAAATTTGTAGAAGTGGAAGCTGCACAAACACCAAGATTATTAGATGATGTAGCAGCAGCATTTATAAATGGTGGACACGCTGTTGATGCAGGATTTAATCCAAATGAAGATGCCATTTATTTAGAAAAAGCAAATGAAGGTAGTGATAATCCATATATTAATGTAATTGTTGCAAGAACAGAGGATAAAGATAATGAAACTTATAAAAAAGTTGTAGATGCATATAGATCTGAAGATGTTGCAAAAGTAATAGAAGATGTATATAAAGGTGCTTATTTACCAACTTGGAAATAGTGTTATATATAGCAACAGTAATAGGATTATAAGTAAAAATATTAATAGAAACAGAAGGGGGCAAATTTAATGAGTATAAAAGATTATGTATTAAAAGAAAAAGATTATATTATTTCTCTAAGAAGAGAATTTCATAAATATCCAGAGGTTAGTTTAAAGGAATATAAAACAGCAAAAAGAATTGAAGAAGAATTAGATAAATTAAATATTCCACATAAGAGAGTAGGAGAAACAGGGGTTTTAGGAATAATAAAAGGTAATAGTGAATCAAATAAAGTAATAGCTTTAAGAGCAGATATAGATGCTCTTAAAGTTCCAGATGATAAAGATGTAGAATATAAATCACAAAATGAAGGATATCATCATGCTTGTGGTCATGATGCTCATACTTCTAGTCTTTTAGGAGCTGCAAAAATATTAAAGGAAAGAGAAGCAGAATTAAAGGGAGAAGTAAGACTATTCTTCCAACAAGCAGAAGAGATTGGACAAGGTGCAAAAATATTTATTAAAGAAGGGGTATTAGATGGAGTAGAAGAAATACTAGGAGCACATGTATCCTCTCATTTAGATGTTGGACAAGTATCAGTAACAAGTGGACCTATAGCAGCTTCTTGTGATTATTTTAAAATAAAAGTTAAGGGAAAAGGAGGACATGTATCTGTACCACATTTATCAATAGATGCCGTATATATTGCAAGCCAAATAGTTATTAATTTGCAATCAATAGTAAGTAGACAAACAGACCCTGTTGATACAGTTGTAGTAGGTGTTGGTACAATTACTGGGGGAACAATTTATAATGCAGTAGCAGAAGAGGTTGTACTAGAGGGAACTACAAGAACCTTCTCCTTTGAAACAAGGGAAAAGACTAATAAAAATGTAGAGAAGATAGCAAAATCCATAGGAGAAATATATGGAGCAGAGGTTTCAGTAGAATTTAAAGATTATGCATCACCACTTATAAATGATGAAAAAGTTAGTGAAGAAGTAGCAACTATAGCAAATAATATAGTTGGTGAAGATAATGTAATAACTAATTCTCCAAAGAGATTAGGAGCAGATGATTTTGCAGAATTCCTAATAGAAGTTCCAGGCACATATATTCATGTAGGAACTAGGAATTCATATAACTCCAATACTGCAGCTGAGCATCATAATCATTTATTCGATGTAGACGAAGAAGGACTACTTATAACAACAAATATAGAAGTAGACTATGTATTAAGTAAGCTATTGTAAAAATTTGGACCCCAGGGGA
>Ga0129315_1000903_pt1 | contig 15906 bp, 18 predicted proteins | sample Cm827metagenome_FD_94432 | JGI IMG/M metagenome (GOLD analysis project Ga0129315, IMG submission 94432) | Eastern black-and-white colobus group fecal microbial communities from Wisconsin, USA - Cm827 metagenome | ecosystem: Host-associated > Mammals > Digestive system > Large intestine > Fecal...
CACGCCCCTGGGCGCAGTAATTTCTAACACTGCGCTCGGATACATCCCACTTTTTCGCTATTTCAGTAACTGAAAGATATCGCATCTATGATCCTCCGCTATAAAATCTATCCAAAAAACTACATTAATTTATTATATAGTATACCACGTCATCGGCAAAAATATCAATAGTATTCGAGACCGGATTGTTGCACTTTTTGCCGACATAGGAAATACTTCTTCTGGATATCTTCAACAGATGGCAGTTGCTTTTCCAGATCATCCGGCAAACTGCTAGTTATTTTGTATTCGCTTACACCAATCGGCTTTGAAAATACCGTAACGATAAAGTGCAGTACATTTTGCGGCTCCATGCCAGTGCTTAACACCTGCAGGAATATTGATGCAGTCACCTGGCTTCATTCCTATAGTTTCTGCCAGGTTATTTTTCTGTTTCTTCCTCGTTCCAAACCTCTTTTGCAAGATTGAATACTGCCCAGCCCTTTGGCCAACCTGCATAGAATGCGACATGCGTGATCACTGCAGCAATCTCTTTTTGTGTCACACCATGGTTTTTGGCATTGTAAAGGTAATATTTTAAAGAAGAATCCGTAATTCCGGAAGCCATCAGAGAAACCACTGTAATAATACTTCTTGTTTTTATATCAATATCCTGGTTATTCCAGTTTTCACCGAAAAGTACATCGTCGTTAAAATGTGCAAACTCCGGTGTAAATTCACCAAGTGCATTTCGTCATGCTGTCTGTACTATTTTTTCCATATCTTATATACCTCCATAGCACTGTCATTTATAAAGAGTTTACCCACTCACTGATTTCTTGTTTTGTTCCACGGTTTAACAGTCTGCCTTCTGTGATAACTGTATCTGGTGCGGATGGCTGTAATTCCTTTACAGTATTACCGAATCCACTTCCGCCGGATGTTGCAAACAGCACGATCTTTTTACCGCTGAAATCATAGGCTTCCAAAAATGTATTGATGATGGTCGGAGCCACATACCACCAGATAGGAAATCCCAGAAAGATCTCGTCATAAGAACTCATATCCATCTCTTTCTCCACGATCTCCGGTCTGTATTTCTTATCACTCATTTCCACACTGCTTCGGGATTTTTTATCCATCCAGTCAAGGTCAGCCTTTGTATATGGAGCCTTCGGCTCAATCTCAAATAAATCAGCTTTTACTTCCTCCGCAATCATCTCTGCTGCTTTTTTTGTTGTTCCGCTTGCACTGAAAAATGCGACTAATTTTTTACTCATAATAAAAAGCCCCTTTCTTCGCGAATTTTTCGCATAAAAATAGATGTATAAGATTTGATTCTCTCTTATACATCTATTTTATACCTGATAATTCTATTATGTCTAATGCTTATATTGAATTCTCTTCTATGCCTGAAAGGCATTTATTTCTTCTATCATCTTACTGACTGCCAGAGAATATGGAATGTTTCGTCTCCAGGCAATTACAGTACTTGTCGTGATTTCAGGAGAAATTCTTCGCTGTACAAGAAGATCCTCTCGCCAATACTTTGCAGCACCTTCGATTGATACCGGATACCCCAGTCCATTTGCCGCCATAACTCCGGCATTGGTTCCAAGATTACTTGTAAAAGCAATCTGCAGTTTCGAAAAATCTTTTCCAAACCAATTAGCGAGTTCACTTTGAACATTCACTCTTTCTGGCAGGATCAATGGTTTTCCAATGAGATCTTCCTTTTTTATAAACTCTTTTTCGGACAGTGGATCATCCGGCCGCATTCCAACACACCAGTGATCACAATCCGTAATCCGGATATAATCCAGCCCTTCCGTGTCCACCGGCTCCAGGAATAATGCAATGTCTACAAGTCCTTTGTTCATCATCTCATACACTGCATCTGCTGTTGCAGTATGCAACACAATCTGAACAAGCGGATATTTTTCTTTATATGTTTTACATATCTTCGCCAATGTCTCCACTGCCGCAAATTCACCGCATCCAATGGTTATCGTGCCCTCTACAACCTCTTCTTTTCTTTTCAGTTCCTCCAGCGTTATTTCCTCAAGATTAAGGATCTCCAGGGCACGCCTTTTTAACAGAATACCTTCATCAGTAAGCGATATTTTCTTCCCGCTTCGCATAAATAATGTTACTCCAAGATCCTCTTCAAATGCCGCCATCTGTCTGGATAGGGTTGGCTGAGTAATATGCAATTGTTCTGCTGCTTTCGTAAAGCTCTGTTCTTTTGCTACTGTCAGAAAATAGCTCAATAGTCTTAATTCCATATTTTTTTTATTCCTGCAAATTATTTTGTTGTAACCATTCTATCATGTTGCGTTCCAAACATCATCTTATTTACATGTAATATCTGCACAAATTTCCAAGAGCACTTTCTTCTATCAATCTTGTTTTAATCATAAAAATCTTACCCTTTTGTTTATTTTTTCGATTCCCTTTTACTGCATACTAAATGCCATACTGCAAGGACTGGATGGTATAATAACATCCTTGGTCCTGAAAAACGCATGACCTGTCGAATTCGTTCTCTCATTTCCGGCTTATAACAATGTACCTTACAGTTCGCACAGAACGTTTTTTCTTCCATAAATGGACACTTCTGACTTCTTTGTTTTGCATAATCCGAAAGGCTTTGACAGTCAGGACACATCTTCCCCTCCTGTCTTTTTTCTTTCGAATGGTTCTTCCGACAGTACAGCCGGATCATCTCTTCCACTACATACTGTTCTTTCTGCCGTTTCTTTTCTACTTTGTCCATCTCACTCTCCAGTTTCGGCCATTTTAGTTTCCTGATTTTCTGTCTTAACCCTTAAGAAGAAATATAACAGATGATTCTTATATAAATTCGTTTCTACGAACCAATCGTGCAGTTTCTTTGTCATGTTGTGGTATTAGCTTTTTGCTATAATCTTAGTTGCAAATATTTATAGTTCTGTAAGTATATTTTGAGTTGCTTGCATCTAATCCATTGTACGAAAGATACCATACGTTGCCATCCAATGTCAACACTATTTTCGTACAAGTTTGTTGCTTGAATTGCAACAAAAACACCGTTATTGATAGCATTTTATCAACAACGGTATCTTATTGAAATTATTCATTATTTTATTATATGTTATGCATAAATGATAATGTTTCTCTAGTTATCGCGGCGTCTACATTCCCATATAGGCTTTTCTGCTCTTTTCATATAGAGCTGAACCAAACGCTTTACTTGGATAGGAAAACAGGCAGTTAACCGCTACACGACATCCTTCATAATCCTTTACTATTTTTTCTGCCGCTTCCTCTATCTCTTCCTGTGTTGCATCCGCACTGAATGTCGGGCACGGAATACCAAATACAATAGGTTGATCTTTATATTGATGCGCCAGCTTATAAAAATCATTGACACCCTGTCCACACCAGAGATCTACTCCTGCTTCAATCATATTAGGTACCATGGTTTCGTTTTTGCCGCAGGAATGCAGTTCAAATAAAATTCCACGGCTGTGACAGGACTCAATAATCCGTTTCATATATGGAAGGATCATTTCTCTGTGCACATCCGGTGAGAAAAACGTACTCCTTTGTGTTCCCCAGTCATCATGCCAGAGAACCATGTCAATGTCATAATATTTTTTAGCTTTTGCGATCATTTTATCATACATAACACACAATTGATCAAAGAAACGATGCACACCTTCCTGTTCTTCTTCGTCGATCAATGCAATTGCAGCATTTTCCACATCCATCAAAGAAATCAGTCTTTCCCAAAGGCAAGAAAGAAACGCTATCTGACGCATATTATCGGTATTAAGATATTCTTTATTGATTCTGGCACTACCTTCCCAGTCCATGGCATCTACATCTGGAAGTGTAATATAATCTTCCCAGTTCACCATACTCGGCACTTTCGGTTTTCCCGGATGAACCGTAGCTCCGCCTGCTACAGGTACAAATTCCCAGTCCAGATCAAACCATCCCTTTTTTATCATTGAATCATATGCAATCTCTGGTTCAGCATCATACACCAGATGGGTTGCATAATTATCTGGGAACATTCTTGGTCGAAAAACATGAATGTCCCAACCTCGCATTCCTACAACCGGCATCCAGCATGGTGTTTCTCCTTGAAAAAGCAGTTCCAGATTCTTTTTCGGTGTAATCGGACGATGAAATACGGGCGCTCCCTCCGTTCCTGCACGAAGAGGTGGATTGGTACCAATTATCTCCAATTCCTTTTTATCAAACGGTATATTCATCTGTTTCGTCCCCCCTTTTTCTATTTCATGCAATTGGCAGTTATTCTGCTCTGATATCACTATCATACCCCGAAAGACCTCTGTCGTCACCGTTCCCCCTATATGAAATTGTTCTTTTCTTTTGTATCTTTCATACAAATCTGATATACTTATATTATTATCATATTCTGGAGGAAACGATTATGAAACTATCTCTTACCATACTGGTGGAACAATGGAATCTGCTTTATGCTTCTACTGGCAGTTCTATGAACTATTATCAAAAAAGTCATGGTTTTTATCGTTCTGTACGATTTTTGTCGCCGCAAATACAGGAACTTCAAAAAGAGACTCTGTATATTCTGTCTTCTCCAACCGAAAAGCTGAACCATCTTATTCAAACAGCTTCTCCATCTTCCGCACTGCTCTGTATTCTTCCTTCTCCACAGAGTTCTTTGTATGATACATACCATTTTTCCAGTGAAATTCTATTGGATTATGCTTCCGTTACCGGATGCGTTGCAGAAGAGGCACTTAATCGTATACTTCTTATCTATGAAAAATATGATGATTATGATGCACGGTTTTTACAGGCTCTTTCCGAAAGTAGCCCTCTTCAGAAACTTTTGGACATTATCTGTGAACTTATCGGGAATCCCTCTTATATTGCTGATCGTAACTTTCGCGCTCTTGCTATTGATCACAATCCTGATCTGCCATTTTATAGCATTAACTGGAAACGAGTCTGTGAACATGGTTATCTTCCATTTCATGTAGTGTCGTCCATCATGAATAATGTACAATGGAAAGATATGGAGACTGCCATTGCCCCTCAATATATGCGAACAAAGGAATTTTCGACCGCTTTCCTTATGCTAAATCTTCGTACAGGAAACCATAAGGTACAATGGCGTCTGTTTGTATGTGAGTTACTCAAAAAGATTACGCCTGCTGACCAGGATCTTGTTCAATGTATTTCAGAATATCTGCTTCGTTGTCTTTCCTCCGACTTGAAATACCATACCTTACCCGAGAAAAACTATGAACCATTCTTGCGAGAAATCGCCTCCGGATCACTACATTCCCGACAGTTCATTGAAGAGCAGCTGCGCCCTCTCCACTGGAATATTAATGAATGCTATTTTCTTCTGGAAATCATTGCTGAAACTTGCGATGGTTATTTGCGTGAATATCTGGAAAATGAAATGGAGAAACTTGGAGACTCTCTTTTGTTTTTTTATGAGGAACGAATATTTGTCATATTCCATCTGTCTGACGCAGATAATTATAACAAAATCTGTACCAGCCTCTCTGAATTTTTTTCTCATATGGATCAATACGGTGCTGTCAGTAACTGTTTTTATGGATTTGAAAGACTTTCAGATTATGTAAAACAAACTGAGCGCCTTATTCGACTGTCGGCACATTTATCTGATGACAAAAAAATGATTTTATATCAGGAATTTTATATGAAAGATATTCTTTTACAATTAAAAAAAGAAATTTCCCTGAGCACTCTGATTCCATGGGAATTACAAAAACTGACAGAATATGACAAAACTCATCATGCCAGTCTGTGTCATACTCTTCACCAGTATCTGCGTCTGAATCAGAATCTGGTAGTTACATCCCAAATTCTTCACATACATCGGAACACCTTAGTCTATAGGCTTGAGAAGATCCGGCAGTTAATTGGCGATGTTTTTCCAGATCCTGATAAATGCACACAATTGTTATTCATAAACGAATTGATATCTGAGTGAACCGCTATTTCCCACATTCTGTTTTTATTTCTCAAAAACTATGATAGACTCATTAGAAACAGCCGACAAAATTCAAGGGGGAAAATAATGTGGAGAAAAAACGGATTCGGGACTTTGGAATTGTACCCGGAAGAAAATCATACCGGTGTGACCGTGATCGTCCCTGGTCCGGACAATGCATTTGCAAATCACTATACGGCGGCAGCCTATGTCCACAATGGATTTGGAAAAAGTGCCGGTACCATCTGCTACGGCATGAAGGGTGGAATCGGATCTGCATCCCGCGTGATCTGTATTGGTGAAAAGGAATACATAACATACTTCTTCTGCGCATCTCTGCAATCCTGCCGGAGGCTATATCAGATGAGGGATTGACTCCCACCACTGATACTGATTTGTTGCTCGCCACCTACAGAGGTGGAGTCATTTCACATCTGATATACCCCTTACAGGTTCGGTTCAAAAATTCATAGTCATGTGTTACAACTATAATAATATATTTTTCTTCTGACAATTGTTTCATCAATTTTTCCACCTGACACATATGCCTGAAATCCAGTCCACTGGTAGGTTCATCGAAAATAAGCAGCTTTTTTCCTCCCATAACTGCCTGGCAAATAGCAAGCCGCTGTCTTTGCCCACCCGATAATATCATCGGATGATATTCTGCATACTCTCCCAAGTCAAATTTTTCAAGCAGCTCCCTGATTTTTTGTTCAGAAGCCTTTTCATTTGCAAGCAGACATTCATTTTTCACGCTGTCTGAAAACAACTGGTGGTTTACTTCCTGCATGACCATACCAAATAGTTTTGTCCTCGCTTTTTCTGACAATTTTTTTCCTTTATACAGAATCTCACCGTTTTTTGATCTGAGCAAGCCACACAGGCAATTACAAAATGTAGATTTTCCTGCACCATTTTCTCCTGTAATACCGATGATGTCCCCTTCTCTGGCAGATAAACAGATATTTTCAAAAATCATCTGCTTTTTCCTCTTACACGATAGATTGCAAACCTGAAGTACTGCGTCTTCTGAATTTCCTGTAATCTCCGGAATCTGTATCTGTTCAGGAACGATACTTCTGAGTCCCATTTGTTCTCGTTTTAAATCAGCCAGAGCCTTGAACTCATCTGACGTAAATTCTTGTTCTATATGTCCTTCTTTCATATAAATAATTCTGTCTGCGAATTTTTGAATCCATGCCAGACGGTGCTCTGCCACAACTACAGTATGTCCCTTCTCCTTAATTGTCTTCATTCTTTCACTCAGCTTTTCCATTGTTGCTATATCCAGATTCGCTGATGGCTCATCTAACACATAAATCTGTGGATTCATGGCATATACTGATGCAAACGCAAGAAGCTGTTTCTCACCACCTGACATGGAAAATACATCCCGGTCTTCCAGCTTCTCTATATCCAATTCATTTATTGTATTCTTGATTCTTTTTCGTATATATTCCGGTTTCATGCCTCTGTTTTCCAGACCAAATGCCATCTCAGCATTGGAATTCGTATGAAAAAACTGAGTCCTGGGATTCTGAAAAACAGACCCTACAAGCTCTGCAATTTCATACATAGGCATCTCTGCAACATTTTTCCCGCATACTGTAATCGTCCCGTCTACGCTGACATCCCTCACAAAATGCGGAATCAGTCCATTGATCAGCTTTGTCATTGTAGTTTTTCCACATCCACTTTCCCCGCATATCAATACGAACTCCCCATCCTGTATCTCCAGATTCACGTCTGACAGAATTCTTTTCCCTTGTATTGTTACATTTACATTTTCAAACTTTATCATTCTCTTTATCCTGCGATCACCACTATAAGTATTCCAAATGTTACCAAAGTCATTATCAACCAGTCTGAAGTTTCCATGTGAAGTGTTATTTCACTGGTCTTTTTTCCTGGATTCTCGATTCCTCTTGCCACTGCCGCTGCCGCTATTTCATCTGATGTATTGACTGCAGACACGATCAATGGAACTACCGTACACTCCAAACGGGATGTCCATGGAATATTCTGCAGTTTCATGGCATCTTTTATATGTAGAAACTCCTCTTTCATGGCTGGAAAATACCGAAGTGTCGTGGACATAGCTATGATAAATCCCTGCGGAAGATGCAGCGTATACATGGCAGCGATCATTTTCTGCATGGACGATGTTCGAAGCAGAAGCAAACCTGCCAAAACACATGGCAGCATACGCAATGAATAATTAATTAAAACTGGAAACACCATGTTCATCCATGCGGGGCACTGCGGAAATAGATACACGAGCAAAAGACGGAAAGAAACAAGTAAAACGATACCTTTACCTGCCGTCTTATACAGTCCATGTACCAGCATAAGCAGGAGGAATATGCCTGAAAGCATAGTCCCCTGCTCAGAATTTTTCTGACAAAACATTCCAATATTTGCCATCAAAAGCATCCACAGCCCAGCCATTGGATCAAGATGATTGATGACTGTTCTCTTATTCATCAGACAATCCCTGCTTTCTTAAAATGTTTACGGAATAAGCCTTTGGCAATCAACGCTCCAATCACGCCTCCTATGACTGGAGAGATGCAAAGTACAATCAGCATTGGTGTAGAAATCAATCCCGATAAAGACTGGACATATTCTGCAGACATTCCATTTTGCTGAATCTGCGCCAGAAAACTGTCTTTATACACCCATATTGCCAGTGGAGAACCAAGCATTCCATAACAGAAAATTACAAATGATATCATCATATGTATAAAACTGTTATCATACTTTGTCGCAGCCCTGTAAAGTTCTGACAATATACATGCAATAGCAAATGTAATCAATAACAATACCGTAAACTGACCCGTCACAAAATAAAGCAATGCGGTAATTGTTCCCATAATAAGCACTGCCCCTGGTTTTCTCACTTTAGATGTCATTAGCAGGAATGGGATTCCGGTCACAATTCCTGTCACGCCCGGTAACAGCAGCCATAACACTGGCACAAATCCAGTAAACATAGCTGCCAAATTGAGCATAAAATAAATTGCAGAGAAGATTCCTATTGTAATAAGATCCTTTCCTGATAATTTTCTTGATTCTTCCATGTCTTTCGTTCCTCCTTAGCCGATTTTCCAGCCTTCCGACTGGCTTCTGATGTCTACAAAATTCTTATATTTTCCAGGAACAGCCACCAGTTCCGTGTGAGTTCCTCTCTGAACAATCTGTCCATCATCCACCACCAGAATCTGGTCTGCCTGTTCAATCGTCGCCAGTCTGTGTGCAATGGTTACAATGGTTTTTCCTTTTGTAAGCTCTGATATAGCTGCCTGGATCAGATGTTCATTTTCCGGATCTACACTGGCTGTCGCTTCGTCCAGTATAATAATTGGTGCATTTTTCAGAATCGCTCTTGCGATGGAAATGCGCTGTTTTTCTCCACCTGACAGGCTCCCACCGCCTTCTCCAATGACAGTATCGTAGCCTTCCGGTAATGCCATAATAAAATCATGGCAACATGCTTTCTTCGCCGCTGCGATCATTTCCTCTTCTGTCGCATCTGGTTTCCCAAAGCAAATGTTATTCCTCACTGTATCATGAAACAGATATACGTTCTGAAATACCATGGAAATGTTGGATAACAGACTGTCACAGGTAAATTCTTTCACATCATGTCCTCCCACGCGGACACTTCCACTGTCTGCATCATAGAACCGGGCAATCAGATTGCAGATCGTAGATTTTCCACTTCCGGAAGGACCCACGATTGCTGTCACTGTATGTTCTGGAATTTTCAGGTTCACATTATGAAGCACCTGTCTTCTTTCCTTCCCTTCCCCATAAGAAAAATCTACATTCTGAAATTCAATATCATAGTGTGTAATCTCTATCTGCTGTCCATCTGCATCAATAAAGGACTTTCCTTTCAATGCTTCCAGATGATCCAGGGCATCATCAATGACAGCCAATACATGGGCACAGTCTGCAATCGGTTCCAGAGAACCAAATACATGAAATGACAACAGAATTACAATCAGCATATAAGTAATATCCAGCTGTCCGGAAAATCCCAGATAAAATGCAGCGATTACGATACACACGCTTGCTGTCTTTAACGCCAGCAGATGCAGTGCATTATAAGGAATATATCCCCATTCTATTTTCAGATTAATGTCACGGCTATCCCTGCATGCTTTTTTCATTGACTCCATGGAAGCTCCTGCTTTTCCGAAGGATTTCACCACAGAAAGTCCTCTTGCATATTCCAGGGTTGCTCCGGTCAGATCCCTGTTTGCCGCAGCAAGGATTGGTGCATTTCTTGTACTGTATTTTGAAATGATGAACAGGAATATCAGAGAAACAGCGGCACCCGTCACTGCAATCAGCCCCACTCTCCAGTTCATACAGGTGAGCCACAAAAGGATGCAGATAAAATTCAGATAACCTCCTACAAAGTTATCAATCATGCGGATTCCCATTCCTTCCAGCGTATGAAGGCCTGTCGTGATGGAATTGAGAATCGTACCTGTATTCATGTTCTGAAAATATCCCAAAGATACACGCTTCAGCGCATCTCCCACTGCAAGTCTGTCTCTGGCGATCAATTCATAACTGATCGACTCCTGAAATCTTGCTCTCAGATAATCAAACAGAAAGCGCAGAAAGATGAAAAGCAACAGAATCCCGATACTTTTCCCAATCCAGGCATACATAACAGCGTTTTCCTGTCCTTTACATTCTACAAATTTCCCGATCATATATGCTGCCCATATGATCGGCATTGCCGCAAACCAGCCTGAAAAAAAGGAAAAAACAAAACCGATATACAGATTCTTTTTAAAACTGCCACACCAGTCAATGATTCTTTTTACAGTGCCAAACATGAGTCTTCACCTTCTTTCTGATTTCCCACTGCCCAGTGCCTTGCTCCCACATGCGCCTGCCACATTCGCTGATAAAGCTGACAATTCTGAAGCAGCTCTTCCTGGGTTCCCGCCCCTTCTATACAGCCATTTTTTAAAACAACGATTTTGTCTGCATCTGTGATTGTGGAAAGTCTGTGTGCAATGACCAGCAATGTCTTGCCTTTTGTCAGTTCTTCCATACTCTTCTGGATCTTGTTCTCATTTTCCGGATCCGTAAATGCAGTGGCTTCGTCAAGAATGATGATTGGTGCATTTTTTAATATCATTCTGGCAATGGCAATCCTCTGCTTTTCTCCACCGGACAGCCGTTTTCCTGCTTCCCCTGCAGGGGTATCATAGCCCTGCGGCAGCTTCTCTATAAACTCCTCACAGCACGCCTTTCTTGCTGCTTCCCGTACCTCTTCATCCGATGCAGCCGGATTGCCGAGACGTATATTTTCCATGATAGAACACCGGAACAGAAAATTATCCTGTGTCACAAAACTGATCATTTCTGAAAGCTGTGACAATGGCATTTCCCTGATATTTACACCGCCTATGGTAATGCCACCGGATGTCACATCCCAGAATCTTGAGATCAACCTTGCTACTGTAGATTTACCTCCCCCGCTCGGTCCGACCAATGCAGTAAAACTTCCTGCCGGCATCGTCAGGTCAATTCCATGCAGCACCTCGTCCTTTTCCTCACCGGTATAAGAGAAATGCACATTTTCCAGCTTCACATCATAGCTGTTGACATTTGCATATACCGAAGGCTCCGGCAATTCTTTCATCGTTAAAAAGTCCTGTATGCTTTCAATGTTGTACTGCATTTCACGAAGATTTTCGGAAAACACCTCTATCTTTGCGAAAGATGTCACCATGGACATGGACAGCATAACTGCCAGCACAAGCTGTGATATGGTCAACTGACCATGCACCGTCAGATACAGTCCCACAGGCAAAGTTCCAAGCAGGGTAGATGGAAACAGGGCGAATGTCATTTTCATGGTGATCCAGGTGGAAGACAGCCATTTCACAACAAATTTCTTATAATCCAGGATTGCTTTTGCATATTTCTCATAAGAGGTTCCTGCCCTGCCAAATGCCTTAATAACCTCAATGCCCTCTATGTATTCCACAATAGTGCTGTTCATATGTGCATTGGATTCATCGTACTGAGTGAAACTTTTTCCGCTGATTATCATGGTAAGTGTCATAAATACCATGGACAATGGAACGGTTACAAGAGAAGCCAGTGCAATTCTTAAGTCCAGCGTAAGCAAAGCGATAAAGCTAATTACCGGAAGCAGGATATGTCCGCTTCCTTCCGGAATCATATGAGCAATAGGCGGTTCCATATTTTCGATTTTTTCTACCATAATGCTCTTGATTTCACCAATGCTATGCCCTTCCACATTCCCTAATGGTGCTTTCAGAAACCGGTCTGTCAGGCGGAGCCTTAATCCTTCCAATATGTGATAGGCTGCTATATGGGAAATCCATGTGGATGCGGAAAAGCTTACAATTTTTATAATGTAAAAGAATAAGGCATATAAACACCATCTTAAAATTTCCTGCATAGGAGCCTGATTCAGATTTCTTATATACAAATCGATTCCACGGTAAATACAATAATATGGCATAAGTCCACTGATAATACTGATAACAGATAAAACAACGGATATTCCAAGCCTTTGTCCGCTTCCTTCGGTATAACCAAGCAGTACTTTCAGCCAGCTGTCTTTTTTTTCTGATACTTTTTTATTTTCCATCATATGTTCCCTTTCTGAATCGGTACTCTGCCGGAGGCAGCCCCATCACACTTCGAAATGCAGATGAAAATTTTCCCGGATTTTCATATCCTACACTTGCGGCGATCTCCTGTACTTCTTTCTCCTTATCCTGTAACAGCATATTTGCAGCCAGATTCATGCGGTACCTCTTCTGATAAGAATAAATAGAATCTCCATAAACATCTTTAAAGCATTTTTTCATAGTTGTCAGTGGAATCTCATACATAGAGGAAAGTTCTTCGATGGTAAACCGTGTCTGAGGATTCCCTGTGATCTGTGCATGAATCCCTTTGATTTTTTCCATCTGAGTTTTGTAATAATATGGTCTGACTTCTTTTCTGCCTTCTACGGTTATCGTGTTTAAGTACAACAATAATTCCACTACCTTTAGCTGATAATATTCTTTCGCTTTTGCAAGCTCCGGATGTGCCATGTTTTTCTGGTAAAATCCTGAAAGAATTGACCCAAGTTCCTTATCTCCACGAATTACATAAGGTTTCTCTTCTGCACAATAACGGCTTCGAAGCTCCTCAATAGATACGGAAAATCCATGAAACATTTCATCAAGTGCCTTCTGAACTTCCGCAACTTCCATGAAAACACTGATTCCATGATAATGCTTCAGAGGATAATAAGTTGTCCCTTTATGATTCTCTCTGTTATCCAGACGAAGCTCATTTTCCTGCATAATGCTGAACACGCCTGGCTTTACCTCCATCTCAATTCTTCCCTCCCGGCAATGGTCAATACAGAATATTTTTCTGTCATTCTTCAATTCAAATTCAGATGCGCACTGTTCCATGTGCATGTCTGAAAAACAAATCATCACACCTGGCATTACTCGGTAAACCGTCATCACGCCCTCTCCTGTCGCATCATTTAGCATAAGGACCGAGCAATTCTCATTCTGAATCACAGGCTTCACATTACTTCCAAGACTTGCAATTTCATTTACATTCAAATTTCTTCTCATTCCTTTCATATACCTGTATTATCTTCGTTAGTCTTTTCTAACTTTTTTATATCTTACCATGAGAATTAAGCTTTATCCATACCCGAATGGACCTTGATAATCCATTTGGACAAAAAAATAAAGTTCCAGACTTATTATCTGAAACTTTATTATGAATCCATCATCATTGCATTGAAGAGTCCAGCCAGGTATTCTTTACTGTCAACATCTTCTACTAACAACATCTCTTTTGCCCCTTCATATGGTAATTCATAAGTCGCAGTTGTCATATAAGAAACTGCAGATTTTGTCGGTTTCACAAGTAACCTGTCATCATATATGCCTCCGACAATTCTGCCCCGATAATATATGATATACTCTCCCATCATTGCACGATAATGAATTTCTTCTAAATCAGATAGCTGCTCTAATATAAAATGTAAATATTCTTTGCTTGAAGCCATGTTTTTGTCCTTTCAAATGCCTGCATTTCAAATTATACTGTGATCTCGATTTGATTATCCTCAATTGCAACAATACAGCTTTCGTAATATCCATCACCTGTAGTCCGAGGTCCACTGATAACCTCATAACCATCCGCTTTTAGTTCTGCTGTCAATGCATCCACTTTTTCTATGCTTCCCACGCTAAAAGCTATATGTGAATATCCAGTACGAGCTAGTTTCTTCGGTAAATCAGCCATTTCCGGTATATTCATGATTTCAATACGTGCACCATCCTCAAATGTGAGAAAATAAGAACAAAAGCCTGTTTTCTGATTATGATATCCATCATTTGATTTTGCTCCCAGATATTTCATAAAGAATTTTTTTGTATTTTCCAAATCATTTACATAAAGTGCAACATGTTCAATTCTCATGATTATTCCTCCACTTCTGTATATTAGCAGCAACTTGCATAAGTATACTTTGCAATGAGCGTCTGCACAACACTATCATCCGCTGTATCTACATACAATATTCTATTGTATGTATAACCCTCATGTTCAAGACAGCTTTCAAGTATAAAAAGGAATATCCCCATATCTATCTTATTGTAATATAGTACCTTATCAATGGGCATGATTCCTCTTTTCCCTGGCTGCTTAAATCTATACACCATCAAGTCTTTACCTGTATTCTCAACTATCCAAGGCTGTGTATTGCAAGCACTTGGAGCGTATCGTGCAATTTCAGCCACTCCCAACGAACTACCTCTCCAAATCTCTTGCAAAGGTTTTCTCTTTGACTTAAAAATATCTTTTCGGAATTTTTCTTCAGGCATTTTGGCAATTAAGATCATAATGACAAAATCCAGCCCATTGATCTGCACATCCTTCGGTCTGCCTATTCCAAACCATAAAGCACCGATATTCTTTGATGCAAGGTACAAATCAATCTGCTCCCCAAGATATCCTATATTCTGCAGATATCCTTCTTTGCTTTCGCTGTAAAATAAAAGGCAAAACTGTCCACCCCGTTTACAGGTTGTCTCATTTTCAGGTATAATACGAACTTCCGTTTTAATTTCTACATAAAGCGGTTTTACTGTTCCAATAAATTCTTCAAGCTCCCGAATATCCTGATCTGTAATCATACCAGTATCCCGAAACAAGTGAAAAGATTTTCGCTTAAAAATTTGCTTATAATAATCCATACAATCTCCATAAAATATAAATTTCAAAGACATTTCTTATACATTATCAAAAAGGTTGAGAAATAGTTAAGATTCTATTTTACCCATTCCACAAGTTGAAATTTATTAATCTAACACAACAAGATCCGACTTTTCATAACGATTGTGTCCTTGCATACTCTTTTTATATTTCCAACATGTAATAGCTTCATCCAAACTTCTTCCTTGATTATCTTGGAAGAAATCTCGGATGTATGTATTATACTCAAATTGCTTATCAATCGTTGTTTTACCCTTTTTCTTTTCTTCTAAAATCTGATAATATGCATGAATTGCATCACCATAAGTTTTTCCAGCATTGCTCTTTAACCATTTTTGGAACAAAACATTAAAAGAAAAACTTTTACCTATTTTTTCTTTAAAAAAATCTCTGTGCTTTTCAGAACATACTATATTCGATTCAATTCGTGTATATAAAATTCTTTCACTTCGCTTGCTGCTTTACCAATGCACCAGCATAACAGCATATTAAATTTCAATTGAACTAAATCGCTGCGCGATGGCCTGCGAAGGCTGTGGCGCAGTTTTCTCTTTAACTTAAAAAAGGCAGTAGATAATGAGTCCTAAAAGTAGTATTGTTAAATCACCACAAAATAACAA
>Ga0129315_1000904_pt1 | contig 15891 bp, 18 predicted proteins | sample Cm827metagenome_FD_94432 | JGI IMG/M metagenome (GOLD analysis project Ga0129315, IMG submission 94432) | Eastern black-and-white colobus group fecal microbial communities from Wisconsin, USA - Cm827 metagenome | ecosystem: Host-associated > Mammals > Digestive system > Large intestine > Fecal...
CAGTTGTACAATCTTCTCGGACATAGTTTACTCTCCTTTCAGAATGTTGTGTCGCAACTTTCATTCTACCAGAGTTTGTAAACTATGTCTTTTTCAATTTGCGCAATTTATTGTACCTTATCAAAAGGAAACAATCTAAATATAGTAACTAATAACATTGGCGCTATAACTATATGAAGCAGGCAAACAACCTGAGGCGATTCCTTTTTCAGCAGCATAAGAAAAAGTCGTAGAATTCAGATAGAAAACTACGACTTTTTTCTTTGGATTATGAAAAATCGACGATCCCCGTGTGCTTAAGAATTGGAACACTTCTGGAAATGGCGCTGAGTAAAAGTGCTAGACTGATGGTCTGTATGATGGCAGGCACATTCAAAAGAATAAAAATAATCAGCAAAGCGATTTCAACCAGCAAAATTTGACGAGAGCGCTTAATGAGCTGCGGCGCTTTCTTTTTTAGATAGCTTTTATTTGGATGGAGAACAAGCGGGTGCATCCAAATAAAAAGAAGCGATATAACGGAAATCCCGATGCAGACAAGAAGTGAATATGGAAGAAGGAAAGAAACGAGGAAAAGTAATTCGCCAAAAACCATCGTCAAGAAGCACATAAGATGCGAGGAAGCATGAAATCCACCGCCGGAGGACTGATTCGTATAATAGAGGAAAATCAGCAACGCTGTTTCAATCGGGTGACCCATTATGCAGCCAATCAGAAAAAGTCCAAAGGTGCTTAGAAAAGTGTAAATAGCAATATCGAATCCATAGATATAGATTTCTTTGGAAACATCGCTGCGTAAAGCTCCCTTTTTCTCCAATATGCCAACAATCCATATTGCAAGCCGTTGCATCATTGATATTTCCCTCTTTCGTTCAAATAGGGTAGAACAACTTTTGCATAGAAGATGTTGTTTTCAATATAAAATTCAACACGTCCCTCATCGCGGTCTGCGATGGCGTTAATGCTGTGCATACCGATACCGTGCATACCCGGTTCAGTTTTCTGTTTAGAAGAAACAAAACGGTCTTTCTCTTTTACAATCGTTTCGGTATTGCATGGGTTTTCGCAATAGATATAGAACATATCCCACGAGCGAGAAAAAGCCAAACGAATCGAAGGAGAAGTTGGAGTAGGCTTAATTCGAGCGACACCTTCAATCGCATTATCAAGCAGATTCCCTACAATAGAACAAAAATCCGAAACATGAATCGGTAAACTTGCTAGAGGATACGGAACGTAAATAAATTCAATTCCGCGCTCACGCATAATTCGACGCTTTGCGGTTAAAAGCGCGTCGATTTCGGGTGAACCAGTAACAATCATTTCATCACTCAAATTATCGGTTATGACAGAGTTCAAATACTTCTCTGCGGTGGAGTCTTTATCGTTGCTGACTAGTTCCCTGAGTGTTTGCAGATGTTGCTTATAATCATGCTGACGTTCGGTCAAGTCCTCGTACATTTGAGAAAGCTCGCGTTGGTGCTGTTTTGAAAGGGTCAACAAGGAAATTTCAGCTTGGTATCGGTTCTCGCGTTCTGAATCATTCGAAATTGCATAGAATAGAAATATTAGGAAAATGATACACGCTAGTAGTCCGAGATAGATTTTTAGAAAAGAGAAGATGAAATAATCTCCAACATCAGTATATAAATCATAAACAGATTCTTCTACAATATAAATAACGGAAACTGTTAAAATAAATATAGCGTATGCGGAATTTCGCGGAAAAGTGCAAGTTTTTTTCAAACGGATGATAAGCTCTAGCATGAGAAAAACAGATATATTTGTGGAAATAATGCAAAGAGCGCGTTCAAGCCAGTAAGAGGGGAAGGTAAAGTGAAATAACGCAGGAATCAGGTCAAAAACAGGATACATAAGAACAGAAATTAGATTGAAAATGATAGCCAATACAAGCAGCCAATACAATATCGAAGCCTTTGGTTCTGCTGAAAATGCAAGCGTATAAATCAGAGGGAAAATAAAAGCCAATTGTTGAGAAAGAGGAAATGTAGGATAGAAAAGGTAAATCGAAAAATAACCCGCAAAAGAGGTGATTAAAACAATGTCAGCAGCCGGATGTTGTTTATCGTATAAAAAACATTTTTTTACATAAAAATAGACGAGAAAGGCTTGAACAAAATTAATGGCAATTTCAAAAACCGTCCATCCCATAACAGGTTACACCTCCTTGATGATAACGATCGAAAGCTGCGTTAATGACCGCAGTATATGTTCTGGAAATTGGAATTTTTTCATTGTTAGAGAGCAAACATTCTGTTCGAGTAAGCATACGAATATGAGCAATATTGACAACATAACTGCGATGACACAAAACAAAAATTTCAGAGGGTAGGCTTGACAAAATATCAGATAGACTTGCATTGAGTTTTAGTGGAGAAGAATTTGCTGTGGTTGAGATGTATAAATTATGAGCGCGAGCTTCGATATATCGAATCTCAGCATATCGTAAAACATAGCGTTTGCCGGACGAGATGATGGCTAGTGTATTCGAGTCACGAATTGTCAAGCGATTATAAACGTAATTACAGCAATAAAAAATATCGCTTTCTTCAATAGGTTTTCTTAAAAAACGAAGGGCATTTACAGTATAACCATCATATACATATTGGTTATAATTTGTGCAGAACACAATGGTTGTATCTAATTGCATTTCGCGGATTTTATGAGCTAAATCAATGCCGGTGGTTTCTCCCTGCAATTGGATATCGATAAATAACAAATCAGTTTCCCAGCTTTTATCCAGTTGATCTATCATATCATCAGAAGAAGGAAAGACAGAAATTTCAATGTCGTCATGATGTGTGACAGCCTGCCAATGCCGGATAGCATTTTGAATTGCGATTTGATAGGTGAGTTCATCCTCGCAAATGGAAATCCGCATGGAAAATCTACCTCCGCAGGATTGACTTCTTTGATATAATATTAGCAGTCTCGGATATGTTTGTCAACAAAAAGCCCGCGTCTTGATGGACGCGGGTTAAAATGGAGGATGCAAATTTTTGATAGCTTGTATGATGGTCTTTATCAAAATCTGTTCGTATGGCGAAAAGCCATGAAGACTGATAGATTCTTCATCGGTTCGACAAAGAATATAGTCGGACGAAGTGTTGAATAGATCGCATAAACGATCAAGCGTTTTTGCGGATGGGAGCGAAATACCCGCTTCCCAATCTTGAATAGATGAAGTATGCAAACCGACTTCTTTTGCCAGTTTAGCTTGTGACCAGTTTCTTTCAAGGCGGAGTTGTTTAATCCGTTCACCTGATGTCATGCTATCCCTCCCTTTTCTTATCATACCGCATAATCAGAGGGATTAACTCTATCAGCAAGTGGAAAATACACGGTGTTTTAGCGGGTGAAATTGCATTTCATGCGCGAATTTTGACGTTTCAGGATTTTAGCATGCCAAATAAGAGAAATTTTGGTATAATGCAAAAAAACAAATGAAAGGAGGGACAACAATGCTGAAGCTCTTGGAAAAAATCGCGGACTTTGCTTATGAGTACGGCAAAGAAGGTGCTGGTATGCCCAGCCTTCGCGGAAATTACGAAGCGGCTGCTCCGAAGGAACTGATGAACGACGAGCAGAATGATTAACCTTTACCTCACCATTTATCTCTCAAGTCCCGAAAAGCATTTTCGCTTTTCGGGATTTTTTCTGCTTACTAGATATTCGTGCAGAAAAATGTAGAAAATGTTCACTGGTGAACACTCTATGAAAAAGCAGATAACACACTACTTAAACGGCAGGAAAAGTTGCATTTCGTGCATGTATGGTTGCGTTTCGTGCAGTCAGTCCCCAATAAGCCTCCTTTTGTGATAGAATCCGAAACGTGGAACGAATTATGGCTGAACTGGAAAAGGGAGGTGATGATATGGCACGATTCAGGTGTCGTGATCCGGGTTAACTGGAAGATGGTTAACCCCAAAAACAAAAAGTTCTTGCAAAACATGCTGGCAAGCACCTCATCGCTAACGCGATGAACATTCTGCAAGAACCTGACCCTATTATATCACATTTCTACCCAAATGAAAACTACTTTTAATGTTTAGGAAGGAGCTTAACTTATGAAAAAGATTCTGAGCATTATCTTGGTTGCGGCTTTCATGCTGACTTTCGTTGCTTCTGCTGCGCTGGCAGATGATGATATTACTCCGTATCAGTTCACCTTCAGCGCTGGCTCTGCCAGCGGTTCCACCAGTGATTTCGGATATTCCCGGAATTACAAGACGAAAAAATCCACTGCAAATTATATTGAAGTGCGTCACAGCGTATCGGAGAGCGCGGCGGGCTATACCAATCTTATTGCGGCCGAACGTGAAAGCGATCACAAGTATGTTGGATCCAAGTGGATGACCTCTAACAATGGCAGCTTCTACAAGACCAATGGTGGCTGCGCAAAAGGCTCGAACTATGCTCCCTGTGGTCGTGGCAATACGAAATATTCCGAGAATCTTGGGCTTACTTCTGTTACGATTACTGGTCAATTCCGCGTGCGTTAAAGTACGCATCTAGGTGCATTGACAAAATTAAAAAGGTAACCCAGAGCAGCAACTTCCTGCTGCTGCTTTGGATTTTTCTCATATTAGATAGAAAAATAGAAAGGAAGAAAGAATATGAAAAAATGGACTATAGTGTTCTTCACTGTTTTATTTCTTTTTGCGGCGGTTGGATGCGCACAAGAGTATTATACCATCGACCAGCTACGTGAACAAGCCGCCGAAGGGTGGCATAATGTATATGAAGCATATGGAAGAAAAATTGTCGCAGATATTGATATGACCATACCTGATGTGGAACAAGTTCCTGTTGAAAAGCTGGAGCTTGCACGTAGAGAATCTCAGATAGATGAAAAAGAAATCGGATTGAATTTTATTATAAGACCAGAAGAAAATGTATTTGGCTTTTATACATCAGATTTTATAGAACCAATTTCCGGAAAAATTGAAAAAAAGAACGAAATCTGTATTGGAAATCCAAATGAATGGGAACGAATGTATGCGGAAGGCAATGAACTTACGCTTTCAGATATAGTGGACATTGTTAAAGATGCTTTATCTGCTATGCAATTAGATTATAGGAATTGGGATTTGAATCATCCTTACGAGCTAAGAACATTCAGTTTCAGAAACCCAAGTACTAAAGAAGTCATAGCTCCGGGGGAGTATATGGTTTACTTTCATCAAATGGTTAATGGGATTCCGCTTTTAAATCATGCAGGGGCAACATATAAGCAAAGAACACGAGGAAATGCAACTATTCGCTTAGATGCATCGGTAATTAATGAAAAAATGTACGATATCATCATTCCCTCTGTTAAGACAACTGAAAAATTGGCGGATGATGTACCATTATGCAGCCTTTCAAAAGTCATCAGTGCGATAGAAAAAGAAATCGAAGCCGGTCATATTCGGAAAATATATGATTTGGAATTTGGATATGTATTTTATGAAGATCCTGACTATGTAACAAAAACTACGCAGACGGATCATTTTTACGCAATTCCTGTTTGGCAGCTGAATTGTTTGTATATGAGCAATCGACAGAAGGAACTCCCCGAATATGGCGGAGATGAAGCGTGGAATGAAAGAGATAGTACCGAATATTCTTCGCTTGTGATCAATGCGCAAACAGGGGAGATGCAGGATTTTATGAGTCAAGCGGAAGATCGTGCGGAATATAAGGGCTTCATCTCATGGGATAAAGTGAAATGACACAATCCGCTGTGCTTTTGTGTTAAAAGATAAAGCTAAAGACAGCGAAAACCCCATGACAAAAATGACAATGCACTGCTTAGAGAACGATGAAAATTGTATTTCGTGCATGTATGGTTGCGTTTCGTGCAGTCCCTCCATAAAACGGCTTCTTTTGTGATAAAATCCAGGACATAGGGAGCGACAGGGTTAAATTTGAAAAGGAGGCGATGATATGACACAGTTTAGGTGCCGTGATCCGGGCTAATTGAGAAATGGTTAGCCCTATGTTCTTACAAAAATATGCTGGCAAGCACCTCATTGCTAACACAATGAATATTCTACAAGAACTGTCGCCTATTAAAGTCACATCGTTATCTAAATGAGAATTATCCTTTAACGATTAGAAAGGAGCTTAACTTATGAAAAAGATTCTGAGCATTATCTTGGTTGCGACTTTCATGCTGACTTTTGCGGCTACCGCTGCTTTTGCAGCTGACGACAAGGCTGAACATCCGTTTTCTTTTAGAGCTGGATCCGCTAATGGTTCCACCAGCGATTTTGGTTACTCCGGGAATTATTATGAGAAGCTCTCTGATCTGAATTATATTGAAGTCCGTCACAGTGTTTCGGAAAGCGCGGCGGGTTACACCAATCTCATTGCAGCTGAACGAGCTGATCACAAGTACGTCGGTTCCAAGTGGATGACCTCCAATAACGGTAGCTTCTATAAGACCAATGGCGGCTGCATGAAGAGCTATAATTATGCTCCCTGTGGTCGTGGCAACACGAAATACTCGGAAAACCTTGGTCTTACTGCTATTACAATTACCGGTCAGTTCCGCGTACGTTAAAGTGAGCATTTAGACACGCTTGTAATTAAAAGTTAAGAAGAAAAACCAGAGCAGCAATTTTCTGCTGCTGCTCTGGATTTTTCTTAAAAGAGAGGGGACGGGAAAAAATGAAGAAGTGGCTCATTGCACTTCTTATTGTTCTGCTTTTTATCACGGTAAACGGATATGCGCAAGAGTATTATACTATCAATCAGCTGCGCGAACAAGCCGCCGAAGGGTGGCATAACATATATGAAGCATACGGAAGAGAAATCGTTGCAGATATTGATATCACCGTACCTGATGTGGAGCAAGTGCCTGTGGAAAAACTGGAATTTGCGCATAGAGAACCTCAAATTGCAGAGGAAAAAACAGGGCTAAAATTCTATATACGACCTGAAGATAATGTATTTAGCTTCGAAACATTAGATTATGTAGATACAACTACCGGGAAAATTGATAAAGGTAATGGAATATGCATAGGTAATCCACACGAATGGAACCGTACATATGCAGAAGGCAATGAGCTTACACTCTTAAACATAGTAGAAATTATCAGAAATGCCTTAGCTATTATGAAATTAGATGAAGATAATTGGGATTTGGATCATCCTTACGAATTGTGGACGTCTAGTTTTATAGATCCAGAAACCAAAGAAATCGTAGCACCTGGAGAATATACAGTCTATTTTCATCAGATGATTGACGGAATTCCACTTTTGAATCATGCGGGTGCGACTTATAATCAGAAAACGCGAGGAAATGCGATTATACGTCTAAGAGGAACAGTGATTAATGAAGGAATGTATGATATCAGTATTCCATCTCTTAAAACAACTGAAAAGTTGGCAGACGATGTACCGTTATGCAGCCTTTCAAAAGTCATTAGTGCAATAGAAAAAGAAATTGAAGCCGGTCATATTCGAAAGATATATGATCTGGAATTTGGATATGTATTTTATGAAGATCCCGACTATGTGACGAAAAATAAGCAGACAGATCATTTTTACGCGATTCCCGTTTGGCAACTGAATTGCTTGTATATGAGCAATCGACAGAAAGAACTTCCAGAATATAGCAACAATGAAGTTCAAAATGAAAGAGATAGTCTTGAATACTCGTCACTCGTAATCAATGCGCAAACAGGAGACATGCAGGACTTTATGAGCGAAAAGGAGGACCGAGCAGAATATAAGGGATTTATCTCATGGGACAATATGAAATAAATCATAGTCTTAGCAAAGGATGTGAATTGGGATGAAAGAGGAATTAAAACGAGCATTTTTCTCCAGATATTTCTTGTTTTCCTTTATTCTTTTATTTCTATGTTTTTCAGGCTACTCTTTTCCCGGTTGGTTTTGTGCAACGGAAGTTACACCTGATTACAGAGAAAGTGCGCTGCAACTCTCAATCGGCTCAATTTTCTTTGGAAGCGTAATGATGCTAATGCCGTTTTGTGCAGCCGTTTCTCATGCGGTTAGTCAGGTCGAAGAATTAAATTCTGGTATGATGCGTTGGAGAGTCTTGCGCAGTTCAGTAAACCGCTATGCATGTATTAAAATGAGTGCTAGTGCCTTGAGTGCAGCATGTTCAACAGCACTAGCCTTTGTCGTTCATGCAATTATATGGAATATTATTGCGATTCCCGTAGACCCGATTCAGTATCCAGCACACGAAATCGGATTTGCTGAAACATGTGTATTCAGTAAATGGTATTTGATTTGTCACGGGCTTCCAGTGTATGTGGAAATGACATGTGGAATTGCTTTTTCTGCTGCGATGTGGGCGATTGTGGCATTGGCTGTTGCGGTATGGATTCCTGATCGCCTTCTTACGATAAGTGTTCCGGCATGTATTTATTTTATCTGGCATTTGCAACTTCCGTACTATTTGTTTGGAGTGCGTGTTCCACATCCTGGAACATTGTATAATGACGCACTTACGTTGGAATCTGCACTTCAATGTATATTGGCGTATGCGGTTGTATTCGTGATTAGCCTATTTGTATATTTAAGTGGGCTTAGGAGGAGGGCGTGTCATGCATAATTCAAAGCCATCTATTTTCAGACAAATACGTGCGTGCGTGTACTCGCATTTTAGTGCATGGCTACATTCTCCACGAACGATTGTCATGGGAATTGTGATTTTGTGCTTTGCCTATATGCATGCACGTAGCTATGGATACACGCTGTCCATGAGAGGCTATACAGCGCATTTAGGCGAAATGGTATTCAATTATCTAGATAGCGGCTTTAATGTAGTTATGACCAGCACATTTTTGCTAATTATGGTATCGGAAATTCCGAAACGCATTTCGTTTCAAAATACAATGCTTATTCGTATAACTCGAAAAAGATGGCTAGCTTCACTAATTTTATTCTGCTTTGTCGTGGTTGTGCTGATGCTTGCGTTTATGACGATTTTCTGTGCAGTACTTTCGTTGCCGTATATCACACCGGGAAGCGGCTGGAGTGATATAGAACGTCTAGCAGAAAATCCAGATTATCAATATGAAATTCCGTTAATCCGGGAGTATATTCGCGTATTATCACCATTTCAAGCCTGTGTTTGTGCAGCGGCAGTAGTTTTCTTTTTCTGGTTTACGATGCTGCTTGTCATCCTTTTGTTTTCCCTGTTCGGGCAACCCAACGTAGGATTACTTGTATATATGTTTATACTTGAATTTGCCCTTACTTTTAGATTTGAAATGGTTCCTAATATGCGTACACCTATTCATTTTGCAACATTGGCAGCTGTTTGCAATCAGTTTCCGGGGAAAGAAATTGCTTCTTTGCCATTGGTGCTAGGCATTTATGTCTTGATTGATGTGGGTATGATTGTGATCATGATGTTCAGGGTTCAGCATATGGATTTTTGCTTTAGCGAAAAGGAGTGAAATGCGAAATGATTTTGATGCATGATTTGACAAAAATATATGGAAAAAACATGGTGCTTAACCATATCACAGCGAATTTTTATCCGGGACAAATTTATGGTTTGGTTGGCGCAAACGGATGTGGCAAAACGACATTAATGCGTTGCATTTGCGGCTTCTCACAGCCTACAACAGGATATGTCGTAGTAAACGATTGCCTGATCGGAAATAAGGCAGCCTTGAAACGGAATCCCGATTTGAAGAAAGCGGCAAATCCTCCGTATAAGACAATGGCTGATTTTTCTCCGTCTACAGGTGTTATTATCGAAAGCCCGGGCTTTCTTCCCAACGAAACAGGTTTGAGGAACTTAATGTTGCTTGCGGATATGTCGGGCAAAGTAGATAAGGCAGCAGCGCGGAAAGCAATGGTCACACTGGGACTTGGTCCCGATGAGAAAAAGCCAGTCGGGAAGTATTCGCTTGGACAACGTCAGCGCTTGGGGTTTGCGCAAGCCTTTATGGAAAACCCGGATGTCCTGATTCTGGATGAGCCTTTTAACGCAATGGATAAGGCTTCGATGGAAGAAGTTCACGATCTGCTTCAGCAGTTCAAACGGGAAGGAAAGACGATCATTCTGGCAAGCCATAGTGCGACGGATATCGAAAAGGCTTGCGATATCGTTTATGAAATGGAAAACGGTAATCTAAATATGATTCAGAACAAGACGGTGAATTGAAAGGAGCGGTAATCATGAAAAAACTGTGTGCGGTGCTGGTGCTGTTGGTGCTGCTGGTAGCAGCTGTGGCTTTTGCAGAGGGGGATGTGGCATTGAACCTCACGCAGGTTCATGATTATGAAGTCGCAGATTCGCTTTGTTATGTGGGAGATACGTTGTATATGCTCGGAACGTATGGCGTGTATGCGTATCAGGGTGGAGAACTTTCAACGGCTATTGATCTGTCGGATACTTATTTGTACCGCTATAATCAGGAACGCCCGGAGGATGAGACGGAAGCGTCCATCTGGGAAAAGGCGATCAGCGTCATTTTTACAGATGGTCAGACGCTTTATGGGTTGCAACCGTATAGCGGACAAATCTTTCAACTTACGGAGGGAAAGTTAGAACCGTATACACAGCTTCCTGAAGATATTCTGTATGTTCAGAGCGATGATTTCTATCGAGAAATCAAGGGAACAACCATGAACAACGGAAAATTGTTTCTGTTGCTCGGAACGGATAACTACGATGAATATGATAAAACCGAGCTTGCAATCTTTGACTTTGCCACGCAAGACGTGATGTATTCGGGAATTACAGGGATTCAGAGCATTGCGCAAGGAGAAGGTTGTGATCTGATTATATATACGCAAGGCGATGAAAATGCAATCTGGAAATATAATGCCAATTCGGATATGAACGAGAGCGAGGTTATGAAGCTGGAAGGCATGGAGGCTCCCAGCGGAATAGCTTTCCATCAAGGCAAACTGGTATATTTTGCGGATAACCGCGTTTATGAAGTGGACGAAGCCGGAAATCGACTGGTTAAGGCGTATATTCCGGTTCAGTATGCAATGGTGAACACGAGAGCCGCTTGTTCGGAAGCAGGGGTGTATGCTTATCCGTATGCCAATCGTGTATTTCTGAGAGATATTTCAAAGGATGGAGAATCAACCCAGACTGTATTGACGCTGATGGGTAGCGTATCGCCGGATATGCTGGTTAATTTTTCGATTGAACACCCTGATGTTGCAGTAGTATCGGCACGAACACTTAACAGCAGTGAAATCCAGCAGGCTGCCCTTTCGGGTGACGATTCCATTGACTTGTTTGTGGTATCCGCACCAGGTTCATATACGGCACTTAAAGAGAAGGGTTATCTGGCTGCGATTGATAACGAGTCACTCTGTGCGGATGCTAAAACTCTCTATCCTGCAATTCAGAATGTCATTTTTGATGGCGAAACTCTGCTGGGTTATCCAATTTCTTTGATGCTGGATTCTTGGACGGTCAATGAAACGCAATGGAAGAATATGGAGTTGGGTGAATATCCGACGACGTATGCAGAACTCTTTGATAAAATCAAGGTCTGGCTGGATGAATATGCGCTGGACTATCCAGATTACACGCTTGCCGATATTCAGCAGATGGGGATAGACGGACTTGTGACGATGATGGTCAAAGCGTATGTTGCACAGAATGAAAACGAAGATGGTCAGATTTCCTTTGATACGGAAGAATTTCATTCTTTGATGGCACTTGTCGCCCAAAATCAACAGTTGTTTGCAGAGGAAAACGAGCAATGGGGTATGCCGTTAATTTCCTCGTATTATATGGGATTTGGGATTACCTACGCCGATAGGGATGCAATGGTAATGCTGCTGCCGCCGACGCTTGAAAAAGGGCGGCAACAAACGCTCAACGCGAATATTGACGTGATGTGCATCAGCGCTTCTTCTAAGAAACAGGAAGCTGCGAAAGCATTTGTTGCATATTGCGCCGAGCATTTGGATCAGATGACTCAATATGAGATTCATCCGAGCCTGACCGCACCGGTTGAAAGCACAACGTACAAAGCTCGTCTGGAGACGCTTAATTCTGAATTGAATGATTTGCAAGACCGATATGCTAAAGAAGAAAATGATGAGAAAAAGTATACGTTGGAAGATGAAATTACGGCAAAGCAGGAGATGATTGCAAGCGTTGAGGACGGAAAGTGGGCGATTTCTCCTGAGAGCATTGAAATCTATCGTAAAGCTGCTGAGCAAATGACTATCCCGTATCAGTCAAAGTTTAGCTCAAACGGAAGCGATGGATTTGGGATGCTTAGCGATGTTATTTTGCAGTATTGTGCAGACGGACTTGAAGAAAGTGAAGTAAATGCGTTAATTCATGAGTTAAATCGCGTTGCAGATATGGTTTATATGGAAAATCATTGAGAGGAGAAAAACGGATGAATAAATTTATGAAATGGCTATATGGAAAGAAAATTGAAATAGAAATGAATAAATCGGCAGATAAAATCAACGTAGAAAAGATTAGAACTTGGATAAAAGAAGTCGAATCTGAAGCAGACACGCAGGAAGAACGGGATAAGATGGAAGCAATGACCCGTAGACTGATGGAAGATATTGAAAACAGAGTCTTGGAACGATAAAAAGAGGAGGAGAAAGCGATGAGCGAAGAAGAAGTGCTGGAAGCACTGGAAACGATAAAGTCAACTTTACTGGGAACAGCTCATCGTTTTTTCTCCTGTTATGCGGACTGTGAGGATGCTGTCCAAGAGTGCTTTTATAAAGCATGGAGGGGACGGGAGTCCATCCAGAATCCCGAGTATTTCAAAACATGGGCGACGCGCATCCTTGTTAATGAGTGCAAAACGATGCTCAGAAAAAAAGTGCCTATCCCTATGGAAGCGGATTATAACTCAATTTATTATGAAAATGAATATGAACATATCGTTGAGCTTGATCCGCTTCACAAGGCAATGGAAAGGATAAGAGAGGACGACAGGCAGCTTATTCAGATGCACTTCATTCAAGAGTATTCGTACCGTGAAATCTCAAGAATCAAGAACAGAAGCGTAGGTGCGGTAATCAAGCGGGTAAATCGCTCACTTGAAGTCGTAAAAAGAGCTATGTAAAAGTAAATAGGATATCCGTGTAACCTAAAAGCACCGAGTTGGAAATTCCAATTTGGTGCTTTTATTTATATGACGCGCAGGATATAAATAAACAGAGTGATATGTTTTTTTATATTCACAAAATCGCGTAAAATGCCGTTCTCCTCCAAGTTTCTGATAACAAAATTCAGAAATTTGGAGGAAATATAAGTGAATTATAATATGAAAGAAGTCGGAACTCGAATCAAACAACTCCGAAAAGAAAAGGGGTTGACACAGGAACAGCTTGCTGAAAATCTGGATATTACAGCAGGAACTATCGGAAAGATCGAAATTGGACGGACGGGCATATCCATTGATTTACTGATTTGCATGTCAGATTTCTTTGAAGTGCCGACTGATTATATCATTTTAGGGAAAAAGTCAGATATGCGTTTGTTGAAGGGAGAAATCCATAATATCATTGTAAGGTTGGAGGAGATCGAAAAAAGCATGTAATTCCGTCTATCAGACCATAAAAGGGGCTAAATTCCGTCTACTGGGCAATAACGGAAAGAAAATGACTGCGGTATAATAAGGATGCGGATCAGAAAGAGATTCGTTTGAACCTGATAACCGAATAGTCATTTCATCAGGTACGTTCTCATTGTTGATGCGAAAGCGTCAGCCACATCTGCGATACGCCACGACGGTGTTTTGAACACAAGAGCGATTCCTATCGGCAGTCGATATCGTGCAGCTCATGATAAGGCGATGACCGGCAATGGGGATAATGATACTTCTGTCCAGCCACAGCCCTTATGAAAGGATCACGCAATGGGGACAGCCCGGCAGGATGCGGGGAGGCTAAAACCTATGGCGCTGGTTCGCTGCCAGCCGCCTGATGATTTCCCTGCAAAATATCTGTTTTGCTGCTCAGGGGTGTCGAGGACAAATGTGAGAAAAACGCAAATTTGGGGAGAGTCGATGAAAATCGGCTCTCCTCTCTTTTTTTGTATAGGGTGAAGGCATATTTCAAAAGGCAAACGCGAAAAGGAGGGCTTATAATGAACAATGTTGACTACAAGGCAATGCTCTACGAAAAAATGAACAATGAGCAGAACAGCTATCGTAAATGGCTTTTGTCCCAGCAGCCTGCGGAGATTTTGAATCACACCTATGAATACACAACAAGAGAAGATATTTTGATGTGCATGGAGGAATTATCGTTGCAGCCGAAGCAGGCAAAAGCCATGCTTAAATCTCCCTGTCCGCTGAAGGACGTATATGAAGAATTCAGAGATCGTGAAACGGACTATATGGACACGATTCGAGAATCCATCGAAGCAGAAGCGGATAGATGTATCCACAAAGAGAAGCAGCGGGCTTCACGAGAGGATAGATGAAATATATAGGAGGCATGTATATGAAAATATCAGGGAAAGAAGCATACAGCGTTATGCTCAGCGATTCCCCCGATATTATGAATATCGAGGAAATGTGTTCGGCTTTGAGTATCAGTAAAAAGACAGGATATAAGCTGCTGCGAGAAGGAAAGATCATGGGCATGAAGGTTGGCAGGACATACCGCGTACCTAAAGTCCATGTGTTGTCCTATTTGAAAATTGTGGACGAAAATCCCACAAAATGATGCGCCGTATCCTCGCCATTTCGTTTATGCTGTGGTATGATATTCCTGTCAACAGCGGGTGGAAGCGGCGAGAAGGAGGAAAGAACAATGGTCGCAGGACACCTGCAAGAAAAGAACGGAATGTTCTATGTTGTTTTGAACTATCGAGATGAGAACGGAAAGCGGAAAACACCGTGGATTTCGACCAATCTTCCAGTCAAAGGAAATAAGAAACGGGCAGAAACTTTCATGATGGATGTGCGCCGGAACTTTGTTCCGCCGAATGTTCAGCGGATCGAAGAACGCGAAGCGATGCAGAAGGGGGATATTCTCTTTACGGATTTCCTTTTGAAATGGCTGCGCGTGGCAAAAAGCACCGTAAAGCTGACAACGTATGCGTCCTATGAAATGATGGCTACGCGGATTATTATCCCTTATTTTGAGACTTTGAATATCAAACTCAAGGAACTGACTACGGAAGATATTCAGGAATTTTACAGCGCTCAGCTCGAACGGGTTTCTGCCAACACAGTGATTCATTATCACGCGGTCATTCATCGTGCGCTGAAATATGCGGTCAAAATCAAAACGATTCAAGCTAATCCGGCTGCGAATGTCGAACGCCCCAAGAAGGAAAAGTTTATCGGCGGTTTCTACGACAAGAAAGAGGTCAATACATTATTTGACATCATTCAAGGTAATCCGTTGGAGGTCGCCATTAAGCTGGCTGCGTTTTACGGCTTACGCAGAGAAGAAATTATCGGATTGAAGTGGAACGCGATTGATTTTGAAAACAGCACGCTTACGATTCAGCATACTGTGACAGAATGTAATCTGAACGGAAAGCATATCGAGGTGGCAAGCGATACCGCTAAAACAGATTCCAGTTTGAGAACAATGCCGCTTGTCGCCAATTTCCGAGAGATGCTGCTCGCTAAAAAAGAGAAGCAGGAATACTATCGGAAGCTCTGCGGCAGATCATACTGTAAAGAGTATCTGGATTACATTTTCGTCAATGAGATGGGCGAACGCTTGAAGCCGAGCTACTTATCGGACGGATTCAAAAGAATCTTGGAACAAAATGATCTTCGTCGTATTCGCTTCCACGATTTGCGCCACCCGTATGTCAAGCACACGACAAAAATTTTTAGCTTACGCCTGATGGATTTTCAAGCGCAGGCTTATCCTGATGCGCGGCGAAAAACTCGCGGAGCTTGTCAGCTTCTTCGGGTAGGACAA
>Ga0129315_1000905_pt1 | contig 15888 bp, 23 predicted proteins | sample Cm827metagenome_FD_94432 | JGI IMG/M metagenome (GOLD analysis project Ga0129315, IMG submission 94432) | Eastern black-and-white colobus group fecal microbial communities from Wisconsin, USA - Cm827 metagenome | ecosystem: Host-associated > Mammals > Digestive system > Large intestine > Fecal...
AGATAACCCATCAGTCTATGCAAGTGGTGCTTTTGCGTCATTGCTAAATTCTATTTCTGATTTATACAATGAAATTGATAGACTTGAAGAAACGTATGGTCTTGATGATATAGTGTTTTCAGATGAAACTGATGCAGAAATTGAAAGATTAATAAATTTAATAGATAGTCAATTGGAATAGGTGCTTTTATTAATAGTAAAAATCCCCTCTTCTCTTATGAAAAAGGAGAAAAGGGGATTTTTATATTATAAAATAATATATATAACAATATATATATTTGTAAAAGTAATATTATCTGATATAATTAGTAATGAAATATAATATAAAAAAGAAAAAAAGGAGAAGTTATGAAGGAATTAAATATTTTATTTGCTATTAATAATACCTCAAATCATAACTTAGAATCAGCAATATTAAAAAAGTATGAAGAGAAGTATGATAAGAAATTTAGTTATGATAAGGCTTTTTATTTAATTGCTATAATGAAATCTTTGGAAGAGAAACATTATGACATACTTATATTAAGTGAGAACTTAGAATCTAATTTTGATATCTCATTTATTGATAAGATCACAGATAAACATCCTGACTTAAGAGTTATATTGAGATTAGATGATAGAAGAAGAGGGACTTCATTTATAAGGCAAATATATTCTATTGCTTGTTATGATTGTATATTCCAACAAGACTTCAAAATGGATACACTTGTTGATTTAATAGAGAATCCAAGAAATAAGAAAATGGCTAAGGAATACTATGATTTAGATGATGAGAACTTTGAAAATATACCAGAAGCTTTTATAAATAACTTATCAGTAAGGGAAATTCCAGAAGATGAATTGGAGCAGATATTAATTAGTTTAAATGCAGCTACCCCTGATGATATAGAAAAATTATTTAATATAGCAATAAACTCATATAACTTTGAACAAATGACTTATCTTATATCTATTATCCGTAATAATAAAAAGCTAATAAATTTACTAAAGGATAATAATTGTAATATAGAGCCATATGAGAAAGCTTTAGATACAGTAGTTAATAAAAAGAATGTTTCTCCTAAAGTAATTGAAAAAGTTGTAGAAAAGCCAGTAGAGAAGATAGTAGAAAAGGTTGTAGAAAAAGTTGTAGAGAAAAAGGTAATAGAAAATAAATATATAGATAGAGAAATAGAAGTAGTTAAAGAAGTTTATAAAACACCTACTGATTATAAAAAAGTAGTAGCTGTAATAGGAGCAGATAGGAGAGTAGGAACTACAACAGTAATTGAAGTTTTAGCAAAGAAATTTACTGAAGATAATAAACGAGTATCAATAGTAGATTTTTCAGCTAATCATAATTTATTTGAAAGGCATATTTTTAATGAAGAAGAGAAATCAGAGCCTTTAAATGACTTAATTAATGGTTTTGATAAGCCATATAAAATAAATAATAAATGTTTACTTTATACCTCTTCTCCAAGCATAGAAAAAACTAATTATACCTCTTCTGAAATGAATAAGGTTATAGATATTTTAAAACTAGAAAATGACATTATATTAATGGATTTAGAGTTAGAAGATTTGGAAAAGGTATATCCAATAATAGATAAGATATTAATAATAGTATCACAAGACTTAACAACTACTAAATACTTTACTACTAAATTTGATACTATAATGACTAATATCTACTTAGGAAACTTTAATACTAAAGCAAGTTTTATTATTAATAAATATCTTCCAGAGGGGAAGGTATTGAGTAGTAAAGAATTAATAGAATGTTATCTTTATAAAGTAGAAAATTATATGAATACAGATTTAAATAAAGAAATAATAGAGAACAAATTTCCTATATTTAAAATTGACTTTAACATAGATATTTTAACTAGAGGATATAGGGGAGATAAATATATTTCAGTAGAAGATGAAGGAATAGAAGAGGATATATATGCAATATGTAATTCAATATATCCAATGTCAACAAAATCTGTAAAAACAAAGAGAAAAGGCTTTTTAAGTGGATTAATTAAAAGTAAAAAATAGTTCGCCTAAAAAAACATTATACGAAATAATAATATATAAGGAGAAATAAAAATGAAAAGTGAAAATAAAAAAATTAAAAGAGTTATAGGTATATCATTAGTAGTTATAGCTGGAATAACAGCATTTTATCAATATAGGTATAGTAAAGTTCAAGAAGAATCAAAAGATTATGTAACAATAGCAACCAAACAAATAAATGAATTTGAAAAAATTACTGAAAATAATGTAAAAGTAGTTGAAAGAAGTAAGACAGATATTTTAAAAGGGAATATAAATGATACTAAGTTAGTTATTGGTAGTATTGCAAAAGAAACTATTTATGAAAATGAAGATATTAACTTAAATAGACTAATGACAGAAGAGGAATTTAATAAGAAAGATTATAGGCTTATATCTATTAAGGTATCAAAGGATCAACAAGATGCTTTAGTTGGATATGATGTAAAACCATTTGATAAAGTAGATTTATTATATTTTGATAAGGAAGGTATTTATGAAGGAAAGCCTTTTATTGAAGGACAAGTTATATATGATTTAAAATCTTCCGAAGGTATAAGTTATGAAAATAGAGGAACAGAGGATTCATTTAAACCTTCTTTTGCATTAATTTGGGTAGAAAAATCAATAGCAGAAAAGATATATGAAAAAGAAGAATCAAAAGGATACTTTAGATTCCACTTATATAATGATAGAGCAGTAGAAGAAAATAATTCAAATAAAGTAACTAATATTATAAATAAAGCTAATAATTAATAGGGGGAAAGGTAAATGAGTACAATAATTACAGTTAATTCCCTAGAACAAAATGTAGGGGTAAGTAGTACAGTATTAACATTAAGTGAGAAATTGAATTATTATACTAAAAAGAAAACTTGCATAGTAGAGCTTGATTATAATAATCCTACTTTCTCTTATATTTTAGAAAATGATTCTATTGGAAAAAAGAATATAGATAATATATTTGCTTTTATAAAAAAAGATACAGTTATTGATGAAAATTTATATAATCTATTAAAATTCAATGTCCAAGCATTTAAGAATAGTAATATAGACATACTTTATGGAAGTAAAAAAGGTAGTGAGTTTTCAAATCACCAGTTGAATTTATTAATATCAGCATTAAGAGAGGTCTATGAAATTATAATTATTGATTATGGAAATAAAATACTACCTTCTGTAATATTAGATAATTCAGATATGAATATTTGTTTAGTTCAAGCAAGTAATAGATATATAAATAAACTTAAACTAAACAGAAGAGATTATATAACTAAAAAAACATCTTTACTAGTTAATAATGCAGCTAAAGGGAATTCTTATATGAATTTAGTTATTAATGATATTTTTGAAGATATACAATTATTAGGTCAACTTCCTACATCAGATAAATTAATAAGAAACTTACTTAAAGGGACTATTAATATAGAAAAAGGGGACTATAATGAAAAAATCACACAAGTAGCTTTAAAAATCATTAAATTCTTATCAATGGAAATTAAAATAAAAAATACCTTTACTGAAAAATTACTACGTAAAGAGAATAGTAGAGAAGAGGATATTTATATAGAGCAATATGATGAGTATTCATTAGAAAAGATATTACTAGATAACAATCTTTGCACTAAAGATAATTTAGAAAAGGGATTAAGTATACAAAATAAAAAGATAGATAGGAGAAGTTAGATGTTACAATTTTATAATACAAATATATCCCAAATAGTAAATAAGTATAAGTCTATGGTAGTAGATAAAGTAGCAAATCCTATTTTTAATATAACAGATGAACATGATATGCATACTAGATATATTTCTCAATGCAGTATGGGAAGTATAGAAGCTAAAAATTATTTACTGGATTATATAAGAGAAATTCTACAAGAAATATTAACTTCAAATGATAAAGATACTATATATAAATCTGTTGAAAAAGAGGTAAGCATTTTTGTAAATAAAAAGTATGAAATCATTAATTATGAAGAGTTTAATATTCAAAATGAGAGAAAAATAAGTTATTACCAGTTACTTGATAAATATTCTTCATCTAAACAGCAAGAAAATTTAAAAATTATAGAAAGTAGATTAGATGGTAAAGATTTTGATTTAAGTATAGATATATTAGCACAAGAAATTTATAAAAAAGAATATGGCTTAGATATATTAGATGATGTATATGAAATGAGATTAAGCAATATAGAAGTACATGATATCAATAAAATTAGAGTTGAAACTGCTGATGGTATTTGGTACACAATTTCAGATTGTAGATTCCAAGATTCGCAATTGATAAAGATAGTGGCTCAAAGGTTACTAAATCAAAAAGCAGGTGGAGATTTAACTGAAGATGAATGTGAAAGAGAAAGTATGCTGCTTGATGGTGCAAGAATTACAGTTGCATTAAAACCTGCTTCTGCATTAGATACAATATTTATTAAGAAGTTTGATTCATTTAATGTTTCATTAGAAGAGATGTTAGATAATGGGACAATAAATATGGAGTGTGTAGAGGATTTAAAGATTTTAGGAAAAGGTAGGGCCAATATAATTGTTTCAGGTGGTATTAATACTGGTAAAAGTACATTCCTAAAGATGTATATAGGATTATTACCTGATGAATATAAGATTGGACTTGTTGATCCTAGTAAAGATACAGATTTATTATCTTTATATCCTAATAAAGATATCATTACTCTTTATGAAACTGAAACTTATAGCATGAATGACCAATTTTCAAAATTATTAAGAATGAATAGGCATATACTTGGTATATCAGAAGCTAGAAGTTATGAAGTTGAACAAGCTATTAAGAGTATGCTTAGAGGAAATTCAGGCTCCTTCTTAACATTGCATACTATTAAAGCTAAGGATATGGTAGATAATATTGCTTGGATGTGTTTAGAAAACGGAATACCACAAGATATGAAAATTTTAAGATCTCGTATTGCTAGTGCTATAGATACAATAGTTAGATTAAAGCAGAATAACTCTGGAGAAAGAAGAGTAGATGAAGTTGTAGAATTAGTACAAACTGATGATTTAGACCATCCTTTTGAGGTAAGAGTTATATATAGATATGATGAGGATAAAGATGAATTAATCAGAAATTCTGAATATGTGGCATCAAATGATTTATTAGATAAATTAGCTTATTATAGATGTACTAAAGAAGAAATAGCAAGATTTAACAGAGGTGCAAAAGGTTTGGAGGTATATACTAATGAACATTGATATATTTTCTGACCAAAGAGTACCAATAATTTTGATTTTTGTAGGTTTACTAATAATTTTCTCTGATTTATTTCAGTTTAATTCCTTAAGGAAAGTAACTCTTAAAAAAAGAACTAAGAAAAAAAGAGGATTACTTTATAAATTTTTAAATAAAACCATAATTCAGTTTTTGCATAAAAGTGCCACCTACAATAATTTATTAGATAAATTACAGTACAACCTAGGTTACTTTTCTGCTGAAAGTGAAGTAAATAATAGAAATAAGGCAGAAAAATTAATATTAAAAGCATTTTTAATAAATTTATTACTGATAATATTTATTTTTATTAGAAATGAGTTACTACTATCTAAAATAGTAACTATAAGTGTAATTATTTTATTCCAATACTTAATATTAAAATCAACAGTTGATAAAAAAAGGAATAAGTTAAGAGAATATTTTCCTATTTTAGTAAGAGAATTTATTGAAGGATATACATTAACAAATAATGTACGAAACTCATTTGAATATGCAGTTAAAGAGTTACATCCAGTATATAAAGTGCATGTAAATAGGTTAATTACACAATTAAATTCTTCTAGCACTATAGATAGTGCATTTACCTACTTTTCTAATAGAGTAGGAGATCCAATGTGTTCAAATTTTGTTAGCTTAGTACAAAGTGCATATTCTACAAAGAATAATGTACTAGAAAATCTAATTGAATTTCAATCAATGCTAAATAAAGATTTAGTTACTGATAAAGGAAAAAAGTTAAAATTAAAATCAGTTGGAAACAATATAATGCTTTGGATAGTTGCTTTAATTGTAGAAATATACATTGTAGGTAATAAGATGGATACTATAACTGGAAACTTCTTCTTTACAACTTTCACTGGTCAGAATTTATTACTAATGACAACAGTTGCTATTATTATTGCTTTAATAGGAATTAGAGTTGCAGATAGTATATAGGAGGTGAGATATAAATGATAAAAGCAAGTATTATATTCCTAGGGATAGGAATGCTATTAATTTTAAGTTCTTTTATTAGTATAAAGAGAACTAAAAAGACTAATTATACAAAATCAAAAGCAAATAAATACTTTGAAAGATTAAAAAACACTAAAGTGTTAAATTTAATAATAAAAGAAGATGATGATTCAAATAAAAAGGTATTAGGAAAGGTAGAATTTATTTATCAATGTAAACAAGCCGAAAATGCTCATAGAAGTGTTATGTATAGTAATAAGATAAATGATTCAATTAATAAAAAAAATGAAAGTATAAATGAACCTAATAAAAATATATCAAAAGAACTTTTGAAAAACATTTTTATATCTCAGGTAGGAATATTCATAGCCACTTTAGTAATTTCTTTAACAATTAAAATAGCATTTGGTAATATGTCATTAAAAGAAAGCCTAAGTGCTGTAAATATAAATAAAACTACTAATTATGCAATTAGCATAAATACTGCTGAAAATATTATTAATTATGTAGGAGATGAATATATTCCTTATATAAAATCAAAAGATAAAAATGGTCTAAAAGAGTATATATATACCTATGTGCAAGAGAATAAGTTAGATGTAGACCAGGAGGGTGTATATCAATTAGTAGATATATATGAAACATCATATAATAATAGTTTCTTACATTTTAAAGATGTTCTATTAATAGTTTTAGTATCAATGTTTTCAACTTTTTTAGTTAATTTCTTCATAAATATAAGGCATAAGATTTATAATTTAAAACTTTTATCAGAATTTAAATCATTAGAATTATTAGCTTTACTTCATATGAATAGAGGGGAATTAAACGTTTATGAAATTTTAACAGAATTAAATAGATATTCAATTTATTTAAAACCTTATTTAAGAAGATGTTTAAATAGATATAATACAAATCCTCAACTAGCATTAGATAAGCTAATAAAGGAAGTAAATGATGAAAGTTTTAAAAACTTTATTACTATATTAAAGTCATGCTTGGATAAATCTAAAAATATTAATTCTGATATTCTTAAGCTTCAAAGAAAATTACGATACATGAATGATGACTTAGAGAATAATAATTCAGTTAAATTCAAAGAACTTTGGCTTACAATAGCACAGTTCCCATTAATAATGTCTTTTATAGTGAATTTACTTTTACCATTTATGAGTCAAATAAATATTAATATGACAATGTAAATAATCAAATATATATATTGTAATGGATATATCAATATGATACAATAATTAAAGAATATGAATTTAGGAGGGATAACATGAGTGGTGATTTAAAAAAGATATTTTGGGTAGGAGCTGCAGTTGTAGTATTAGGATTATTTTTAACATTTGTACTTAAGCCAACATATGACAATGTAACAAAAGTTGGTGGAGAGATAAAAACTATTGATTATACTAATAAATAAAATTAATCCAATAAGGTAGAAAGTAAAAATTTCTACCTTTAATTTATATAATTATATATTAGAAAGGGGCAATAGTAGTGGGAGAAGATTTAACGTTTATTGGTAAATATGTGTTTGAATTATTTATGGTACTTTTTTTAGTATCATTAGGAATTCATTATAGCAATATAAACAATTTAGACGACCTTACTAAAGTATATGCTGAAATTTCTGCTACAACTGGTGGATTTACAAGTTCCCAATATAATGATTTAGTTGATGATTTAGTAAGGATTGGATATGATAAAGAAAAAACTAGTATAACTATATCTGCAAAACTTCCTGATGGTACAAATATAAGTACAAAAGCAAAAAATGTTACAGATAGCAACTTTTGCCCTAGAGGAAGTAAGATTACTTTAGTAGTTAAGTCTACAAAGAAATCTTTTGTATCAAAAATATTGAATTGGGTTAATATACCTAGTGATATTTCGTTTGGTACAAGCAGAAGAGTTTTTATGAGTGAAAGGGTAGAGTAGAATATGAATACAGCTTTAAGATTTATAGGCTCAATACTTATTTTCTTTGCATTTTTACCTATTGTTTTTGATTTTGCACAAATAAACCATATAAAAAAGGATATGAAGGATACATTGGATATATCAACTAAAGCAGCAGCTTTACAACTAGATGAAGATCCTATAAAAATAGGTAAAGGTATATTTGAAATAGATGTAGAAAAAGCAAAGGAAGTAAATAAAGATATTTATTTAGATAATTTAGGTGCAAGATTTAATACTTCTATTGTATCTACTGAAGTTATAAATACTCATGTAAAAAAGAACTATATGGCGCCCAATGGGAAACAATTTGAAATAGATAATCCAACAATTTTTTCTACAGCTAAATATCATTATGATGGATTCTTTTTTAGCAAAGATATTGAAGTTTATTTGATTAGTGGAAGTGTATTAAGAAATAAAAATGATTTAAAATAAGTTAGTTTTGTTAGGAAGTGATATATATGAAGTTTTTAAAAAATTATTTTAAGGAAATCGGCATAGGTTTAATGATAGGGTTAATTTTAATTATACTATTACAAAAACTATTTTTAATAGCTACTATTCCATCGGAAAGTATGGAAACTACTCTATTAGTAGGAGATAAGGTATATATCAAAACTAACTATAAAAACATTGAAAGAGGTAAAATATACACATTTGTTAATGATAATAGTTATATGATAAAAAGATGTATTGGAATTCCTGGTGATCATATAAAAGTAATTAATGATGATGTATATTTAAATGGTGAAAAGCTTGAAGAAAGTTATGTTTCATCTAAAAATAAAGAAGATAAGATAATAAATATGGATTTTATTGTTCCAGAAGGTAAATTATTTTTTCTAGGAGATAATAGAAGAGTATCAAATGATGCTAGATATTGGGATAATACATTCATTGATGAAGATGATGTTATAGGATTGGCTACTAGAGTTATATATCCATTTAATAGAGCAGGAAGTCTATATAAAGAAGAAGGTGAGAATTAATGAAATCTTATTTAATACCAAAGAAATATAATTATTTTTATAAATATTTAGAAACAAATAAAGGGATAAGCTTCATTAAAGAACAACAAGCAAAGCTATCTAATTTTAATATAGAACTATTAAATAATTATAGGGATTTTATTATTTCCTCTTCTGATAAGTCTATTGAAAGTGAAGTAATAGCAAATGATATTCAGCTATTTATAGAAGAATCACAGAAAGCAGCAACATATATGCAAAAAGATTATTATAGGCTTTCTAAAGGTTATGAAGGTGAGGATAAAGTAAAGAATATCCTATATACATATGAAGAAAACTGGAAGGTATTACATAATGCTACAGTTAATATAAATGGATATGTAATAGAAAATGATTTTATAGTAATAAGCAAAGGTGGAGTTTCATTAATAGAGGTTAAAAACATTGGAACACATTTAGATAAACTTAAAATTGATGAATTAGGACGTTTAACAAGATTTAATAGATATAATAAAGAAGTAGATAGCATAGATGTAGTAACTCAAAATAATAGGCATTTAGCTTATATTAAACAGTATTTAAATAAAATAGGATATACAAATATTCCTATATACTCATATATAGTTATTACAAGCAATATAAGAATAGAAAACAAAAGTAATTTTAAAATTATTGGACCAAATCAGCTATACGAAGAAATTAAAAGTCAAGAGAATAAAATAGATTCAAAAGAAATAAATTACATATATAATTGCATACTTATGGATTTATTAGAGGAAGTAAAATATCCTTACACAGATTATATATCTGTATTAGAAGGAAATTACAATATTATACTAAAATCTATAAAAGAGTATATGGATTCGCTAAGTTAAAAGTGTATTTATTATACTTATATAAAAGAGGTACAAATGAGATTCAAAGAATTTAGTCATATTAATTATGAGAATTGGAATTATATTATAAATGGCAGAAAGGGAGCTATAGTAATAAGTAAAGAAAATATCATTGCTGCTTACACACATAATGATTGCTTAGACATATTATTTAGAGAAATTCCTGATGAAGAAATTCCTGATGAAGAGATAAATAAAATAGAGAAGGATATATCAATGAAAAATTCAAGTATACCTCTTCTCATTGGAGATCTATATGAAAAAGCTATAGTATTGTATTACTATGATTATATAGATAATAGAAAGATAAGAAAAAAACTGACAAAATATTGTTCAAAAAACAATTTAAAGATATTTTTAAATGATTCATTGTTCTATAAATAAGTTATTTATTAACTAGGATTTTGTTAAAAGGGATTACAAACAGTACTTATTTAGTACAAAATTTATCAATGGTCTTAGTTAGTCTATATATAGGGAGTGAAAACTCCCTTTTTTTTATGAAGGAGAGAATACTATTGAATAATAGTTTAATTAATGAAGAGTTAATTTATGATATACAATCACTAATAGTAAGTATAAAAGGTTTTAAAGTAGCAGAAGAGGAAGTTATAGAAATAATTGATACTATACCTCAAAATATAATAGAGATATGTGAAGGATGTGGATTTAAAAATAAAGTATTCATTGATGAGGTTTATGATTACTTAATAAAAAGATTACATTAAATTCAAATTATTTTATTGTAATAAAATATTAAAATAGATATAATTAAAAGAAGGAGGTAGATACGTTAAAAGTACCAATATACATAAAGGAGAAACTGAAATGATAGACTTGAATCTAAAATACTCATATGAATTAATTTTAAGCTTGGCAAATGAAGAAGTAGAAATGAAACAAATAAAAGATGAAATTGAAAGAAGTGTCATTACTTATAATCAAAAATCTCGTAATTCAAAGAATATTAAGCAAATAGAGACATGGGATATAAAAAACAATTTACTTTTAATAAGGTTAAATACCAATATTCCATTAACAAGACAACCCTCTAAAGCTCTTTTTTTATTCACTCAATGTGTTATGACATACTTAAGAGAAAATGAAGAAAAGAAATATTTGTTAGATGAAATTATACGAAGAAAGACATTCTTTAAAAGTGTAGGTAATGCTAAGGAAATAAGTAAAAATCAAGCTGATACTAGACTTAATCCTCAATTAAATGCAGTAGAAGTTTTTAATCTTATTACAGAAATCTTTTTAGATGATAAAATTAATTCTGATAAAAAAGATAAAGTAAAAGCTGAAATACTTAAATTATTAGAAGAATATAAAATATATAAATAATTGGAGGAAAAGATAATATATGAATATAACAGTTTTTAATACAATAGATTGGGTTGAAGTTCTAGAAACAAGAAATATAGATTGGGTTAATTATACTAAGTATGCAGCTAAAGCAGATTCATATGATTATAGATTATTTAAACAAGCATATGATAAAAAATATTTTACTGATGGAAAAAAAGGATTATATTACCCTACATATGTAAGATTAATATCAACAGCAAAAGCTCTAAATCTATTTTAACTTGTATTTAAATAGATTATGATAATAAGTCATATGTATAATCTTTTAACTGAATATTCCCCTATCATACAATGATATAGACATATTAAAATCTGTTTTTAAAAGTCATGGGAAGGTAATACATAATTATGCTAATGGTATTGATAATTCAGAAGTAAGGAAATCTAATTATATAGAAACAAAAGGTCTTGGAAATTCTACAACTATTGCCTGGGATATAACTACAGAAGAGGAAGCAAGTAAAATTATATTATCCCTTACAGAATCAGTTTCCAGCAACTTAAGAGAAATAGATAGTATAAGAAATAGATATGGGAGTAATGCAATAATTAGATCATTATTAAATTCAGGAGTAAAACCTATGACTGGTGGAGTAGGAGAGGTAGATTATCCTATGATGTCATCAATCTTATAAGTACCTCTTCTGAAAATAATTTATTATAGTTTATAATATTAATTATGGAATAAATTTACGATTTAAATATATGATTAATACCAAGGGGGGATAATATGAATAAACAAAATCTATTTGATAAATTTGATGAAATTGACATATCCGAAATAGATGGTTTAAATAGGAAAATATATATTTCTTATGGAACTATAGTAGATGATAGAATTCCTTATATAGAACTCAAATTAAAACCAACTAAACATACAAATACTTTATTTAAAGAAATACTAAATAACTATAATAGTAAAGAAAGTACTTCACTATTATCTTTCTCGGTTATAAAAAAATTAAGTGTTGAAAATGCTTTTATTCCCATAGATTTTGATATAATTAATTCTATGTCATTTGGCTATTATAGGACAATAGAAGAGGGAGATGTAAATCTAAGGTGTCCTGTTATAATAAAAGAATTTACTGTAGGTTATAATTATAAATTGGAATTTCACGAAAAATTTATGGATTTTTATAAAGAGTATTTTACAATAAATTAATTATTTAAGAAAAAAGGAACGTTCTATAATATTATTTTATAGTACGTTCTTTCAATTTAGTTATAATCATCTTCATCATAAGTAGAAAGCATATTCATCAAGCTTATATTTGCAATAGCTTTATCTATTAATTCTCTTTTAAATGATTCACTTACTCCACCATTTTCCACAACAATTCTATGTACCCTTTTAAGCAGCTCATCACACTCATTTAATATTTCTTCTTGAAGTTTTTTATATCTATCCATATTTCTCCTTTGTATAAACCATTGTAGCATTTATTAATCAGTAGTAACGATAGTATTATACTGTAATAAACTATGTACTTCAACTTATAATATTTTTCTATTGAATTATGACAAAATACATATCATATCATAAACTTCTAAGTATTTGTCGAAAAACAAAGTACGATTAAACGGAAATATATTAATAAAAGCATTTACAAGTACGTTTAATCGTACTATGATAGATACATAAGGGGAATAATCGTTGGAGGTAAAGCAAATGGTTATTAAAGAATGGTTTGAAAGTAAAATGGTTAGAGAGTTACATGGTGGATTTTTAGTAGAAATTAATCACATTGAAAAGGAAACTGAAAAAGCATATTTATTAAACATCACTTGGGGATATACTTCTTCATGTGAAAGAGTAATAAGTAAGTGGGTTCCTAAAACTGCTACTATGACTAAAGAAGAACATCTTGCAGAAATAGAAAAAGAAGTTCAAAAAGCTAATAAAGGATTAGAATACAACCAAATATTATTAACTTTTGCTAAAGAGAATGGAGTTAAAGGTGTTAGAAAAGGAATGAAAACATCAACTTTAATAGAAAAAATTCAAAAATCCAATTTAGAAGTGCCTGTAAGGGGCTAGGAGGATATTATGGGAAAAGAAACTATTTATTTAACATTAGAGGATTTTCAAAAATTACTTAATGATGGAGTAGATGATATAATTGCAGTAAAAATTAACGATTTATTTTTAAATAATTTTGATATGAGTTCATTCCACCCTACTCTTATTAGATGCAGTAATTACTATATATTTAATAGGAAAAATGGATTTAATAAAATAGGAAGTTTTTCAGAGCAATTAAGAGATGAGCCTTTAGTAGAAAAGATATATGTTATAAGCGAATCTCTAACAAAGACAATTAACAATATGATAAATGACGTAATGATATTATCCGAAGCAGCAGAGCTTTGGGGAATAACAGAGGGAGCATTAAGAAAGGCAATAGCTTTTAATAGATTTAGATTTGAAGAGTTTAGAAAAGCTGGAAGAATAACTTTAATAACTAGAAATGGAATGGAAAGAGTATATGGATTAATGAAACCAAAGAGTTTAAAAAAGGCTACTTACGAAGAAATGGAGAGATTTATTTTAAACCATATGGAATATACTTATAATGTTAAAGATGTTTTAAGACAAGAAATAAGTGAGCTTGATAATAATTGTGAAATGGTTTTTGAAATGCATGATTGTAAATTTAAAATTGCTAGGGAAGTAACTATAATTGATGAAGAGAATGAAGAATTTGAAGATTTGTTTGATGTAGAAAAATTATAAATAAATAATTAATATTACTGTACTATTTAATCTGAGTAGTACAGTTTTTTTATTCGCTTTATTAGGGATTGTAAAATATTTAGTATATATTATAATCCTTTGGTATAAATAATTAATACCCCATATAATTAGGAAGATATAAATGTCTAAAATAATAAGAACAAAAGAAGATGTAAGAAATCTTAAAGTAGATGATAATATAACTATAGTATCTAAAAGTGGGAAAATTATAAATGGATTAATAGAAACAGAATTAACTAATAGGGGATATGTAGATATTGATGAACTTCAAGTATTTGTTCCTGAAGTTGATTATACTATTACTGTAAATGTAACAAAATTTATAAATGGTACTGGATCTATAAAAGAATTTATTTTGAATTAATAAATAGCATAAACTATTTTCACAAGAAGAGGAAAGTAATAATTAATAGATATGTAATGCTAATTATGGTAGTAGTATATATCTATTTTTTTTATTTTTAGAACTAAAACATCTGATGTATAAAATTACAACTAATGGTAAAAAATATAATTATAAAGACATTTATCATGCATTGTACTATTACTAAAAATTAAATTTGAAAAATATTTAAACGTATATATTCAAGGTTTAATATTTTTTCAAATTTATTTTTTTATCAGAATTGATTTGCCATAATTTTGAAACAAAGAGCAGTACAATTCCTAATATTTTTTGAAAATTAGTCAAAATTATAAAATTGCCGTAAATATATCTTTTAGGCATTTTTTATTAGGACAAGCTATTTCAAAGGGTTTGAAAGAATAAGCAAAATACAAAAAATATAAATCGGCAATTTTAGTGTTGTATTATCGGCAATTTAATGATAGAATTATATTATGAAGAATTTGGAAATGAAAAACTAAATTTAATTAAAGGGTAAATGTTATTATGAAGAGATTTGAAAATTTAAGGAGGAACATTATATGGAATTTACTGTTTATAATAGTAATGGGCAAAAGAAGAAAATGATACTCAGCAACATAAGAGTAGAATCTATAGATTTGCCAAGAGTCGATTCTTATTATTGTGGAATGGAATTAAAAGATACTTTAATATGCTATGGTGGAGGACATAAAAAACCATTTTTAAGATTTTCTGATGAAGATAAAAATTTTGTAGATGTTTTACTAACAGATGAAATTATAGAATATATTTGGGAAAAAATAGGTAAGCCAAAAGATGGTATGCTTTATGGATATACAAAAGATTATAGAAATAATTGGTGTGATTAATTTAAATGGAGGGATGTAAATATGAAGTTAGGTTATAACTATGAAAATGACAGATTTGGAATTTTAGAAATGGATCTTTGGGTAGATGATGGATTACATTGTGGAGAGTGCCTAGAAGTATATGTAGATGGTAAGTGGATTAAGGATAGAATTGAACTTAGACATAATCCTAAAGAATGGTACTTAGTGTATAGTGGCTTAACTGGTGAAGAATTAGAAGGTTTAAAAGTAAGGAGATAAATTTTAGTTAATATAATGTGTGCCAAACCTGGCATACATTATGTATCTATTACGTAATAAGGGAAGGTGCTAAATGAAAAGTGAAGAAGAATTAGAACAAGTGTTACAAGATAAGATAAACCAATATAACGACAAGGATAACACACCAACTCAAAATGACATTATATATGGTCAAATACTATTACTAAACTGGATTTTAGATAAATAGTAATTCGCATTTCAGAAATA
>Ga0129315_1000906_pt1 | contig 15886 bp, 15 predicted proteins | sample Cm827metagenome_FD_94432 | JGI IMG/M metagenome (GOLD analysis project Ga0129315, IMG submission 94432) | Eastern black-and-white colobus group fecal microbial communities from Wisconsin, USA - Cm827 metagenome | ecosystem: Host-associated > Mammals > Digestive system > Large intestine > Fecal...
ATAACAAAATAGAGCAATCATCCCCGGCAGCAAAAGTGTATACCACCAGTTCCAAACACTTTCTGCATAAGCATTTGTCATCCCAAGAGTAAATATAAATGCCATGACAAATGTAAGAAGAGGAAATCCCCAGATAAACTTTTTTCGCATGGTTCTTTTGGCTTTTTGATGTTCTGCTTTTATAATATTAACCATGGATTTCACCTGCTTTCTGGTTTTTTCTTACCACATTCATAAACAAATCTTCAAGATTATCTCCCTGCTTTAATGCTCCTTCGTATCCTAAGATTCCACCTGAAATAATCCCGACTTTATCTGCAAGTAACTGTACCTCTGAGAGAATATGACTGGAGAGAATTACAGTGATTCCCTGTTCCGGAAAAGACCGGATCAGCTCTCGTAATTCCTCGATGCCTATTGGATCTAATCCATTCGTAGGTTCATCCAATATCAAAAGTTCCGGTTCTCCAAGCAATGCCATTGCAATGCCTAGTCTTTGCTTCATCCCCAAAGAAAACTGTCCTGCTTTCTTCTTTCCGGTGTTTGTAAGTGATACAATCTGCAAGACCTCATCAATTCTGTTTTCATCTGTACCAAGCAATAATTGTCTTACCTTCAAATTCTCTCTGGCGGAAAGATTTTCATAAATAGGCGGATTTTCAATTAACGCTCCTATTTTTGATAAATCTTTCCTATCCAAAAGTTTTCCATCAAAGTAAATCTTTCCTGCAGTTGGTTTCATCATACCGGTCAGCATTTTCAATGTGGTAGATTTACCAGCGCCATTCGGTCCAAGCAGTCCATAAATCTGTCCCTTTTCGATATTAAGTGAAACATTATTTACCGCTTTCTGTTTTCTAAAATATTTACATAGATTTTGTGTCTGTAACATCATTTCCATCTTTACTATCCTTCCTTCTATATTTCATTTCTTACTGAAATATAACCTAACAGAAAAAAATAAAGATTTGATGAAGATTTATTCCCGTATGGAATAAACCATCAATTGAATATCATTATCAGAACTCGGCTTTCCACTGAAATCAGCAAAGCTGTTACAAATACGAAGTCTTAATTTACAGAATATCTCCGTGATTTCATCCAAACTATATAACCTTATAGGATTTCCTTCTTTCATTTCAGGCTTATAAAGTGCTTCTCCATACATATAGTCTACCTGCCCATATATCAGCGTTTTTCTATCCTTCTCCCATTCAAAAGCAGATAATGTAAGTCCCTTTTCTCCTGCATCCCATAACTTGCAAAGGAAATGTGTTTGGGCATAGCTTCCATTCATGATATCCATAAAGTGCTTGCCGGCTTGCGTCACCTCTTGCTTACACATGCAATTCTACGGAACTCCATGTAAAAAGTCGTTCCCCAGACCTTGTACTTTTCGCCCCAAAAGTACAACGGCATTGTACTTTTGAAACAAACATCAAAAAAAGACACCTACATCAAAGTAAGTGTCTTTAACGGCATCCTAAAAATATCATTTCAAAAGTTCTTCATTCAGAAGAAATTGTTCTATTCCTACATATGTGATCCCGTTTTCATCCTGCCACGGTTTAAGATAATCCCGAACTACAACCATCTTGCTGAAGGAATCAGGTATCCTTTTCAATGATTCAATCTCCTGCTCCTTTTTGTCCGGGTCGGCTATAGATAAGGCAGATTGGATATAAAACCGCTTGCCGCCTTGGTTTACGACGAAATCCACCTCCAACTGCTTTCGGATCTTCTTACCGTCAGCATCTTTCGTATTGTATTCCACCACACCCACATCAACATTCATTCCTCTCCGGATGAGATCATTGTACAATACATTTTCCATGATGTGAGTCTCTTCCAGTTGCCTAAACCCGAGCCTTGCATTGCGAAGCCCCAGATCGGTGTAATAGTATTTAGCGGGAGTTCCGATATACTTTCTGCCTTTTACATCATAACGTACAGCCTTCTCTATAAGGAATGACTCCTCAAAATATCCGATATATTTTTCGATCGTTTCAGAGCCTATGCCAATCTGCCGTTCACTTTTAAACGTATTGGCCAGCTTGCTTGGATTGGTAAGTGATCCGATCCCCGATGCAAGCACATCAAGCAATATATCCAGCACCTCTGTATCATTCTTGATTTCATGTCTTTCAAGTACGTCTTTTATATAAGTCCGGTCGAAGAGATCCCTTAAATACCTGCTTTTCTCCTCGTGTGATTCAAGTGAAGTTGCAAGCGGCATTCCGCCATAAGTGTAATAATCCTGCCAGGCTCCTCTCTTATCCCCTTCATATTCGTTATAAAACTCCGCAAATGACAACGGATATACCCGGATCTCATCACCCCGATCTCTAAACTGAGTCAGTATATCCGAAGACAACATTTTGGAATTACTGCCGGTTACATACACATCGGCATTATCCATATGCATGAATCCGAGAATAACATCGATAAACGTTATCTTGGCATCCTCATTATCCACGTAAGGATTTTGAATCTCGGATACAAACTGGATCTCATCAATGAAAATGTAATACCTCTTCTTAGGATCGACCATATGATCACGAACATACTTATCCAATTCCAAAGGATTACGATATCTGGCATTTTCCAATATGTCCAAAGCCAAAGCGATGATCTGGTCTTCCTTCACCCCTTCTCCCAGAAGCCATTCCCGATACAGCTGAAACAATAGTACCGATTTGCCGCTTCTACGCAGTCCCGTAATGATCTTAATACGTCCGTTATCTTTCTTTGAGATGATCTCTTTCAAATACTGTTCCCTCGGATACATCCAAACACCTCACATGATTTGTTCGCGGTTATCCGCAATTATTTCATGTATAATATAGCATTCTCTCCTCTTATAAGTCAATGATGTTCATGAAATTTTTGCGGATATCTGCATTTTTTTATCAAAGTTCCGAGCTCATAGTCGCCAGTAGTTTCATCTGTTCCAATGCGATTTGCTTTGTTTTAGAACCTTTCAGGTTCTAATATACTGTAATTATCTCCAATAAGTCCTCTTCATATTCCTCCATCCCCAGCAAATAGTTCGGTGATGTATGCAAAACCCCGGAGAGTTCGATAAGGATACTTCCCTTGATATCGACCTTATCATTCTCATACATGGAGATCGTCGATTTCTTTACGCAGAGTTCTTCCGCAAGTTCTTCCTGCGTCATCTGCATCAGGATTCTCTGTTCTCTTATCCTTTCTCCGAGTGTCTTCTTCATACTGTTACAGATTACTGCGAAACGTTGATTAGTCGATCCGCAAAGCGAGCTGACTATAATACCCCGAGGTCCGGGCAGCTCACTGAAAACCTCTCTATTCAGTTGTGCTTCCTGCGCAGAAAGAAGATCTTTCATATCCCCCTACACCATACTTCCAACCTCTGTTGGAGTTCCAAACTATGGCGTACGTCCTGTCATTACCGTAAAACCTACAGACGAATTAAAACCCAGCTAGGATTAAATCCGGCTGGGTTTTCTCATTCTAAATATAGTCCAAAGATTCTTTTTTTGCCCATGTACAGATGCCATCACTGGTCAATCCACACATAACCACGGTTGTCTTATTCTTTTCTTTATCCAAACCTTTTTCGAAATGAACAAACTCTTTAATCGGACCATACTCTAACTGCATCTCATAAGTTCCGACACGGGTCCAGGTTCCGATCACAGAAGCCATCTCCAGTCTTCCTCCCGGAAGAATCCTCATTGGATGAGCATGCTGGATTCCCTGTGGAATCGATGGGCGAAGTTCGATTCTCTCGTAGTCGCCTAATAATAGATCATCCCGGACTTCCAATAGGGTTTCTGCGTTATATGGCTGTCCCATGGCAATCGGCCATCCATCCGGCGTCATGATCATTTTTCGAATCTGCAATAATCCCGGACCAGGATCCGCATTAAAGGATAGCTTTCTGATATGGCTCACCAGATACATTTCCCCATTCTCCCTAAGCAAAACAGAGTTATGTCCAGGTCCCATATAGGCCTGCCCTGTCAAATATCGGTATCCGCAGGAAATCATGAGTCCAGTAGAACAGCTAGCATCCTCCAGATTTGTCATTTCCTGTCCGTTGTAATCCACATACGGACCAGTGACATTTTTACTACGTCCTACGCGGATGTTGTAATCACTCATCAAGGAACCGTAGGAAACAAATAAATAATAGTAGTCGGTCTCTGGATGATAAATAATATATGGACCTTCTATAGCCGTGTCATTCCAAGCAGGTCTGCAGGCAATCTGTTTTCCCACACCCTGTCCTTCCACCGCCAGACCAGTCTCCTTATCCAGCTTTATAATATGTATGCCTCCCCAGAAGGAACCATACACCATGTATTGTTCTTTGGTTTCATGGTCTTCTATGATATTGGCATCAATCGCATTGACACTTCCTTCGTTCTCGGTTTTTATAACCGGCGCCTTCGGGATAAATGGTCCCTCTGGACTGTCTGCCACAGCTAAGAAGATGCAAGATTGTCTCACACCCCAGCTAGAATTAGAACAATACAATCGATACTCAGGACCGACTTTCACGATATCCGGCGCCCAAATGGCATCCGACTTCGTCCATGCTACGGCTTCCGGTAACGTTTCTTTCACCACAATACCCAGATTATTCCAGTGAATCAAATCCCTGGATGTAAAGCTCTGCGCACCGGTTCCATAAATATAAAAACGTCCGCTCTCAGTATCTTCAAAAATGGCTGGATCGTGCACTTCGATTTCTGTTAATTCCGTCTCCTCGCCAACCTCATTTCCAATGAAGCTCTCGTCCTGAACAAATTCTTCGTATCTCTGTTTGATTTCATCGCTCTCAAGAACCACATTACTAATCTGTAATGCAGATACGAATCCACAGAAGGAATTTTGGAATACGTCTCCACCAAGCCATACTTCCTTTGGTTCACCCATGTTTGGAACATTACTTAAGACTGCTTCCAATTCTCCATTAATATAAAGTCTTGCTATGGAACTAAAGGAATCATAGGTAAACGCCACATAAGTCCATCTGCCTACGTCCAATGCCTTCGTTAATGCATCATGCCATACATCCATGTGTGCATCTTCGTTTACGCGGTAGATACATCTTCCTCCGGAAATATTTGGCATGAAGGATAAAAATCCTCCCTGATATCTCACATACAATGCGGATACCCAATTCTGTAGCTCAGACGGATGAATCCACATAGAGAAAGTGTAATTTTCCTCATACAAGCCTGCCGGCAATCTGACATAATTCGAACAAGATGGACCACCTGGAAAGCGCACAGCTCCCCAATCCTTTGTAATACCGTCTGTGAGAACGACATCTTCTCCGATAATCTTCCCATCGATCAAGCTTTGATCTGAGGATAAATTATCCTTAAATCGATAGCTGATGGTGGACTTATCCTCGTTCATAAAGCTTTGAACAAGGGATACATACTCTTCTAAGCTAAGCTTTTTACTAAAATAATCTCCCGTTGCGGCGTCGCAACCACAATCGGAAAGCACAATCATCCTCTCGCTGTCATCTATTTTACAAGCGATGATGTTATATCGAAAAACCTTACCAAGCTTAATGATACTCTTTAAGGTCTTAATTCCTTCTTCATCCTTCGTGTTTTCCAGAATAAAATCTCCATCCAATTTGATATTTGTAATTGGAAGATCCTTTAAATATCTGGCACCGGAAAAATCCTCTCCAAAATGAGATAAGGCTAAAGAAAAGCCTTTTTCCCTTAACCGTTTCATGCTCTCGATGATCTGCGCTACCTCTATACGAGTTCCGAACATGCTCTCGTCCAAGTTAATTTCAAAGCAACTTGCCTCTACCCCGTAGCGCTCCATGATATCATCTAATCTTTTTATTTTTTTCTCATCTAACAGTAAAAGATGGGAAAACTGAATACATACCTTCTGCTTCTCACTGATATAGTCCTTGAAGGAAGCATAGTCCTTACATACCTGCTCAAATACATAAAGATCTATTTCATTGATGTATTCATTCTTTACTAAAATGGAACGGAAATCATTTCGTCCAATGATGTTGCCATCTGGTCTGATCCACATACAACAAGCTTCTGTAGCAACAAGTCTGGAGCTTTGCATATGAAGAACCGGGTGGTATTTTACAATAATTCTTCCTTCATCTAAAGCTTTTACCGCGTCCTTTTCGATGGTGCTTTCATAAGCAATGATTTCCTCATAATCATCAAAGAAAACATACGCATCTTTTCCCTGCTTCTTGGCAAAGTACATGGCCTTATCGGCGCAGCTTAACGCGTTATCCAAGCCACTGGATACGGAATAATTAAGCATAATTCCGATACTGCAGGACAGAACTCCAAAGGCTTTATCTATGTCATTTAGAGTTCTGACCCGATTCAGTATTTTTTCAGCAATCTCTGCTACGGATTCTTTGCTGGCTTTGTCTGGTATGACTGCCACAAATTCATCTCCACCAAGACGTGCCACGATGGTGTGATCCGGAGTCTCTGCAGTTACAATATCCGCAAAGGTTATCAAGGCTTCGTCTCCCTTTTTATGACCATAGACATCGTTAATGGCCTTGAAATTGTCAAGGTCAAAAAAGAGCACATTCACATAGGAACTATCATCCATCGTTTCAAAGGAATTAAATAATCCCATGCGGTTTAATATGCCTGTTAAATAATCCTGATATTGCTGCTTTAAATCCATATACTCACCTTTATCTCTAATCCGTAAACTATTTTACTCTGATTTCTACCACGCTGGATGCTGGCAGAACCACCTTCATAGTATTACCTGAAATATTGACATTTTTGAATGCTTCTTCCTTCAACTTTTCAGGCTCATCAAATGTATTATAGGTGTGAATGTCGTCACTTGTCAAAACATTTGCTTCAACAAGCTCATAATTATTCTTTCCTGTAAGCAATACCTCTAATTCCTTATCCTCGTCAATAGACAGATTATATCTGAATTCTCTCCTACATATAAACCTTCATAGATACATCTTCCCAAGTGCTCGGAAAAGTGTCCATAGATTTCTGGTTCGATTTTACTTAATAAATTTCCATCATTGATTGTAAGCTTTGCCATTTCCTCTTCCCCCTATTTAATATGCAAATACTGGTCTTCCGTCTTTGTCCCATTGTACCTTCATAAGCATGGCATGTCTATTAGGATTATACAATGGATTGCCTATGATTTCAGCCTCTGTTCTAGCATGGTAAACGATGATATCGTTACCTTCTTCATCCTTTGTAAAGGAGTTATGACCTGGTCCATAAATACCATGCTCTTCGCTGGTTCCTAAAACCGGCATTCTGGATTTGTCCCAGCTCTTTGGGTCTAATAAGTCACTATTTTCATCTGCGGTAAGCAATCCTACGCAGTAATGAATTCCTGTATCAGAAGCGGAATAGGTAAGGAAAATCTTACCATCGTGCTTGATGGTTCCAGGTCCTTCATTTACCCAGAATCCGAATCTCTCCCAGTCATAGTCTGGAGTGGTCAAAAGCACCTGCACAGTACTTAAGGTATAACCATTCTCCATTTTTGCAATGTAAAGGTTAGAAATCTGCTTTCCTACACCAACTTTTTCCGCCCACACGCAATACCATTCGCCCTTATTCTCAAATACGTGCATATCCAAAGAAAATGATTCAAAGGAGAATTCATCGTCTTCGGCTCTTTGCATTTTTCCTTTTTCGATCCACTCATCTTCCCATGGATTCTGACCCTGACACTCTAAAACATATGGACGAATCTTCCATTCATCCTCCATTTCGCCACCGGCAAAATAAATGTACCATTTGCCGAATAAATAGTGCAGCTCTGGTGCCCAGATATGTTTGCTCATAGGTCCTGACTCATGCTTTTCCCATATGGTTTTCTCAGTTGCGTTTGCAAGCTCAGACAGGCTTTTTGCTCTTCGAAGAATAATCTTGTCGTATGCTGGTACAGATGCCGAGAAATAATACCATCCATCCTCACCTAGTAATACAAATGGATCTGCTCTTTGCATAATCCAAGGTTCGTTATATTTTACTGTAGTGTCCATCTCTTAAGCCTCCTAATGGTTATTTATCGTATTTCACACCCCATACACTTTCGTTGCTTCCTACAGCCGAAAATGTCATAACTTCTGTACCTGCCTCATCCTGCATTTTGCAGAAAATACCGCTGTACTCTTTTCCATCTATGTTTAGTGTCATAAAATAGGTGTCTTCTGTTTGTTCCCAGGTTCCACTTATGCCTTCGCCTTTTACTTCTCCATTACTGTTCAAATAAAGAATGTCTGGCGTAGCCACATTCGCGTCGATGGCAGTACCCTGGTTAATGTAGTAATATCTTCCCACAACTTCTTTCTTGTCATAGCCTGTAGCGGATACCTGTTCCCCAGAGGTGGTGTATGGAAGAAGACATGGCCAACCTTCTGCATTTAACAGGTACTGCTTTACCTTTGGCGTATGCTGTTCACTTGCTTTGTCAAATCTCGTATGATATGCCACATATTTTCTGCCATCCTGATCGATGAAAGCGGAGTTGTGTCCGGTGGCCTTATATCCAACTTCAAGACTTGGCAAATGGTAGTTTCCGGATAACTTAAGACCGGTATCTGCATGAGCCATACCCTTTTTCGGAGCTCTCTGGTTCATATCCACATAGTCACCGTCTACTTTGTCTGAACGGAATACACGAATCTGGTAACCACCATCTCTAGTAAGCTCTCCGTAGGATACGAACAAATAATAGTAATCGCTTTCTGCATCGTACAGGATATATGGTGCTTCGATGGAATTATGTCCGCCGCCAATCAGTCTCTTTCCATAGTATGGATCCACATTGTTCTTTGGATCTGCCTGTGGATGGATGACATTACCTGTTTTTTCATCAATCTCGATTAAGAAAATTCCTCCGGACCAAGAACCGTATACCATCCACATTTTTCCGTCTTTATCATAGAAAACGGTTGGATCAATACAGTTTGGATAGTCCTTAAAATTATATTCATAGCCCGCTTTTGCTGTATAATTCTTTTCTGCATAGTCTCGGTCTACGTAGTTTAAAATATCTGTTTTGTCGAGGTTTTGAGCAGTCTCACCTGAATACAGGAGATTTCCCTGCCATTCATAAGGCCCTTCGATTTTATCTGAGGTCGCATACACAATGGTGGATGCATTGAAGGTGGAGGAGGTACAATAGTACATAAAGTACTTGTTGTTCGCCTTATTATAAATGACATCTGGAGCCCAGATATGTGTTCCTTTATCATCCGTTGGTATTTCAGATGCTCCATTTCCTGTGAAGGCAAATTCCTCTGTTCCAAGGTTGTTCATATCTGTGTACACAGGATTATTTTTAGAGTATGCATTTTGTACGCTGGTCATCATTTCCCAGTTCTGCATATCTGTAGATTTTGCAGCGGATAAATGGGAACCAAAGATATAGTAGATCCCGTCTGCTTCGATGATGGAAGGATCATGTACTGCTGCTTTACTACTGTCATTTTTTACTTTCGCGATATCGGTATAATCTACCTCATAATTCTTAGACAAACCACATCCTCCTACCAAGAGAATGCTACTAAGTACCAAAGGTAATCCGTATTTTTTTAATTTGTTCATTGTCCTCTCTCCTAAAAAAATACAGTCAAACTTTACGTTTGACTGTATGATATATGTACCTTTATGTCCTGATTATAGTTACCGAATTGACTTCCAAAGAGTGTCAAGCCACCGATATGTGTTGCATCCTCAGAGACCTGAAACTTAAATTTAATCACACTCTTGTAATCGAGATCTAGCTGCTTGATGTTTACATCTGATATCTTCAAACCATCGATAAATGTACCTCTTTTATCAATGGAAAGCACTTTCAGCAAACCATACTGATTCCAGTTATCATACCACCAATCTGGTGTGAAGATTCCGCGAACATCTCCGTAATCCCCCGCACTAGTCCAGGTTCCCAGATGCACATCTCCGAGATAGAAGCTGATGTCGGATGGCCAATCTTCATTGACTCCCGGCGCCTCCGAACTAATCTCAAAAGACATTGTGATTTTCTCAATTTTAGTCGCTTCTGGCAATAAATTAGGAATAATGTATTCTACATATCCTTTGCCAAACCACAATATACTTGCATTGATTCTGTCTGGATGAGCAAAATATCTCGGGTCATCAACAGTGCCCACAAGGGAATCTGTCGTTGCCAAACCACAGGTTGGATAAACAGAGTAATCACTATAATGACCTACTTTGACCTCTGTATCGTAAATCAGTGCTTCACTGTTACGCTCTTCTGAGTCGAAGTCTAATAGGATTTGATTATCACGCAATCTGCACAACTTTTTATTTCCATGACCATTGCGGTCAGCAATCACTACGATAATGCCTGATTCCTCAAGAATTCTAACATGACTGGTCAGCGCACCATTGGTAATCTCTAAAGCGTCTGCAATTTCATGCATGCTCATCTGTTTATTCTCAATTAATAACTTTACAATGTTTTGTCTTACTTCTGAACCGAGAGCCTTAAAAATCAGCGCTCCATCCTCAATCTTTTTTATATGAATCAATTTTTATTACCTACCTTTAGTTCTTCTTTCCTATACTATCCCTTTACGCCGGAAATTGCCATCGATTCGATAATATATCTTTGGAAGAAGAAAAACAAGAGCAATGTTGGTATTAATGCCAATACACTGGCAGTCATAATAAGTGGATAGTTACTATTTACTGCATACTGAGAATTAAACTGTCTGATTACAACCTGCATGGTATGCCACTTATCGTTGGATACAAAGATGGTTGGTGCCAGATAATCGTTCCAAATTCCCATGAACCATAAGATGATCTGAGTCATTACGGCACCCTTCATCAATGGGAAGAAAATGGAATAATACATTTTGAAGTATCCACATCCATCAATCTTTGCTGCTTCTACAAACTCATATGGAATGCTTGATAAATTCTGTCTTAAGAAGAAGATCATACCAACATTTCCGAACAATCCTGGAAGAATCAAAGGAAGTAATCCGTCTGTCATTCCCCATCTAGTGAACATTACGTACTGAGGAATCATGATAACTGCGAATGGAATCATCATGGTTGATAAAAGTCCCAAGAAAATCTTATCTTTTCCCTTAAATCTTAACTTGCTGAAAGAAAATGCAGCAAGGGATGATGTGAATCCACCAATAACTAATACTGGTACTTCTACGATCATGGTATTTCTTACACCACGAAGGAAGTTTGATTTAAAAATGACATCCGCATAGGTTCCCATTTTTACAGGATTCGGAATCAAACTAAACTCTCCTGATAAAATCTGTCCCTTTGTCATGAAGGATGCACACACCATGTACACCAGAGGGAACACCATTGCGACTGCTCCAATGCTAAGGAGTACAAAAACGATGATGTCAATTCTTTTTTCTTTTTTGGTTTTCACTGGGCTTGTTGCCAGATCCTTGTCTTTCGCCATGTTTTTGCCTCCTTAATCTATAGTCTTCACCCATTTATCCTGTCCCTTGAAGTTAATCGCGGTAATGATAAAGATGATTATTGCCAAAAGAAATGCCATTGCAGATGCATATCCATATCTGTTCGCTGCGAAGTTGTCATACAAGTAGAATACAACGGTGGCAGCGGAGTAGTTGATACCTCCTGTTGGAAGCATTACTAATACCTCAACGAATACCTGGAATCCACCAATCAGACCGGTGATGAGCAGATAGAATGTAACTGGTGAAACCAATGGCCAGGTGATACTCTTAAATAAGTTCCAACCACTTGCTCCATCGATTCTTGCTGCTTCGTAATAGTCTCTTGGAATGCCCTGCAAGCCTGATAAATACAAAATAATTGCTGTTCCAAGTCCCTTCCATGTCATGAAGAGAATCATGGAAATCTTAACCCAAAATTCATTTCCTAACCAGTTCGGACCATGCTGTCCAGTCAATGCTTTGATGATGATATTTAACAAACCAAAGTCATAGTTAAATACCCAAGACCACAAAATTGCTACTGCAACAAGTGAAGAAATAACTGGGATGTAATACATGGTTCTTAAAATCTTTACACCTTTTATTTTACGGTTCATTCCCATTGCGATGATGATTCCGAGAATCATACCAATCGGAATACCAATCATATATATAATTGTGTGCTGTAACACTCTCCAGAACTTTTCATCGCCCAAAAGCTTGACGTAGTTTTTCAATCCTACAAAGTGATCCAACATATTATTCATACCATTCCAGCTTGTAAGACTTGCTGTGAATGCAAACAAGATTGGAAAGGCCATGAATACCAAAAATCCTATGAACGGAGGCGCAACGAAAGCTAAACCATAACAATGCTCACGAAATGCTGCCTTACTCATTTTCTTTTTTGTGGGTTTGTTTTTCATATTAACCTCCTAAAAATAAGGGAGGGTGGGATGACCCCACCCCCGCTTATATCTTAATTAACTACTAGTTAATTGACTCCCAAGCTTCGTCTAAGAGTTCCTGCATTTCTGGCTGAACCTGTGCGCAGTAATCACTTACGCTTACATCTCCTGCCTTAACGCTGTCAAGACCTTCATAGAAACGATCCATCCACAATCCGTTTGGTGTAAATGTTGTCTCCATGAACTTAACTGAGAACTTGCCCTCACCATTGAGGTAATCGAACAATACTCTGTAGTGCTCTGGGTACTTAAGTACGCCACTTTCAACGGCACCAGCAAAGTCTTTGTCTACCATTGATACAAGGTTTGGAATCTGGATAGAAGCACCACCATCGATACCAGAAAGAAGCTTCATAGCCTCATCACTTGCACTCATGTAGTAAGCAAGCTTTGTAGCAAGGTCTTCGTTCTTTGTATTTGCACTTACACAGTAACCAACTGTTCCACACCATGTCTGAGAAACACCACTTGCAAGTGTTGGGTATCCACAAAGATCCCAATCATACTTGAATGTCTCCTTGTCCATGAATGCTGCGATATCCCATGTACCACATGCATAGAATGCAACCTGTCCGTCTAACCATCTCTGGTAAGGTCCGTTAGCAACATCCTGCTCAACTGTAGGTGTTACCTTATGTACTAATGTAAGATCTACGAACTTCTGTAATCCTTCCTGGAAAGCAGGATCTGTTACAGTTACAGTCTTGAAATCGTCTGAACAGAAGCTTGCGTTGTTACCCCAGATGAACTGATATAACATGAATGCATTTGCAAATCCACATCCCCACTGATCAATCTCACCGTCTCCGTCCTTATCCTTTGTAAGCTTCTTACAAACTTCTACGAACTCATCATATGTATATGGGTTCTCTGAATCTGGGTAAGGAACACCAGCTTCATCAAATAAATCCTTGTTGTAAGCATATGCAAATACGGAAGAGTCATGAGGAAGTCCGTAAAGACCACCGTTGTACTCGTACATTCCAAGAATGTCCTGAAGAATATCGCTTGTGTCAAGGTTGTTCTTTGAAAGAACTGGCTTCATATCCAATACATATCCGTTGTCTACGTACTGTGAAACATTTTCTGGTCCCATGTAGAATACATCTGGAAGATTCTTTGCTGTCATCATACCAGTGATGGTTGTGTTGTAATCATCCTTGATACTGAACTGAGCTTCAACTTTACAGTTGTTCTCTTCCTCGAACTTATCGAAGAGCTTCTGATACATTTCCTGCTCCTGATCGTTTCCGAATACATAAATACTTATTGTTGAATCTGATCCGCTGTCTGATCCACCACAGCCTACCATTGTTCCGACTGCCATTGCAGCAACCAGTAACATTGATAACAATTTCTTTTTCATGTTATTTTCCTCCTTAAATTGTGTTGGCCCCTCGCCAATCGTTTCTTGATATGTTCACTATATACCTATATTTTAGAAATGGCAATAGTTTTTTAGAAATTTCTAAACGTCGAAGTCATTTTATCCCTTTTCCACATATTACGCGCCTGTAATTTGTACATATTGCACCATATATTTTTGCATTTTGTTTATTGTTTAGATTTATCTAAACTGCTTTTGGGTATGGACAAGGATTTGAAATGATATTATAATCACTTTATCAGGATATTTTCATATAAGAAATAGGGGGATTTTACATGAATATTTTTTCTATGGACAGTATGTTAGGACGGTTTTTGTACTGGATTGCAGATATCTTTATTCTAAATATATTATGGATTATTTTTTCTCTTCCTATCTTTACCATAGGAGCATCCACCACCGCACTCTACTATAGTATGATGCAAAGGCAGCGCAGGGATGAAGGTTACATCCACAAAAACTTCATCAAGGCCTTCAAGGAGAACTTCAAGCAGTCCACTATCCTTTGGCTGATTATGATTTTGGTCGCATTGGTTCTGTTTGCGGATTTAAGAATCGGTCTTTTCTTTAACATTAATCAGAACCTGTTAATTGGAAAAATCTTTATCGTAGTAAGTGTTATACTAATGATTCCTTACTTATTTGTGTTGTTATACATTTTTCCGATTCAGGCTAAGTTTGAAAACACCATTAAGGATAATCTTAAAAATGCAATCCTCATGGCTATCGGACACCTGGGCTACACCTTATTACTTCTTATGATTGTGGCAACTTTTGTGGTACTGACCCTGTTTTCGAGAGCTTTTATCGGAGTCGAAATTCTTTTTGGTGTTGGCTTGTATGCCTATTTGACATCGAATGTGTATATTACGATTTTCAGAAAACATTTGCCGGATGAGTTGGAAGAGGATTTGGAAGCGATTGGTTATAAGCATAAAAGGGACAGATAATCTGTCCCTTCAGAACCATTTGCCACCCTGTCAATTTGTGCTTGGCTGAACTTTAAATCCTTACAATTTACCTGTGGAATATTCCTCCCTCGCGCTTCTATCACTTCTGATTCATCAGTCTGTACTACATGTACTATTGGATTCTTCCGTCAGGCATCCTATATTGTTATTTCCATTATTACATCCAATTGTCCTTTCTCCTTTTGGTGATATAATAATTCCAAGCAACAAACCCATCAGGAATAAAATCAAACTTACAAAGAGGAACTCTCTTGTGCTAAACTCAAAATTTTCAATTTTTTCTACTATTTTCTTCATACTTAATCCCTCCGTATCCTTCAACCTTCTGGAAATCCACATTTTTGCATATACTTCCAATGATTTTAATCAAATTTTTGTATTTTTCACAAAGTCTATTTGTCTCAATCTATAAACCAGAAATATCTAAGTCCACTATTAACTGATCGATTTTAGGCTCTTTAAGAAGATAACTCATATAAATTGGTAGATACTCTTGCCTGCCTTAAGAGGAATCAGGGGAGCCTCTGCATTATAAACCGGTATTACAACACCCGCATCCTTTAACCATCCCTAGTGATTACATTAGGATTTCCTCCAATGCTCTTTAACAATTGCCATAAGTCATTATTTTAATTGCACACCTTACGGTTTCATATCAAAGTCCCTATGCCAAAGCATCAAATGCCGAAACTCCGTTTTCCGTCACTCCTGTAGAAGTTGAAGTACCTACCAATTCCACCATTTTTACTGTCAGGTCAGCTACATCTTTTCCATCAATTTTCAGATTATATTGCTGTTCTTCCTGCTCCTGTTTTTCGGCACGCTGTTTTTCCAGTCTTTCCTCTGTCTCTTTCTTTTCCTCTTTCCTTTTCTCGAGTCTTTCTTCAAGTTCTTTCCTTGCTTTTTCTGTTCCCGGATCAACTTCATCTTGAGTACACATTACAGAACTCATGCTATCATATCCATTTATAGTAATACTATAACTCAGTATCTTTGCTCCTCTTGCTGCCACATAAGCTCTTGACTGTTCTATTGTTTTTGGTATTAGCGATAAATTGTACTCCAACCATTGTTTTGTCTTTTCATCTCC
>Ga0129315_1000914_pt1 | contig 15723 bp, 11 predicted proteins | sample Cm827metagenome_FD_94432 | JGI IMG/M metagenome (GOLD analysis project Ga0129315, IMG submission 94432) | Eastern black-and-white colobus group fecal microbial communities from Wisconsin, USA - Cm827 metagenome | ecosystem: Host-associated > Mammals > Digestive system > Large intestine > Fecal...
ACGCAACCTGACGGTTGCGGCACCCCCGCTCCCGGTAGAAGCCTGCGGCTCCCACCGTGACCGAGGGGTTTGGAACTAAATTTCTACTGTGCGAGTGTCCAACTTGCACTTGCAATTTGCGACCGTTTTATCCTTTCTATCGATTCTGTAGCCCCCATCCCATTGATGAGCTGGAAGCATATCCTGTTGTTGCTTTCCACGATGATCCTCTCGACCAGTTCACTGAACAGTTCCTCATCGAGCGCATCCAACATATCCGGTCCACCCTCGAGGATGTCCATCATCTCCTGCGTTTTCTGGATCGTCTGGTCCTCTTCACTTCGTAGGATGCGAGACTTCTTTTGTTTCGCTTCTCTGCGCATCTCGGAAAGCTGATTGCTGCGGGATATAAAAATATCAGGATCGACCGCCCCCTGCTGCCTGAGCTGGGAAAGCAATCGTTCCTGACCGGAGATGCCTGATATTTGTTTATTAATGGCAACCATATCCTCACTCCAGAGAAGCCGGTTGCTTCTGGCCTCCTGGATATCTTGCAAGAGCTGCGTGAGAATGTTCATGCCGCCATGCTGGAGTTTAAAGTAAAGGCGAAGGAACGCCTGCTCAATTTCAATTTCCGGAACCTGCTTGATGGGGCAATCAGCAGCCGCCCGCTCATGTGTTCTGCATAGCCAGTACATTTTCTCTCTTACCGGTTTGCGCCGTAATGACGCGCCGCACACACCGCAGACGATCTTTCCTTTGAAGGGTACATCTTTCCCTTCCTTTTTGGGTTCTGCCGTTCTTTTCCGTTTTAATAACTCCTGCACCTTGGCAAATACCTCATGGCTCACAATTCCGGTGTGGTCATCCGTAACAAGTATTTGCCTTCTCTCCCCTGTATTGCGTCTTTTTCTCCTTGATAATTCCTTTGATGTGCAGGTTTTCTGCGTGAGCGAATTCCCCTCATACTTTTCGTTATGCAGGATATATAGGATCGTGCTCTCCTGCCATTTCATCGTGCGCATTCCTGTCGCCATCTCAGTGCAGGCGATCTCACGCGCTATATCTATTATGCTCTTTCCTGCAAGGCAGTCATCAAAAATCGCTCTAATGATCTTCGCCTCGTCATCGTCGATCTCTAAATGTCCGTTTACCAGCCTGTATCCAAACGGGGCAGTATTCGTCGAAAATGTCCCGCGCTGCATCCGCATTTCATAACTGCGGCGCGCCCGCTCGGAAATCGCCTCGCTCTCTTTCTGTGCGAGCGCTGCAAATACGGCAGTAAGCGTTTCACCGGTAGCTCGTGCAGTATCAATATTCTGTTCCTCAAAGTACACGCTGACGCCAAGAGACTTCAGCTCACGCACAGCCTCCAAGCCGTCCTTCGTATTGCGTGCAAAGCGCGAGATGGATTTGACAAGGATGCGGTCAATACGCCCTTTCCGCGCATCCTCCAGCATCCGCTTGAAATCCTCTCGTTTGGCTACCGCAGTACCGGTGATTCCCTTATCTGCATAGACATCGACGAAATCCCAATCAGGATTGCTGATGATAAGTTTCGTAAAGTAGGCGTTCTGCGCGGCATAGGAGTGGAGCTGGTCATCGGAATCCGAGCTGACGCGAGCATAAGCTGCTACGCGGAGCTTCCGCGCTTGTCCCTGCGTTGCAGCAGGGATTGTGATAAAACGCGGCGCGGGCGACACTGCCAGCGAGCCGATTGTTTCTTTGCTTTCACTCATTCCGTACCACCTCTTTTCAGCGACACACAATACCATGTTTTTTTGAAGAAAGCTATACCTAAAGCGGAGAAATATCAAGAATGTTTTGCCTTTATTGGCAACAGAAAAGCCACCCCGAAAGGGCGGCAGAAATTTACAGGATATGGCTGGTATGATATAGTAATCGTACCAGTAAGAGCGTGAAACAGGTTGTTCCTCCCCTAAAGAGGGTGACCGCGCATGACGACAATGGAAGTGCTTACACTTTTGTTGCTCCTTGCCACGGTTATCTTTGGTATCCTTGGGTACATAAAGAAATAACCGTCACCTGAGAGGCAGCGGCTTTCCTTTCGACCTTAAATCGATTAGGGGGAGCGACCAGCACCTCGCCCGTGCGTCGCTCTTACTGGTCTTAGTATAGAACCAGCTCTCCTGTTCTGTCAAGAATCGTAGCGCAGCTTTTTCTGCGCACGAGGTCAGAGGTGGGCGAAAACCGTGGCACCAAGTTCTGCGCGCAGACGTGCCGCGATTTTTTTCGTTTCCGCCTCACTGAGAAGCCCACGGTCCCGCAGGCCGCGGAGCAGATTCAGTAGTCCAAGGTAGTCAACATTGGCGTTCATAAACATAACCTCCGTTTTCATCAAGTTCCAGAACAACGGAAAGCCGCCTTCTCCAAGACGGCTTTCCGTTGTTCTGCACATCGTGCTTATGGTATGATCTCGATATCAAGAATGTCGGCAAGCGGTATTGCTTTACAGTCATCTATAAGCAGTACACCGGCAACTGGGGCGATCCTTTTAACTATCCCTTCTGCGGACTGGTAGCTTCCTCCTGCCTTGCGTTCGTCCGGCACAAAATAAGTGACTGACACTGCCGGGCGCTCGTCTATTTTCTCCCGAATCATCTGCAAGGCAGCATCTACGCGAGTAGCCTCGTATTCGTCCAGCTCTATGCGTCGATCTGTCAGACGCTCCGCTTCTTCTATCACGCCATGATGACTACGAAGTGCAGCGAACGGAGAGAATTGGGCAGCCCGATCCCGCATAGGCATCCGCGGTTGCGTCTGCGGTTCAGGATGAGGAAGGTCAATAATATCATCGTATTTACCCATTTGATACCCCCTTGTCATGCTCTGATTCAGTATACCCTATTATCCAAAATAGAACAAGTGTTTTTTGATGGCATAATTGATACTTGTAGGCGTGGGTGTTCTGTGTTATATGGCAGCACATTACATTGCCCTGAATGCAGAACACCCACGCCGTTTCTAAGAATTGGTTCTTTGCTCAGTCCTATTCGACACTACTTCCCGGACTGCGGGCGGTTAAACGAACCGGCGCTTGGCAGCACCCAGCAGGACTCTCACCTCCCGAGGATCTCTCGAGCTGCCCCCATTGCTTGAGACTGTGGCTGGACAGGTTGTTACTTCCGGGCAGACGGGATCATTGCGAAACAGGCCGCCACGCCTGCTTTTGGCTGGATGATGATCGCTATGCACCTTTCTTGCCGTTTATTGACGCCGAAGCTGAGTCCGACGCAGGTGGTCCTGGCGCATCCGCCGCATCGCTTCTCCCCCCTCGTCAGGAGAGCGTCTGCCGTTGTTGTTCGTCACCGGATATGACCGCCTGTGCGGTGTTTTTCAAGGTTCAGATGAAAAGCTGTCTTTAGCTTCGGTTTAATTGTAGCTCTAAATATTGCTGTGCAACAGAGACAAGATGGCAGGTTTCTTGCACTCTTAGTCAGGTTTTACAGTTCTGCCTCCAATTCGGAGAGAAAAGCGATCACGGTCTGGACAGCCCGCTTTTTGTCGCTGTGCTCTCCGCCCAGCAAAAGATAGTCCAGAGAAACGCCAAAGCAAGCAGCCAATTCAACCGCAAGCTCCACCGATCCCGTCCGCTGACCGTTTTCGATCTTCACGATATAGGTTCCTGTTACATTCATTTTCTCCGCAAGCTGCTCCTGCGTGAGACCCTTGCCGATTCGGAGCTGCTTGATCCTCGCGCCATAAGCCCCTTGTTCAAAGCCCATGTTTTTTCCTCCATTTTCTGAAAATTTGAAGGTTCCAAATTTCAGAAGCCGGAGGCGGGCCGCGACAGCGGGGAATGACATGGCTATGAAAAAGAGCATCGCCGCGGTATAACATACCAACAGCGATGCTCTCATTTATGCGATTGTACTTGCACATGGCAAGGCGGCGGGGCAGCCACAGGACAACGCGCCCCGCTATCTTGCGTGTGTATAAGGTCTCATAGCTGCCCTTGCGGGCAACGCAGATGCCCTCACTTTATTGCTATTCAATCTTGGTGCTATTCCGTTTGTCAGCTCATGCGCACTGCCTGATTGTATACAGAGGTACAGCGGTGGTGCAGATTCAGCTGCTCTTTATCCATAAAGTTGCCCTCCAATTCATCTCCGTGGAAGCTGCTTTATAGGGAAGCGCTGCATCTATTCTTTATTGCTTTGGTGATTTGCAGGATAAGCATCTGCTCAAGTGAAATTCGGTGCTTCACAGTTCCGCTTAGTATCATTGGCAGACAACCCCGCCGGCCCTCACCTGCGCTCACCGGGCAGGGCCCCAGTTCGTATGCGTGCGGGCAGGCGCGTGCGAACGCTCCTGCGCTCTCGGACCAGACGGCTCCGCGCCGTAGCAGGCGGCCATGGTGCGGCACGCAAGCTCCGACATATCCGCCCTGCTGCGCAGCAGGAACGCCAAGCGGTCGGGCGACGCGGAAAACAGCTCTGCCATTGCGCCGGAGCCGGCAACCGCACGGTGAATATCCCTTGCCGAAAATCCAGGATTTCCCATTAAAATCTGAATGGGAGAAATGGGCGCCTCACCGGCGGCGATGGCCTCCTGATGCGCCGCCGCATGGGGCAGCAGGGCCTGCTCCACCGCCTTCATGGAGAGGTAGTCGCGCAACGCAAGGAAAAATTTCTCCGGGGATGAGCGGTCAGCGGACAAAAGTGTGTCGGATGCCTCCAGTCCGTGCTTGACGACCAGTCCAAGCTGGATCGTGCCGAGCACCGCAGTATATTCCGTGGGGGAAAGTCCCATGTCCGCAGGAGAAAATCCCTCCTCCCGTGCCATTGCCAGAAAGGTGCGGCACAGCCGCCCTGTCTCCGCGTGCTTGACGGACAATGGCACTTCGCCGGCGGCATACTGTGCGAACTGGCGCAGCGCATTGCCGAGTATAACGCCGCGTCCCGCGGAAATGCCGCTCTCCTGCGGCTCATCCGGCAGGATGTCGGCCGACGATTCAGGTGCGGCCGTATCGGCGCTGTGCAGAGCATCCGATGCCGCCGGGACATACGCTGACGGCGCAGACGGCGGCTCGCACCCGGAGACCACGCTGTCGATCAATCGACGGACGGCGGCTTTGCCACCTTTCAGGGCAGATCGATGCAGCCGGTGCAAAACGTCATTTGCCCGCGACTTTTCCTGCGCGGTCGGCTCCGCTTCCTCCGGCGGCTCCGCATCCGCAAGCGCTTCGCGCAGGGACAAAAAAACATCGACGGTCTGTGCGGAGCGGGGCGCGTCACGCTCCGCTGCCCGTGCTCTCTGCTGCGCTAAAATCTCGGCCGTCATGTATTGTCTGCTGCGTTCCCGCGTCCGCTGCCGCTCTTTTTCCTCTTCCTCGTCTCGCAGGCATTGAGACAAAACCGCCTCGGCCTGTGCGGAGAGCACAGCCGCCCGCCACATCAGGTCGTCGGCTTCTCCCCGCAGACTTTGCGCGATGGGCATACGGAGGACGGCGTTTGCCAGTGCAGCCGCCTGATGCGCCGCATAGACGCTGCGCAGAAGCTCATTCGTCCGGCTGTCGTCTCCTCCCCCGCGCAGAGCACCGCGCAGGCGCTGCTGTCCGGCGCCTTGCTCGATTCGGCTCTGGTGCAGATACTGTCGGATCTGCTCCAGCATCCCGCCGGCAAGGCGGCGCGCCTGCTGCCGCACCTCGGACGGCGGCTCGCACAGAGAGGCGGATGAATCCGCCGCGACCAGACAAGGTGCGAGATCCTCCGGACGCAGAGCGATAAGTCTGCGGCCGCAGGCGGCCTCATAGAGATCTTCAACGGCGCGGGACGGGATATCGTCAAAGCCCGCGCTTTTGGGAAAGCAAGGGTAGAGCGCCTGATTTTGCGGATCATATCGGAAAAGCAGTCCGACTGTCTCGCCGGATCTTCCAAAATCAGAGCGCAGAGCTTCCCACCATTCGCTGACCTGAGGGGATGTATTCACTGTGCATTTGCCTCCCTTCCGCTTTGCCGCCGCTGTGCTGCAACCATGCCTGCATGGTCCCGCAGGCAAATTCCCGTCGTGTGCGGCCCAAGACAGAGCTTACTTTTCTTCTTTATCTCTTTTTGACTCGTTTCCTGCTTTGGGAATATAGTGGTCAACAAGATAAGCAACGCCTTTTTTATCCAGCAATCCGAAAACAAGGAAGAAAAGAATGGCCATTGACCAGTCGACCGAATGCGAGATCAGATAGGATACGCCGCAGAAGACCGCAAAAAACAGGGCTGTAAATACAATCCACAAAATGATTTTCCACTGCTTTTTTGTCATGTTTATTCTCCTATACGCTCACCGGACGGTGCGCGTTACAGCTGGGGATTTTTCGGGCTGACCGGCTTCTTGGCGGGGGCATTCTGCCGCAGCTGGGTCTGGTTTCCCCCTGCTTCCTTCTGCACCTCAGGATTGGCTTTGGTCAAGATCTCCCTGGCCAGCTGTGCGGGCTCTCCCTTTTTGATCAGCGCTGTGATGCCAGTGCTGACAAAGATCCAGTTTGCGACATCATGCTTTACCATGTTCTTAAAGTCCGGATAGGCGCTGATTTTCTGCTGAAGCTGCTTGAGCTTTTCGGGGTCGCTCATCATCTTCTCCAGATTGCCCGGCCCGTTTTTCCCAAGGGAAGTGCGCTCCATCTGAACCATATTGGCCAGCACACAGTCGCGGAGAAGATCCGCAGCCGCAGCTTTGGACGCAGTGGAATTATCCTTCGCAGGCATGGAAGAACTTGTGAGGAGGAACGAGGCGGCCGGCGTGCGGATATTTTTGTCCACAAACTCGGCCAAAGCTTTTTCATAGGCATCCGGCTCCGCGCCGCGGGGCTGAATGACATCCCGATACTGGCGGTTGATCTCCTGCATATCTTTCATTGCCATGTAGCCGAGGCCACCGAGGCCATCCTCTACTCTGTCCATATGTGCCTTGGGATCGAGGGAGATAAAGGCGGCGCGGTTGTCATCGGGAGTGCGGCACACACAGTGATCGCCCGTTATATCACGAAGCACAAAATCGCCCAACATCTCCAGCCTGCTCCTATTGTTCATAGCGGTAGCTTCCACCAGCCCTGTACAGCCGGTTCCCGCAAAGGCCTCCCGTTCCTGACGGATGGCTTCGTCGGCGACGAGGATACCTGCCATGCGCTCAAAGCGCTGGTATTTGTATGTGTCCCACTCATCGGGATCATCAAAGCTTTTGAACTCACCGAGAGTCTGTTTATACAGCTCGTTGAGCTGCGGGTTGACAGGCTCTTTTCCCTTGAGCCACTCACCCAGATTCTTTCCGCGCGCTTCTGCGTCCAGCTCCTGCTGGGTGGCTTCCTGCCACTTTTCGCGTCCGGCGTAATTGAGCATACTGCCCCGTTCCTTGGAGAAATTCAGAATGTTCTGAACGGCATTCACGCGCTTTTGCGCCAGAGAGCTCAGCTTCTCGCCCTCCTTGTGATTCAGATATGCCTGCGCGGTGACGGAGAGAAGCTGCATCTGCTCCTGAAGCGCCTCCAGATGCTCGCTGGTGGGATGCTCGCCCATGGACCGGACGCTCTCCCGCACCTCTTTCATCACGGCGTGCATATCCTTGTACTCCTGAGAATCCCGCACGAACATGGAGCGGGTATCCTCCAGCTGCCGGGACAGTTCATCCAGCATGGGACCGAGATCACCGTCAAGGAACGCATTGAGCGCAGCGGGTTCGGTGGGAGCCTGATGGATGCGGCAGCCGCCGTCCACTAAATGGCCGGTAAGCGTCTGGAAACTGCCGTCCGGAAGCTGAAGATACGCCGTCCCACCATCAATCAGATTTTCACAGAAGTCCATGTTGACTGCGTCAGGGTCTCCCTCATACGGCGTAAAGTTCGCCCGAAACCGACGGCACTCCCCAATGGGAAAGCCATTGATCTGCTTGGTTTTGAATTCGCTGGTCAGCGCGGCGCTCTGCATACCGCGAACCATATCGACATTTCCAATGATGTCCATGAGCTTCTCATTGCTATTGTCGGGAGCCTCCTCCACAAGCTTCTGCACATCATTGCGTATAAAATCCTCCGGCGGAAACTCGGCGTAGTAGTCTTCGGCCATGACCTTGCCGTAAGCGTAGGCGGCGCTGACGCTCGTATCAAATTCCGACGCAAACTGCTTGAGCTCACTGCGCGCATCCTCGCTCAGCTCAATGCCGGGAAGATTCGTGATGCCGTCCAGCTCCATCAGCAGGCTCGTGCAGTCAAAGATCGCACCGAAATTCTCGGCGATCTCATTGGGCGTCATCTGGTGCGGCATATGCCCTCGGAACCTTTGAAGATTCTGCTCGAGCGGCCGGACGGTCTCCATGATCAGATTGCCCTTTTCCTCCGGCGTTCCATGGATACAGATATTGGCGCGGCGCGCATACTCCTGCGGGGAGTCGCAGTGGAAACTCATGATTTCCCCGAGCTGGCGGGGGATCATTCCGAATTCCTCCGGCGTGATGCTCCGCTGCACCTCAGGGTCATTCCGATAGCCGCGCGCGATCCGCTGCTGCTCCGCGATCTCCGCCATGCTCTGCCGCATCTGAGCCGTCAACTCCCGGCGCCGGCGGACATCCTCCTCGGAGGGGGAGGGATACCCGTTCGGCATAAGAGCGTTCAACTGCTGCAGCAACTGCTGGCGAGATCTCTCCTCCAGCTGATAGTTTTTATCCAGCTCGCTGCGAAGCTCCTCCGCGTTTGCATATGCTCCGCATCCTACGATAAATTGTTCAAATGATTTGATCATAATTTGTAGCTCCTTTTTGTGTTGTTTTCGTTTTCTTCTATCTTAAATACACGGCAGGGCGGCAAAATGTTTCACCGGAAGTACGTCCTGTCCGGAAAGATTTTGTCCAAATCGGAGGAGGGGGAGCGCCGGGGAGCCTCATGATGCGTCCTCCGGCTGCTTTCCTTTAGAGCTGCTTCTGCGGACCTTCCGCCTTTTTCTGTACGCCGGGCTGGTTCTGCCCTTTCTCTGGCGCGCGCTCCGCCGCCTGCCGGAAGATCTCCGCAGCCACCTTGCGGGCACCGTCCTCCATGAGGAACTTCTCCAAGCGCTGCGGCGTGATCTCGCCAACGCCGTGCTCGAATGCCGGTGAGCGCTTCACCATGCCGATGAACGCCTCCTGATTTTCCGCGCACTTCTGCTCCAGTGGGCCAGCCTTGCCTTCAAAGCGGTCGCCCCGCTCCTGCAGGATCAGTTCAAAGGCTACCATTGCCGCCATCTCCCTGCTCAGCGAACTGCGCTGGCGGTCATTCACAGAGGAAAGGCCCGCGCCGTCGATCAGCTTCGGAGCACCTGCCGCCGCCTCGTTTTTCAGATTTTCAAGGGTCTTTCCGCAATCCGATTCCGGCGCAGGGATACCCTTTAATTCCGTGCATTTGTTAAGCATGGCAAGAATGGACGTTTTCGCCTTGCCTGTATTCCGCACAGGCTCCCTGTTCTGAAAGGCGTTTGCGCCCTCCTTCTGTTCGGCGAAGCCCTTCTGCGTCTTCTCCTGCCACGCTTCATGGGCGGCTCTCTTTTCCTCAAGGATCTCTTGCTTGCGCCGATTGACCTCGTCGTGTATCCCAAGGCTTGCCTTGAAGGAGTCCGCGGCTGCCTTGATTTTTTCTGCGACACGCGTCCGCAGCATATTCGTGCGGGAGTCTGACCTGCCGTCCTTGTAGTCCAGATAGGTCTGGCACTTCTCGCTCAGGGACGCCAGCTTTTCCTGCATTTCCCTGCGCTGCTGCTCCGTGGGCTTGTCACCCATGGCCTTCAGCCCGTTCTGAACCGACTCAAACGCGGACTTCATCGCCTTGAACTGGTCGGAGCTGAACTTATACCACGGGTGTGCGTCGGAAAGCTCTTTGGCAAGCTGTTTCATATTCTTCTGCGTGGCGAGCCGATCTGCATTCACGATCTCGTCTGCCGAGCTGGCTCTCGTTTCCATGGAGATCGAACCGTCCGTTCTTTCTTTTCCGCTGACGGCCACCACGGTCGCGTCCGGCATTACCGCATAGGCCGTCCTGCCGCCGCGCAGCGCATCAACGACCGCCTGCGGCGCGGCCGATCTGCCCATATAGGTTTCCTGCCCACAGCGCCACTTGATCTCCCCCGGTGCGACCTCTGCGCCGGACGCGGTAGCCATGCTTTTGCGCTGCTGCTTCACAGCATCCAGCGCGATGACTTGCTGCCGCCTCTCCTCCAACAGGCTGCTCTTATGACTTTGGATGCAAAAGCACTCAAACTTCTCTCTTTCCTCGCTGCTCAGATCGCTGCTGAGCTCTATATCCGGCACTTCCTCGCCGAAGAATTCCCCTTCCTCCAGCTCCTTCAGTGAGTCATAATCGTAATTTACGGGAGAGAAGCGATTTGCATAGAAGTGCTGATAATAAGGGGAGGCAATGGTCTGTGCCCGCCACAATGCCGCGTCCAGCGCACCGTCACACTGATTGAAAAAGTCTTTGATGAAGCTGCTCTCCTGCTCCGGGAGATTGCTCAGCAATGACCGGTCTCCGTCTTTTATGGCGGCGAGTGTGGCGAGAAGCGGGAAGTTCTCCGCCAGTTTCTGATCGGACATGGCCCGGATGCTGTTCGGAGACAGGCCGTCCGTCAGCCGATGGAAGGACTCTGCAAACACCTTGCCGGTCTCCCTGTCGTATAGTTTCCGCTTCGGATCGTAAAAAGAAGGGATATCCTTCATCGACTCCATTCGCCGGGAATACTCCTCGGGGGCGTCATGCGCAGACAGGAGGATCATCGCCTCATACGGCGAATCCTGACCGCCGACGGATCTGATGTCCCCATACAGCCGCAACAGGCCCTGCATCTCACCGCGCATCTGCTCACTGAGCCGGGCGCGGCTTTGCTTCTCGGCAGGGTCGGTCACCCAGAGGCCATGGGCCTCCCGCTCGTCACTCCCCGTCATCCTGCAATAGTCCACCAAAGCCGCCCTGAGCTGTTCCTCGGTTGCGGTGGTGGAGAATTGATCCGAAATCATCTTTTCGGGTTCCCCGCTGATTTTATATGGCTGATTCAGCAGATCTGTAAAATCCAAATAGTTGTCCGGCATGGTAACATCTCCTCACAAAAGTAAGATCTGGTGCGTTTTCATTAAGAATACACACGGCAGGCGCAAAAGGTTCCGTCTTTTCAAGCGTTTTTAACTTGCTGGGAAATAATCCCGTGCGGCGCACAAACGGCAAAGGCCGCCATCCGGAGACAGCGGTCTTTACTTGGAAGCGTGTCGTTATTCCGCCTTGCCGACAGCGCTCTTGCAGCTGTTGCCGATGTATTGGCTCTTGCCGAAGCCGAGAATGATTTGGAACAGGCCGGTCAGCAGCACCAGACCGACGGTGAAGCCAGCACCCTTACCGAATGCCTTGGAAAGCTTGTGATAGCCCATGATGCAGATGACCCAACCGGCCAGAAACGTCGCAGAACCCAGATAGTATAGTGCATTGCCCTGCGCGGCGATCTGCATGATGAGAGCACCGCCGAGGGAAAGCGCGATATTCCAGATAGCCATTTTGGTATTCCAGATGTACTTGTACTCCACCCAAACATTGTAGAAGGGGATGATGCACTTCCAGCCCGGCTCTCCGAGTTTTTTGTAGATTTTCCAGCTTCCGATGATGCTCAGTACATTGTAGAGGATCGACAAGAGCCCGCCAATTGCGCTGAGCGTAAAGATGACACCCAACAAGCCTCCGGTCAACAGTCCGCTGAGTTGATCTACCGTGATTCCCGCATTCATAAGTTCTTCCATGTTTCATACCTCATTTCTTTGTCTTATCGCAAAGAGCCGCACGCAGCTCTCTGTTTCTGTTTTATACGTTGCGCCCGTTATTCCTGCCGCAGCGCCTTTTCCAGTGCTCTGAGCGCTCTGTGGCAGGTCATCTGCGAGGTAAGCCCTCTTGCCGTATAAGCGATCACATCGACCTCCGTACCGTCCCAGCACGCCGTCAGCACAACGGGCAAGGCCGTCAGGCGCTGCATCAGGCAGGCGGACAGCGTCGGCGATGTTTCCAGGTGCACCGGACGGCCCAGCGCCCTCATTGCTTCCTCCAGCTGTTCCGCCTTTGTCCCCGCAGGCATCTCGATCAGCCGGTTTCTATGCGCGACGCCTAAGAAATGCACGGCGCCCCAGCCGGCGGATACGCCCTGCATAGCGCAGATGTCAATGCGCTGCCCGGTGGGGCGCGCCGTCAGACAGCCATCCTCCCCATGCACAAACCTCCCAAGCAAAAGCTGACGAATTTCCTTCATTCTGTCGTCCATGGTCTTACACTCCATCCTTCGGTGCGCCGTACAGTCCGTTTGCCGCCGCCAGCAGTTCCTCTGGCGCAGGGGTATCGCTTTGAGCGCACAGGCAGAAACTCCGCTTCTGGTCATCCGACCAGAAGAGAAGATGCTGTTCTCCCTCGCCAAACAGAATGGCGGGGTACCCGTTCACGCTCATCTTTGTCCGCGTACCACCCGCGTAGCCGTCTAAAAACAGCGCAATGAAATCCGTCATGGAATAGTTCTTCGTCGCATACAAGGCCCATGCTTCCTGGTTGGTATACAGAGAAAGGACCGCATAGTCCGTTTCCCCACCAATCCCGTTCCAGTCGCCGCTCCCGCACTCGCTGATGCGATATTCACTCGGTATCGGCAGCTCGCCGATGTAGTCTGTGACCTCCTGCATCCCTGGGATCTGCTGGGTGGGAATCTTGAATGTACCGGCTTCGCCATTGCTTAGTGTGACACTCAGATCCTCCGCCACCGTAGCCGTCAGCTGGAAGCCGTAGTCAGCGGTCAGGTCATACAGCAGCAGCGAGGTCTCTCCCACCGCAAGGCCGGTGAGTGTGTAGGTGCAGCCGCTCTCCCCATAGGCCGGGAGACCAATCGAAAGGATCGTCTCGTCATACCCCATGGTGCGCCAACTGTACAACTCATTCAAGTAGAGCTTGCTGGTGCCGTCCGTATCGCTGTACCAGCTACACGAGGGCATCCCCTCCACGCCCACGGTCTCAACGGGAGGAAACTCCCGGTACTCTGTCTGCGTGACTTTCAGCCGTCCCTTGTCCGACCGATCCACTTGCAGCCAGATCTCAAAGGAGGTGTCTCCGGGGGCGTTCTCCCTGCGACAGGTCAAAATCGCTGTTCCGCCCACAGGGCCCTCTCCCGTTAGGGAAAAAACCGCCTTATCTCCGCCGCCGATGTCGGTTCGCTCGATCTGGAGGAAGCCATCTTCCGACCCCTCGGCAACCCAAGCGTAGCCCTCCTCCGGCGCGTTTTTGATGGTCAGTTCAATGCTGCCGTCCCGTTTTTCTTTCCAGCTGTAGGGATGCTTTGAGCCGTTTCCGCCCTGCTTGCTCCCACAGGCCGTCAGCAAAAGCACCATCAGAACCGTCAGTGCTATCAGACGCTTTTTCACGATTTATCCTCCTTGGCACATTACTCCGTTGCGACCTGACCCAGATGATTGTTCTCTCCAACGCGGATTATGTCGCTTCACCTGATGTTTCGCCGCCGTCTGACGCAGAAGCATCGCCCTCTGCGCCAGACGCCGTATTCTCCGAACGATCATCCAGACTGTCAGGTATTACCGGAGCTACATACACCGCTTCCACGCCGATATTCAGCACCGCCCGCATCGCAGGGATCTCTTTGCTGGTCACGATGACACGGTAAGAAAGCGTCTCTCCAGTGCCTGCGGAATACTCGTTGGTCGCGTGAAAGATGATTTGATCACCGTTAACTGTAATCGTTTCCGGCGCATTTGCCGCAAAGTCTCCGCGGTATCTCTCCGCCCGCACCGTATAGCCACTGGTGCCCTCGACGATCGGCGTGATGATCACGCTCTGGCCGCTCTGGACAAGTGGGCTGACCGCACCGTTATCCGTGCTGATGGTTTCCTGCACCCCGGTTTCGGGATTTGTCGTGACCGCGGAAAGACTGACTCGGATGGCATTGTTGAGGGCGATCAAACCGTAGCCGCTCCAATCCTTCAAATCGCGCTGGCAAGTCACCTGCTTCGCCCCAAGCTGGAACGCCACATTGATGTCGCTTAGGAGCAGAACGCCGTCATTCCCCGCGTCATAGGTGGGAGACAGGCTGAGCCAGCGAACCTCGCTTGCATTGGGCAGCAGCATACGCACCGTCACGGTGCTTCCGGGCAGGAAGCTGGAATTTCCGCCAACGGCATACTCCCGCAGATCATAGATCGACAGTTCACGGCTCACGCCGTTTGCATCCTGATAGCCAAGGACCGCACCGATGGCACCATCCGCATTCTCCGCTGCCTTTGGAACGTCGCCAGCCGCGGGAACATGGAAGGTGATGGTCAACTCGCCCACGCCGCCGATACCGTTCCCGTTTTCGGAGGTGCAGGCCATCACCTGGTCGCCCGAACCGGTCGTGAGGCGAATCCCGTCCGCAAAGCTGAATCGGCCTGTGCAGCGGTAGCCGTCGTCTGTTCCGCTTGCCTCATAGACCAGCGCATTCGCCGCGGAGACGGACACCATATCCCGTGTACTGTGTCCCGTGCCGCGAATCTTAATTCCCGTGATCTCCTTGACATAAGGCTCATGGAAGGTCATATCCACGACCCGACCGGCCCACAGCTCCGTCCAGTTCTGATCGGTCAGGTAGATGAACGCCGACTCGTATTCCTGATGTGTTAGGTCGTTCGTCGTGGTGTAGCGCAGCGCAACCGCCACATCGTCCGTCTCCGGCGTTAGGCGGAGATTGTCCATTCCGCCCATGGTCTGACTTCCGCCGCCCGACAAGGAGCCGAAGGACAGCGACACCGTCTGCTGGAAGGCCGACCGATCCGCCTTTGCTTCAGGCTCCCGGCTGATGCCCTTGCTATCCGCCGCGGCATCCGCACCCGTAAAGTCCACACGGTAGGTGTTGATGACCACACCCGAGCGCACCTGCTGCACCACGGCGTAATCCACCGGTACCATGCCGCTTTCGTTCAGGTTATTGAAGTAAGCAAGCAGGTCAAGCCGGTTGAGTGCGTCAATGCCGGACGCGGGAACGCCCAGACCATAGAACATCTTCCGTCCGTCGTTCTCACCCGCGGAAAGGGTCTGCTCCACGCGGCTGAAGCCGCCGTATACCCGGCTGTACTGTGCGCCCGCTTCCATCGTGATACCGGAAAGGGAAGTGGTGGCATCCTCCGAATCCCGCAAATAGACATAGACATTCAGACTGTCGTCCGCCGAGCGCGGCAGCCGCGAGGTCACGGAAGAGATCTGGCCCTTTACGGAATCCGCCCATTCAATGTTGTTTTCCGTAAAGTCGATCTCAATCTCCTGCACCTGATTGAGAGGCAGCTGGAGACTGTACGGCCGGTCATCCCCGTTCGTGCTGCTGCAAAGCTTTTCCGGGTCCTTCTCATATTCCCACTGGTATTCATTGGCCGCATTGATGAGCCGCCGTCCGCCGTTTCCGGCCAGCGAGACATACATTCCCTCAATGTTCCATGTCGTCACCGTCCGGCTGCGGGCTTGCAGCGTCACACGAAGAAGCTGTGAGATGCCCTCAATTCCCAGCGTGAAGCGGTCTGTCTTTCCGGCGCGGAACATCAGATTCGGATCGCTTTCCGTTCCTCCGGGCCAACGGAACTGACCGATGGTATCCTCCTTGCCGATCTTCTTTTCCTTGCCGTCGTAGTTGTACATCGCCTCCACCAGATTGAAGGTCTCGGTCTTGCGTGCGCCGTTGTAGTCGTAGTACTCCACGATGCCGTAGAGCTGACCCTCGA
>Ga0129315_1000916_pt1 | contig 15665 bp, 10 predicted proteins | sample Cm827metagenome_FD_94432 | JGI IMG/M metagenome (GOLD analysis project Ga0129315, IMG submission 94432) | Eastern black-and-white colobus group fecal microbial communities from Wisconsin, USA - Cm827 metagenome | ecosystem: Host-associated > Mammals > Digestive system > Large intestine > Fecal...
CCTCCTACGACGCGGACTTCAACGCGCTGGGCGAGGCTTACTTCGGCAGCGATGATACGTATGTCAGCCGCGATGTGATTGTCACCTATGAAAGCGGCAAATACGGGCTTTCGGATGCGGCGGGCAACGTCATTCTGGTGCCGACTTATTCCTATATTACCCCTGTTGGCAGCGACGTCTTTGCATTCAAGCGCGAAGCGGGCAGCGGATACGGCCTGCTCGACAGACAGGGCAACGTCGTCGTGGAACCGGTCTATGACTATATTGATGAGTTCTGTGGCGATTATGCTCAGGTACGGGATGAAAACGGCCAGCATGGCCTGATGGACAAGCAGGGCAGGTTGGTTGTGCCCATGCAGTTCACGTCAATTGACACGGTGAAAACCCTGGACGGGAGGCGCCATGACGCGGCGGGCTATGTCTGCGTGGGGCTGGACGGCAAGATCGGCTATGCGAACCTGCAGGGCGAAATCACCTGCGAGCCGATCGCATATTCGAGCTGGTCGGGCAACGAGGGCGTGTCCTTCGTGTATCGGGACGAGCAGGGAAAAACCCACATTCTTGCCGCCGACGGCACGGATACGCAGCTCGATGCGGACTATTTGGACGCGCTCGAGGGCACCCTTGGCTTCCTGTACGAGGTGGACGGCGAGAACGGCACAAATGTTGTGGACTGGCACGGCAATGTGCTGCTGGAGGGCGCGTACTACACCGGGACGTCCGGCAACGGCAAGTATCTGATTGCGGGCGAATTCGGCGCGCAGGAGTGGGATGTCTACGCCGTGAATTACGGCGGAGCGCTGGACGCCGCGCCGGTTGCGGCTCCGGCTGCTGCGCCGACGGCGGCTCCGACGGCTGAACCGACTGCCGCGCCGACGGCTGTGCCGACGGCTGTCCCGACCGCCGTGCCGACCGCCGTGCCGACCGCCGTGCCGACGGCTGTTCCGACCGCCGTGCCGGTACAGACTCAGCCGGACACGTCGGACGCAAAGACGCTGCTCGGCTCCGCGATCACGCTGATGGAGGCGGACGCGGCGGCGAACAGCCTGACCGTCACGATGCTGCTGGACAGGGTGCTCGGGATGACGCAGGACGCGAGCGCGCAGACGATCATCACGAGCGTGAAGGCGCTGATGGAGGCGGACGCCGCGGCGAACGCGGCTGCTGCTGCGACGCTGCTGCGCTCGGTGCTGACGCTGCTGTAATGCGGATTTCGCTCAAAATGCTTTCTTCAGCGCGAAGCGAAGATGGGGTCCAGGGGACCGAAGCCTGCCGTGCCCAGTGGGCGAAACAGGCAGGCGGAGCGTCGGAAATCGCAAGGAGCGACACTTGTGTCGCGACTATGCGAGTTTCCCGGACTGAAGTCCCTGGTGGGGTTTGGGGCAAAGCCCCAAGCAGGGTATGGGGCGGCTGCCCCATGACTTCCGGAAGAAACGCAGTTTCAGAGCAGGCTGCGAAGCAGCCTACGATTGAAACGGGTTTGATTCGCAAAGCAATCATTTGACGCAAAACAGAAGAATCGGAAAACGACCATATCGCGAAGAACCGCGCGGAAGGATCAGGAGCCCGATCCTTCCGCTTTTTGCTTGGCAAGAAATTGCGAAAAACCGTACGGCGAGCACTGAATGACTTGATTTGATCAGGCTGTTCGGAGGTGGGTGCGGGCACGGCCCGCTTCTGTTCGGCGGAACGACAACCGCCGCAAACTGTGAAACCTGCCTTTACAGCCCCCTGCCGTATCGTGTATAATGTCCAGAGAATGGAAACAGCAGCCCGCCCGCGCGGGCTGGAAAGGAGTACGCATGCAACCCGACATCAGATGGCTGGACGACCCGCAGGTGTTCCGCGTGAACCGGCTCGACGCGCACAGCGATCATCCCTTCTTCGAGGGCGAGGCGCAGTATGCCGCCGGAGAGGATACGCTGCGCCAGAGCCTTGACGGCGTCTGGCAGTTCGCCTATGCGCAGTGCGCGGCGCAGCGCCCGGCGCAGTTCTACCGGGAGGACTTTGACCGCTCCGCCTTCGGCGAGATCGCCGTTCCGGGGCACATCGAGCTGGCCGGCTACGACAGGCTCCATTACATCAACACCATGTACCCCTGGGAGGGCCACTATTTCCGCCGCCCGACCGGCAGCGGCCTGCCCGGCGTGCAGGCGGAGGGCGAGTTCTCCGGCGCGGACTACAACCCCGTCGGCTCCTATGTGAAGACGTTCGACCTCGACCCGGCGCTGCGCGGCAAGCGCGTGATCATCCGCTTTGAGGGCGTGGAGCAGGCGATGTATGTCTGGCTCAACGGGCAGTTCATCGGCTATGCCGAGGACACCTTCACCCCCTCGGAGTTCGATCTGACCGGCGCCGTGCGCGAGACGGGCAACCTGCTCGCCGTCGAGGTGCACAAGCGCAGCACCGCCGCGTACCTCGAGGATCAGGACTTCTTCCGCTTCTTCGGCATCTTCCGCAGCGTCAGCCTGCTGGGCCTGCCCGCGGCGCATGTCGAGGACCTGTGGGTGCGCCCGCAGCTCGACGTGGCGACGGGCCGCGGCGATGTCCGCGTGACGCTGCGCCTGTCCGGCGATGCGCGCCGCGCCGACATCCGCGTGCTCGACGGCGAATCGGTCTGCGCGCAGACCACGAAGGACTGCGAGGGCGCCGCGGACGTGACGCTCGCCATGCCCGGCGCAGTGCATGTCTGGGACAACCACGACCCGCACCTGTACACGCTGGAGGTGCGCCTCTACGATGCGGACGGCGCGCTGCGCGAGATCGTGCCGTGGCGCTTCGGCTTCCGGCATATCGGGATCGACGAAAACAAGGTCATCCGCCTGAACGGCAAGCGGCTGATCCTCAATGGCGTCAACCGCCACGAGTGGAACGCGCGCACCGGCCGCTGCATCACCGAGGCGGACGAGCGCTGGGACATCGAGTGCTTCAGGCGTAACCACATCAACGCCGTGCGCACCTGCCATTACCCCGACCGGCTCAGCTTCTATGCCCTGTGCGACGAGAACGGCATCTACATGATGTCCGAGACGAACCTCGAGAGCCACGGCTCCTGGCAGAAGATGGGCCCGATCGAGCCCTCCTGGAACGTGCCGGGCAGCCTGCCGGAGTGGAAGCCCGTCGTGCTCGACCGCGCGGCGAGCAACTTCGAGTGGTTCAAGAACCACACAGCGGTGCTCTTCTGGTCGCTGGGCAACGAGTCCTACGCGGGCGACAACCTGCAGGCCATGCAGGCCTACTTCAAGGCGAAGGACCCGGGGCGCATCGTGCACTATGAGGGCGTCGCCAACTGCCGCACCTATGAGGACGTGATCTCCGAGGTGGAGAGCCGCATGTACGCCACGCCCGAGGAGGTCGCGCAGTACCTGTCGAACAGCCCGAAGAAGCCCTACATCCTGTGCGAATACATGCACGACATGGGCAACTCGCTGGGCGGCTTTGACGAGTATGTCGCGCTGCTGGACCGGTTTGAGATGTATGCGGGCGGCTTCATCTGGGATTACATCGACCAGGCGCTCCTCGTGCGCGACGAGGTGACGGGGCGCGAGGTGCTGCGCTACGGCGGCGACTGGGACGACCGCCCCTCCGACTATGAGTTCTCTGCAAACGGCATCGTCTTCGCGGACCGCACCGAGAAGCCCGCGATGCAGGAAGTGAGGTACCACTATGGCCGATACGACAAATAAGCTGCGCGTGGTCTACGGCGACGTGACGCTGGGCCTTGGCGGCGACGGCTTCCATTACATCTTCTCCTATGCGACCGGCGGCCTCGAGTCGCTGGTGGCGGGCGGGCGCGAGTGGCTCTACCGCACGCCGAAGCCGACCTTCTGGCGCGCGCTGACGGACAACGACCGCGGCTGCCGCTTCCATCTGACCTCCGGCATCTGGCTGGCGGCGGACATGTTCATCCGCGTCACGGGCGTCGAGGTCGCCGTGGACGGCAGGCCCATCGCGCTGCCGAACGCGCCGGAAAACAACCGCTACACCGCGCAGGAAACCGCGGAGCGCGTGGCGCTCACCTTCCGCTATGAGACGATCACCGCGCCCGCGGCGAGGGTCGATGTGACCTACGACGTGACGGCGGACGGGCGCATCCGCGTGACCTGCGCGTATCACGGCGCGAAGGGCCTGCCGGAGCTGCCGGTGTTCGGCCTGCGCATCGTGATGCCGACGAAGGCCGTGGGCTACACCTACGAGGGCCTCTCCGGCGAGACGTATCCCGACCGCATGGCCGGCGGCGTGCCCGGCGTCTACGAGGTCACGGGCCTACCGGTGACGCCGTACGTCGTGCCGCAGGAGTGCGGCATGCACATGCAGACGAAGTGGGTGCGCGTGACGCGAGACAGCGCGCTGTCCAATGTGCGCGGCGAGGTCCCGGCGAGCAGCCTGACCTTTGCCGCGGCGGACGCGCCGTTTGCCTTCAGCTGCCTGCCCTACACGGCGGAGGAGCTGGAAAACGCGACGCACCACGAGGAGCTGCCGCCGGAGCGGCGCACGGTGCTGTGCGTCTGCGGCGCGGTGCGCGGCGTGGGCGGCATCAACTCCTGGGGCGCGGACGTGCAGCCGCCGTACCACATCAGCGGCGAGGGCGAGATCGCCTTCTCCTTTGATATTCTGCCGGAATAAGGCCAGGCCGCTTCAAACCGCGCGAAGCGATCCAAAAAAGAAAGCAGTCAGGGAGCGAAGCGGGCCCTGACGGGGAATTCTCCCGGAGCCTGAGCGAAATTTGAAAGCAGCATAAACGCGGCCTCACGCCTGTCGATTGCAGACGTGAGGCCGCCATTGTATTGCTGTCATGACGGATCAGCCGCTCCGGGGAGGAATAAGCCCCAGGGATGCCTGGCCGTTCTGCTGCTTCTCTTCCAAAAATGCCCGCGGAAGAAAGCAAAGCGCCGTCAGGGGCGATCCAGCAGCACCTCGCTGTTGGTGCCATAGAAGATGTCCTCCCGCCCGGAGACGATCCGGCAGAATTCCTCGATCAGCGGCCAGGTTTCAAACTGATCGAATTCATAGCTGTGTCCCCAGAGGAAAAACAGCTGAGGCGTTTCCGGTTCGCTGTCCACAAAAGCGCGCGCCAGCTCCAGCAGGCGGGGATTGGCGTGACGGCAGGTCGTGGGCAGGCGCATCAGGTCGGTGGGGACAGCAAAGGTCTCCGTCTGGATGCAGGTGCGCGCATAGCGCATGCCCTCCTCCCGGGCAATCTCCACGACGCGGTCGGTATAGGTGCCGTAGGGATAGGCCATGCCGGTGATCTCCCGGCCAAAGCGCTGCGCAAGCGTATCCCGGCAGCGCGCGATCTCCTCGCGGACAGTCGCCTCGTCCGCCTGCTCCAGATGCAGATGGGAGCAGGTGTGCCCGGCCACCTCATGCTGCGCATACACGCCGGGCAGCTCCTCCATCGTCAGATGGCGCACGGTGATGGGCGGCTTGGAAAAGATGTCCTGCGCGCGCTGGCGGTCCGGATTCAGGTTGAAGGTGGCACGCAGACCGTAGCGGTCGAGCAGCTCGATCAGCCGGATGTCCTGCGTCACGCCGTCGTCATAGCTGAGGGTGACGGCCTTCATCTTGCCATTCCACATGATGCATACCTCCTTGTCCCGTCAGAAGGGGAAGACGCTGCCGGGCATCGCCCAGTCCACGGGCTTATCCAGCAGGCGGCGGGCCTCGTCAAGCGCGGCCTGCCGCTTTCCCTCGTAGCAGTGCGTGAGCAGCAGGCGGCGGGCACTGCTCTCCCGGCAGACGCGCACGGCCTCCTGCGCGCTGGAATGGCGGCAGCCCGCGTTGTGCACCGGATCGACCGGTCCTGCTCCGAGGGAGACCTCATGCAGCAGCAGATCGACATCCCGGAAGAAGCCCGGCAGGCTCTGCTGATACCGCGTATCCCCGGTGAAGCCCACGCTGCGCCCGCTTTCCTCATGCACGAGGCGGTAGCTGCGCGCGGGCACGGCATGATCGGCCTCGTGCACATGGACCGCATAGCCCGCATGGTGCAGCGTATCCCCCTCGCCCAGCGGCAGGATGCGGGGCATCCGCGTCACGCAGGCATCGAGCTTGTCGCGGAAGACGAAGCGCAGCGTGAAGTCCACATAGTCCTGCACGGTCTCCCGCGGCCCTGCGATGGTCAGACCGCTCAGGTCGGTCTGACGGCAGACCCGCCAGTAGTGCATCAGCGGCGCGAGGCCCATGTAGTGATCGCAGTGCATGTGCGTCACGAGCACGAGATGCACGTCAAGCGGGTCGATGCCCGCCTCCTGCAGCTGCGTCACGACGCTCGGACAGGCGTCGATGAGGATGCGGTCGCTGACCGTGTAGCAGGAATGGTCGTTGTGGGCAGTCTGATGCCAGTCGGCGGAGCCGAGCACGCGGACAAAGGGTTCGTTCATGCCAATCCTCCTTGTAAAAGGGGCACGGAAAACCGTGCCCCCGCGTTGAGTATGATTACAGCTCGTTGTGGAAGAGCCTGTTGTAGAAGTCCACGTAGAAGTCGTAGTTGTAGGTGGTCAGATCGTTCAGGTAGCTGCTCCAGCTCTCGTCGGTCACGCCGTTCATGACGCTCGTGGCGCAGAAGCCGCGGATGACCTCGTACAGGCCGTCGGTCATGAAGTCGAACTCCTCCTGCGCCTCGGCCGGGACGATGTTCTTGTTCATGTAGTACGGGCAGAAGACGTTTGCGGGCTCGAGCACATCGGTGATGCCCACATAGCGCTGCACGCCCCAGACGGTCAGATCGTCCGTCTCGTAATTCTCCGCCTCAAGCATCAGCGGCGCACCGTCCACCAGGCCTGTCGTGTTGGAGCCGGTGAACGTCTTGCCGACAAGCCAGTCATAGTTCCAGTCGGTCAGCAGCTGGTTGTAGGCGGCCAGCGCCTCCGGCGTGCTGGTGTCATAGCTCTTGACCAGATAGCGGTAGCCGCAGGCCTTGATGTCCTCCTCGGTGGCGTCCTCACCCAGGAAGTTGCCGTCGGCGTCCACATAGTCCCAGAAGAGGAAGCGCTCGCCGTTGCAGATTTCCAGTGCGGTCGTCGGCTCGGAGGCGTAGTTCCAGACCTCCAGTGCCTTTTCCCAGTTCTTGCAGGCGCGGGTGATCACGAAGTCGTTGCGGAAGGCGTTGGCGAAGTCGAGGTTCGCGGTGTACATCTTGACCGGATAGCCCTCGACCGTGGGCGGCACCATCGCCTCAAACTGCAGGAAGAGGTCGGAATCGGTGATGTAGTTGCACGGTCCCCAGCCCCAGAAGAAGCCGACACGGTCCGCGTTGCAGTTGGCGGTGAACTGATCGTAGCTCTGGGAGAAGCCCTCGAGGTTGATCAGCTTCTCCTGCCCCAGCTCGTAGAAGAACTCGAGGAAGCTGCGGTAGGCGTCCGTGTTGACCGCACCCACGACGTTGCCGGCGTCATCGAAGTCATAGAAGACGTTGCCGCCGTTGTACATCGGCAGGCCCCAGGAGGCCGCGCAGTTGATCAGCTGCGTCTTGTTGAAGCTGTCGCAGAAGTCGAACGGGATCTCATCGTTCGGGTCGCCGTTGCCGTTGGCGTCCTGATCGCGGAAGGCGATGAGCACCTGCTTCAGCTCCTCCATGGTGGTGGGCTTTTCCAGGCCGAGGCGCTCAAGCCACTGCGTGTTGATGTAGGGGATGCCCTGCGTGGTGTGCATGGTGGAGTGCATCTTGCCGCCCGCCAGGCCGTAGATGTTGCCGTCCGGATAGGTGATGAAGTTCAGCCAGTCATCCACGTTTTCATCGAGGAAGTTGGCCAGATTCGGCACATAGGTGCGGATCTCCTCCTCCGTCAGCGGACGCCAGAGGCTGGTGTTCTGGCTGATGATGGAGTCCTTCATGATCTTGCCCGCCCAGAAGATGTCCGGCAGGTCGCCGGCCAGCAGGGCGGTCAGCTGCTCATCGGTCTGGCCCTCCAGCAGCTCGATCCACTTGATCTTCACGTTGCAGGCCTTTTCGAGCGCCTGCACCCAGTGCTTTTCGCTGTAGGAGGAGGTGATGTCCGTCGTGCGGCGCACGGTGCAGATCGTCAGCTCGACGGGCTCCTCGTCCGCCAGCGCCGCGGCGGTCAGCGCGCACAGCGCCAGGATGAGGCACAGGGCCAGGGTCAGGATGCGTTTTGTCATGGTGTTCCCTCCGTTTCTCATTTTAACAGGACTCGCCTGTTTTTGACAAGTGCTTTGCGCCGCGAAGCCTCAGCTCTTGATGGAGCCGATCATCACGCCCTGCACGAAGTACTTCTGCAAGAAGGGATACAGGCACATGATCGGCAGCGAGGACAGCACGATGACCGCGTAGCGGATGCTGGCAATCATCTGCTGCATCTCCTTGAGCGCATCCGGGTCGCCCAGGTCCTCCGCGCCGGTGTTGATGAGCAGCAGCTGGCGCAGGTAGAGCTGCAGCGGCTGGAGCCGCGTGTCCGTGGTATAGACCAGGGCGTTGTAGTAGCTGTTCCAGTGGTGCACGGCGATGTAGAGCGCGATGACCGCGAGAATCGCCTTGGACAGCGGCAGCACGATGGAGAAAAAGAAGCGCGTGTTGGAGCAGCCATCGATGCTGGCCGCCTCTCTCAGCTCCTCCGGGATGGAGGACTGACAGAACGTGCGGATGAGTACGATGTTGTAGACCGAGACGCTGCCCAGAATGATCAGCAGGATGCGCGTGTTGACCAGATTGAGCGTGTTGATGACGACGTACGTCGGGATGAGGCCGCCGCTGAAGTACATGGTAAAGACCAGAATGCCCATGATGATCCCCCGGAAGGGCAGATCCCGACGGGAGAGCGCGTAGCCGCAGGGGATGCACACGCATAAGCCGAACAGCGTGCCAAAGAATGTGTAGCAGAGCGTGTTGCCGTAGCCGATCCACAGCTGGGGCTGGTCAAAGGCATACTTGTACGCGGTGAAGTGCACGCCCCGCGGCAGCGTGATGAGCGCGCCGGAGTTGACGTAGGTGGGATCGGAAATCGAGGCCACCAGCACATACCAGATGGGATAGAAGCACAGGACCACGAACACGCCGAGCAGCACGTAGAACAGCAGGTTGGTCAGGTGGTCGCCCGCGCTGACGCGCTTCATATTCATTCTCTTCATGTGCGACCTCCTCACCACAGACTGTTGCCGGACAGCTTGCCGGAGATCCGGTTGACGGTGACCAGCATGATAAAGTTGATGACGTTGTTGAACAGGCTGACCGCAGCGGAGTAGCTGTACTTCGTGCTCTGGATGCCCATCTTGTAAATGTGGGTGGAAAGCACCTCGGAGACGGAGTAGTTGAGCGCGTTCTGCATGCTGTAGACCTTGTCAAAGCCCAGGGACATGATGCTGCCGAAGCGCAGGATGAGCATGATGGACATGGTGGGCAGGATGCCCGGCAGATCGATGGAGATGATGCGCCGCAGCTTGCCCGCACCGTCGATCATCGCAGCCTCATGCAGCCCGGGATCGATGCTGGTGAGCGCAGCCAGATAGATGATGGAATTCCAGCCCATCTGCTGCCAAACGCCGGACCAGACGTACACATGCCTGAAGTATTTGGCCTCGCCCATGATGTAGGTCGGCGTGCCGCCCAGCGCGCGCACGATGGTGCTCACCCAGCCGCTGTTGACGGAAAACATGCTGTTCATCATGCCCACAAGCACGATGACGGAGATGAAGTGCGGCAGGTAGGTGATCGTCTGGGAGACCTTGCGAAAGCGCCGGCTGGGCACGGCGTTCATGATCAGCGCCAGCAGAATCGGCACCGGGAAGCCGGCCAGCAGGTCATAGAAGCTCAGGATCAGCGTGTTGCGCACGAGCGTGGAAAAGTTGTTGCTGTGGAAGAAGTAGTTAAACCACTTCATGCCCACCCACTTGCTGCCCGTGATGCCGTCGGCAAAGTTGAAATTGCGGAAGGCGATCTGCACGCCGTACATCGGCCAGTAATGAAAGATGAGGATATACAGGAAGGCGGGGAGAATCATCAGGTACAGCGCGCGGTTATCGATCATCCGGCGGATGGTCTGCTGCCGGTGCTTTCTCTTGACGGATGGCTGCATGCGGGTTCATTCCTCCTTGTCGGCGCTTTTCGGCGGGGTTTCCCTCCGACACCGGCATTATACCGCCCGGCTGCGGGCGAACTCAACATGTCAAAAGGCGCTTGCGCGCCTGATGCGCGCTTACGCACACCCGGCGCGTTTTTGCCAAGCGCTTTTTCGGGACAGCACACGCACAGATATGGTATAATGGTGCCATGCAACAAGAGAGAAAGGAGGGCGCATGCCCATGCAACCCCTGCTAAGGCGGGCTGTCCGGCGCATTCGCACGGCAGCGGAGCGGCTGTTCCGCCATTCGCTGCTGCTGCCCATGATGGTCTCCTTCGTCTGCTTCATCGGCTGTGTGCTGCTCATTCTCTCCATCTGGTTCACACGGGATGTCGCCGCGACGCTGGAGGACGTGCTCTACGAGAACGCCGGTCAGTCCGCCGGGCAGACGGTCAGCCAGATGACGGACGCCTTCCGCAGCGTCACCAACATCGCGGCACACCTCTCCTATGCCAACGAGCTCTCCCCCCGCGCCTTCTCCGTCAGCTCCTACGACGCGTATCAGGCCATCAAGGAATACGATACGCCGTTCAATTTCACGCAGCTGGCGGTCTATTACTTTGACAACCCGCTCACCCTGAGCACAAAGGGCACGAGCTACGCGCCCGTGCTCTTCTCGGAGGTGACGCAGCTCGACGCGCTGCTCGAAACCCTGGAGCACACCACGCGGGTGACGCTGCTGTCCACCTCGCTTTACGGCGCGCCGGCAGCGCAGAACCGGCTCATGCTGCTCTACCCGCTCTCCTCGCGCCACAGCGCCATCTTCTTCTTCGACCAGCCGCTGCTGTCCTCCCTGTCCGGCGCCAGCAGCGGCATCAAGGCGATGTTCGACCCGCAGGGGCGTCTGCTCTGGGCCAGCGGGGAGCTGGACGGGCAGACCGCCGCCCGGCTCTTTGCCATGACCGCGCAGGAGAGCGCCGCCCGCCAGCGCGTCTCCCTCTCCGGGACGGACTTCATCTTCTCCTGCGGTCTGATTCCCTACGGCGGGGCGACGCTGGTCGTGCTCGACCCGATCACCACCCAGTTCGACCGGCTCAACGGCCTCATCGGCATGATGGGCGCCGTCTGCGCGGTGATTCTGCTGCTGGGCGTGCTGCTCCTGCTGTTCAGTATCCGTCGGGGCTACATGCCCATCGCGCATCTGGTGCGGGACATCCGCAGCATGCTCCCCCAGCAGCAGGAGGACCAGCCGTCGGACATCGCGACGCTCAAGCAGGTCTATACCCATTACAGCGCGCTGCTGCAGGAGAGCCAGAAGAACGCCCTGCTCTTCTCCGGCGATCAGCTGCGCGCCATGTTCGTGCTGCGCGCCATCAGCGGACGCTACACCGACGAGCAGGAGCTGCACAACCTCTGCCGTTGGCTGGACATCGAGCTGCCATACCCGTACTTCTTCGCCTGCATGCTGCTCTTTGAGCGCGTGCCCGACGAGCAGGAGCGCCGTGCCGTGGAGGAGGCGCTCAACACGCTGTCGCTTCCCGGCACGGTCGGCCTGTTCAACCTTCTGCCGGACGGGCACACCGCCGTGGGCGTCGTCAATATCGACGCGAATGACCCCGCCAGGCTGCGCAGCTTCGGCGAAGCGCTGTGCACGAGCCTGCCCGCGTCCATGCCCGCCACCGTCGGCCTTGGGCAGATCGCGGGCGACTTTTCAAGCCTGGGCAAAAGCTATCTGGAGGCGCACGCAGCGCTGGACTACCGGCTCATCAAGGGCAAGAACACCTGGATTGCCTACGACGAGATCCGCCTCCCGGAGACCGCCACAGCCTATCCGCATCAGCTCATCGAGAGCTACATCAATACGCTCAGCGCCTGGGACGTGCAGGGCATCCGTGCGCAGCTGCAGCAGATTGCCGACTACATCAGCAGCAGCACGCTGTCGCTCCAGCAGGTCAAGTGCATCTGCTACGACCTGACCTCGGCATTCCTGCACCGTGTCAGCAGCCTGGATCACCGCGTGAGCTACCGTCCCAGCGCGTCCTACGACGTGTTCAGCATCGCCGAATACGATTCGGTGTCCGATTTGGTGCAGAAGATTGCCGGCTTTTCCGAGAACATTCAGCAATACATCGAGCGCTGTGACGAGCGCCGCACGGACGATCTGATCGCTGAATGCCAGCACTATCTGCTGGAAAACGTTTCCAACGCCCAGTTCTCGCTGACCTCCTGCGCAGAGCGCTTTGACGTCGCCCCGCAGACGCTGCGCCGCAAATTCAAGGAGGCCACCGGCCATACGCTGAGCGCTTACCTGACCTCGCTGCGCATCGACCGGGCCAAAGCCCTGCTGGTGCAGACACGGCTGGACGTGAGCGAGATCTGCGCGCAGTGCGGCTATGTGGATCTGAGCTCCTTCATCCGCCTGTTCCGCTCAGAGACCGGCGTCTCCCCGGGCAAGTACCGGGAGATTCACCGCGAGATGGAGCCGGGCGGCGCCGAATGACCGCGCAGGCCGGGTGATGACCCTCGACGGAAGAAGGAAACCAGCGCTGCGCCATGGGATGCGCAGACGACAAGGGCGCTGTCTCAAAATGGCAAAAGCAAGCCATGAGAGACAGCGCCTTTGAATAAGGAGAAGTTGCGAAAGAGCCGGATCAGTCCCGGTCAGCCAGCCGGCTGCCAAAGGACATCTTCACATCGGTATGGAAGGCCCTGGTCATGTACTTGCTGAAGCATCGTCTGCACGCGCACGCCATACGCCTTTTCAAGCTCCGATTTCTGCGCGTCAAGGCGCGCTTCGCTGCGTCCGACCAGAATCAGGCCGCCGCGCTGGGCATGAATCTGCGCCAGGCATCTGCCAAAGCCCCCGGTGAAGCCGGTGATCAGGACTGTCTGCTTTGCTTCCATCGTCATGTCCTCCACTTTGCCTCATTCCGGCAGCGCGTCCGCCTGCTCCCGGTATTCCCGGACGGTGACGCCCGCCAGCTTTCTGAACACCGTATAGAAGTAGGTGGTGTTGGCAAAGCCCACCCGCCGCGCAATCTCCGCGCCGCTGAGCGCCGTGGTGCGCAGCAACTCTTTCGCCCGCTCCACGCGCTTTTCGTTGATGACGTCCGGGATGCTCCGCCCGATTTCCCGGTTGAACAGGCCGCTCAGGTACTGCGGCGTGATACCGATGTAGTCCGCAACGTCCTTCTGGGAGAGGTTTTCCTGATAGTGGTTCGCAATATACTCCAGCGCCTTGAAGGTGATCTGCCCCATCGGCAGGTCGCGGCGGCGGATTCGCCGGTCATACATGTCCAGAAGCTCGAAGCAGGCGTCGCACAGCGCGCGGATGCCGCTGTAACGCGCCATGTCCAGCGTCTGCTCGATGGCGGGATCATCGGGCAGGCCAAAGACGCGGATGATCCGCCCGAGCATCTGCCGCAGCTCGCGCATCACCGCGCGCACGGTTTCCGGGTCCGCGCCGTCGCGCAGCTGCTCATAGAGCAGCACCTGCGCGCCCTTGCGGCTCTGCTCGTCGCCGCTGAGCAGCGCGGTCTTGATCGTCTGGATGTGCTCGGAGAGCGCCCGCTCGTCGAGGCGCTGCGCCCGGCGCTCCAGCTTCTCCTGCGTCCGGCTGGCGGAGCGCATCTCAAAGAAGGAGAGCGCGTGCAGGCGGGACAGGCTTTCAAATGCCGGAGCGACCTCGTCAAAGCTGCTCAGTCTGCGGCTGAGCACGGTGAAGTTGAAGTACGGGCTGCCGCCGCCCGGCAGCTCACGCCCGTACATCGCCTGAAGGACATCGTTGATGGCCTGCGCAGCCTGCTCCACGTCCGCCGCTTCATCGCGCGGCGTCAGCAGAAAGACCAGCAGCTTCTCCCGGCTGTACACGTTCATGAACAGCTCCGTGTCCATCCCCATGGCATCGAGCTGCGGGAGAATGGCTTCTGCATAGCGTTGGTTCAGCTCAAGCTGCTCATACGGCATGCGGCCCAGCTGCGTGTAGCTGCTGCGCTTCATGCCCGTCAGGCAGAGCCAGACACGGCTGAAATCCACGCAGGCCGGGCGCAGCTGCCGCGTCTCAAAGCACCGGCGAAAGACGTCCTCGTACTGCCCGTGCAGCATTTCGTTGAGAATGTTGGAACGGCGCATCTCCTTTTCATCAAAAACCAGCGGATTGGAAAAGCCTTTCATCCGGCTCACCCCTTTCTTCCCTGATTGTACCGCAGTATCCGCTCGCTATCAAGACGCCGCAATACGCCGAAAAGGGCCGCTCCGCACGGGAGCAACCCTTTTGGTCATGCGATCACTTGGAGACGTTCTCACCCGCGATCCGTCCGAACACGATGATGTCCGCGATGGCGTTGCCGCCCAGACGGTTCGCGCCGTGGATGCCGCCCGTCACCTCGCCCGCCGCGTAGAGGCCGGGGATGACGTTGCCCTGCGTATCGAGCACCTGCGCCTGCTCGTTGATCTCCACGCCGCCCATCGTGTGATGGACGCGCACCTCGCCCTTGACCGCGTAATACGGGCCCTTGTCCAGCTTTTCGCCGAACACCTTGCGGCCGAACTCCGGGTCCTTGCCGTTCTCGACGTAGCTGTTGTAGGCATTGATGGTGTCAATCAGGTTCTGCGCGTCGCAACCGATCGCCGCCGCCATCTCCTCAAGCGTCTCCGCCTTGATGAGGTTGACGCCGTCCACGACCTCGTCCACCTGCTTGCCGTAGGTGGTCAAACCGCCGATTTCCTCGTACAGGTGCATGTCGGAGAAGCGATAGTACTCCTGCCCGGGCTGCGCAAGCGCCGCACCCGCCATGTCGTCGCGGCGGCTGTCCTCGCGGACAAAGCGCTTGCCCTCATGGTTGACATAGATGGTGTTGTTGATGGAGGCGGAGAGGCCCACGGTCATCTTCGCCGCAGCGGGCACCAGCTGAATCCACTCCATGTCGATCACGTTCGCGCCGATCTCCGTCGCCATGGCGATGCCGTCGCCGGTGGAGGAGGACACGTTGGTGCTGCGGATGTTCTCGCCCAGCGGCGGCCAGTGCTTGTTGTACGCCTGACGCATCTCTACGTTGGAGGCAAAGCCGCCTGTCGCCAGCACGACGCCCTTGTTCGCCTTCATCGTGAAGGGTACGCCGTCGCCCGTCTTACCGGAGACGCCGACTACGCAGCCATCCTCCACGAGCAGCTTGTCCGCCTTGAAGTTCAGGCAGATTTCGCCGCCCAGCTCTTCAAACGCCTTCTGCTGCGGATAGACGAACGCAGCGCCCTGCGCGCCCCAGTTCTGCTCCACATCGTGCGTGCGGCGCCAGGTCGCGCCCATGCCCGCGTAGACGTGGTTCCAGATCGTCCCCCGATCCTCCAGGAATGTTACAGCTTCAGGCGCCTTGCGGGCAAACAGGTCAATCAGCTCCGGATTGCCCACATAGTCGCCCTCGACGTAGGTCTGCAGCGCGTGCAGAGCCGGGGAATCGTACAGGTAGTGGTCACCGTTGGCCTCATAGGCCTCGATGTCCTTGCGCACATCGGCCTGCCACTGCGCCATCAGCTCGCAGCGCGGCTCCAGCGCCAGCATGTTTTTGATGACGGACATTTCAGAGGCTTCCATCGTCAGCTGACCCTGACGCGCAGGATCGGAAGCGTTCATGGAGCTGCCCGCCGCCAGCG
>Ga0129315_1000917_pt1 | contig 15640 bp, 14 predicted proteins | sample Cm827metagenome_FD_94432 | JGI IMG/M metagenome (GOLD analysis project Ga0129315, IMG submission 94432) | Eastern black-and-white colobus group fecal microbial communities from Wisconsin, USA - Cm827 metagenome | ecosystem: Host-associated > Mammals > Digestive system > Large intestine > Fecal...
AGACCATCATGCGCAGATCCGCCATCGACGCCCTCAGAAAAGACCTTTTCCAGGCAGCGGAAGGCCTCGAGGCCCGCAAGCAGAATGGCATCGTGCTGGAGATCCTGACTCCCGGAAAATACGGTGACGTCCGCGAGTCCTATCTCCAGGGCACCGTCCACTTTCGTCTGTCCCCGGAGATCCTGAAGTACATCGGCGGCGGCTGGACCCGCTTCTGCCGCATCCGGGTCAACGGCATCGAGATGGGGATATGCACCGTCCACGTGGAAAAAAGGGCCGAGGAGGCGCCGGGGCTGCCGGCGGCCGGGCCGGAACAGGTCATGGTCATCGAGGAGCTGCTGGTGAAGTCTGAAATGGCAGATCATTTCACTGCCGAGATGCTTGGGGCGGCGGTGGCCGACTGGGGCAGGTGCAGGATCTGCCAGATGAGATCTCCTGTGGAGAACGCACCGGCTGCCGAGGCCTCCGGATCGGAGGGGTCACCGGAGAAGTCGGGCGTTTTGGACGCACGGGTCCAGACGGTATTTACGGCGATCCACCACGACGTGGAGACCCAGGCAATGATCGCCTTCCCTGATGAGAAAACAAAAAAAGCCTTTCTCAAAAGCGCTGAGAAAAGCCCGTTAAAGCCATATTTCGGATTCCCGCTGGACTAGGGACGACCTGGGACATGGCAACGCAAGTCCGGCACTGAGAGGCGCCGTGGACTTTTACTTCACCATGGTGACCTGGAAATCCGTGTCCAGATATTTGAAGCCGTACCTGCGGCAGATGGCGTCTATCGGCCTGTCTACGGTCACGAATACGCGGCTGCCCTTCGTCCGGTGCATGAGGAGATAATCGTTGATCTCGTTGAGGACCTGGTAAAGCAGGTTCTTTTTTTTGTATCTCGGGTCCACCATGATGTCGCATACACAGTAGACCAGTGCGCCGTCTCCCACTACCCTGCCGAAGGCCATGAGCTGCCCCCTGTCATATACGCCCACCGTGAGGAGACTGTTGATGATGGCCTTCGTGGCGGCCTCGGCCTTAGTGGGTTCGTTCCCGCTTCTGATCATGAGACTCACGAAATCCCTTGGAAGCGTCTGATTTATCCTTGTTTCCATTTCTCTATCCCTGTATTGAATTATCCCGAGTGCCTTTTATAAAAAAACCTGATAGCACCTCTGCTCATCAGGAGCGATTTTCTACCGGTAGATTATACAACAGGGGGGTGATGCTTGTGTGTGAATTTTTTCAGCCGCCGTGTGACCAGGCCTGGCAGCAAGGCTTCACAAACGACCCCCCTGTTTTCCAGGAATGGCCGCAAGCCCTCGCGGGTTGGCCCTTTCTTTTACGGGAATGCCAGAAAATCAACGAAGTCCGCAGCTCTCGCGCGGCTGAAATGCGGGTTTTTCCAAATGATTCAAAGGCTTATGTATGATATAATCTCCGTGTTCGGGTCAGTGAACAAGTCTGAGAACAGGCCCGGGGATATTATGAAGGCTTTTGGAGGTGCCCGGGAGACCGGCATCGTTACGCAACGAAAGGAACGAAGGGAACGGAAATGAGTGACTACGATTTCGATCTTGTGATCATAGGCGCGGGCCCGGGGGGCTACGAGGCCGCTTTTGACGCGGCTGCCAGCGGAATGAAGACGGCCGTCATCGAGAAGGACAAGGTGGGAGGTACCTGTCTGAACAGGGGCTGCATCCCGACCAAGGCCATCATGCACTCCTCGGACATCTACAGGGACGCCAGCGCGGGAGCGGCCTTTGGCGTCGACGTGGAAGGCCTCAGCGCTGATATGGACAGGATCATCGCCAGGAAGAACCAGGTGGTAGCGACACTGCAGGACGGCATTCTCGCCCGCTTCAAGAAGGAAAAGATCACCCTGCTCCAGGGAACCGGTGTCGTGAAGGATGGCCATACCGTGGCCTTTTCCCCGAACGGGGACGGCGAGGAGCCGCGCGACGTCACTGCGGATAAGATAATGGTGGCCACGGGCTCCCATCCGTTCGTGCCGCCGATCCCGGGCGCTGACCTGCCGGGAGTCATGACCAGCGACGACCTGCTGGACATCTCCGGCCCTGTGCCTGAGGAGATGGTCATCATCGGAGGCGGAGTCATCGGCATCGAGTTCGCCACGGTCTTCTACGATCTGGGCACGAAGATCACCATCATCGAAGCTCTGGACGGCCTCCTGCCGACCATGGACAAGGAGCTTGGGCGCAGCCTCAAGATGAATCTCAAGAAAAAGAGTGTGGACGTCCACACCGGCGCTTCCGTGACGTCGTTCTCGAAGGATGGGAACAAGATCGCCGTCGCTTATAAGGAGAAGGAAAAAGAGTTCGTGGTTCCTGCGGACGTCGTGCTGGTGTCCACGGGAAGGCGCTCCAGCACAGCGGGCGTCTTCACGGATGAGTTCCTGGAAAAGCACCCTGACTTCATGAACCGCGGACAGATCAAGGTCAATGACCAGTACCAGACCCAGGAGCCGAGCATCTATGCCATCGGCGATGCCATCGGAGGCATAATGCTGGCACACACGGCCACAGCCGAGGGCAGGAACGCCGTCGCCGCAATGAACGGCAAGAAGGGCGAGATCCGCATGGATCCTGTTCCAAGCGTGATCTACACCAGCCCTGAGATCGCCCAGGTCGGCCTGACCCAGGACGAGGCCAAGGAGCAGGGCATCAAGATCAAGACAAGGAAGTTCCCTATGTCCGCTAACGGCAAGACCGTGATCGAGGATCTGGACAGAGGATACATCAAGCTGATCTCCCGCGAGGAGGACGAGGTGCTCATCGGTGCACAGCTCATGTGCGGAAGAGCATCAGACATCGTGGCCGAGCTGGCCGTGGCCATCGGAAACGGCTTGACCGTTCAGGACATCGCCAATGTCATCCACCCTCACCCATCATTTGTGGAAGCAGTGATGGATACGGCGAGACTGTAGACGGATGGCGGGATATGGTTCCAAAAAGTCGGAACACAATTGTGGAATAAGGTAATAAACGGCTCACAGGACAGAAAACGTGTTTAAAAACTGCTTTAACCATTGAAATTTCAATGGTTAAAGCAGTTTTATCTTTTTGGGAAGAAGATAGATGGTGGACAAAAAACGTGTTTAGAATGCTTGTTAACAGTTGAAATATCAACGTGTATGGGCGTTATATCTTCCTTATGAATAAATAATCAGGAATATACAATTTTGAGGTTGCCCCGGGATTTGAAAATATTGATATCCCGCCGTAGGCCGATCAGAAAAACATGAGTTTCCTACGACGGGATAACGTTTTTAATTAGATCCCGCCGTGGATCACAAACATGATTCTTGTAATTGCTGTTTCTGTATACCTGATTTTGATGAATTTTATTGCAATTATGGCGGACAGTTGCATGTATTATGCAAGCATAACAGCCCTGGTCACCACGGATGGAAGCTTCCACGGAAAACGCCGGAGATTCCTATACCGTGGAAAACACCAAAGAAACCTTCCATGGTAAAACGAAAAAAATCTTCCATGGTATATGAGATCTCTCATATATCATGGAAGCCATCGTTGGTACTCTGGTCCAGTCGCTGCTCCAGCTGCACCTGTTCTTCGACCGCGAGTATTCTACAGCCGTGCCGCTACTCCATCTGTCCGCTTATCGCGTCCAGTATGTCTGCGGCTATCTCCGCCTGCTGCTCGTCCAGATCATCCGGCAGGTGGTCCTTCAGTTCTTCAAGGGAGCTGCGTGTGTAGTTGCGCCCGGCCAGGAGTTCTTCCAGCTCCGGAAAAACAGTTGTGTCCAGGGAGTCTGAGTAAAGTCGCGCTTCCTGGATGGTCTCGCCCTTCATGCTCAGCTGGGCGTTGATGTTTCCCCAGCTCCGGCGCTCATCCAGTTCCACGTCGAACGGGATGCGCCGGCCGTAGCGCCACTCCTCGGAGGAATATTTTTTTACGAGCTCCGCCAGGGCCGGATCATTGTCCGGATCAAGTGCCGGGCGGGAATCCGGGGTGCCGCCGTATACCTTCGCGAAGGACCTTATCAGGCTGTCGCACAGCATGTCCTTGTCGATGTCGGGCCTGTAGGCGCTGAGGTTGGTGACCCTGGATCGCACGGACTGGACGCCGTGGGACTTGAGCTTGGCTTTGGACACCTGCAGATAGTTGGACAAGTCGTTGAAGTTGACGTCCATCATCAGGGTGCCGTGGTGGTAGCAGCGGCCCTGGCTGGAGTAATAGGCGTGGCCGGAGAACTTCGCCCCGTCGATCGTCAGGTCGTTCCTCCCGGTCACCTCGGCGTGGATGCCCAGGTTTTCCACGGCCTGGAGGATCACCTGGTTCTGCTTAGGCACGCTGTACATGTCCTGCGGGGCGATTATGGTAAAATTCAGGTTCCCCAGGTCGTGGTACACGGCGCCGCCTCCTGAAAGGCGGCGGGCCAGGTGGGCACCGTCCCGGTCAATGGCCTCGACTTTGCATTCGCGCCACGGGTTCTGGTTTTTTCCGATGACAACAGTATTGGCGTTCTGCCAGAGGTACAGGATCACCTCATCAGATCCGCCGTTCATGGTGAGCAGTTCTTCCGCCGCCAGGTTCACGTAAGGATTCGTACAATCCGTAATGATAGTGGTCAGTTTCATATAAACTTTATCCCTTTAAAAGCCCCGGGATCCAAGTTTCTCCCAGATCCCGGGGCAATACCTCGCAATAATTTTATTTTACTTCCGGGAGCGTGTCAGCACACTTACTCAGCCTTTTCCCCGGAGAAGTCGTACTTCAGGATCGGATGTCTGGCTGCTCCCACCTCATCCAGTCTCTTGATAGGAGTGGTGACAGGGGATGCCGCCACGGATTCAGGAGACTCGATGATCTTCTTGTAGATGGCTCTGAACGCTGCGATGGCGTTGTCCAGGACCTCTCTGCTCTCTGTCTCGGTAGGCTCGACCATCAGGGCCTCGTCTACGATGAGAGGGAAGTACATCGTCGGTGGATGGATGCCGAAGTCCAGAAGTGCCTTGGCAACGTCCAGGGCGCTGACGTTCTTTTCCTTGTGGATGCTCTCCAGGCTCATCACGAACTCGTGCATGCAGGTCGTGTCGTAAGCGACAGGATAGAGATCCTTGAGCTTTTCCTGCATGTAGTTGGCGTTGAGCACGGCGTTCTTCGCCAGTTCAGGCACGCCGTCCGAACCGTTGAACAGCAGGTATGTGAGAGCCCGCACCATAACCAGGAAGTTTCCGTAGAATCCCGTCACGCAACCGATGCTCTCAGGAGCCTGTGTGTACTCACCGTCGATGACTCTCTTGCCAGGGAGGAACTTCGCCAGGAAGTCCTTGCACCCGCAAGGACCGCTTCCCGGACCGCCGCCTCCGTGAGGCGTGGAGAAGGTCTTGTGGAGGTTCAGGTGGATCACGTCGAATCCGATGTCTCCAGGGCGGACCATTCCGATAACGGCGTTAAGGTTCGCTCCGTCGTAGTAGCAGAGACCGCCGGCCTCGTGCACCAGACGTGTGATCTCCATGATGTTCTCGTCGAAAAGGCCTACCGTGTTAGGGTTGGTGAGCATCAGTCCTGCGGTCTGCGGTCCGAGGTGGGCCTTCAGGTCGTCCATGTCGATGGTGCCGTGATCGTTGGACTTGATCTCAACTACCTTGTAGCCGGCCATTGCGGCGCTGGCAGGGTTCGTGCCGTGAGCGGAGTCAGGAACGATGATCTCGGTCCTGCCCTCGTCTCCCCTGCTCTTGTGATATGCCTTGATGAGCAGCAGTCCGGTGAACTCGCCGTGAGCTCCGGCTGCCGGCTGGAAGGTCATATCGTCCATTCCCGTGATCTCGCACAGGATGTTTCTCAGGGTGTCGATCGCCTCTGTACAGCCCTTTACAGTATCAGCAGGCTGGAGAGGGTGAACGTTTGTGAATCCCGGGAGAGAAGCCATGGCCTCGTTGATCCTCGGGTTGTGCTTCATGGTGCAGGAGCCGAGCGGATAGAATCCGTCGTTTACTCCCCTTGCTTCCTTTGCCAGCTGAGTGTAGTGCCTTCCCATCTCGTTCTCGGAGATCTCCGGAAGCTTTGGAGCTTCCTCTCTGAGAGGAGTCTCAGGAAGTCTGATGTCAACATCGCACTCCGGGAAAATGTCCTGTCCTCTGCCGGGAACGCTTCTTTCGAAAATCAGCTTCATGACTAGAACACCTCCTTTACTGTAGCTGCCACTTCATCCATGTCTTCCTTCGTGCAGAGCTCTGTGGCGCACCACAGGATCCTGCCGTCCTCGAGAGGAAGTCCGCCTAGGATGCCCTTTTCCTCCAGAGCAGCCAGGAGCTTGCCTGAGTCAGGGCAGTCCGTCACGAATTCATGGAAAAACTCTTTGTCGTATGTCAGCTTCAGTCCGGCCTTCTCCAGCTGCTCTGCCAGGTAGTGAGCCTTGGACGTGCAGAGGGTGGCGGCCTGCTTCAGGCCCTTAGGGCCTACTGTCGCCAGGTAGATGGAAGCCTTGAGAGCGCACTGGGCCTGGTTGGAGCAAACATTGCTGCTGGCCTTGTCTCTCCTGATGTGCTGCTCTCTTGCCTGGAGCGTGAGGACGAATCCGCGCTCTCCCTGAGAGTCAGTGGTCTCGCCGACCAGACGGCCGATGATCTTTCTCATGTTCTTCTTGGTGCAGGCCAGGATGCCCAGGTACGGTCCGCCGTATCCGAGTCCCAGTCCGAGAGGCTGACCCTCACCGCAGACGATGTCGGCGCCGATCTCGCCAGGAGTCTTCAGGATCCCCAGCGCGATAGGGTTCACGCTCATGATCAGCTGAGCTCCGGCCCCGTGTACTATGGATGCGATCTGGTCTGCGTCCTCAACGATGCCGTTGAAGTTAGGATACTGCATGAGGAAGCAGGCTGCGGAAGGATCTCCCTCCAGCATCTCCTTGAGGGCCTTGAGGTCGGTCTCGCCGTCCACTTCTGGAACTACGACGACCTTGGTGTTCCTTCCGAAGGAATAGGTGTCGACTACCTCTCTTACTCTGTGGTCTACTGTGTGGGAAATGTAAATGGTGCTGTGCTTCCTGTCGTGGGTCATGGCGCAGGCCTCTGCGGCTGCGGATGCGCCATCATACAGGGAAGCATTGGAGATGTCCATGCCTGTGAGTTCACAGATCATGGTCTGATATTCGAAAATGGACTGGAGTATGCCCTGGCTTATCTCCGCCTGATATGGCGTGTAGGCCGTCAGGAACTCCTCCTTGTTTGCTATCGCGTTTACAGTGGCCGGAACGTAGTGGTTGTAAGCTCCGGCTCCTCTGAAGATCTTGTGGAAAACCTTGTTGTCGTCGGCCATGCCGCTGACGATGGCTGATACCTCGCACTCGGACTTCCCCTTCGGGAAGTTCAGCGTGCCCTTGAATCTCGCCTCTTCAGGAATGTGCTTGAAGAGATCGTCAAAATCCTTGTAGCCGATCTCGTGGAGCATCTTCAGCTGCTCCTCTTTGGTATTGGGAATGTATGTGCCCAATTTTTACCTCCTGTTACTGAAACCAGTTTCAAAAAACATACCGGGGTCCGGCAGGGCGACCCCGGCGGGAATTTCAGATCGGGCCTATGCCTCTTCCTCCTTGACGAACTCGTCGTACTCGTCAGCGCTGAGGAGATCCTCTGTCTCCTGAACGTCGGTGACCTTTACGAACCATGCGTCATATGGATCCTCGTTGATCATCTCAGGGGAATCAAGAAGTGCCTCGTTGATCTCAGTAACCTTTCCGGAAACAGGAGAGATGATGTCGGATACGGCCTTTACAGACTCTACGTCTCCCAGAGCCTCTCCAACTGTAAGCTCATCGTCAACTTCTGGCAGGTTTACGAAAACCAGGTCTCCCAGGCTCTCCTGTGCGTAATCGCTGATGCCGATCACGACATCGTCGCCGTCATAGCGGACCCACTCATGAGACTTTGAATATTTCAGTTCCTTTGGATCGATCATTGTTCTTCTCCTTATTATGAAAATTTATTGTGTTTATTCTCACGCGCCGTGGCGCATAAAAACCGCTTTACCGGAAGCCCTTTTTTCAAAGACCTACTTCGACCTCTTGTAGAAAGGCAGCTTCACCTGCTCGGCATCGACCATCCTGCCTCTTACGTCCACCTGTACAGGTGCGCCGATCTCCCTCTTGGATGAGTCCACGATGGCCATTGCGTAGGAACCTCCCAGGTAAGGAAGGAACGTGCCGGACGTGGTGTGGCCGATGACCTCGCCGTCTCTGTAGACGTCGCAGTGCTCTCTTACGATACCTCTTCCGGTGACCTTGATGCCGACTCTTCTCCTTGCGAGAGGCTGATCAGCGACCAGGGCGTCCTTTCCGATGAAGTCGTCCTTGTCCATCTTTACGGCGAAGCCCAGGCCCGCAGTCTTTGGGGAAACTGTGTCGTCCATGTCGTTTCCGTAGAGAGGCATGGCGGCTTCCATTCTAAGGGTGTCTCTTGCGCCCAGTCCGCAAGGGAGGATGCCGAACTCCTCGCCGGCCTTGAGGATCATCTCCCACAGAGCAGGAGCGTTCTCAGCTGCGGAGTAGATCTCGAATCCGTCCTCGCCGGTGTATCCGGTCCTGGATACCACGCAGTCGATGTCTCCGACCTTGCCGTTGAAGATAGCCGTGTAGTACACCTCAGGAATGGACTCAGGTGCGGCGATCTTCGCCAGGATCTCAGGGGACTTCGGCCCCTGGAGAGCCAGCTGGCACCAGTTGTCGCTGTCGTTCACCAGCTTCACATCGCAGCCCTCAGGAACGTGGCTGCACATCCAGTTGTAGTCCTTCTCGGTGTTTGCGGCGTTTACGACCACGAAGTAATCGTTGTCTCCCCTCTTGTAGACGATCAGGTCGTCTACGGTACCGCCGTTCTCGTTGCACATAGGGCTGTAGCGCGCCTGCCAGTCCTCCATGTCGGTGAAGTCGTTGGTCAGCACGTAGTTCAGGTACTTCAGGCTGTCAGGGCCGGATACCAGGATCTCTCCCATGTGGGAAACATCGAAGAGGCCTGCGGCAGTGCGAACCGCCATGTGTTCCTTCTTGATGCCTGTCTCGTACTGTACAGGAAGGATGAATCCCCCGAAAGGTACCATCTTTCCGCCGTATTTGACATGAGTTTCGTAGAGTGGTGTTTTCTTTTCCATTTCCATGCCTCCGTTGTTCGTCTAGAGATACACTGGGATTTTACCACAGGGGGTATAGACCGTCAACGAGCTGTGACGGCTGGAAACCCGCTGTTTATCATGTGTTTCCAGTTATCTTCTTAACGATTGGGGCGATGCGGGGAGTAACGGGCTGACGAGAAAGTCTACCGTTTCAGTGGTGGTTTTGTTCTCTTTGAAAAACAAAAAACCGGCGGTCAGACCGGCAGGTTGCGGATGAATCGCAGGAGAGGATTGATGTTGTAAAGGTATCCCGCGATATATGAGTTGTTGAGACTTTCGTTAATGGCGTGGAGGTGCTCAGGCATGAGTACTCCCGCCAGGGGGAACATGAATGCAAGGAAAAGAAAGACCAGTATCACTCCCCGAACGGCGCCCAGCAGCATGCCCACCGAGGCATCCACGCGGCCGAACACAGTCTTTTCCCGGCGCCCCCTGGAGATCCTGCGTATGATGATGGATGCCACGATCCAGGTAGCCAGCACGATCAGGAGAAAGGACATGACGTTGATGATGGCGTTTGCGAAGTGGGCCGTGTTCTGGGACGGCTGCTGCACTCCCATGGCCTGGATGATGGAGGCCAGAAAATCCGGGACGTACTGGGTGATGTCGAAGGTGCCTGAGGCGGCCAGTTCCGTCAGATGGGTGTTTATCTCATCGCTGACCGGTGTGGCCATGAGGAGGCTGGCCACGTCCTGGGTAAAAGAGACTCCCAGTATCAGGGCGGCGGTCCAGGCCAGGAGGCGGATCAGGATGTGGGCGAAGCCGCGGGCCCTCCCCCGGACGGTGGATATTATGAAGATCAGAATCACGGTTATATCGAGTGCCATAAAAACTACCTTTATATACTGAAAAAATGCCGGGGTCTTCACGCTGCCCCGCTTCTTCCTCGCGAGCCTGGCGAGACGGAGCCTCCGGCGGATGAGATATCTTTTACCACAGGCGCACGAACATTGCAAGGAGCGGTCACATACGCCCGTTTTGAAAATGTCACTAAAAGTGCTGTGAAACCCCACATATGACCCGCTGTCAATCCTTGAAAAAGAGGGGGAGCGTGTTATAATCATCAAGGATGCTGTGTAGACCACGGGACAAGGAACGGCCTGCAGGTGTACAGCGTTATGAGGCGTATCTCAAGCCTCAGGCATCAACGAAGACTCCGCTGACGCGGGGTCCGTAACCCAATATTTTACATTACATGGAGGTCATGAAAGATGGACACAAATAAGCTCAACAGAATTGTGGCTAAGATGAAGGAGAAGGATCTGTACCAGCTGATCATCACCGATCCTACATCTATTTTCTATCTGATAGGCAAGTGGATCATTCCTGGAGAGAGAATGCACGCGCTGTACATCAATGTTGACGGAGACAACCACTTCGTAATCAACAAGCTGTTCCCGCAGGAAGAGGACCTTGGAGCTCCTATTACATATTATGACGACGTTGATGACGGCGTTGAGGTGCTGGCTCAGTACGTTCACAAGGACAAGCCGATCGGCGTTGACAAGAACTGGCCTGCTCACTTCCTGCTGAGACTGCAGGAGCTGGGAGCCGGAAGCGCTTTCGTGAACGGATCCAAGATCGTCGACAAGGTTCGTCAGATCAAGAGCCCTGAGGAGGCTCAGCTCATGAGAGAGTCCGCAGCCAAGATCGACCAGGTAATGGATAAGCTGATCCCTTGGGTAGCAAAGGGGCTGACAGAGAGAGAGCTGAACGCGAAGTGCCTGGAGCTCTGCGAAGAGGTTGGATTCTCCGGACCTTCCTTCGACCCTATCACAGCATACGCTAAGGGTGCAGCTGACCCTCACCACATCACAGACGATTCCAAGGGCAAGCACGGTGACTGCGTCATCCTGGACATCGGTGGAATGTGGAAGAACTACGCTTCCGATATCACCAGGACCGTATTCATCGGCGAGGTGAGCGAGCGTCAGAAGGAGATCTACGACATCGTTCTCGAGGCGAACAAGAGAGGTATCGCTGCTGCTAAGCCTGGCGCAAAGATGAGCGACGTCGACAAGGCAGGAAGAGACTACATCGCTTCCAAGGGCTATGGCGAGTACTTCACACACAGACTGGGACACTCCATCGGAATGGAGGACCACGAGGTCGGCGACGTTTCCCTGGTGAACGACGAGATCATCGAGGTTGGACAGTGCTTCTCCGTTGAGCCTGGCATCTACCTGGCAGACGAGGGCATCGGTGTGAGGATCGAGGACATCGTATACATCACAGAGGATGGCTGCGAGGTACTGAACCACTATCCTAAGGACGACATCATCGTTGTTCCTGACGGAGAGTAAGCGCCGAAGAACATAGAATATCGTATATAAAAGGATGCCGGAAGCAGCTTGTGGCTGCTCCCGGTATCTTATCGGGGGAAAAGGTTTAATTTTTAACAGGAGGACAGACATGGCAAAGGTCACAGAAGGGTATATGCCATTTCTCGGCTACAAGACATACTACAGGATCGTGGGAGAGAGGAAGGACAACGGAAAGGCTCCGCTGATCTGTCTCCACGGCGGACCTGGCTCCACGCACAACTACTATGAGGTACTGGACAACGTCGCAGACGATGACGACCGTCAGATCATCATGTACGACCAGATCGGCTGCGGAAACTCATATCTGGACGGACATCCTGAGCTGTGGACGCAGGACACATGGCTGGACGAGCTGGACGCTCTGAGAAAATATCTCGACCTGGACGAGTGCCACATCATCGGACAGTCCTGGGGCGGCATGATGCAGATAGCTTACGCTATCGAGAGAGGCGCCAAGGGAGTTAAGTCCTACATCATCTCCAGCGGCCACCCATCCAGCAGCCTCTGGGAGAAGGAAGGCCTGAGACGTATCAAGATGATGCCTCAGGACATGCAGGACGCCATCAACCACGCCCTGAAGACAGAGGATTTCTCAGGAGAGGCATATGACAGAGCAGTTGCCGAGTACATGCACAGATACTGTGACTACTGGATCGGCGACAAGGCACCTGAGTGCTGCACACGCCCTAAGAAGTCCGGCGGAGAGGCTTACCTCTACGGATGGGGCCCTAACGAGTTCGCACCTACCGGAAGCCTGAAGGACTTCGAGTACGTTGACAGACTGGGCGAGATCAAGGTTCCGTCCCTGATCTGCAGCGGAATCTCCGACCTGTGCTCGCCGCTGATCGCGAAGACCATGGCAGACGGTATCCCGAACTCCAGATGGATCCTCTGGGAGAGATCAAGACACACATGCTTCGTAGACAGACACGATGATTACTGCAAGGTACTCATTCCGTGGATGAACGAGCACGACAAGTAGTCGGCCGATGCGACGCCTGGCCCGAGCGAGGGCCTTTGATATGAAAAAACAAAAAGCGGAGAAGCCACGGTTATGATGCCCGGCTTCTTCGCTTTTTTGCGCTGTGCGGAGACCTGCGGAAAGCGCGGGAGGTGGAGCAGCGGCTGGCGGCTTTTTCCACGTGTTTACCCCTCTAATACCAATTGATATTACATTTTTCCTGTGATAGAATATCACGGATATGGAATCTGACCAGACGAATTTGGGAAAAGTCTCCGGGAAACCGGAGTTTACAGAGGCTGACCTGGGTTTTATGAGAGAGGCCATGGTTGAAGCCGATGCAGCCGCACGGCAGGGGGAGGTCCCTGTGGGAGCTGTGATCGTAAAGGACGGAGAGGTGATCGCCAGGGCGCACAACCTGGTGGAGACCTTAGGGTCATCGGGGGCTCATGCCGAGATGCTGGCCATCAGAAGCGCCGAGGAGGCCACGGGGTTCAAGTGGCTGAGCGGCTGCAGCCTGTACGTGACACTGGAGCCCTGCTCCATGTGCGCCGGGGCAATAGTCCTGTCAAGGCTGGACAGACTTTACATCGGAACGATGGATCCCAAGAACGGCGCCTGCGGCTCGCTGAGCAACATCGTGTGCGACCCTCGCCTGAACCACAGGGTCGAAGTGGTCAGAGGGCTGATGGCAGAAGAGTGTTCCCGGCAGCTCAAGGATTTTTTCCGCGAGAGGCGCGAGAGACGGCTGGAGAGAAATATACCGAAACCGGAGGATAAACGATAATGAAGAGAAGAAGCCTGGCAACTTTAGTTCTGGCGCTGATCCTGGTGGTCATGAGCGGAGCGTTTGCCTTCGCGGCAGAGGATACGGGAGCCCTGGTGCTCAAGTCCTCATACCCTAAGGACGGGCAGAAGAACACCTCGATCGAGAACGTAGGTGTGAAGCTGAACTTCAACCACAGCATAAACGGCGAGGCGACCAAGAAGCACAACGCCAAATGCGTCAAGATCGTAAACAGCGAGACTGGAAAGAAGGTCCCGATCAAGGTCCTCACCAGCGATGACACCGACGGAATGATGCTCGTTCTCGCTGACAGCACGGACAAGAAGCTGAAGCTCCAGTCCAACACGAAATATGAGCTCGTGATCTCATCCAACTTCATGGACGATGAGGGCAACATGCTGGGACACAAGGAGACCATCTCCTTCACCACATACAACCAGACCATGAACACGGTGGTGAACACCGTGATGATGGTGCTGATGTTCGGCGGTATCACCGTGATCATGATCAAGCAGCAGAGAGAGCAGGCTGAAGAGAAGGCACGTGCCGAGAGCTCCGGAAAGAACAAGAAGGAGACCTTCAATCCTTACAAGGAGGCCAAGCGCACAGGCAAGTCCGTCGAAGAAGTCATAGAAGAAGAGAAGAAGCGCCAGGCCAAGGCGGACAAGAAGGCCGCCAGAGAGGCTAAGAAGAAAGAAGCCGCAAGGGAGAAGGTAGAGGCGGAATACGATCTCAGCGAGATCCTGCCGTATGTCTACAAGGTGCACAAGCCGCAGTCGGTCACGGCGGCCGGCGGCAAGTTCAGATCTGGACGCGGCACGCGCAGCATAGATGATTCCGGGAGCAAGAATGGCAAGAGCAGCAAGAACAGGAAGAACAAGCGATAAATAGTCAGAGGGGATGCCGCGGGCATCCCTTTTTTTGAGAAGGTGACACATGGGACACATGAAGATCAACGCCTATGGAAAGATAAACCTGTCTCTGGACGTGACCGGCAGGCGGGAGAACGGATATCACGAGATCCGGTCGGTGATGCAGGACATAGACCTCTGCGACACCCTGGAAGTGGCTACAGATAAGGAAAACTTAGGTAAAATTTGTTGCATACCCGTTGGAATTGCTATAGAATTTTGTACAGATGAACATACAATCCCCGGGGATGAGAGCAACCTTGCCGTGAAGGGCGCAAAAGCTCTGATACAGCGGCTTTTCCCGGAGGACGGGACGGTCGCCGGAGAAGGACGGCCTACGATCCCGAAGCCTTCGTCGGTCTCCATTTTCCTGGAAAAGAAGCTTCCGTCAGCCGCAGGTCTTGCGGGGGGGAGCGGCGACGGCGCCGCGGTGATGCTGGCGCTGAACCATCTTCTGGGCTCTCCGCTGAGCCTGAGGGAGCTGATGGAGCTCGGCATGGCCGTGGGTTCGGATCTGCCCTTTTCCATCATGATGAACGCCTGCAGGAACAGAGAGAGACTGGAAGGCCTTCAGGGGCTGGAGGAAGCCGGAACGGCCGCCATCGTACAGGGGATCGGTGATGTGGTGATCCCGTGTGATCCTATACACACCTATGTTATCTTGATGAATCCGGGAACTCAGGTCTCCACGGCCAGAGTGTATCAACACCTGGATGAAATGAACGTCAGAAGTTCCGGTGAGGGACAGCTGTACACCAATGTCATGGAGGCCAGTACCTTTTCCATCTGCCCCGAGGCGAAGGAGCTGAGGGACAGGATGAGAGAAAAGCTCAGGGCCGATCATGTGCTGATGAGCGGAAGCGGGCCTTCCATAGCCGCATATTACGCCCACAGGGAGACAGCGTCAGAGGACTTTTCCTCATTGGACGGTGGGGCGTGGCTGGGCCGCGGCTGGAAAAAGTGGTTTGTGGAAAGCGGGAGGAGATAAGGATGAACTTTGATTTGCAGATTCAGAAGCCTCTTAGAGAACTGGTGTATGAGGAGCTGAAGCACAAGATCCTCACAGGGGAGATTGCATCTCAGACAAGGTTGATGGAGATCGATCTGGCAGAGAAGATGAACGTGAGCAGGACACCGATCAGGGAAGCCATCAGGGAGCTGGCTGCAGACGGACTGGTGACTATAGAGCCTCGCAGGGGGGCCTACGTATCCAGGATATCCATAGAGGACATGCTGGACGTGTTCGAGGTCAGGGAAAATCTGGAGGGCTTTGCGGCGTTCCTCGCGGCAAGACGTGCCAGCGACCAGCAGAAGGACCACCTGAGAGAACTCATGGACCAGTACGAGGTGGCCATAGACCACGATGAGAAGAAGGCGAGCGTTGAAAGAGACGAGGATCTCCACAAGTTCATCGTTGAATGTGGTGGCAACAGGACGCTGCAGCAGATGGTGAATCACGTTCAGGAACTCTCCCTCAGGTTCCGCTATCTGTACTATGACGATTTTACCCA
>Ga0129315_1000921_pt1 | contig 15562 bp, 8 predicted proteins | sample Cm827metagenome_FD_94432 | JGI IMG/M metagenome (GOLD analysis project Ga0129315, IMG submission 94432) | Eastern black-and-white colobus group fecal microbial communities from Wisconsin, USA - Cm827 metagenome | ecosystem: Host-associated > Mammals > Digestive system > Large intestine > Fecal...
CTCCCACGTCTCCGCTCCGCTTCGGTCCGTGCTAGACATGTGCCACTGGCACATAGCACCCTACCCAATATTCGCATATCGTGGGATTATCATCCCACTTTTATGCTCATATCGGGGCGGGTCATAAGGTCTTTCACCCACTTATGAGCAAGCTCATGTGGGCTTAGACCTTTTGACCCTGGTATCATCTAAATCAGAGGATAGTACATCTTTTTATGTAGTGCTGAGGAAAGAAGCAGAATTGATGGGTGACGTGAGAAGGGCAGGATTTGTCAATGCGGAAAAATGTGTGGAAGAAGGAGCAGGAGAGGATGAAACAGATATCTGAGGCAGTGAAAAAGGATCAGATCCTGTATTATTTCAAAACCCAGTGGCCTGTGCTGCTGGCGGTAACAATCTCCGGTCTGATCTATAACCTCGGACTGCTGGCAGGACCGTGGTTTGAGGGGCGGATGACGGGATGCCTGGTGGACATTCTGGGTGGGAAGGCCGGATACCGGGATATGCTGGTGCTGGTGACCGCATATGTGATATCTATTGCCATCGTGCAGATCTCCCGTTATATTAAACGTTTTTATGTCAGACGATTTGCTAATAATGTGAATCGTGACATGAAAGAGACCCTGTACCACAGCCTGGTGCACAGAAGCCGTGCTGAACTGGAAGAAGAGGGTGCTGGAAATGTCATGACCAAGGCAATCCTGGATGTGGATGACTGCGCGGAGGGGATGAGGAAATTTACCACAGAGATCTTCGATACCGGTGTGGCACTGGCGGCATATGTGGGAATGTTGTTATTCTATGACTGGCGGCTGGCAATCTTAGGTATGTTGTTTTTACCGGCGTCATATGTGCTGGCGGAGAAGATGAAGCGTAACGTGCAACGCACCGGAGCAGCTTATAAGGAGCAGTCCGGAGATTTAAGCGACGCAACACTGGACAGAGCAACTAACGCTGTTACTTACCGTGTCTATGGCAGAGAGAAAGAGCGGGAGCAGGCCTATGAAGAGAATCTTGCCGCTTATGAAAAATCTGCTGTGAAGGCCAATATCTGGAGTACCGCATTTCCGCCGCTGTACCGGATCATCTCCATGATCGGCGTACTGTTTATCCTGTATTTCGGCAGTAGAAATGTGCTGGGCACCGGCTGGAAATCATGGGATGTGGCAGCGTTTACCACGTTTTTATCCTGCTTTTTGAAGTTAGCCGTGAAATCTTCTCATGCAGCGAAGCTATTCAATGCGGTACATAAAGCCCAGATCTCCTGGAAGCGTATCAAACCACTGATGAAGGAAGACACTTATGAGGACGACAGCTTGGTACAGAAGCCGGGAATGCTGGAAGTATCTCATGTAAGCTTTGTTTATCCCGGCAGAGAGAAGATCTATGAGGACTTCAATCTGTCCGCTTTCCCGGGACAGATCATCGGTGTCACCGGAGCAGTGGCGTGTGGTAAGTCCACATTGGGTAAGACCTTCCTCTGTGAATACCCTTACGAAGGAAGGATCCGTTTCCACGGCAAAGAATTATCCGAAATGACCAAAGCGGAGCGCACCGGCATGATAGGATACTTGGGACATGATCCGGAGCTGTTCAATGACAGTGTCCGTAACAATATACTGCTTGGCGATGATGACGATCCGGAGAGGTATCTGAAGGCAGTCTGTTTCGACGGTGAGGTGGCAGAGATGGAAGAGGGGATGGACACCATTGTGGGAAATGGCGGCGTCCGGCTCTCCGGTGGTCAGGCACAGCGGCTGGCATTGGCGAGAACCCTGTGCCATAAGCGTCCGGTCCTGATCCTGGACGATCCTTTTTCCGCACTGGATTGCAAGACGGAGGAAACGGTTTTTGCCAATCTGCGGAAGTTTACAGCGGACAGCATCGTGCTCCTTTTGTCCCATAGGCTGTATCTGTTCCCCAAAATGGATCAGGTGCTGTGGATGGAGGATGGAAAAGTGACCGCGGGAACCCACGAACAGATCCTTGCAAAGTTCCCGGAGTATGCGAGACTGTATGAAGCACAGGCGGATGGCGCCGATGCACACAGTACGCAGGAGGGAGGTCCGGATCATGCAGAAAAATAAACAGATGCAGAAAAATAAGAGACAGAATGTGAAAAATGTCCGCAGCGTGATCCGGCAGACGGTGACAGGCTATGCAGGGCTGTCACTGGGAATCCTGTTGGCAGTCGCAGGTGCCATCGTAACCGCGCTTCTGCCGCCCTGGATCCTCGGAAGTATTGTGGATACGATCACCGCAGGAAACACAGTTCCGGTTGCATTGGTGATACTATATTTTGCTTTTACGGTGCTCACCGGTCTGACCGAAAGCCTTCGGGAAGGTCTGCTGACGGTCTTCGGTCAGAAGATCACGCATGCACTGCGGAGCAGCATGATGAAGAAATATACGAACCTGACGGCAGGGGAACTGACGAAGCAGGAGCCCGGTACTATCGTATCCCGGTTCGTAGGAGATGTGGATACGGTGGAGAACCTGTTCACCTCCGGAATCATCAGTATGTTCGCCGATGCCTGTAAGATTATAAGTATCCTGGTGGTGATCTGGTTAAAAAACAGAGGACTGGCGATCGTACTTTTGGTTCTGCTTCCATTTCTGTATTGGTTCACCCGGACGGTGCAGAAAAACATGCTGAAAGCCCAGATCGAGAATCGTTGCGCCGTGGGCAGAGCATACGGACATGTGCCGGAGACGTTGCACAATATCCGTACCATTCATACGCTGGGAAAAGAGCGCTACATGGAGCAACGCTATGATGAATATATTGCGGAGAGCTACCGCGCGGTAGATCGCACGAATTTTTATGATGCCATTTATTCCCCGGTGATCCTGATCCTGAATGCTATCGTGGTGGCGGTTGTGATGCTGTTTTCTGCCTCCGGTAATGCAAAGGTGCTGACATTGTTCGGTATGTCTGCAGGTACAGCGGTAGCGGTAATTAACTATATCTCACAGATCTTTACCCCTGTGGAGAGTCTGGGAATGGAGATCCAGACCATACAGTCCGCCATTGCGGGTGTGCACCGGATCAATGAATTCTATGCGTTGGAGGAATTGCCGGAGAGAAATTCCGGAGAAAAACCGGCAGAACCACAGAATAGACCGGAAAAACCTTTTGTGGAACTGCAAAATGTGACCTTTAGCTATGAGGATGATGACCGTAAGATTTTGCAGGCTTTAAATTTTCAAGTATATCCCGGAGAACAGGTGACACTGTCCGGAAGAACCGGTGCAGGGAAGAGTACGGTCTTCAAACTGTTGTTGGGACTCTATCAGCCGGGAGAGGGTAAAGTGCTGATTCAGGGAAGAGATGCTTTTCAGGTTCCGGAACATGAAAAGCGCAGCCTGTACGGCTATGTGGAGCAGACTTTTCATAGAGTACCCGGTACCGTGAAGGATCAGATCACGCTGTATGACGATTCTTTTACCATGGAAGAGGTACGGGGAGCTGCAAGAATTGCGGGACTGGATGCGACGATAGAACAATTGGAAAAAGGCTATGACACTCCCTGTACCCAGGAGATCTTCTCCCAGGGACAGTGGCAGCTGTTATCTATTGCCAGAGCTGCGGTGGCGAAGCCGAAGCTCCTTCTGTTGGATGAGATTACGGCAAATCTGGATGCCCAGACCGAGGAAGAGGTGCTGCAGGCACTGAAGCGTGCCTCGGAAGGAAGAACGGTAATCTCAATTTCACATAGAGTAAATGCGGAGACAGGACGGATCATTAACATATAGTAAGATGTAAGATGCCTGACGGATTGCTCCGTGCTGCGCACTCTCACAATCCTGCCCGGTATTCGCATATCGTGAAGCTGACGCTTCCCTTTTATGCGAATATCGGAGCGGGTCATGAAACAAGAACCCCACGTTTGTGCGAGCACAGCGTGGGGTTCTTGTTTATGACCCTGGCATCTTACATAGAAATAAGTCCAAATGCATTTGCCACAGAGCTTAATAAAATAATCGCAGCAAATACCGGGCAGAGATACTTGATCATGAAGTTGAATACCTTTTTGCGGCGGAAAGCGGCTTCTCCGTGCATGACTTCTTCTTCCACAGCCTTTACGCCGATGACACGGGACACCAACAGACAGATGGTGATGGCAGCGATAGGCATCATCACGGAGTTGGTCAGGAAATCAAAGAAATCAAGGAACTGCATGCCGATGATCTTCACAGCACCAAGCGGTCCGTAACCCAGTGAGGATAATGTTCCCAGTGCCAGCATGATCACACCCATGATCAAGGTGGATTTTTTACGACCCCAGCCAAGCTCGTCCTCGAAAGTAGACACAGCACTTTCGGTAAGCGCAATGGAGCTGGTCATGGCTGCGAACAGTACCAGTACGAAGAACATAATACCTACGAAGGTGCCCATGCCCATGCTGTCGAAGACTTTGGGAAGTGTGATGAACATCAGGGAAGGACCAGCCTGTAAGGTATCGGGATCTCCACCGGAGAATGCGAACACGGCGGGAATGATCATCAGACCTGCCATGATGGCAATAGCGGTATCGAAAATCTCTACATTTTTGGTGGAGCCTTCAATGGAGACATCTTTTTTCATATAAGAGCCGAAGGTGATGAGAATACCCATGGCAATGGACAGAGAGTAGAACATCTGACCCATGGCAGCTACGACTGTCATCCAGGAGAAATTCGCAGCATTCGGGATCAGGAAATATTTTACACCGCTCAGTGCTCCCGGTCTGGTAACGGAATAGACTGTGATGACCACGGACAGCACTACCAGGATCGGCATCATAATGCGGGATACGCGCTCGATACCGTTGCGGACACCGGCGTAGATGATTCCCAGAGTACACAGAGTGAATACGATAAAGCACAGCTCTGTAGAGACACCATTGGAAATAAACGTGGAAAAATAACCGTCCGCTGCCAGATCATGTCCGTGACCCTTGGCATATTCCACCAGATACTTGATCACCCATCCACCAATGACGGAATAATAAGGAACGATCAGAATAGGAATAATAGCGTTGATCCATCCACCGAAGGACAGCCATTTGGACTTTCCGAAGGTATGAAAGGCACCCACGGGGCTTTTACCTGTCATGCGTCCCAGTGAAGTCTCCGCCACGATCATGGTATAACCGAAGGTCAGCGCCAGGATAATATAGATCAATAGGAAGATACCGCCGCCGTATTTGGCTGCCAGATACGGGAAACGCCAGATATTGCCTAAGCCTACGGATGCTCCGGCAGCCGACAGGACGAAGCCGATCTTGCCGGAAAAGGAACTTCTGTTATTTTTTTTGTGATTCATAGTTTAAACTCTCCCATAAAAAATTGTCGTAAACAGAATAAGTGTAACATAGAAATAAGGAAAATACAGTACGAAACAGTCTGATTGAGAATTGAAAAATTCGATAATGCAAGAGCAAAAATTGAATGGATGCATTTTAATTTTAATATAAAACAATAATTCTGAGGGAAAATACAGAACTGCTATAAATATAAGCCAGCAATGGCACTGCTGAATGACGGTGTATCTGGCAATTTAAAGTATATTTTTTCCTGCATTTCGCATACTAACTGCAACGTTAATGATTAGTAATGCGAGATGATGATTTATCTTACGCAATATGTCATGGAGGAAAAAATGATGAAAGCAACTGGAATTGTAAGAAGAATAGATGACCTGGGACGCATCGTGATCCCGAAGGAGATCCGCCGCACGTTACACATCAGAGAGAGTGATCCGCTGGAGATCTTCACCGACAGAGAGGGGCAGGTCATCCTGAAAAAATATTCCCCTATCGGAGAGATGACCACATTTGCCAAACAGTATGCGGAAAGCCTGGCACAGGTGTCGGGACATGCCACACTGATCGCGGACAGAGACCAGTTCATCGCCGTCTCAGGAGGCTGTAAGCAGCTGTTAAATAAATCCGTGAGCCGTCAACTGGAAGAGAAGGTCAATAACAGAGAGACTGTGATTGCCGCAAAAGGAGACCGCAACTATGTCAACATTGCGGAAGACATTGCCGTGGACTATGCCTGGCAGCTGATCACCCCGATCATCTGCGAAGGGGACATCATCGGGAGTGTGATCCTGTTGGAAAATGACGGGAAGAGCAAAATGGGAGAAGTGGAGCAGAAACTGGCTCTGTCTGCGGCGGGCTTCCTGGGCAGACAGATGGAACAATAAATAATTACTTTGTTTATTTGCAATTTGGAATAGAAAAATGCAACCAGTTGCAAAAATCTTTTCCAAAAATGAAGCAAGTATATTGATTTTCAGTTAAATTATCCATATAATAGAATAGAAAAGTGCAATCAGTTGCAAAAATCTATTCCAGGGAGAAAATATATGGATATTCGCAGAGATTTCTATTTGGAAAAGTTAATAAAAAGAAAGAGCAATGGATTAATCAAGGTGATTACCGGTATTCGAAGATGTGGTAAGTCTTATCTGCTGAATAACATTTTCTATCATCATTTGTTAGATTCCGGTGTGGAAGCAGACCATATCATACGGTTTGCCTTTGATTCTGCGGATGATCTTTACCTGATCGGTGAAAGTCTTATTCAGATCGAAAAGGAAAAGCGGGGTGTGGATCCGGAGAAATTTATGGCATATATTCGGTCGAAAACTACAGGAGAGGGAATATATTATCTGCTGTTGGATGAAATTCAGATGCTGGATTGTTTTGAGGCTGTTTTGAATGGATACCTTCGCAAAGAGAATATTGATGTGTTTGTGACGGGAAGTAACGCAAAACTGTTGTCAAAGGACATTGCTACGGAATTTGCAGGCAGGGGTGATGAAATTCATATGTACCCTCTCAGCTTTGCTGAATTTATGTCTGTTTATAACGGAGATAAATATACCGGGTTATCTGAATATATGCTTTACGGTGGAATTCCATTGGTGGTTCTGCGGGATGGTGCCGGGGATAAAGCAACAGCGCTGCAGAATTTATTTAACGAAATTTATATCCGTGATATTACGAAACGGAATCGTATAAAGAATATTGGGGAATTGGAAGATCTGCTAAATATTCTTTCCTCTGCGATCGGTTCGTTGACCAATCCGGAAAAACTAAAGAACACTTTTAAAACCGTGAAGAAATCTAAAATTACTTCTGCAACCATAAAGAAATATCTGGATTATTTTGAAGATTCTTTTTTGATAGAGTCAGCACAGCGTTATGATATTAAGGGAAAGTCATATATAGAGACTCCTAAGAAATATTATTTTTCTGATTTGGGGCTTCGGAATGCCAGAATTCATTTCCGGCAGTTGGAGCAGACACATTCCATGGAAAATGTAATCTATAACGAACTCCGGATGCGGGGATATAGTGTGGATGTAGGTGTTGTCCCTATCGCAGAAAAAGATTTGGAAGGAAAGGTAAACCGCAGGCAGCTGGAAGTGGATTTTGTCTGCAATCTTGGTTCTGCCAGATATTACATTCAATCGGCATATTCTCTTCCGGATGAAGCAAAGCGGACGCAGGAAATCCGACCGTTCCGGAAGATTGATGACTCTTTTAAGAAAATTGTCATTACAAAAGATATTGTGCAGCCATATTATGATGAATATGGTATTCTGACAATCAATATTTATGATTTCCTGTTGAATCCGGAATGCCTGCAAGGTTAAAGATAACAAGATCAGAAACAAATAACAAACGGTCGTAACCGGGTTAAGATACCACCTGGTTACGACCGTTTGTTTTACCGATATATAATTTCTCATCAGCTTCTTTTAATAATGCATGAATATCTTTGTCGGGGTCACAAATCAGACCGAAGGTCATATTTACTTTTACGTGCTGCCCCTCATAGAGCGTATCCAGTTCGTGGATTTTGTCCATGAGAAGCTCCAGCTGCTTCCGCGCTTCTGTAAGATCTACATTTTCAAATACCAGTAGAAATTCCTCACCACCCCAACGCGCGGCAAAGCCACGGCGCCACATATGCTGCTTCAGCAGGGCAGAAACATTTTTCAGTACGGCATCCCCGCATTCATGACCGTAGGTATCGTTAACCTTTTTGAAAAAGTCAATATCTCCGATGGCGAGTGCAAAAGAATGGCGGGAGGATCTGGCTTCCTCGAAGATCTGCCGCAGCTTTTTGTCTCCGCTGCGGCGGTTGTACAGCTCGGTCAGGGCATCCTGCTCGATCATGGTACGAAGAGAACGCTGCATGGACAGGGCACAGCGGCCGATATCACCTAACTCATCACTGCGCTTTGTTACGGAATGATCCAGTGTGGCGTTCAGATTCCCGGAGGCTACTTCCGACAGGAAGCTGTGGATATGGAGTAATACAGCCACGAATCTTCTGGTGTAAAAATAAATGCAGACAGTCACAAGAGCCACAAAACCGATGATCAGCCACGTCAACGGATAGACGTAATTCTGAATGGATAGGGAGACTGTTTCACTGGGTCTGCCCACAAAAAGCATTCCGACGACGCTGCCGTCCTGATTGCGCAGAGGTATATAGTAGGAAAAATAAGCTTTGCCGTTAATGAGGGTATGAGTGTAGAAATGGTTTTCGCCGGTGTTCAAAACATCCTGGATCACAATATCGGGAGCACCGGAACCGACGATGCGTTCACCCTGGGCATTATACAGGGTCGTCAGAATGCGGGTATCCTGATAGAACAGGGTGATGTCCAGTCCGGTATCCTCTTTGAACTGATCCAGAAGAGAATAGTCCCTGGTGATATCCGTCTCTCCTTTATACAGAAGATAAGCAACATCTCCCTCCAGGTGATAATCGCCGGGATAGGCAGCGTTCAGAAGTGTAGTGGCACTTTTCGTGGCATCATACAATTCACGTTCCACTTCCTGATACATAGTTTTTGTGAACCATTGGGAAGTGAAAAACAACATCGCAATTCCCAGCGCCAGTAAAGGAAGCAGTCCGATGATCTGCAGAGTATATGATATTTTACCGCTGCTTTTTTTCTGTGTATTTTCCATAGAATTCCCTGCCCCTTCCGATAAGATCGGTACACATTAAAGTATAAAAATATTATATGAAATAAATGTCGGAAAAGCAAGAAAGAAAAGCTTTATAAGCAAATCTCAACATCCGGCTTGACAACGCAAAAAAATGAGATATATAATAGCGGTATATCAAAAATGCATTGACGAAGAGAGTAACTTTTCCGCAGAAAGGCAAAGCGAACCGGTGATGGTGAGAGATCGGTGCGAGTAAGGGAATCGTGAAAATCACTTCTGAGCTGTCAGAACAAAAGCCCAGGTCAGTAGTTCTGAACGGAATCCCGCCGTTACCGGGAAGCATATCACTCCTATATACTATATAATAGGAAGTATGTTGTAAGAGGTGGTTAACGAATGCATGAGCTTCGTCCTGTTACAGGACGGGGCTTTTTTTGATACTATTCAGGAAAGCATCGAAGATGCGATTTTGTGAATGAGGCGCTGAATAGTATGATGCTGTAATAAGAAAAGAAAGGAAGCACAGTATGTACAAGCAGGTACCCACAAGCCTGAATTTTGTAGACCGCGAGAAAGCAGTCGAGAAATTCTGGGAAGACAACGACATTTTCAAAAAAAGTATGGAGCATCGTAAGGAAGGCGAAACCTATACCTTCTACGACGGACCGCCTACCGCTAACGGTAAGCCTCACATCGGTCATGTAGAGACCCGTACCATCAAGGATATGATCCCCAGATACCGTACCATGAAGGGATATATGGTTCCCCGTAAAGCCGGCTGGGATACTCACGGACTTCCCGTAGAACTGGAAGTCGAGAAGATGCTGGGTCTGGACGGCAAGGAGCAGATCGAGGAATACGGTCTGGCACCTTTCATTGACAAATGTAAAGAGAGCGTCTGGAAATATAAGGGAATGTGGGAAGATTTCTCCCGTACCGTTGGTTTCTGGGCGGACATGGATAACCCTTATGTTACCTATGATGACAATTTCATCGAGTCCGAGTGGTGGGCACTGAAGACCATCTGGGACAAGGGTCTGTTGTACAAGGGCTTCAAGATTGTTCCCTACTGCCCTCGCTGCGGAACCCCGCTGTCCAGTCACGAAGTGGCACAGGGCTATAAGGCAGTCAAAGAGCGCTCCGCTATCGTACGTTTCAAGGTAAAGGGCGAGGATGCATATTTCCTGGCATGGACCACAACTCCCTGGACCCTTCCTTCCAACGTTGCACTGTGCGTGAATCCGGAGGAGACCTACCTGAAGGTGAAGGCTGCTGACGGTTATACCTATTATATTGCAAAGGCATTGGCAGACAAGGTACTGGGCAGCCTGGCAGAAGAAGGTAAAGCAGCTTACGAAGTACTGGAGACTTATGTTGGTAAGGATCTGGAGTACAAGGAGTATGAGCCTCTGTACAAGTGTGCGGGAGATGCCGCTGAGAAGCAGAAGAAAAAGGCACATTTCGTGACCTGCGATGATTATGTAACCATGACCGATGGTACCGGTATCGTTCATATCGCTCCTGCTTTCGGTGAAGACGACAGCCGTATCGGACGCAACTATGAGTTGCCTTTCGTACAGTTCGTAGACGGCAAGGGTGACCTGACCGCAGAGACTCCTTATGCCGGTAAATTTGTAAAGGATGCAGATCCTCTGGTATTAAAGGATCTGGACGCAGAGGGCAAGCTGTTCGATGCACCGAAGTTCGAGCATGATTATCCTTTCTGCTGGAGATGTGATACTCCGCTGATCTACTATGCAAGAGAGTCCTGGTTCATCAAGATGACCGCTGTGAAGGATGATCTGGTACGTAATAATAAGACCATCAACTGGATCCCCGCTTCCATCGGTGAGGGACGTTTCGGCAACTGGCTGGAGAATATTCAGGACTGGGGCGTATCCCGTAACCGTTACTGGGGTACTCCGTTAAATATCTGGGAGTGCGAATGCGGACACCAGCATTCCATCGGCAGCCGTGAAGAGCTGTACAAGATGAGCGGCAATGAGAAGGCGAAGACTGTAGAATTCCATCGTCCTTACATTGACGAGATTACTATCACCTGCCCCGAGTGCGGCAAGCAGATGAAGCGTGTTCCCGAGGTGATCGACTGCTGGTTCGATTCCGGAGCAATGCCTTTCGCACAGCATCATTACCCGTTTGAGAATAAGGAACTGTTCGAGCAGCAGTTCCCTGCCAACTTTATCTCCGAGGCAGTGGATCAGACCCGTGGATGGTTCTATTCACTCTTGGCAGAGTCCACCCTGCTCTTCAACAAGGCTCCTTACAAGAACGTTATCGTTATGGGCCACGTACAGGATGAGAACGGCCAGAAGATGAGTAAGAGTAAGGGCAATGCAGTAGATCCTTTCAACGCACTGGAGACCTACGGTGCAGATGCCATCCGTTGGTATTTCTACACCAGTTCCGCACCCTGGCTGCCGAAGAGATTCTCCGGCAAGGCCGTACAGGAAGGACAGCGTAAGTTCATGGGTACTCTGTGGAACACCTACGCATTCTTCGTACTGTATGCGAATATTGACAATTTTGACGCTTCCAAATATACACTGGAATACGACAAACTGCCCGTAATGGATAAGTGGCTGCTGTCCAAGCTGAACTCTACCGTTGCAGAAGTAGACAGCAATCTGGACCAGTACCGCATCCCTGAGGCTGCCAAGGCTTTGCAGGACTTCGTCGATGAGATGAGTAACTGGTATGTAAGACGCAGCCGTGAGCGTTTCTGGGCAAAGGGCATGGAGCAGGATAAGATCAATGCCTACATGACGCTGTACACCGCACTGGTGACCATCTGTAAGGCAGCAGCGCCCATGATCCCCTTCATGACCGAGGATATTTACCAGAACCTGGTAAGAAGCAATGATGCATCCGCTCCCGAGAGTATCCATCTGTGTGACTTCCCTGTAGTCAACAAGGATCACATCGACAAGAAGCTGGAAGAGGATATGGAGGATGTACTGGATGCTGTCGTTATGGGACGTGCGTGCCGTAACGAGGCTGCCATCAAGAACCGTCAGCCCATCAGCAGAATGTATATCAAGGCAGATTTCACTTTAAGTGAGTTCTACCAGGAGATCATTGAGGATGAATTAAACGTCAAGGAAGTGGTATTCACCGATGATGTACGTGACTTTACTTCCTATACCTTCAAGCCTCAGCTGCGTACCGTAGGACCTAAATATGGCAAACAGTTAGGCGGCATCCAGAAGCACCTGGCTGCACTGGACGGCAACGCAGCCATGGATGAACTGAATGCAGACGGCGCATTAAAGTTCGATGTAGACGGTGTGGCTGTGGAACTGACCAAGGACGATCTGCTGATCGACATGGCACAGAAGGAAGGCTATGTATCTCAGGAGGACAATAAGATGACCGTTGTGCTGGATACCAACCTGACACCGGAACTGGTAGAGGAAGGCTTCGTATACGAGATCATCAGCAAGATCCAGACCATGCGTAAGGAGAGCGGCTTCGAAGTGACTGATCACATCCGCGTATCCATCAACGGCAACGACAGGCTGTCCGAGATCGCCCGGAAGAACAAAGACGCCATCAGCGGAAAGGTTCTGGCAGACGAACTGACAAGCGGTGCGGAATATGCCGTATCCAAGGAATGGAACATCAATGGCGAGAACGCAGTGATCGCTGTGGAGAGAGTATAAAAGTTCTGCAATAAAATGCCGGAATAAAGAGATTCTGTGGTTTTCCCAACGGGGAGGACCGCGGAATCTTTTTTGTTTCGCAAAAACATTTACGAAACTTACGAAAACCTACGAAAACAGTTGGAATGCGCATGGAAGTTTGTTATAATATTACCTGTATTTGGTTAAGAATATGGATGAAATCATAATACTATCCTTTTTGGAATATCTTGAACAGAGTTTGCGGGATATCGTGATGAAGAAATGTCCTGCAAATGATGTTTTTGTGGGATAGGTAATGGAGAGGAGAACACAGGTGAAAAAAGCAGTGGCAGCCAGCGAGAAGCCGGCAAAGGCAAAAGAGTTCGACAAGGAGCTCTTCAAGAGAAGTGTGGAATATAATGTGCGCACCCTGTATCGTAAGAATCTGGAAGAAGCAGATGCACAGCAGATCTTCCAGGCAGTATCTTATGCGATCAAGGATCGTATCGTAGAGAACTGGATGGAGACCCAGAAGGCATATGAGAAGGAAGATCCCAAGATGGTCTACTACATGTCCATGGAGTTCCTGATGGGAAGAGCACTGGGTAATAACCTGATCAACTTAAAGGCATATAAGCCCGTAGCAGAAGCTTTGGAAGAACTGGGACTGGATCTGAACCTGATCGAAGACCAGGAGCCGGATGCAGCACTGGGTAACGGTGGTCTGGGACGTCTGGCAGCATGTTTCCTGGATTCCCTGGCAACGCTGGGATATCCCGCATACGGCTGCGGTATCCGTTATCGTTATGGCATGTTCAAGCAGGAAATCCGCGACGGTTATCAGGTAGAGGTTCCCGATAACTGGCTGATGAACGGCAATCCTTTTGAATTGCGCAGACCCGAATACGCCAAGATCGTAAAGTTCGGCGGTTATGTCAGCGTACACACCGATGAGAATGGCAGAAATGTATTTACCCAGGAAGGTTATCAGTCTGTTAAGGCAATTCCGTTTGATTTCCCCATCGTGGGTTATGGCAATGGCATTGTAAACACCCTGCGTATCTGGGATGCGGAGCCTGTAGAGTGCTTCCAGCTGGATTCTTTTGACAAGGGTGACTACCAGAAGGCGGTAGAGCAGGAGAACCTGGCACGTAATATCGTAGAGGTTCTGTATCCCAACGACAATCACTATGCAGGTAAGGAGCTGCGTCTGAAGCAGCAGTACTTCTTCATCTCTGCATCCGTACAGGAAGCTGTAGAGAAGTACATGAGAAAGCATGACGATATCCATAAATTCCATGAGAAGGTTACGTTCCAGCTGAACGATACCCATCCTACTGTAGCAATCGCAGAGCTGATGCGTGTGCTGATGGATGATTATTATCTGACCTGGGAAGAAGCATGGGAGATCACCACAAAGACCTGCGCTTACACCAACCATACCATTATGGCGGAAGCGTTGGAGAAATGGCCCATCGAACTGTTCTCCAGACTGCTTCCCAGAATCTACCAGATCGTAGAGGAGATCAACCGCAGATTCGTTCTGGATATCCAGCAGAAGTACAGCAATGTACCCGGCGTGGATGTACAGGAGAAGATCCGTAAGATGGCGATCATCTACGACGGACAGGTGAAGATGGCAAATATGGCAATCGTCTCCGGCTACTCTGTCAACGGTGTGGCAAGACTGCATACCGAGATCCTGGAGAAGCAGGAGCTGAAGGACTTCTACGAGATGTTCCCGGAGCGCTTCAACAATAAGACCAACGGTATCACCCAGAGACGTTTCCTGTTGCATGCGAACCCGCTGTTAGCTGACTGGGTAACGGCTCACGTAGGTGACGACTGGATCACCGATCTGCCGCAGATCTCCCGCCTGAAGGTATATGCGGATGACAAAAAGGCACAGCAGGAATTCATGAACATTAAGTACCAGAATAAAGTACGTCTGGCAAAATACATTTTAGAGCACAATGGTATCGAAGTAGATCCCAGATCCATCTTCGATGTACAGGTAAAGCGTCTGCATGAGTACAAGAGACAGCTGCTCAATATTCTGCATGTAATGCACCTGTATAACGAACTGAAGGAGCATCCGGAACTGGATTTCTACCCCAGAACCTTTATCTTCGGCGCGAAGGCAGCAGCCGGTTACCGTAACGCAAAGCTGACCATCAAGCTGATCAACTCCGTAGCGGATGTGGTGAACAACGATCCCGCCATCAATGGCAAGATCAAGGTTGTATTTATCGAGAACTACAACGTATCCAACGCAGAGATCATCTTTGCGGCAGCAGATGTCTCCGAGCAGATTTCTACCGCAAGTAAGGAAGCGTCCGGTACCGGTAACATGAAGTTCATGCTGAACGGTGCCCTGACTCTGGGAACCATGGACGGTGCCAATGTGGAGATTGTAGAAGAAGTGGGAGAGGAGAATGCATTCATCTTCGGTCTGTCCGCACAGGAAGTTATCAACTATGAGAACCATGGCGGATATGATCCCATGGAGATATTCAACAACGATCAGGATGTCCGCAAGGTACTGATGCAGCTGATCAACGGAACCTTTGCACCGGGAGATCCCGAGCTGTTCCGTCCGCTGTACAACTCTCTGCTGAATACCCAGTGCACCGCCAAGGCAGACACCTACTTCATCCTCAAGGACTTCAAGTCCTATGCAGAGGCACAGAAGAGAGTAGAAGCCGCTTACCGCGACGAAGACAACTGGGCTAAGAGCGCTATCCTCAATGTGGCATGCTCTGGCAAGTTCACCTCCGACAGAACCATCCAGCAGTATGTGGATGAGATCTGGCATCTGGATAAAGTGGTACTGAAGTAAATGGAAAGTTACGAAAGCATAGCCGCGCATAGGCATAGTGAAGACAGCGATGGGCGCTCGCGCATGATTCGCTGTCTTTACTTATGCCGAGATGCGGCGAACGCCGCGATATGAAATAA
>Ga0129315_1000925_pt1 | contig 15468 bp, 5 predicted proteins | sample Cm827metagenome_FD_94432 | JGI IMG/M metagenome (GOLD analysis project Ga0129315, IMG submission 94432) | Eastern black-and-white colobus group fecal microbial communities from Wisconsin, USA - Cm827 metagenome | ecosystem: Host-associated > Mammals > Digestive system > Large intestine > Fecal...
TCACGGTGGTATCCCGGGTTCGATTCCCGGCAGGGTCACCAAGATAAGGACGCATAGCTCAGTTGGGAGAGCATCTGCCTTACAAGCAGGGGGTCATAGGTTCGAGCCCTATTGTGTCCACCATAGTGGCCTGGTAGTTCAGCTGGTTAGAATGCTAGCCTGTCACGCTAGAGGTCGAGGGTTCGAGTCCCTTCCAGGTCGCCACAATTTTAAATTTTATGTAAATTTATTCTTGACTAAGTAAATTATCTATGTTAAACTATAAAAGTTGTTAACGGTAAGTTTACAATGAGTGTTTAACTTAATATGTGATTATGCTGGTGTAGTGACGATGCTAACCTAATTTACGAAGTAAATTGATGGTAGGTCGGGATGCCCGAAGGGCCTCAATGTAATTGAGCTTTTAGTAACTTAATTTATAATAATACATTAGACCAGATGTAAATTAATATGTGATTATGCTGGTGTAGCTCAATTGGTAGAGCAACTGACTTGTAATCAGTAGGTTAGGGGTTCAAGTCCTCCCACCAGCTCCATAATTTACTTATGAGGAGGAGTTCCCGAGTTGGCCAAAGGGGACGGACTGTAAATCCGTTAGCTTAGCTTTCAGTGGTTCGAATCCACTCTCCTCCACCATTTTAAACTTTATATGCGGGTGTAGCTCAGTGGTAGAGCCCCAGCCTTCCAAGCTGGTTGCGAGGGTTCGATTCCCTTCACCCGCTCCATAATATGCACCTATAGCTCAGTAGGATAGAGCAACGGACTTCTAATCCGTGTGCCGGGGGTTCGAATCCTCCTAGGTGCGCCAACTAAAGTAGTGGGGTGTAGCCAAGTCGGTAAGGCACCAGACTTTGACTCTGGCATGCGTAGGTTCGAGTCCTGCCACCCCAGCCAAAAGAATTTTATGACCCATTAGCTCAGTCGGTAGAGCACTTGACTTTTAATCAAGGTGTCACGCGTTCGAATCGCGTATGGGTCACCATTTTATAATATAATATAATAATGGAGAGGTACCGAAGTGGTCATAACGGGGCGGTCTTGAAAACCGTTAGAGTTCACGCTCACAAGGGTTCGAATCCCTTCCTCTCCGCCAAATTAAGTGTAAAGATTTCTTTACACTTTTTTTATTGCCATTTTTTTTAATTGAGACTTTCATAAATTTATATGATAAACTTATAATAACTTAATATTTAAATTTAGGAGGTCTTATGAAAAAGAAATTTATTAATAACCTAGCTCTTGGTTTGACTGTAACCTTGTCATTAGGTTCATTTCCTTACAATGTTTTTGCAAATACTTCTGCGAAGAGTCTAACCAATTTAATTAATTATAATTCATCGTTAAATTTGGAATCCGATAAAATTATGAAAACTACTTATATTGAAGATTCTTCTATTTACACTAATTCCAAAGATATTGGAATAATAAGATCAACATATAAGGCTAAATCTCCATCAGATTTTATAAATTTAGCTTTTGTTCAAAATTTTGATGCCAATTTAAATAATTATCTTGTTGAATATGAAAATAATATTGCATTTATAAATATTTATAACTCAACTAGAGATAAACATTTAGAAAAAATTCCAGTTTTGAAAAACGAATTAATAAATGAAGGAGAAAGTTCATCTATTTTTATTGGGGAAACTGATAAATTACGAAATTCGAAAAATATAGAAAGCTTTAATAATTTTATAAAAGAAAATCCTGAATTTATAATAGAGGTTGATTACTTAGTAGATAATAACAAATTACATAATAATACTTTTAATATAAATTTTAATTTTTCTTCAAATTTAATTAATCTAGATTCAAAAGATTATATGATTTATGAACTTAATTATAATGAAGAGAAAATGTTAAATAATGATAACAAACTTCACATTTATTTTAGCAATAAATTAGAAGATAGAAAAAATTTAAATGTTCATTATATTATAAAAATTGGAAAATCTTTACAGCATGTATATATAAATAATGGCAAATTAAGTATAGGTGAATCTATTGATAATATTTATTTTAAAGAAGTTAAAAAAATAAGCGATTATAATATTTCCTTAGAATTATTAGATAATGTCAAAATCCCTAAAGATACTAGAATAGAAATATATAAGACAAACAATGGAATTCAAGAAGATATATGTTTTATGAAAATTTATAATGGTTTAAATGACGACAATGTTAGATCATGCTTTGAATTTAACGACAAAGGTTTATACTATTATTTTTATAAGAAAGAATTGGGAAAAATTATATTTTATGGTGATTATAAATTTTCAGAAATTTATAATAATGAAATATTATTTATTAAAGGCAAATATAATTGGAATCCTATTCCTAATAAACAGCAAGTGTTACTCCCTGTGCATATGACAACTAAACACAATTCTATTGTAAGAGTCAACTTGAATGAATTCAACCTAAATAAAGATATTAAAGTTTTGACTTATAATGTAGTTGGTAATAAGAATGTGAGATTAGAAGAATATTACAGTTATCTAAGATTCGAAAAATTTTTGCAAAATAAATATAATAATAAGGTATTTCCTATAGAAAATTCTAAACAAACATCAAGCATTACTATTGAGAAAAATAATAATATTATTAAATTAAATGCAAATGGTGGATATTTTACAAATGATAAGTCAGAAATTACAGTTGAAAAAATTAAATTAACTACTGTAAACAAGCCATTAAAGCCAAAAATGAAATTTTTAGGTTGGTCAAAAGATAAAGGTGCATCAAAGCCAGATACTGAGATACTTAATAAATTAGATGATTTATCAACTATTTATGCTGTATGGAAAGAAGACGCTAATATTGGTTTATCTGGTAAGGCAAAAATACTTACAAATAATCCTAAAGACTCTAATTATCGAAAAGTTGAATTTAAAACAAATAGAGGAGAACTTGAAGGAAATAGCACTTATTGGGTTCATAAAGATGAAGAGATAGAAATAACACCTCCCAAAATAATTGATTTAAAGAACCATGAGTTTTCAAAATGGGATCCAGATTTAAAAAATAATTATACTTCTGATACTGTGCACAATGCGACCTTTAAATATGTAGGTGAGAATATAATTAAATGGGATAGTGTTAATAGACCTGATGTTCCTGATAATTTTGTCGAAATAAAATTCGATAAAGGAAAGTTTGGAGAATTTTTTGAAGACGAAGTTGTAAACTTTTTAGTAAATCCTGATGTAAAAATAAAACTAGAAGAACCAAAAATTATTCCTATTGATGGATACAGATTTGTTGGTTGCGATAAAAGTACAGAAGGTATTTTTAAAGAAAACACTATTATTAACGCTAAATATGATAAAATTCCAGACAATGAAAAATACTCTGTAAGTGCTGGAAAAATAGAAAAAGAATATGGGTCAGAGTTAAGCAAAGAAGAATTAACTAGTGTAGTTGAGACAACATATCCAAAAGATTTAGAAGAACAACCAAAAATTGCATTGATAGATAATCTTCCAAGTACAACATCATCTGGAACTTATGAAATTAGAGTAAATGTTAAGTATCCAGATGGGTCAGAAGATAATGAAATTATTGAAGTTGTAATAAAGGAAGACACTAGAAAAGACAACGAAAAATATTCAGTAAGTGCTGGAAAAATAGAAAAAGAATATGGATCAGAGTTAACTGAAGAAGATATTATAAATTCGGTAAAAACAACATATCCTAAAGATTTAGAAGAACAACCAGAAATTGCAATTATTGATAATCTTCCAAACACAACAGTATCAGGAACTTATGAAGTTAAAGTAAATGTAAAATACCCAGATAAGTCTACATCTGAAGTTTTTGTTGAAGTGCTTATAAAAGAGGATACAAGATTAGACAATGAAAAATATTCTGTAAATGTTAATAAAATAGAGAAGGAATATGGATCAGAATTAACTGAAGCAGAAGTAATTAGTGCAGTTGAGACAACATATCCGAAAGGTTTAGAAAAGCAACCAAAAATTACATTGATAGATAATCTTCCAAGTATAACATCATCTGGAACTTATAAAGTAAAAGTAAATGTAAAATATCCCGACGGATCAGAGGACAATTCTATTATTGTGATTGTAATAAAAGAAGACACAAGATTAGACAATGAAAAACACAATCCTATACTAATCCAAGAACAAATAGAAACATATATTGGAGAAATACCAGAAGCAAAAAGATTTATAGATAATATTGAAAAATTACCAAAAAGTACTTCAATTAATTGGAAGTCTAGTCCTATAGTAGATGACCTTGGTATTTCAGAAGGAACAATTCTCATATTATATCCAGATGGATCTTTCGACGAATTAAGTGTGAAATTTAATGTAGTTAATAATGATGAAGAGGAAAAAACAAAAGAAGAAAAAAATCCAGAAGATATAATAGATAATACAAAAGATGAAGAAGAAAAGACCAAAGATAGCCAAGAATCTAAAGATGATACAGAAAATGAATTCCCAATAATAGAAGAACATTATCAAGATAATTCATGGGATGAATATTTAATTTCAGAACCAAAAGAAGATGTGTTTACAAAATATATAATAACAACAAAACCAAAAGAATTGCCAAAAGAAACTCAAAAAATTAAAAATACAAATTATATAAAAGGATACGAAGACGGCACTTTTAGACCAGATAACAATATAACAAGAGCAGAAGCATCTGCTATGATTTCTAGAATAAATGGATATATATCAAATAATACAAATGAAGAAAATGAAAATTGGTATGACGAAGTAGTGCATATAATGGCATCTAGGGATTTAATTTTGCCAGATGAAAATGGAGACCTCAGGGCAAATGAAGCAATCACAAGAGCTGAATTAGTAAGAGCACTTTATCACATAGACGAAAGAAATGAAAAAATCTCGCCATTTAGTGATGTAAAGGGACATAAGTATGAAAAAGCAATCAATCAAGCCTTTGGAAATAAAAGAATAAGCGGCTATCCAGATGGAACATTTAGACCCGATGAAAAAATAACAAGAGCAGAAGTAGTAATAATCTTAAATAATTATGCAAATATAGAAGTAAATAAAACTAACAAAAATATATTTAAAGACTTAAATGAGAATCATTGGGCATATGATGACATACTTTCAGCAGTCTCAAAATAAGATAATTAAAAAGATAATAAGTGGGTAAAAAATAAATAAGATAGCTTAAGGATGAAAAAGGAGTAGATTATGGAAGTAAAAAAAGGAAGAAATTGTTATTATATTGGCGAAAACGAAAATAATTACAAGGGAATCTTAACTTATGTGGATCTTGGAGATGTAATAGATGCACAACACACAGTCGTAGAACCAGAATATGGCGGCCAAGGACTAGCAGGAGAATTAGTAAAAGAACTAGTTAAAGATGCAAGAGCAGAAGGCAAGAAAATAAAAGGATCATGCTCCTATGTTCACAACAAATTAGAATCCAGTGAATTTGACGACGTAAGAGCATAATAAAAGGCCCTGAGGGGTCTTTTTATTTTACATATCATTTACCTAAAAAACTTTAAGTGTTATAATCAATGAAAGGATGTGAAAAAATGTCAGAAAAAATAAATTCAAGAGAAAACTTAAAATTGGAAATAGGAAACTCAATCAGCCATGGAATTGGAGTAGTCCTTGGCATAATTTTCTTATTAATGCTTATAATTCCAGAAATTCGCATAGGAAATGTAGAAGGAACAGTGGCATTTTCCATATATGGAGGCTGCTTTATACTTATGTATTTGATGAGCACAATATATCACGCAGTACAGCACAAAGGCGCAAAGAAAATACTTAGAATATTCGATCATGTATCAATATATTATTTTATAGCAGGAAGTTTCACACCGGTAATATTATACTCAACAAGGGGAAAATTCAGAATATTTTTCTTGTCATTAATCTGGAGCATAGCACTTTTTGGAACAGTATTTAAAATCTTTACCTATAAAAATTACGATGGACTTAAAAAAATTTCAACTATTATATATATAGCAATGGGATGGCTTTCTGTATTTTTAATAAAACCAATATTAGATGCCACAACTTGGAAATTTATGCTTTTATTAATCATAGGTGGCGTAGTGTATACAGCAGGAACTTATTTTTACAAATCAAAAAAATTTAAGTATCATCATATAATTTGGCATTTTTTCGTGTTAGCAGCATCAATAATTCACTTCATAGCATTCTATCTTTATATATAATTAATAAAGGCCCTTTGGGTCTTTATTTTTTATTTAGTTATAATAGAATACTAAGTAGATAGGAAAACACCTGTGTAGACTTTCCCTTATACCCTGTGGGTATTAGTATAATGAGGGCTGTCCTCTTTCGCTATAACAAACAAAAGAAATGAATAAATGATATATAATGAGGGCTGTTCCTAGCCATTATTAAATTGTCTAATATATATAAAAAAATTATTAGAAAAAATGGGACTGCCGTGTGCCTAATTGTGCCCTATGGGTATGGGTATCCCTTTAACTTTCGCAAAAGAAAATTTAATGCATACTGGATGTCTGCTCAACTTACATCTTGTTAAGTACCAATGAAGTTATATAATGAGGGCTGTCCTTTTCCATTATTACATTGCCTAATATTAATAAAAAATTAATAAAAATGAAAAGTATAAAAAAGAAAAAAGGGCTGTCCTCTCTCGCTAATAATCTAACCAACAAAAGAAAGGAAAAAAATGATATATAATGAGGGCTGTCCTTTGCCATTATTAAATTGCCTAATATTAATAAAAAATTATTAAAAATGAAAAATATAAAAAAGAAAAAAGGGCTGTCCTCTATCGCTAATAATCTAACCAATAAAAGAAAGGAAAAAACGATATATAATGAGGGCTGTCCTTTGCCATTACTAATTGCCTAATATTAATAAAAAAATTATTAAAAATGAAAAGTATAAAAAAGAAAAAAAGGGCTGTCCTCTATCGCTAATAATCTAGCCAACAAAAGAAAGGAAAAAACGATATACATAATAATATATAAATAATAATATAATGAGGGCTGTCCTTTGCCATTATTACATTGGCTAATATTAATAAAAAATTATTAAAAAAGAAAAATATAAAAAAGAAAAAAGGGCTGTCCTCTCTCTAATAATATAACCAACAAAGAAAGGAAAAAAATGATATACATAACAATAACCATCCTACTAATCATACTAATAATCCCGCAAATCTACTATCACAAATCAAACACCCTCACACAAGATAAAAACCTAGACTTAAAATGCACTATGATAGAAGAAAAATCCAAAGACTACACAAAAGTAAAAGTAAAATCCTTTGACAACTTCATACTAGATGCAGCATTATTTCCAGTGGAAAACCCAAAAGCAATAGTGCAGATAATACATGGAGCATTAGAGCACAAAGAAAGATATATTGATCTAATAAATTACCTAAATAAAAATAATTACACAGTATTCATCTCAGACAACAGAGGCCACGGAGCATCAATAGATGAGAATTACAATCACGGTCACATAGACGGAGTAGAAAAAGTAGTAGACGACAATATTGCAATCACAAATTATTTACATGACAAATACCCAGAAAAAGAAATATATTTAATAGGGCATTCCTTAGGCACTGTATTTGCTAGAATATACCTAGAAAAATCAGACAACAAAATAAAAAAATTAGTCCTAAGCGGACCACCAAACTATATAAAGATAGTTCCAATAGCAATATTTATAGGAAACATTGTAAGCTTTTACTTCGGAGAGCACAACACGCTAAAAATATTAGAAAAACTCTACACAGGAAAAAAAGTAGATTATAATTGGCTATCATATAGCGAGAATAATGTAATAGAAGCAAAAGAAGATCCACTACTTTTAAATGTATTTACAAATAGAGGATACCTTTCAGTCTTTGAAGGAATAAATGAAATAGGACAGATACAAAAATTTAATTGCAAAAATAAAAACATGAAAATACTTATGATAGCAGGAGAAGATGACGTAGTAATAGGAGGGAAAAAGGGATTTAGAGAAAGTAAAGAAATATTAGAAAAAATAGGATATAAAAATATAAGAACAAAACTATATAAAAATATGAAACATGAAATATTTAGAGAAGAAAATAGAGAAAAAGTATTTCAAGATGTAGTAGAATTTTTAGAAAATAAATAAAATATAGACAATATAGCTTGAAAAAACCATATTTAATATAGAAGAAAAATTTGTAACATAAATGTAATATAAGAAAATCATAAAATAAAATAAAATTTTAATAAATTTGTACTAAAAAAATTTACTTAAAAAACATTGAAATCATGGGATTTTATAAAATTATGATAAACGATATCCTTTTCATGTATTAAATAAATGAATAATAAAAATACAATATTAAATATTTTTGAATATAGGATAAAGTTATCTACCCAAATCATTAAAAAATTAGTAATTTAAAGGAGAAATCATATTCGAATTATGCTATAATAATCGTATATAAATAAAGTCTAGTTAGATTGACATCTTAGCTAAACATCGAAGGATAGACTTAAAAATTTAGGAGGCGATGCTTTAAATAAAAATTAAAACTTTTTATAAAACAAAATTAGAGCACGTTTTTGACAATATTATTTATATGAAATAATTCAAAAGAGATAATTGAATTGTCACATATATTTGTCAAAAAAATTAATTTTCACTTGATAGAAACGCTTTACATAGCGCCATTAAGTGAAAGAGAGAAAAGAAAGTAAAAAATAAAAATGAAAGGAGAAGAAATGGAAAAAAGACAAATAGCAAAACGATGGCTATCCTTAGTGCTTGCGCTAATAATGATACTTGGAATAATGCCATTTAATGTATTTGCAGAAACCTATAAAGTTACTGAAAAAGCAATTGTTGATGGAAAAGAACAAAATGTCCCAGTAACTAGAACGACTGATTGGTCATTAAAAGAAGAAAATCTTAAAGATAAGAACTTCTGGCCACTAGCTCCAAAACAATATCAAGATGAAGTATCCTCAGTGGCAGAACCAATGAAGAATCCACTTATTGGTTATGGGGGATACTTTGTAAGACCAGATGGAAGAACTGTAATCAGACTTACACTTAGAAAATTTGATAAAGTTGGTACTGGAGTATGGCATGTAATGCACATGAAACTAGAAGATGAATTTTTTGATAAAGTTGATTGGAATGATAAAGAAACAGGTATTTACAAAGGCGTATCAAAAGGTTCAACAACAGGATGGTATCATGATGACAAAGATTACAATGAAATAACACCTTTTGGAGATACAGCATTTAATGATTCTGGTTCTATAAATGTAAAAGAAGTTAATATTGCAAATAATGGAAATACTGGTTCTTCTGCAGCAACTAACGAAGTACCTATTAACTTAGTTTTAAAAGAGGGTCAAAACATTAATAGCTTTAATAAGGAACCTCTTGTTCAAATAAGAATGTTAAGTAAAAATAAACTAAGAGTTGCAACTTATACTGATGCGGGGACTGGAAAGGGAAATTATTCAACATATACTTTTTCATCAATAGTACCTTTAAAGCATAACTATGAACAAAATTCACTAAGGGAAATTAGAGAATCTGTTACAACAGATAGAGCTTTTAGAGCTTCAGGTTCAACAGTAATGTATAATAAAGATAAAGGTTATATAGAAGTCAGACACACATATAATAAAGTTGCAGTAACTGCAAATAAGATTTACGGAAGAAACTTAGGCTACAGACAAACAGTAGATAAAAAGTTTTATGATGTTCTAAAACCTATCGATGCAAATGGAACTATAGCCCATATTTATTCAACATCGAATGATGGGTTGCCAACTTCCACAGGAACAAATAGATTAGACTCCCAGGGAAACCCAACAGCGGACGGTTCTGTAGCAGTATTACAAAGAAATATTAATTTTCCAGAGGGAAGTAATCTAGGATTTATCCAAATAGCAAATACACATTTTTATACTGAAGGTGAATCAGAACAAGGAATTAAAACTAATCTTACTACAAATAAACCGCTTAATTCATGGTTAGACGGTGTTGAGTCACTTTTAAATAATGGACAAGGTACAACTGTAAGATACTATGTAGATACTGAAAAAGTAGACAACCTTTTAAAAGAAAATGATGGACTTCAATACTTCCCGTTCTTTTCATCTATAATAATGGATAATGAAAAAGGACAATATAAGTATACATTCAAATTGGATGAAGATATTAATCTAAATGCTGGAGATAAAATTAATATTGATTTTGCAAATAGATATGGTAAAGGTGATAGTAATGCTGCTGGATATGCAGGACTTAGAGTTATGGAAATGCGTATTGGCATAAGAGGAGATGGAACTGAAATGTTCCTTGGAACTAACTTTAGTCACGAAGGTCCATATTCCGTATTAAATAGTGAAAATGGTAAACACTATGCATATACTATGCAAAATGGAATGAATATGAACCTAAAGAAAGGTACAGAAATTTATCTCTTTGCTAACTACCCTGATGGTGGGGATTTGGAAATAAGCTTTGGAAATAATCAAAAAAAATACAAGGCAAGTTATGAATTAGTTCATGATCCAATTGTATTTGATTGGCAAGCTGCATATTCAGCTGGAACAATTGCAACAACATTCCAAAAACCAGATGTTGATGAGATTTTCTTAGAAGATAAAAATATCACTGGTAGAACATACTATGACAAAGCTGAAATAAATATTAAAAAGTCAAAAGCTGATCAAGAATTCCAAACTATAATTGCTAAGCCAGGAAACAAAAACAATAAAGATGATTCAAGAATTGATGTAGTTGTAAATAACATTAAATCTAAAGGATACGAATTTGATACAGATGTTCCTGGTGAACAAAAGACATTTATTATGCCAGAACTCACAAGAGACATGCCGCTACTTTTCACAAACTCAGACGTTGAAAAGTTAGCCTCAGAATCAAGGCCACCAGTTGTTGAACAAGTACAAGCAAAAGTTAACTTCGACCTTAGTGGTGAAAAATCAAAAAATAACAAAGATATTATTGAAAAAATTGCTCCATTAAGTAAAGAATACAGCTTAGATATAGAAGATGGAAAACCAAATGAAAAATATAAACCAAGTGGTTTTAATGGTGATAATATTAAAGTTGACACAAACAAACCAACTGTAACCGTTACTGAACTTATTGATGGTAAAAAAGTTGAAAGAACATTTAATAATGTATTAAACCACGATGGATTGCCTTATGATATTGAAAATGAAGATGAAGCCATAGCAAATAAGGAAAAAGCTGAATTAAAGTTAAGACAAATGCCAGAAAAGGATGACATCAAAGTACCACAAGGCAAGAGACTTCTTGGTTGGACAACTAAAAAATTGGAAGATACAACTGATAATAAGGGAAATAAGATTACAGTTGTTGAACAATTTAATAAGTTAAAAGAAGATAAAAAAATTATTGAAAAAGTAACTGACTGGGCTAGTGTTGACAATCCAGAAAATCCAGAAGTATTTATCTTTGATGAAAATTCACCTATAGATAAAAACAGAACAGTTTATGCAGTTTACGGAGAAGGAATCAACTTAATTCTTCACTCAAATAACACAACTAATGAAGAAGATGAGACAACAATATTAGTTCCAATAACAATATCTGATATTGATAAAACAGATAAAATACTTGATGCAACATCTAGTGCAACACTTAATAAAATGAAAGGTAAGTTAGTAATTAAAGAACTTCCAAAAGTTCCTATGACTGGAGAACAAGAAGAAATTGACAAATTTAAAGGTCAAAAAGCAAGATTATTTAACATTCCTAACTACTCATTTATTGGTTGGACAACAAAAAAATATACTAATGATGATAATTCTGGATTTGCAGCGGGAAATAACAATGAAAGAATTGGAGAAATTACTAAGGGATTAGTATCAAAAGGAATTAAAAGAATTCCACAAAAGACAGAATGCTTACAAGACCTTAATAACGTTCAAAATAAGATGTATATACCAAATGGATACTCAGTTGCAATTCAATCTAAAGATATTAGTAGAGAGTTCTTAGATGAAGAACTAAAGAAAGCCATAGAAGAAGGAAAAGATATAGATCTTTATGCAAATTACAGGCCATTCTTTGATATTAATGTTGTAGCATCATATAAGAATATTGATAAAAATCAAGGAGATATTGGAGAATACGTAGATACAGTAGAAACTCAAAAGAAACATGCTACAAATATTGGACTATTAAAAAGAACTGCAGTTACACCTTATGGAGAACCTACAGTTCACCAAAATGCAAACTACTATCCAGTTAAAAATGGAATACAAGCATGGGATGGATCAGAAAAAACATTGACTTGGAAATTACCAGGTTTTGATGAGCTTGGACAAAGATTATCATATGTATCAGTAGTTGTACCTGACGACAAAATAGATGCATATAAAAATTTTGAGGTTCCAAATTGGTCAACATTAGGTGTAAAAACCTATTTAAGAGTAAATGGAATAGACGGAGTTACAACTCAAGATCTATCAGCTCCAAAAAACTTGCACAAAAATGCTGGAAATCCATATGGAGATCCTGTAGCAAAGTCACAAGTATTTAACGAAGGTGTGGATACTTACACATCAGCGACATCAAGGAAAGCTAGAACAGTAGATCGTCAAGGTACAGAAGAAGTAGTAGCATATACTATCTGGAATACATCAACACCACTTGATATTCCTCAACCACAATTTGATGATGTTATGGAAACAGATAAAACTGCTAAGCTTAAATGGAATGATGCAGAAAAGAATGCTAATATTGTAAAAATTAAGTTAAAAGTTGCCGATGGTGAAGAGGTAACTCTTACTAAACAAAATGATGGTAGCTACAAAGATAGTAATGGTCTTACTGCAAAAGTAGAAAATGGAAAACTTGTTATTGGTCAATTAAATTTAACTGATAAAGGTGGACAAGATATAGTTGCAAAATATGTTTTTGAAAACTCAGGTCAAGAAACAGAAGGAACCGAAGGAAGAACAACAATCATGCAAAAACCATATTCAGCTCCAGTTGACAGAATGAATCAAGGAAAAAACAAAAATGGAAAACCAGTAGTTGAATTTGATATTCCAAATCCAACACTTAATAAACCTAAAGCTGGAACAGAATATGTAGCGCAAAAATGGGATGGATCAAAATGGATAGATGTGGATCCAAACAGTAAATATACTATGGTTGATGGTGATAATTTAGGCGAAACAAAGACTATAGAACTTCCTGATAGTGTAAAAAATGGAGATATAATTAGAATTATATCTAAACAACCGAATAGTTTAGAAACTGCTTCAACTCAAACTATGGACCAATTAGGAAATGTTACAGGTGAATTTGATTCAAATATAACACCTAAGTCTGTTAAAAATAGAAATTATGTTGAACTAGATAGAAATGCACCGGAACTATCAAATATAAAAGCTAAAGACGAAGCATTTAGAAGATTTATAGATTTAAGTGCAACAATCAATGAAATTCCTGAAGGAAGAAAAGTAACTGTAAATGTAAAATATTCTGAAAGCGATCAATTTAATAAGACATTTGAAATCAAGAAAAATAATGACAAGAATTATGCAATTGAATATTTAAACACTATTTTAAGAAAAGGTGTAGAGGAAGGCAGTATTCCTACAATTACTATTACAGCTATTGATGATTATGGTAATAAGTCTGAAACTAATGTAACAGAAAAATATAAACCAGAATTACAATTACAGGTAGAAGTAAAAGGATATAGAGCTGGAAAGAAATTTATAAAAGTAACTGCCGATCGACCAAATTCAACAATTACAGTTAAAGTAATCAAGTCAGATGGTAGCGAACAAACTGAAACAGCTACTGTGACTACAGCTGGAGAATTTGTAAAAGTAAACTTTACAAATTACAAGCTTCAATCAGGTGATCAACTTGACATAAGAGGTATTTGTAACGAAGGTGGAAAAGAATATACTACTAATCCATTTGTTTTAGATATTCAGTAAAATTAATAGTTAAATAAAAAATTATAAAGGGGAGAAAAGTTCTCCCCTAACAAGGAGGAAATATGAAAGTAAATAAAAGATTTCTTTCATTATTACTTGCATTTTTAATGGTATTTACAACTTTGTGTGACATGGTTTTTGCAGTAGGAAGTACTGTAAATGAACAAAATACTATAACAAATAAAACGGTAGAACTTAAAGGGCAAGTAATAAATAATAAAGAAGTATTTAGTTTTGATATACCACAAAATCCTAAAAATAATATTGGGTTAAGATCCAATATATCAATAGAAGATATGATGAAAATGGCTAGAAACACAGCATCAACAAACGATACAATTGTCGAAGTTGTAGCTAAAGGCTTAGGAGAAGACAATTTTGATTGGACAAAGCTTCCTGGAAGTCAGTTTAACTTAATTGCTAAATGGAAAACTAGTGATGGTCAAAATCATCAAAAAACTATAGGACCAGTTACAAAGGCCGGTACACAAAAATTTGATATTGGATGGCCAGTTGATGGAACTCTAGTTGGAAAAGCAACACTTGAATCTCAATACAACGCAGATGTAAAAGTAAATGTACAATTTTCAACATCAGATTCAACTGGAAAACCTGGTCAACTTGGATTTAAAATAACTCTAGAAGAACTTGCTAATCCAATAGCACAAGTAAATTACGTTGATCCATATGGGAATGCTTTAAAAGATGAAGAACTTCCAAGTTCAATTGAGAATATAAATATTACAGCAGAAGAACTAACAGATGTTGCAATTTCACTTCCTTCTGAAGATAAAGAAATAAATATGAGATCATCTGGAAATATTGATGAAGATGAACTACATGGAGCTACAAATGGTTTAACTTTTAAAGTAGATGGAAAATCAAATGGAGAAAAAGTAACAATTGATAAAAAAGAATATAAACTGAATATTTCAGAACAAAATCCTGATGAGAAAGCAACAATTTCATTAGTAACACAACCAGATGCTGCTGTGCCACCAGTAGATCCAGAAAATCCTGACAATCCAGTAAAAGTACCGGATGGATATGTAAGACTAACATTTGATGCTAGTGAAAATAAGGAAAATGGTGTTACTGGAGTATTCACTAACGATGGAACTTACAATGGAAAACAATTATCATATATTGATGTTAAAGAAGGAACACAATATGATAATAAAACTTTAAAAGGATTAATTGCTGAGTTAGAAGTTCAAGGAACAAAAGATGGAGTAAGTTACATCCAAGATAAGAAAAATCCATGGGAAGATAAAGACAAAAACGAAATTCCTAAAAATGGAGTAGTAAAAGAAGCTAAATACTTTGCTAAATATTTAGCAGATGTAATTCCAGGAACTGATCAACCTGAAAATCCAGATCCAACTAAATATGTAAAATTAACATTAGATGGAAATGGTGGAACATTAGCAGGAGACACATTCTATTGGGTAAAGAAAACTGCAGATGTAAATGCA
>Ga0129315_1000927_pt1 | contig 15365 bp, 16 predicted proteins | sample Cm827metagenome_FD_94432 | JGI IMG/M metagenome (GOLD analysis project Ga0129315, IMG submission 94432) | Eastern black-and-white colobus group fecal microbial communities from Wisconsin, USA - Cm827 metagenome | ecosystem: Host-associated > Mammals > Digestive system > Large intestine > Fecal...
AAAAACAGCGACGCTAAAATCGGAGACATCGTGGCGCTCGATAACCAGCACATCCTGCTGATCGAACAGGGAAGAGATAAAAACAACAGAATGCGTAACCTGATTTACGAGGTCGATCTCAATAAGGCGAGCGACCTGTCAGGCTTCGACAAACCGGGTGAGTATCCGGAGTTTGATGATGAGAAAACCCTGTCACAGCGCGGCATTACCCTTGCGCAGAAAACGCAGGTTGTTGATCTGCGCTCCTTGGGCTGGCAGCAGGAGAAGGCTGAAGGGTTGGCGCTGATCGACAGCAAAACGCTGGCGGTGGCGAACGATAACGACTTTGGCGTGAAGGTGGCGATGCAACATCCGGTCGAGGGCAAGACATTCAAGGATTATCGGGTGAACGCGGAAGGAAAGCTGACGCTTGACGACAAGCAGGTTGAAACGACTCTCAGAGTGAAGCCACTGGAGAAACCGGAGTCTGACAGTGAACTGTGGATTGTGACGCTGCCGGAAGCGTTGAAATAAGTTTATAAGGTACGGACAGCAGTATCGCTTAGTTTTCAAATTCATGTATGTGAACAATCTTGGGGTTCCGGCGTAGAACCTCAATGAAAGCGTCACCACGTGAAAACATGCCTGCACGGTTTACACGTCATCCCATGGTGGCAGCCGGTTAACTTTCCTGCGCCACCAGTGGAAAAAGGCCATAAGCAGTCCGAACAAAAGTAAGCGTACAGCGAGGGCCGTATTGACGGGGATGTGTTATTCAGCTGGCAGTGCTATGCGCCACGGAAGCAGTTCGCTGACCCGGTTGACCGGCCAGTCTGCTATGACGCCAAGCACATGGCGAAGGTAGCTTTCTGGATCCACGTCATTCAGTTTGCACGTCCCGATCAGGCTGTACAGTAGCGCTCCCCGCTCACCACCATGGCCAGAGCCGAAGAACAGGGTCTTCATCTTTTCACGCAACCAGCTTTCCAGGGATTTCAACAGCGGTTTCGTTTTTCGCTGACGTTCAGCAAGCCGCTGCTCTGCCGGCATTCCCCTTATATCCGCCTCTATGGCGTACAACTGACCGATCTGCTCCAGGGCTTCTTCCGTCAGTGCTGACGGGATGCGGACGTGCACATCGTGGATCTTTCGGCGGGCATGAGCCCAGCAGGCAGCTTCCGTTATCCCACCATTGCGATACAGCTCGTTGAACCCGGCGTACGCATCCGCTTGCAGCACACCGCTGAAGCAAGCAAGATGAGTCTGCGGATGGATGCCTTTTCTGTCCGGGCTGTAAGCGAACCACACTGCAGGTGCCAACGCTGACCCGGCATTGCGGTCATCACGAACATACGCCCACAACCGCCCGGTCTTCGTCTTCTTATTACCCGGCAGCAGTACCTGGACCGGGGTATCATCGGCATGGAGTTTGCCGTCAGTCATGACATCGCCATGAAGCGCCTCTTCCAGCGGAGACAGCAGCCGGCAGCATGCATCCACCCAGCCCGACAGCAGTGAACGGCTCAGCTCCACACCTTGCCGGCCGTATATTTCTGACTGGCGATACAGCGGGGTGTGCTCTGCATACTTCGAGGTCAGCACGCGGGCCAGCAGCCCCGGTCCGGCGATACCCCGCTCGATGGGCCGCGAAGGTGCAGGTGCCTGCACGATGGCATCGCACTGAGTACAGGCATGTTTTTCCCGTACCGTCCGGATAACCCGGAAGGCGCTACGCATCAACTCCAGCTGTTCGGCGGTATCCTCGCCCAGATAGCTCAGTGAACCGCCGCAGTTCGGGCAGCACGGCGCCGCAGGCAACAGCCGCTTTTCGTCACGGGGTAGTGATTCAGAGAACGGCTTACGGGTGCGGGTCTGACGCAACGGACGCTGTACTGCCGGGTTATACACCCTACCAGTCAGCGTATCGCTCTCTTTCTGAAGCCGGTTCAGATCGGCTTCCATTTGTGCGATACGGCGGGAGACTTTTTCGGAACGACTGCCGAAGTTCATCCGGCGGAGTTTATCCAGCTGCGCCTGCAGATGGTCTATTTCGCGCTCCCGGTTGCTCAGCTTTTCCTGCAGGGCGTGGATCAGCGCTTCCTGTTCGGCCAGGCGCTGTTTCAGCAGGAAGATGTCGTCAGAAGAGATGTCGTTCATAAGCCCGTATTTTACCGGGCTTATTCTGTGACAACCAGGATAAAGAGATTTACAGCATGGTCAGGGAGGTCAGCAGCCGCTTAGGCTGTCGCCAGTCGATACCTTCCAGCAGCATCGCCAGCTGCGCCTGTGTAAGGAACACTTTGCCATCACGGGCTGACGGCCAGGCGAAGCGCCCACGCTCCAGCCGTTTGGTCAGGAGGCACAGTCCGTCACCGGTGGACCACAGCAGTTTAACCTGACTGCCGCTGCGGCCCCGGAAAATGAAAACATGGCCGGACATGGGATCGTCTTTCAGCGCCGTCTGTACTTTCGCAGCCAGGCCGTTGAAGCCATTTCTCATATCGGTGATACCGGCAACCAGCCAAATTTTGGTCCCGGAAGGTAACGGGATCATCGCTTCAGTTCCTGTATCAGCAGAGTCAGGAGCTTTTCGCTGACATTGCCATTGAAGCGGAGCGTCCCGTGCCGGAACGTTACCTCACAGCTGATACTGAGGGTTTCCGGGTCCTCTGCGAGCGATTCTGGCTGTTCGGCAGCTGCATCGAGAGTCACAGGAAGTAGCTGGGGGCTCTCTGAAGAAGGTAATAGCAGCTTTCCCTCGCGCCATTGTTGTCGCCATTTGAACAACAGATTGGCGTTAATGCCATTTTCAAGAGCAAGTTTTGAGATGGATATCCCGGGTTCACAGGAGGCAGCAACGAGCTGCTGTTTAAATTCGGGAGGATAATTAGGGCAGCCTTTTCGCCTGCCGGGAGTCACATTTTTCTGCATATCTGACACTTTGGTTCCCACTACTTATTTGGTGGACACCACTTTGTCTAATTCGTCAGATTCTGACCAGACGGTTCAGGCTGTACGCTTACCACTATTTTATCCCTGTTGAATTTGGTTAAGCCGGTGCAGACGCGCCGGGAAACGCACACCTGAACCGGCACAATAAAATACAATACAACCCCCTGTTACTGGAGATACGAATGGAATGACGAGGCAGCCTGTCAGTCACAGGGGGCTGTTGGCATAAAATCAACGGAAAGGCCACCAACACCGGAATTAAGCTCCACAGTCCCCGCACTGGCAATCCATTCCCGGGAAAGGCATCACCGCAAACTGCTCCGGAGGCAACCATTACAGCCTCTGTAACGGATTATCAGCCCTGGCATCTTCCTACGGCACCTCCTGCCGCCCCCACGCCCTGCTGTATACCCCGGTACCGCAGCGTGGGCAGCACTTTTCCCCCTCATAATCTTCGTCACACATCACACAAAACCACTTTCTCACCTTCACCGTATAATCCGGAACCGTCATGCCCTGCAGATGCAAACGACGGGCCTCTTTCTCTGCCGGGTCAAGCCAGGTACATCGCAGCAGGATTTTTTCAGCGACAGTCATCTGGTCATGTTCAAACCACGGTGGTTGTCCGTCATTGCCCCGCTGAAGTGTTAACGGGCATCCACAGGACACACAGCACAAAACGTCCTGTCGGTTGTGCTTCGCAGCTTCTTTCGCCGTAACAAAATGGCCTTTGCTGTCATTCGCCATATAACAGTTCAGAATTCGCATATTTCCTCCTGAGTTGTCCGGGGAATACTGAATCCTCCGGTCTGGCAGTGTGTGCAGTACTGCTCCCCATAATAATCGTGGTGACATTGTCTGCAGTGCCAGCTGGCTTTACGCACCACGGGTAAGGCATCCGGTACGAATTGCTGCAGACGTTTAATCAACTGTATTTCTCTGCGCTCCGGCCTGACATAAGGGCACTGTTGACCGTGCTCTGTCAGCCTGTCGTCAGTGTGTTCAAACCAGGGAAGTTCAGTGTCGTATTGCGGATGGTATCTGAGTGCACTGCCACACAAGTGGCAGGTGTAGTTAGCATAAGGTGCGGCCTGTGCAGTACGGGCGCCCGTCAGACGTCCGTTGCCATCAAGAGCGATAAAGGATTTTGCGTACATAGTCATATTCCTCAGCCGCCAGACGACACGCAGGCAACAGCCGTCCCGGTACGGGCAGCGTGGTCAGGGTGTGAATGGCGGTTCAGTTAAAATCTGGACTGGAGTTTGGGTAAAGCAGGCTGGTTGCTGTTACAGCACTGTGGTTGTCACACAATGGAACACTGACGTAAAAAACAGTCAGTGGGCGAGTGGATACATCGTTGTCGCCAGACAACAACCCATACTTTTGGTTTGCCGGGTATTGGCGCACCAGTCATGCTCAACTCCGGCTACAGCCAAAATTGCGCTCACCGGTGCCATTAACTTTGGTGTACTCTTTCGCGAGATAGTCAGCACGCTTCAGCATATCCCGTAAACCAGCACTATCATCGCGTTCCAGCCACACCGCCGGCCAGGCCGGAAAATGCACCAGCGTGGCATAGCATCCGGCATCCACCCCCAGGGCACTGCACCAGGCCTGTTTAATCATCCCGGCCAGTGATCCCGGAGCGCGGTAATCGCCGGCACGACACCAGGTATCCCGGTTGACCAGCACCAGGAGATGATAGTGTTTTTTGCCTTTAAGCTCCCCGAACTCCCGGGCCCAGGCGTAATGCAGGGTCGTAGGATGTACGCGTTTACCTTCACGGCGCTTACGCTTCTGGTAAGCGTCGATTCGGGCTTTCAGGGCATTGATGAAGCGGGATATCACAGCTGCGTCCGTTGCTGCCGGTACATCCGGGAGACGCAGGTCAACCCGCAATGCCGTCAGGCGGGGATGAACATCCAGTGCGCGCAGCACCGTCTCACGGATACGTTGTTGCCAGAAGGGGTTGTATTTGTAGGTCATGGTTAAATCTCCGTATGGTTTCGTTCATACGGAATAACCACGCTGTAAAAAATGTGCAGAGTCCCTGAAGTGATCTCCAACCGGGCAATGTCTCAGGCACTCTGTGATACCCCAACTGTCGTCTCCGGACTGACGGTTGAATTTTCAGCGTTGTTTTTTTAATGCAAAAAGCCGGTTACGGATAAAACTGTGAGGAGGGCGTTATGGTGATACGCAAAACGGTGTGCAGGGATTGTGGCTTGTGCTGATTCTGGCTGTCGTTTCAGGCGTCAGTGTATTTGTACTGTTGCAGTAGGTTACAGGGGAGGGATTATCCGGAATCAACGGGGCAGAACGCCCCGCCACCTCTGCGTTTGCTGTGCCAGACAGTAACGCACCGGATCCCCGGTAAATACGAGTCCCCTTCAGCAGATACAGGTCGGTAATGCCTGAAAATCAGCCCATTACTGTCCACGCCTCCGGCACCATTCCCTTTTGATTTCGAATTCTTTGTTGTCGCTATACCGCTTAACGCTCCCGGTATTATCCTGGTTCCCGACAACAGCTTTGCGACAAAAAGAATCGCACAGAGCAGATAACACCTGGTGCAACTCCGCTGTGATTACCGAACGTTCAGGTGACATATTTCCAGACAGAAGCCGGAACGCGATCGTAAAGTTTGTTCATGGTTAGTTCTGCCAGCCGGTGATCGACCGCAGAGTTGAAGGCTTCCAGCTCCGCAGGGGTAAGTTTATAACGTGTGTGGGAAATCACTTTTTCCAGTGTCTCCCGGGATGAACAACGACGGAACTGATACAGCCAGTCTTCTTTGGTTTTAACTTCCATTAGCCTCTCATTACTTTATGCTGCGGTTAACAGGATGCTGTCAGCATACCGCACCAGCCTGGCATTCTGGTACCCTCCCCAAACTCATTACTCCCGTGCCACCACTTAACCGGTCTCTCAGACTGTCACTCACCAGGTCGGATACGTTTACCGCTCAGACGGATGCTTAATGCACTCTGTTCACGTGTGTTGCAGGTACGTTTTATATACGCAGGTTATACGCCAGCTATCCGAGATAACCCTGTGGGTACAACGCAATCTGTTGCTACTGCGTTCTCATGCCCACTGATCGTACTCACAGTGTTTATTTCACATATATGAACTCATGTATTTGATCTCATGTGTTTGATCTCTCTTATATATTTATAATACCAATCAGACAGTCTTATCCCACCAGTGATACCTGTCGCCTGCCCACAGGTCACAGGCTGATATACCACAACCGCCTTCAAAAACAACTCTGCAATTATCAGAACGCTAGTTTTCCCCTTGTCTCACGAAAGTCCTCCCTCCTTTATCGCGTGCGCGTGCGGAAGCATCGTTTCGCAACAACCACCCGACATACCGGTACGGCTCAGCCACCGCAATCCCCCCGTTTATCTCCTGACGGTCACATTCCCGATTATTTTTTACGTTTCTCCCCGGTTGTTATGCCGGTGAAGGTGGTGCGTTGTTTTCATCACCAACGCCGGTTGAGATTAACAACATCCGGAGGAACATTCTCATGACCACCCCAGTTTCACTGATGGATGACCAGATGGTCGACATGGCGTTTATCACTCAACTGACTGGCCTGACCGATAAGTGGTTTTACAAACTCATCAGGGATGGGGCCTTTCCGGCCCCCATCAAGCTGGGCCGCAGTTCCCGATGGCTGAAAAGTGAAGTGGAAGCCTGGCTGCAGGCGCGTATTGCACAGTCCCGTCCGTAATTTCTGACCGTTATCCGTTCACCCGCAGCAGACGTAATCCCCGGCCTGCCGGCGGCATTCTGCTGCCTGATATATCCCCATGAGGAATATGAAAATGAAACAACAGTATCAGACCCGCTACGAATGGCTCCACGAAAGCTACCAGAAATGGCTGACCGGCTTCACCCGGCACGCCGTATCCTGGGGCGTGTGTCATCCGAATATCTACTACTTCCATAATCTGACGCCCGGTTGGGTGTCATTCAATGGTGAAAAACCGGAGATTGCCATCGTCCCCCAGAGCCTGCACCGGCTGATTTATGGCCCTGACAAACGGGCCACGCCGCCCCTGGATGATGATCTGATAGTGAATTTATGCACCAGTGAACATCTGCTGGTTCATCATCCGATGCTGGAAGGCATTCTCCTGTCTGAATGTGAACGTCTGAAACATCATTCTCTGGCAAATAAACTGATCAGCCTCTTCCGTCAGTTTGGCGGCACGGAGTTACGTCTCAAACTGGTCTGGCTTTGCTGGCTTGATTTAATGACCGGAAACAGCCTTGAAGACTGGACAGAGAACCTGAAACGGAAATCAGAAAAAGAGCTGGAGGAATGGATCATCGACCGTCAGAAGCAGAACACAGCACTGACGGATCTGATGGATCAGTACGTGCTCCTGGCATACCGCACAACGGTTGACGATAACCGTAACTGATGCCGGTTGCTTCCGGAAGGTGCGGCAAAATACGGGAATTATGCTCCCGGCCCCACCTGCTCACCTGCAGAGCGTGTTCATCGTCATCATACTGAGCCATGATGAATGGCTTAAGGGCATCCTGTCATTACTGAACTGGCATGAACACCACCAGTGGATGAAAGCCACGGACAGGGATGTTCTTTACAGCCAGCTACACGCCACGTTCTCTACGGACTGAATATGCAGGCAGAGGTGAACCGCCCCGGAAATCCTGGAGACTAAACTCCCTGAGAAAGAGGTAAACAGGATGACTAAAAATACACGTTTTTCCCCGAAGTCCGTCAACGGGCAGTTCGTATGGTTCTGGAAAGTCAGGGCGAATATGACTCACAATGGGCGGCAATTTGTTCCATTACCCCAAAGATTGGCTGTACGCCGGAGACTCTGCGTGTCTGGGTACGCCAGCATGAGCGGGATACCGGAGGCGGTGATGGTGGACTCACCACCACTGAACATCAGCGTCTGAAAGAGCTGGAGCGTGAAAATCGTGAACTGCGCCGCAGTAACGATATCCTTCGCCAGGCTTCCGCTTATTTTGCGAAGGCGGAGTTCGACCGCCTCTGGAAAAAATAATGCCACTGCTGGATAAGCTGCGTGAGCAGTGCGGGGTCGGACCGATATGCAGTGAACTGCATATTGCCCCGTCAACGTATTACCACTGTCAGCAACAGCGACATCGTCCTGATAAACGCAGTGCCCGTGCGCAGCGCGATGACTGGCTGAAGAAAGAGATACTGCGCGTATACGATGAGAATCATCAGGTATACAGTGTGCTTAAAGTCTGGCGTCAGTTGTTACGGGAAGGTATCAGAGTGGCCAGGTGCACTGTGGCACGTCTCATGGCGGTTATGGGGCTTGCCGGTGTTCTCCGGGGTAAAAAGGTTCGCACTGCCGTCAGCCGGAAAGCCATTACTGCAGGCGACCGCGTAAACCGTCAGTTCGGGGCAGAACGTCCTGACCAGTTGTGGGTGGCTTATTTTACTTACGTCAGCACATGGCAGGCTTCGTTTATGTGGCGTTCATCATTGATGTGTTCGCCGGATACATCGTGGGATGGCGGGTCTCATCGTCCATGGAAACGACATTCGTGCTGGATGCACTGGAGCAGGCAGTATGGGACCGTCGTCCGTCTGGCACTATCCATCACTGTGATAAAGGTTCTCTGTATGTATCGCTGGCCTACACGCAGCGGCTTAAGGAAGCAGGATTACTGACATCAACAGGGAGCACAGGCGACTCGTATGACAACGCGATGGCGGAGAGCATCAATGGTCTTTACAAAGCGGAGGTAATACACCGTAATAGCTGGAAAAACCGGACAGAAGTGGAACTGGCCACACTCACGTGGGTGGACTGGTATAACAATCGACGATTGCTGGGAAGGCTGGGTCATATCCCTCCGGCAGAAGCAGAAAAAGCTTATTATGCTTCCATCAGAAACGATGATCTGGCAGCCTGAGTTCACAGATAAAACAATCTCCAGGAAACCCGGGGCGGTTCAAATTTCGCAGAGGGCTGGCTTCTGATGCTGACGCTAACGTGCTTTTCCCACCTGCTAACCAGAAAGTAATCTGCCCAGCATAACAGTAACCCCATCAGCTTAAAATCAATAACGCCCTGTAAAACCTGAAGTAACAGTCCGGTAACTCGTATCATGCTAACATATCAGTGTTGTGAAGCAGTCGACAACGAACTTCAGACGGTACACACGTCAGTTCATGCAGAAATAGCGGCCACATCAGGTCTGGCTGTCAGCGAACCACGCAGCCTGAGTACATTGTTGTAAATTAAACGACTTGTGATTTTTAAATTTTTTCTTTGCCACCACCGTGAACTAATACCGAAAAAACAGTAGTTTCAGGAAGCGAGCTCTGAAAGTCAGCTTTATTAAAATAAGCTATTAGACCGGGTAAATAATGTCAACGGATGAAATGTTATGATAATTCTGGATACCATATCTGTAAGAGTGATTAATGAGGAAAGTGATGACTGTTAATTATTTTATCTCCGGTAGCATAAAGCCAGACTTATCGTAAATGAAAATATGCAGTCATCTGTTAACGTCATGGAGAGACGTATCAAAATACAGGATGCAATGATTCTCACAATGAAACTCATCGTCTCTGGTGAAATTCATATAAATATTTACCTTAATAACCTGACGCGGGGTTAACTGTGCTGTTTAAGGCAAAGGGGAGAGTTGCCCGAAGGCGAAAACGAAAGTAAATTAATAATAACAGGATGAGAGGAGAAAGCGCTCTTCCCGGAAAATAAAAAGAGCGGTTCACTCCTGTGAATGCACTTCAACCGTCCTGGCAAAGAATGTACTTTTATAAAAACCCCTCCCAGTCAGCAGATACAAAAAGATAACATGAGGTATCTCCCGCCCCTTAATTTATACACGTGAAATGAACTGAAATTTATGAGAAAATCATGCTAAAGATGCTTTGATTTTACTTAAAATCACGTGTGATTATCCTGACTGAAGGAGAGATACTATGGTTAAGGTTGTGGAAGATGAAAGAAGCAGAATACGATATCTTGAAAGGCGCTTAAATGAGAATGGGTTTTATTTACCATCAAGCCTGGCCGATAAAGATTATTTCTCGTATCAGAAACGGATTTTAAACACTCTTATTTCACAGGGTGTTGACACACTGAAAATAAATAATTTTCTGGCTGAAACAGACCAGCGTTACTTCGATTCCTTACCATCTGAGAATGATCTTAACTGGTATCGTAATGATGCCCGCGCCAGTTTATGGTTGACTTGTGAATTATATGAAATGATTAAGATAAACGGTTATGAAAACACCCTTACCTGTTTATCTCCGGAGTCACTGCCTTCTCACCACAGCGTGAGGGTGGATGCCATACGCAGGTGTATTGACAACTGGCCTTCCATTTTATACACACCATCAAATTACCTGAACCAGAAAAGTATTGAATGGACCACACTGCTCGAAAAAGATGATATTTTCAGAGAGGTTAAGGCCAGAAATTTTGATATCTGCTCATGGCTCAAAAAATATATTCAGGAAAAGACGAATATTTCCCTGAACTATGTCTGTGGAGAATCATCTGAAGAGATTATGGCCTGGTGTTATGCTAGTTACTTCACATGGAAAAAAAACAACCAGAATTCACCAGACTCAGTAGAACTGTTTACCCGGAAGTTTAAAAGCGCCTGGGCTACCCAAAAAAACAGAATAAAAAACAGGGTTGATAAAAAGCTGCGCCCCCTGAACGTAAATATTTCACAGGAGGCATATGACAAACTGAGAAAATTATCCATAAACGAGGGTATCTCAAATGACCGGGTTATTGAAAGTGCTCTGGACATGATTTACCGTAGCAAAATTAAAAAATAAAACCATTCAAAATAATTTCAGACAGATATTATCTCCATGAATCCCCCGCTACCTTTCCGGTGCGCGGGGTTTTGTCTTTTTTCACCGGGAATACATGTATGAATCCGTCTGATGCCATTGAGGCAATTGAAAAACCGCTCTCCTCCCTGCCTTACTCACTTTCCCGTCACATCCTGGAACATCTGCGCAAACTCACCAGCCACGAACCCGTGATTGGCATTATGGGGAAAAGCGGGGCCGGTAAATCCTCACTCTGTAATGCACTGTTTCAGGGGGAGGTCACCCCGGTCAGTGATGTTCACGCCGGCACCCGGGAAGTGCGGCGCTTCCGTCTGAGTGGCCACGGTCACAGTATGGTTATCACTGACCTGCCCGGGGTGGGCGAGAGCCGGGACTGGGATGCAGGGTATGAAGCCCTGTACCGTAACATTCTGCCTGAACTGGACCTGGTACTGTGGCTGATTAAAGCCGATGACCGTGCCCTGTCTGTGGATGAGTATTTCTGGCGACACATCCTGCACCGGGGACATCAGCGGGTACTGTTTGTGGTGACGCAGGCCGACAAAACGGAGCCCTGCCATGAATGGGATATGGCCGGTATTCAGCCTTCTCCCGCACAGGCACAGAATATTCGCGAAAAAACGGAGGCGGTATTCCGTCTGTTCCGGCCCGTACATCCGGTTGTGGCCGTATCGGCCCGCACCGGCTGGGAACTGGATACGCTGGTCAGTGCGCTCATGACAGCGCTTCCCGACCATGCCGCCAGTCCCCTGATGACCCGCCTGCAGGACGAGCTGCGCACGGAATCTGTCCGGTCTCTGGCCCGTGAACAGTTTACCGGTGCGGTGGACCGGATATTTGACACGGCGGAGAGCGTCTGTATTGCCTCTGTTGCACGCACGGTTCTGCGTGCCGTCCGTGACTCGGTGGTCTCAGTTGCCCGCGCTGTATGGAACTGGATTTTCTTCTGAACACTCTGCCAGGGGAAATGCCTGATTACATTGCGTTAACCAACTGAAAACATGACACAAACCCCTCATCCCCCTCCTGTTTCTCTTGCGTGACCGCTCTGCTGTCAATAGAATAAAACGATCGATAAAACAGGTATCGATCGTTACTATCGATCGTTTATAGTGGTTAATGGTCTGCGAAAAGGCAGCTGAATCTCTTCATCATGCAGAACGGAATTGCACACAACGGACTGATACTTCTCTGGCGGATGAGAGAGGGGAAGCATTTATGTCCGGGAAAAACCACTTTATCTGACCATGCTGTTTTGTACCTGCCGGTATCCACATTTGTGGGTACCGGCTTTTTTATTCACCCTCTGTAAGGAAAAGCTGATGAAACGACATCTGAACACCAGCTACAGGCTGGTATGGAATCACATTACGGGCACCCTGGTGGTGGCCTCCGAACTGGCCCGCTCACGGGGAAAACGCGCCGGTGTGGCGGTTGCGCTGTCTCTTGCTGCTGTCACATCAGTCCCGGCACTGGCTGCTGACACGGTTGTACAGGCGGGAGAAACCGTGAACGACGGAACACTGACAAATCATGACAACCAGATTGTCTTCGGTACGGCCAACGGAATGACCATCAGTACCGGGCTGGAGTATGGGCCGGATAACGAGGCCAATACCGGCGGCCAATGGATACAAAATGGCGGTACCGCCAACAACACTACTGTCACCGGTGGTGGTCTTCAGAGAGTGAATGCCGGAGGAAGCGTTTCAGACACGGTTATCAGTGCCGGAGGCGGACAGAGCCTTCAGGGGCAGGCAGTGAACACCACTCTGAACGGCGGTGAGCAGTGGGTACATGAAGGCGGGATTGCAACGGGTACCGTCATTAATGAGAAGGGCTGGCAGGCCATCAAATCCGGCGCAGTGGCAACCGACACGGTTGTGAATACCGGCGCGGAAGGGGGACCGGATGCGGAAAATGGTGATACCGGGCAGACCGTCTACGGAGATGCCGTACGCACCACCATCAATAAAAATGGTCGTCAGATTGTGGCTGCTGAAGGAACGGCAAATACCACTGTGGTTTATGCCGGCGGCGACCAGACGGTACACGGGCATGCGCTGGATACCACACTGAATGGCGGTTACCAGTATGTGCACAACGGAGGCACAGCCTCTGACACGGTTGTAAACAGTGACGGCTGGCAGATTGTCAAGGAAGGTGGTCTGGCGGATTTCACCACCGTTAACCAGAAAGGCAAACTGCAGGTGAACGCCGGTGGTACAGCCACGAATGTCACCCTGAAACAGGGTGGAGCACTGGTCACCAGTACTGCGGCAACGGTTCTTGGCAGCAACCGTCTGGGCAATTTCACGGTGGAAAACGGTAAGGCTGACGGCGTTGTTCTGGAGTCCGGCGGTCGCCTGGATGTACTGGAAGGCCATTCAGCGCAGAAAACACGGGTGGATGACGGCGGAACCCTGGCAGTGTCTGCCGGTGGTAAGGCAACAGGTGTCACCATGACATCCGGTGGTGCCCTGATTGCAGACAGTGGTGCCACTGTTGAGGGGACCAATGCCAGCGGTAAGTTCAGTATTGATGGCATATCCGGTCAGGCCAGCGGCCTGCTGCTGGAAAATGGCGGCAGCTTTACGGTTAATGCCGGGGGACAGGCCAGCAACACCACTGTCGGACATCGTGGAACACTGATGCTGGCTGCCGGGGGAAGTCTGAGTGGCAGAACACAGCTCAGTAAAGGCGCCAGCATGGTACTGAATGGTGATGTGGTCAGTACCGGCGATATTGTTAACGCAGGGGAGATTTACTTTGACAATCAGACAACACCGGATGCCGCGCTGAGCCGTGCTGTTGCAAAAGGCGACTCCCCGGTAACGTTCCATAAACTGACCACCAGTAACCTCACCGGTCAGGGGGGCACCATCAATATGCGTGTTCGCCTTGATGGCAGCAATGCCTCTGACCAGCTGGTGATTAATGGTGGCCAGGCAACCGGCAAAACCTGGCTTGCGTTCACAAATGTCGGAAACAGTAACCTCGGGGTGGCAACCACCGGACAGGGTATCCGGGTTGTGGATGCACAGAATGGTGCCACCACAGAAGAAGGTGCGTTTGCCCTGAGCCGCCCGCTTCAGGCCGGCGCCTTTAACTACACCCTGAACCGTGACAGCGATGAAGACTGGTACCTGCGCAGTGAAAATGCTTATCGTGCTGAAGTCCCCCTGTATGCCTCCATGCTGACACAGGCAATGGACTATGACCGGATTCTGGCTGGCTCCCGCAGCCATCAGACCGGTGTAAACGGTGAAAATAACAGCGTCCGTCTCAGCATTCAGGGCGGTCATCTCGGGCACGATAACAACGGCGGTATTGCCCGTGGGGCCACGCCGGAAAGCAGCGGCAGCTATGGCTTCGTCCGTCTGGAGGGTGACCTGCTCAGAACAGAGGTTGCCGGTATGTCTCTGACGACAGGGGTGTATGGTGCTGCAGGCCATTCTTCCGTTGATGTTAAGGATGATGACGGCTCCCGCGCCGGCACGGTCCGGGATGATGCCGGCAGTCTGGGCGGATACCTGAATCTGGTACACACATCCTCCGGCCTGTGGGCTGACATTGTGGCACAGGGAACCCGCCACAGCATGAAAGCATCATCGGACAATAACGACTTCCGCGCCCGGGGCTGGGGCTGGCTGGGCTCACTGGAAACCGGTCTGCCCTTCAGTATCACTGACAATCTGATGCTGGAGCCACAACTGCAGTACACCTGGCAGGGACTCTCCCTGGATGACGGCCAGGATAACGCCGGTTATGTGAAGTTCGGGCATGGCAGTGCACAACATGTGCGTACCGGCTTCCGTCTGGGCAGCCACAACGATATGAACTTTGGTAAAGGCACCTCATCCCGTGACACCCTGCGCGACAGTGCCAAACACAGTGTGCGTGAATTGCCGGTGAACTGGTGGGTACAGCCTTCTGTTATCCGCACCTTCAGCTCCCGGGGAGACATGAGCATGGGTACAGCCGCAGCCGGCAGTAACATGACGTTCTCACCGTCCCAGAATGGCACGTCACTGGACCTGCAGGCCGGACTGGAAGCCCGTGTCCGGGAAAATATCACCCTGGGCGTTCAGGCCGGTTATGCCCACAGCGTCAGCGGCAGCAGCGCTGAAGGTTATAACGGTCAGGCCACGCTGAATGTGACTTTCTGATAATCAGGTCACTCTCCTTCAGGCCCCGGTCATCATGACCGGGGCTTTTTACTTTCAGGGAGCAACAGATATGCCGGGTTGTACATCACGTTTATTGCCCGAAGGCCCTTTCTCACGCGAACAGGCTGTTGCCGTCAAAACAGCTTACCGCAATGTGTTTACTGAAGATGACCAGGGAACATATTCCCGGCTGGTTATCCGTAATGCTGAAGGTCAGTTGCGCTGGTGATGCCGGAACACAGCTTAATACTCAGCTCGCCAGTTAAGGGCTTCTCAGACAATAAACGTCATTCATTTCACCCATCAGGCCGCGTCTTCTCCGGGAGACGTGGCTTTTTCATTTATTACACCAGTAAATCTTAACCACCGATAAGGAGCAAATTATGCGACTA
>Ga0129315_1000928_pt1 | contig 15343 bp, 8 predicted proteins | sample Cm827metagenome_FD_94432 | JGI IMG/M metagenome (GOLD analysis project Ga0129315, IMG submission 94432) | Eastern black-and-white colobus group fecal microbial communities from Wisconsin, USA - Cm827 metagenome | ecosystem: Host-associated > Mammals > Digestive system > Large intestine > Fecal...
GGACACGAAAAAAAATGTGGCAGCGGACTTGCCGCTGCCACGTGGTCAGTAAAAGTTGTGTATCCAGTCAAATCACTATATGACTTTCATTTCCTGGTCTGTAACGTAAACACCTGAAAGGCTGCAGGTTGCAGATCCGGTATTGGTCAGGGTCGCCTTTATTGAGGCGGCAGACCATCTGGCTGCGATTGCACCTCCGACAGCACTTGCCGACTTGTTTCCGAGGGCGTTGAGAGTAACAGTAACTTTACCGGAGTTGGAAACTACTCCGCTTACCACCGTACCGGAATTGATCGCGAATCCGACCGCGCCTCCTGCCAGGAAATTGCCGGTATTGTTGTCAAGTTTGATGGTCAGGTCACCTGCATTCTTTACATTTCCTCCGCTTTTCCAGAAACCTGAGAATGCACCTCCGCACCAGCAGTTTTTGACTGTGCCGCAAGTGATGCTTACATCACCGTCCAAGCCGTTTTCGATATTGGTGACAGAGCCAGACTGGTCATAGCCGACCACTCCGCAGACATAGACCACACCGCTCTTGGTGCCGACATAGGTCACTGGGGCGTTGTTCGTGCATTTGTCCACAGAATTATTGGCAATGGCAGCAACGCCGCCGACCTGGATAGCGCTTGCTTCTCCGACATTGACCTCAACTGCACCAGTATTGCCGCAGCCTGAAATGGCATTGTACATCTGGCCTGCGACTCCTGCCGCATCTACGGTATTGCCTTTTTCGCAGTCCGCCTTGATTTTGCCGGAATTGGCGCAGTCGGTCACCGCACCGTTGGTAGAACCGGCCACACCGGCGATCCAGAGATGCTTTGAAGGATACTTAGGAGCCGAGAACGTAACCGCTCCGGAATTGTTGCATTTGGTAATCTTCGCGGAACTGTTGTTGAAGCCCACGACACCGGCCACGATTACACCCTGATCCACATTGGCGGAACTGATGGTAAAGGAAACCGGTGCGAAATTGTCACAGGAGCTAACTTCGCCACCTTTGACATATCCTATCACACCGCAGACAGACATGTAATTGCCCGTCTTGTGGTCGTCAAGCTGGACAGTGATTACTCCGTGGTTGTCACAGTTGTTGAGACTTGACCCGATCAGTGAGCCTACGACTCCGGCATAACCGCCGAATATGCCGTCCTGAGCGCTTTCTGCTACGCAAGAGAAGGCTTTGAGCGTCAATGTACCATAATTGGTGCAGTTCTCAAGCGTTGAAGCCCCGGCAAGGCCAATCAGGTTACCGGCATTGACCAGCGGGGTATTTCCCGCACCTTCCGCCATCTTCACATTGACACGGTTGGTCACATTCGTCACGGTAGCTGACGCAGAGGATGAAGCGAGCACGCCGAAGGCCACCGCATCAGCCGGGATGGTGGCATTTCCTTCCAGAGTGACGTTCTTCACGATTCCTTTCAGGCTCCCGAACATAGGCACATCAGTATTGATGCCGGAGATCTTGTGATTCTGGCCGTCAAATGTGCCGGAGAAAGATTCCGCTGAAGCGTAGGACACGCCTGTAAGGTCGATATCGGCGTCAAGTTTGTATTGGTCGGAAGCATTGGCATCCTTTGCTGCGGCAAGGAAATCCTTGAACTGCTGTGCTGTAGAGATGGTCTTCTCCTGAGGAGCGACAACCGGGCTGTCGAGTTTGTCAAGCCATTTGAAAAGGGCGCCAGGCCAATCCGGCCAGCTTCCGGTTGCGTGGGAGTTGTCGTTATAGACATGCACCTCATAGTTAGGATGATTTATGGCACGGAGAGCATCCCCCATAGCCTTGCCATTGTATTCCTGAGGAACTGTAGAGTCTCCCGTACTGTAGGAAACATAGGTAGGAGGCGTATCCAGGGACACGTGCTTTTCGTTGCAATATTTGTCGATCTCCTCCTGTGAAGGATTACTGCCGAGCCAATAGAGCAATGTACCTTCGTGGGTCTTGCCCGGTGTAAGTGTCACGACAGGGTAGATGAGTATCTGGAAATCAACGTCTGCATGTCGGGTCTGGCCGATGTATCCTGCGAGATGTCCGCCAGCGGAGTTGCCGATAAGACCGACCTTCTCATATCCTCCCCACAAAGCCTTGTTCTTCAAGGCCAGGTCGAGCGCCGCATTGGCATCCTCGAGAGAACGGTCCCTGAGCAGACCCTTGTTCGGAAGGGTGAAGTAGTCCACGATAAGGGTGACGTCAGAGCCGCGGAAGTCCTCGATCACGCTGGCGATACCGCCCGCATGATGTACAGCATAGCCGCCTCCAGGATAGAGAATCACGCACTTGCTGTTTTTCTTGTTGGCATAATATACTTCCAGATAGCCCTGCTCGGACGTCTTCACTGTCACGCGACCGTCTTCATCCACCTCATATTCAGAACCGAGTCGGCCGGCAGCAAGAACCTGTCCTGCTGCAACGGTGTTGGACTTGGATGTGGATTTCTCGAACACGACATCATTGGCATCGATGGCCTTGAATGAAAATCCGTTCCCGAATGTCTGAGGTATGACAGGAATGTAGTAAGTACCGCCTTGGGTGGTATTTATGGTGATTTTGTCAGAAGGCTTCAGACTTTTCAGAGACCATTTGCCCTCTGCATCAAAGGTGAGGCTGAGGGACTCCGCGCAAACACCAGTTCCGGTAAACTCCACTTTCCTGGCCTTTGCAAGTTCAAACTCGATGAAGCCGAGTACATGATGATAGCGGAGTTCCGTATCAGGAGTCATACTTACCAGAATGTCTGATGAGGCGAAACTTCCGTCGAAACTGCTTCCCATCGGGAAAGTCATCTGTTTCTCACCGGAATTGAAGACTACGGCATCAACCACAGCTTTAGGGCCGGCGATGGAATAATACGGGCCTGCACCCAGATTCTTTGTAGCGAACTCGAAGTCATTGCATTGAGCGTCAATGGTAAAAGAGTCGCTTGCTCCGGAGGCATCGAAAACCTTCACGACATCGCCCTTGCTCCAGGAGACAGTGGCAACTCCGTCATAGACAGTCTTAGTCTCTTCCAACGAGCACTTGAAGACAAGGGCTTCGGGATCAGGCCTGCCGTTTTCAACAGGCTCTATTTCCCGGCTGCAGGAGAAAGCGCCCAGCAGCAATGCCGCAGCGCTCAGGATATTTGTTATACGTTTGTTCATTTCTATCTTGTTGATATTTGACAGAATGGCTTACCAGTTGATTTCTCCTCTGGAGACTCCGTCTATGTTGTTGCCTCTGACCACAGTAAAATCATCTACGAGAATGATACCTTCCTTGGTCGTGCGGAGTTCTACCGCATCACCCGGCTTGAGTGTCGTCTTGAATGTATGTACGTGTCCTGTGAAGTCACATTTGTATTCGGACGCTGAAGCACCCGGAGTGAACGGAAGCAAAGCCTCGGATGAGACTACTCCTATGGTCTCCCATTTCTTGCTTTCCGCGCGCCATACATTGACCTGAAGCGTGCCGGAGAAATTGTCCTGAGGACGCACACGGGCCACTGCAGAGAATGAAATCGTACATTCCGAACCGGCCGCATCAACTCTGCCGGAAGGAATCACCGGAGTGCAGACTATTGTCGAACCATTGTCGGCACCGTCCAGGCCGACCATTCCCATGAACGGACGTGCCCAGCGGCCGAAAATCCAGCCTGCGACATCACCGGTAATCGCATTGACAGAGCCTTTGGCACGACCTACCAGATAACCGCCTGTATTATTGCCTGAAGTACCGTCCACATGCTTGCCGTCTGACGTGAGATTCCAAGTATTGGTCTGGTGCTGACCTTCTCCGTGAGGATAGAAGGCAAAACCGATGGACTTGTTGCGATTAGGATGATTCCATGGAATCCAACATCCACCAAGAGCCGTACCTGCGATGCTGCCGGCAGGAACTGCGCCCGGCGCCCATGCCTTGTAGTCGGACTGCACACAGAAATCATTGAAACCGGTATAGAATACGGTCCTCTCATCCAGAGTCCTCTCATTGTCAGTAGCCATAGCGACAGGCTGCGACCATTCAGATGTGCCGAAAGCATTGGTCAACGTTATGAAGCCTTTGGTATGCTTCATATTTATGCTTTTCAGTGTCCTTATGCGCACGTAGTAAGTGGTAGCAGGATAAAGACCTCCGATGGACACTCTGGTAGGAGTAAGGTAATTGACACACTCGAGTCCGTCCTGAAGCTGTGACGTATGGCCGAAGTATGAGCTGTTGCCGAAACAAGGGTTAATGGTCTTCTGTCCGTCATAAGGCACGAAGTCATAAACCGGCTTGGTGCATGCCTCGTCCTCAAAAATCTGAACCTGGTATGCCTGGTCATAACCGGTAATTCCGTTTCTGCAAACTGCATCCCAGTCAATGCAGAGGAATGTGGTACCTGTGCTGACATCACTCTTGCGCAGGCTCTTGGTCTTCAGGTCAACGGTTGAAGAAGCAGATGAATATGCATTGTAAGCCTCAACTTTAATACGGCATTCTGCGCCTTGCGGAAGCCCCTTGGCCGTGAAGCTGCATTCATTGACATCACCGGCAAGTATGTCATTGACATAAACCTTGTAGCCGTCGGCACTTTCGATGGCATCCCATGAAAGATGCGCATCAGTGAAGGCAGCGACAGCATTTTTCAGAACCGGTGCTGTGACTTTCGGACTGAACACATTGCCCAACAGGACGACTTCACCCGGATTTACAGTCAGCGGAGAACTGAAGGTGTTGCTGAAAGCCGCGCCTCCCTTGAAGGTAATGTCCACCACGAATCCTTGCTCATATACGCCCGGAAGAATCTCAACGCTATAGATGGCGTTCGAGAACACGTCCCCCTCCTGCGGAGTGATACTGATGCTCTCAGCTTCCCCGCCGGCAGTGACATCCCTACTGTAAACATCTACCGTCGCAGTCCCCGCAATTGTTTTTTTGTCAATGCTGGTGAGCTTGAGGGATTCGACATCCTCTGCAAGCATATTGAAATTAAGATAGGACGCAACAGGACTGAAGACAAGCGAGGTCTCAAGAGCCTGAGCGAAAGCCACTTGTGGAACCGCAGGCAATTCAGCGCCGTCAGCAATCAGGTATGCCTTCTGCTCAGCAGGAACAGTGCGGGTAGCCTTGCCTTTTGAGAAAGCATCGAACGCTGTTGACGGATAAAGGGCATAATACATGTCACACGGATCATAGGACTGGCCGGTGAGTTCTGCTCTCAGGCCCTCCACAGAACCTGGCTTGAAAACATTGGCTTCGTGGGTTGCGACATTGTCATAGACAAGCACATCACCGTTCCATACGGAAGAACGCGAAGCCCCGAGTCTCGCCTGAAAGGTGGTTTCAACAAGAACCGTGTCCACCTTTGCGTCTCCTTTCTCAGGCCTTGCGTTCGGTGTAGGGGCTGAAACCTCTCTTTCACAAGCAAATATTGAAATGGTTGCCAGCATCAAAGCTGACAGTTTGACAATATTATTCATAGAATATCTTTATTTCGTATTTGTTTTCATTTTCCTGGGAATATTTCCAGGTGTTGCGGCATCCGCATGAATCACCCGTCTCAATGAGGGAGCCTGAAGCGAAATTGTCTGTCTGTACAGGACCTGATTTGGTTTCAGCAATCTTCCAGGTAGGACCGGCAGTCTTCGCCTCTGACGGGAAACCTGTCTTGGTAGATGGCCAACCGTCACCCCAGACGATTTCGTCCATTGACATGCAACGGCCATTGTACTTGTTGCCAGCCCAGTAATTATGGTAGCACATCCAGTCCTTGCCTTTGTCATCAGTGACGATTCCGGCATTGTGTCCGGTACCGGCGAAATAACCTGAAGCAGGACCGCTGAGAATCGTATTGGCCTCGCTGTCGAAAGCGGAGTTTCTGGTGGACATGAGATTGCCGTCCTTGCCCTCATACGGGCCGAGCACATTCTTCGAGCGGCCTACTACGACATGGTAGGTACTGTTCGCACCCTCACAGCAGGAGCCTTTCGAGCCGAAACAGTAGTAATAGCCGTTCTTGTAGTGGACATAGGTACCTTCCAGGTCATAGGCAATGAAGACCTTCTCCGCACCTGGCGCGATTGCAAGACCGTCAGAGGTAAGCTGGATCGCCCATATTCCGGAGTCGCTTCCGAAACTTCCCCAGAAAAGGTAATAGTCGCCGGTGACTTCGTCGCGGATGACATCCGGGTCAATGGAGTTCGAAACGTGCTGGGACGCATAGTCCACGAGTTTGCCGTTCGAATCGGCCAACGGATTGATATCCTTGACATTGGTCCATGTGAACGGGCCTGTCGGACTGTTGGAGACAGCTACGCCGCAGGCGCTCCTCTTAGGATCGTCCCAATGTCCTTCGGCATAGTAGAGGCAGTAGCGCCCGTCTATATATTCAATGTCCGGTGCCCAGATTCTGGTGTCAGGGACCCACTGTGGTCTTTCCATTCCGCCGAATGCATTTCCTACGAGTTCCCAGTTCACCATATCCTTGGAACGGTAAACAGGCAGGTAAACCACGTCGGAAGTACCGCTCACGCCGTTCTGGGTGCTGTAGGCATAGAAATATCCGGTCCTCTCCCTGTCATCGAAAACTGACGGGTCTGGAGCATTGTTTCTGATCACCGGGTTCATGTACGTCGTGGTCATGAAGCCGTCCGCGCCGGTGTCCGGTTTCACAGGACGCTCATCGATGATCTTCTCATGGCATGATGACAGTGACGCAAGCGCGGCGACTGTCGCTATTGTATATAATATTCTGTTCATTGTATTGACATTATATGATTAGTCTCTCCAACCTTCGTTCTGGACCAGGCTCGGATTCATTTCACGCTCCTTGGCAGGAATAGGCCAGGTCTGGACGTAATCTCCGAGGGAGTACCAAGTATAGGTCTTTGTACCCCAGATCTGCATAAGTCCGTTGGTGTTCATCTCTCCGTTCTGGCCGGATGAATGGTCGCGGAACTTCTTGTCCAGCCATGTTCCCCAACGGAGTTCATTGTAATACATGCTGTCCTCTCCGGCAAGTTCCCAGTAGAACTCGTTGCGGATACGCTCACGCATGTCTTCCTGACCTTTCACTTGCGTGAACTCATTGGTATTGAGAAGGATATGTTTAGCACGGGAACGGACTGCATTGACCATTTCCACGGCCTCGTCAGTGCGGTTCAGTTCATTGAGACACTCGGCCCTGCGGAGAAGAATCTCGGCGTAGCGGCAGAGGATCAGGTCTTCCTCGTACACCCAGCGGATAGTGTTCTCGATTCCTTCCGGAACATATTTTCTCCACAGATAGTAGAACATGGAGTTCGTGTCAGTACGGATATCGCGTGAAGAAGCGCCGTCAGAACGGTATGGCCATCTGAGCGTAAAGGTGTAAGGAACACCGGCGATACCTCCGTAATACTCTGAATATGGAGTGATTACAGACATCTTGAGACGAGGGTCACGATTGTCGTAAGCCGCCTTGATACGGTTCTCGTTCTTGTGAGGCTCGTATTTGCTCATATCTGCTCCGTATGCGGTCATGTTTGCTATCTCGCCGGTTGACATCTCGTTGCGGAGGAAGAATACCGAACGCTGCTCCGGAGTCATATCATTCCAGCCCGGGCAATAATCCTCCCAATTGAACTTGCTGCCGTCAGCATTCTCGAATGACTCCACAAAGGCAGGATTAGGAAGATAGTTGTTCCACGCACCGCTTGTCACTCCAGTACAACGGTTTCCGAACAGGACTGCACGGTTGTTTCCCATTCCGTCCTTCTGGGTCATCCTGATTGAGAAAATCATCTCGTCACACTGTTCGTTGGCCGGCTTGAGGAGCTGCTTGAAGCTGTCGTTACCTGCGCCCTTGTAGAGTGCGAATCCCATCGGTTCAAGAGCCTCGAAATCATCCAATGCCAACTGCCAGTACTGGGCCTTGTCTCCTTCTCCGCGGGCAGCGAGGAACTGGTAGGCCTGGCCTCTGTACGCAAGAGCAACAGCCCTGCTTACACGTCCGTAATCAGACGAGCCCGCAGTGTAGCGGTCAGGAAGATTCTTTTCCTCAACGCAATCCGTAAGGTCCTGAATGACAGCATTCCACACATCCTGTTCAGATGATCGCGGACGGGTGGCGTTGGTCGCATTCTCTATGTATTCCAGATAAAGAGGAACTCCACGGTAGAGGACATTGAGGTTGAAATACCCGAATGCTCTGAAGAACTTGGCCTCAGCCTTGAGTCTGCCCTTTTCTTCAGCGGTCATGTCAGGCACCTTGTCAATGTGGCTGATGATATCGTTTGCGCGGAAGATGAAGGTATAATAGTACTTGTACATGTTCGAGAACACGCTGCTTGACGGCGTTCCGTCACCATAGCAGACTTTCTGGTTGTGATACCAGTTCTTGTCCGTGTCCATCACGGAAGAGTATGCCTCGTTCATTACTTTCCAGTTGTTCTCGCTGTCCGAAGCGGAGGCACGGACATACAGTTCGTTGTACACTCCGTTCACAGCCTGACGGGCAAGAGTCGCCTTGTTCCATACATTGGAAGAACCCACCTGATAGGTACTTTCCAGATCGAGTGACTGGCAAGATGCGAAGGAAACGGCGGCAAATGTGAATATCAATAAAACTTTTTTCATCTTTTCAATACATGTTAGAAGGTTATGTTCAGACCGCCCGCATACTGGCGCATGGTTGAGTAACCGGCTGTAGAACGCATTTCAGGGTCCATGCCCGGGAATTGGGTGATTGCGAAAAGATTCTCTCCGCTGACATATATTCTGACTTTCTGAAGAAGGATTTTCTTCGTGATCCTCTCAGGAAGTGTGTATCCGAGCGTGAAGTTCTTGAGCTTCAGGTAGTCTCCCTTGCACAGATGCAGAGAGGATGTCTCATCGGACTGGCAGGATGTCAGGTTGACAAGACGAGGCTGCTTGGAATTGATGTTGGTACGCGGATCATCCGGATTCTTCGGATCGAAGAAATAGTGGTCTTTTGCCACTGATTCAGGAATGGCGTAACCGTAGATGGTGTTGGAGGAGTTGCTGGCCTGTCTGTAATAATACAGCGAGAATCCTGCTGCGCCTGCCCAGTTCATAGAAAAGTCAATGCCTTTCCATCCGGCAGAGAACTGCAGACCGAAATTGACCTTCGGTGTCGTGGAAACATTCTGGAATACAGCATCATATGAGTTTCCGTAGAGTCCGTCTCCGTTTGCATCCGCATAAATGTACTCACCATACCAGATCTTCTGCTTGCCGATGCCCTGCTGAGGGTAGAATGAATATCCTGCATCCATCATGGCGCGGAGCCACTCCATATCATTTGTTGTACGGATCATACCGTCCACAGGACCTCCGTTGATATCAGGAGTGCCGTCTGCATTCCAATACTTGCCGGAACCCTTGTAGGTATCCATCATGTAGAATTCATCTATCATGTGTCCTTCGACAACTCTTGTGGAACCGCCTGTGGAAACGTCTCCGATATTGGTCTTCCATACACGGTTGCCTTCAGCGTCAGTCTCCCATCCCTGTTTGAGTTTGCCTTTGTAACGGCTCACCCTGTTCTTGTTGTAGGTCACGTTACCGCTGATATTGTAATAGAAATCTCCTACGGTGTCTCTCCATCCGAGTTCGACCTCGACTCCCCTGTTGGTCACGGCCGCTATGTTCTGTCTCGGAGCGCTGGCATTACCCATCACCATATACATGGACGGTGTGTAGAGAATGCCGCTTGTGACCTTGTCGTAATAGTCCACGGTACCGGTAAGCCTGTTCTTGAACACGCCGAAATCGATTCCGACATCAGCTACGGATGTAGTTTCCCAAGTCAATGCATAGTTCTTGATGGAAGTGATTGAGATACCGTTTGTTATGTCGTCCGTACCGAAAACGTAATTGGTGGTTCCGTATGTGGACTGCCAGTCGTAGTTGCCGATGGAGTTGTTTCCAAGACGGCCCCATGACGCACGCACCTTGAGATTGTCGAAAATGTGCGCGTTCTTGAGCCAAGGCTCGTCACTGATACGCCATCCTGCTGACACTGAAGGGAAAAATCCCCATCTGTATTCAGGAGCGAAACGCGAAGAAGCATCTGCGCGGAGGTTCGCCTCGAAAAGGTATTTGCCTGCGAATGCGTAATTCACACGACCGAAGAAAGAACGGGACGCATACTCGGTACCGTAACCGCCAGAGGCATAAGGAGTTGCCACGGCATTGAGATCTCCTACTGAAACATCCTGAAGGCCACGTTTCGTAGCGCTGAAATCACGATACTTGAAGTGGCTCATCTCGTAACCTACCATGGCCGCAATGTCATGTTTGCCTACAGTCTGGTTGTAATTGAGCACTGAAGACAGCTTCACGAAATTCTCCCTCTTGTTGTACATGTAGGAATACAGTTCGGACGGATCTGCAGGGGCAATCACATAGGTATCATTCTGGAAGTCATACTTGCCGATACCGGTGTTCACGCTCTGTTCCTCCTGGCGATAGTCCTTGTAGTAAAGGTCCGTGTTCCAGTTGAAATACTTGAGGAACTTCACCTGCGCATACCAGTCTGTAAAGATCTGGGTGTTCTTGGTATAGCCTCTGGATGAGTTCATATCCACGAGAGGGTTGTGAGACTGAGGATCCTGTCCATAAGCCTGCGGACCGCCATAGAGGTCAAGAGACTTCGAATACGGATAAATGTCCGGAGTCATCTTCTGAGTGTCAAGCGAATAGAGGGAACCGACATTGCTGCTTTCCTGATCGGTATTGTAGCCCCAGATGCGGGCACCTATCTTGAGCCAGTCAGTTATCTGTCCATAGACATTCACCCTGCCGAAATAGCGCTTGTAACCGGTATTGTCGATGATACCAGGATTGTCAATGTATGAGAGCGACACATTGTAGCCCATCGATTTTACCTTGCCGCTTGCAGAAAGCGTGTGCTTCTGCATAATCTTGTTCTTGTAGATCACATCCCACCAGTCCGTGTTAGGATATGCCATATAGTTGTAGTAACCGGACTCAGCACGTCCCCATGGGTTTTCCTTTGCCTTCAGCCACTCGTCTATCACACCCTGGGAGAACTGGGCCACTCCGCCGATATTCGTGCAGGACTCGTTGTAGAGGCGCATGTACGTAGCCATATCCGACACTGTATGGATGACCTTGAACGGTTCGTCATACGAAAGAGTCAAGTCATAGCTGATTTCAGCCTTGCCGTCGGAAGATGAGCCGTTCTTTGTGGTGATGAGGATGACACCGTTCGCTCCTCTGTTACCGTAGATGGCACATGACGCTGCATCTTTCAGCACATTGATGGAAGCAATATCAGAAGGGTTCACATTGCCCACACCCTGCTCCATACCGTCCACAAGGACAAGAGGTCCGGCAGAATTGAGGGTACCTGTACCACGGACAAGCATCGAGAAGTCTTCCTCGTAAGGATTACCTGAGCCCTGCATCACCTGAAGGCCCGGCATCGTGCCGGAAAGGGCCTGGGTGGCATTGAACATCGGGCGCGACTTGACACTTTCCGAAGTAAAATTGACGGAAGACACACTTCCGGTGACATTGATCTTCTTCTGGACACCATATCCGACGACCACTACTTCATCGAGATAATTGGTATCGTCCCTGAGCACGATCTCATAGCTTGAAGCTGTCCCCAAGGTAACCGTAGCTGTAGCATAGCCGATCATGTTCACTTCGAGGGAAAGTGTCTTTTCCGGGACAGAGAGTGCAAACTTACCGTCAATGTCAGTGGAAGCACCGATTGTGGACTTCGGGACAATGACAGCCGCACCGACGACGGGCTCACCGTTTGAGTCTTTCACCGTACCGCTGACCGTGCGGTTCTGAGCGAAAGCGCTGCCGGCAACTATCGTCGCCAGCAATATCGTAAGTATAAATTTTATTTTCTTCATTTTTCTTCTACTTAAAACATGCGACAACGAGGTTGACGTTCTCCGAAGACTCCGGCTTCATGTTGCCATAGTTGGCATTGGTGCTGGTGATGTACCATCTGTTGTTTGTCCAGAAAAGGTCTTTGCCTCTGTCAGTGCCATCCTGGAGGACGATATGCGACCAGTTGTAGTCTTCAACTGTCATGGCATCACTACATCCGAGGCCGGTCATCACAGAGGCCAGTTCATAGAGTGTCAAGCCTTTATTGTCACCGCCGTCACCGTTCTTTCCGTTGTCGGTATGCTGGCCCTGGTTGTGGGTGTTCACATACTTTTCGGAAACGAGCACCACAAGGGCGCCGTCTGCTGTGCAACCGACACCGATACGTCCTGTATGCAGCATGTCGTACTCAGTTACAGGCACAGACTTGCCCCAGTCCGGTGTAAGGAAGCAGGTCATCTGTGCACCGAACTTGCGCCACTCGGAGTCATAGACCGTGTAGAATTTCTCCGCATCGCCGGAAATGAGCGTTTCTCCGTTTCTGCATATCTGGAAGTAACCTCCGAACGCACTTTCCACTGCCCAGGCTTCCTGACCGTTGCCGAGGGCGTCCGTATAAGAATACAGCTGTCCGTCAACAGCACCGGCAGGCTTGATGGAAACCTTTCCGTCCTTTATACCCATAGCAGGAGCGTAGGCTTTATTTTTGCCGCCGAAGCCATCATTGCGCAGGACTCTGGTCACACCCTTATCGTCCGGGCCATAGGCCAACGGGCTGTAGTACTCCAGATTGCCAGTAGAAGAACTTCCGTCCGTATGCCATACAGCCGGGCCCGCTTCAGGAAGGAAGAAAACGAAATCCCTGTTGTTTCTCTGCACTGCGGAAATTCTGATATTGTCATTACCTACGACACTCTTTTCAGCGACCTTCATATTGACATGACCGGCAGGAATCGTAAGAGCATAGGCCGGATTGCCGCTTCTGCCCATAAGGTTTGAGGTCTGGTACAGACGCACGTTTCCGAAATTGACACCATACTGGGTGCTCCATTTCTTGGTAACCTCCGTCCAGCCTTCGTCGAATTTCGCCACATCGGAAGGTGTAGCATAGACGGTGAAGGATTTCTTCTTGCCCACGGTCTTGTCGAGGATGACGAACTCCACGCCATTGCCTTCCGAAAAGTCAAGGTTCTTCAGCGCATTCGGATCTGTCACCAGTTCGACATCGTCATTGGTCACCACCTCGACATTGACACCCTTGACTTCTGAAGCCAGATAGGCTGACGGAAAAGAGCCGATGTAAGTATTGTCGGACAATGAAAGGCTGACGGTCTCTGAGCCGAGTGTCGCCTTCACCTCCTTGATCTGCTGGAACATGGAGGCGGTAAGCGTGTAGGCGATATCGTCCACACCATCATTGACAGTGATCTTGAAACCTGATTTCAGATTTGCTGTCAGTCTGGTCTGGGCAGGACTTACCATCCTTGCCCAATCCTTGTTCAGTTCAATGTCGCAAAGGACATTGTCCAGAGAGGCTGCGGTGTGGAATTCAAAACTGACAGTCCTGTTTTCCTGATCGACAGAACCTTCAATCCATCTGTCACCGTCAAGTGCTCTGATGCCGACAACGGGATCTTTCACATACCCGGGGTCATCGGCGAGTTGGAAAACCATTTTCTCTTCGCAAGATGCTACTCCGAGGAGCACAAGCGAAGCGAGAACGATAATCAGACATTGCTTTTTTCTCATTACTGATTGTTTTAGTTATTAGGTGTATATTGTGTATTGTTGTTATCGCAGTTCGAACGTCCGGGTCTTAAAGGTGGAATCACCGGCGTAGAAGTCTATAGTTATGTGCTTAGGGCCTACATTCAGTTTGAATGAACCAGGAGTGTAGGAATGGATGTAGCGGGTTATGCCCGGAAGATATTCTTCGAAAAGTGCGCTTTCATCCTTTATCGGAGAGCCGTCCGGCATGGTTTTCATGCCCATTCTGCGGCTTCCGTATTCTTTCGGGTCCTCAGTTATGACCTTGTATTCCGACGCCTCAGGCTTAGCCCAGACACTGTTCATCTCCATCTGTGTGATTATGCCGCCGTCACCTTTCCATTCTGTAAGGGTTGTGGCATGAGAATGCCCGCACAGCACTATCGCATGCCTTTTGGCGAACTCCGCTCTGAAATGACGTCTTGCAGCGGTTTCGCTTTCGTTTGCGCCTCCATGGAAAAACCATCTGCAGCTCTGCTCGTCCATAGGAAATACCGGTCCGTGGGTAATGATGAACGTGTGTCTGGCGCCGCGGGTTTCCTGAAGCATTTTCTCTATTTCAGCGTCATCAGGATGATTGAAGTCCAATACCAGGAAAGCATCGGGGCCAATGTTGAAATAGAATGTAGTTTTCTCAATGTCTTTTCCGAGTTCTTCTGACATCCTTTTAGGCATATATTCATGATATACCTTCTTGGCATCAGTTCCACGCACATCATGATTTCCTTCGACCGTCACGAACGGCAATCCGCCGAACTCCTTCTTGAACGCATTCATGACATCGTCGAGCATCTTTCTGTGCACATCTCCGTTTCCGCAATCTCCCTGAATGAGGTCGCCTACCTGCAATGCGATCTGAGTATTCTCATCAGCAAGGCAGGCGCATCTTTTCAGCAGCCGCGGACAGCGTTCACGCCACATTTCACCGTTGCGGGCAAATTCCGCACGCTGGACACGATTGAGCCATTCCACTTTTTCGTTGTAATGTGAATGATACACATCGGCCGGCTCGGTATCGAAGTGAGTGTCGCCTAGAATTACGATTGAGTAGTTTTTGTTCTTACGGCTCTTACCCCCCCCGCAAGAACAGGAAAGTTGAGAAATGTCATACTTGTCAGCGAAAGTGCTGACACAGCGATAAAATCGCGTCTGTTCATCTGATTATTATAGTTATAGTAGTCCGTCAATAGCATGACTTATCACACATCTTGTTATCAATTACGCTAAGCAAATTTAGCAATTATTTCGATAAACTGATACTTTTTTTGAGAAAAATCGATACTATTTTTTAGGATTGAATGATGCGTTTACAAGTCACAGCCGGGCAGAGGGCACAATACGAAAAAAGCACCGCAACGATTGCTGCAGTGCTTTCCGTGGTGGGAGCAGAGGGAGTCGAACCCCCGACCCTCTGCTTGTAAGGCAGACGCTCTGAACCAACTGAGCTATGCTCCCAAGCTTATTTGCATTCCGACTTGGTCTCTATTTCCAAATCGGGAATGCAAATATATGACTATTTTTCCATTCAACAAAAATAATTTGACATTTTTGCCACCAGAATCAAGAATTTACTGCGCCACACCCCAACGGACATTGATTTCATGCGCATACTTCACCCGGTAGTTTGACACTTTAAAATCCGAAAAAAGTTAAAAATATTTGATAGAGTTCGTCCGGAACTCTTTTTTTTTGTCAAATTTATTTTCTATATTTGTAATGCCTTTGTGATGCTTATTA
>Ga0129315_1000931_pt1 | contig 15276 bp, 10 predicted proteins | sample Cm827metagenome_FD_94432 | JGI IMG/M metagenome (GOLD analysis project Ga0129315, IMG submission 94432) | Eastern black-and-white colobus group fecal microbial communities from Wisconsin, USA - Cm827 metagenome | ecosystem: Host-associated > Mammals > Digestive system > Large intestine > Fecal...
TCCGGAAAGATGACTTTCAGGAATTCAATGAGAATGTCCTTGTTCACTTCGCTTCCGAAGAGCCGTTTGAAGGACCAGTCGACCATCGGGTCGATGTACCTCGCCTTGATCTTTTCATACATAAAGGTAAAATTATTTACTTGTTAAACAAAATTGTAGGCACAAGATTCAAACTCAGTTATCGGTTTCTCGTGTCAATCAAGGCTACAATAGTATGCAAAATTTTTCCGAAAAGTAAATGATTTACATCAGCTAATTAAAATTTTTACGATTTTTAAATGTTTGATACGATTCTTAAATCTTTTATTTACAATTCTTAAATTCAGTCAAGGCCTTGTCAGGATTGTGGTTATAAATTTTCGCTGACAGAAGTGGTCATGTCCAGCAACAAGAAGCCTCCGTGAGGACCAGGCCCTCCTGCTTTGCAGGCGCCTCCCTCTAGTGCCGAGGGCGGCAAGTCCTCACGGATGCAACCTGGTTGCTGCTGTCCGGTCACTGTTCAAAAGGAGCAACAAGGCATCATCAGATGCCGGGCCGGAGTTGGCGGGCAGGGCAGCCGTGCGGCGATGGAAAGCCCGGAGGCCCTGATGTGCCCCCTTGAAAAGGGGGATAGGGGGATTGAGACAGGTCATCAGATGCCGGGCCGGAGTTGGCGGGCAGGGCAGCCGTGCGGCGGTGGAAAGCCCGAAGGCCCTGATGTGCCCCCTTGAAAAGGGGGTTAGGGGGATTAAGATAAGCGGGCTATGCCGCTGCTCGGCTTCACTAACTTCGGTGAGTCAGCATGGATGTTTAGTTTTTTTTCGGTGCGAGGCTGTCCTGCTCGCCACCATGAACCTTTTACTGTAAAAAGTTGACTCAAAATGCTCAGGTTGTCCGTAAACAGGTGGGGTTTCACGGATAAGTTATTCAAAATCAACAACTTGTCCGTGAGAAGGCGGGTTTTCACGGACAAAATCCATTCCGTGAGGCAACGATTAACAGGAATAGCTGAGGTGCTCACAGAAAATGAGGTGCGTTACGAGGAATGAGGCAAACACAGAATTGGATTGAATCGAACAACCTGCATGCTGTGATTCGGTCTATATTATTGAGAGTTAAGAAGATATAATGAGTGGCCAAATGCAGGTTATGTGAAAAAGTGGGTAACCTGGCTTTAGCTTTATCTGCTAACTAGTTGTGAATCAGCACTTTCGTTAGCTGTGTCAATTTCAGGTTGTTCGGGTTTCTCGTAAGCGTCTCCGCTGTCTCGTCAGCTTCTTTCTTCGACTGTGGATGCGCCTTGTAAAGTTCGCCGTTGATATTCTTGAACTTTTCCTCGAGCTGCGTGCGAATGGAAGAGCACGGTATGCAAAAACCCCTCGGGCTCCGGGTGGAAACCGAGGGGTATAATACAGTTGATTCTCAAATCATCAGATCAATGGCTCTGCATCCATGTCTGCAGGCTGTGGAAGACCCATCAGCTTCAGGATGGTAGGAGCCACGTTGCAGAGGGCGCCGTCCTTCACGCTCTTGACCTCGTCACCGGCATTGACAACAATGAACTGAACCGGATTGAGTGAGTGGGCAGTGTTCGGAGTGCCGTCCTCATTGACAGCGTGGTCGGCATTGCCGTGGTCAGCAGTGATGAGAATTACATAGTCATGCTTGATGGCCTCTGTGACAACTTTCTCCACGCAGCCGTCAATGCATCTGACAGCCTTCACGATAGCGTCATAGACACCGGTGTGGCCGATCATGTCGCCATTTGCGTAGTTGAGTATGATGAGGTCTTCCTTGTCGCTGTCGATAGCCCCGATAAGCTTTTCGGTTACGATAGGGGCACTCATCTCTGGCTGTAGGTCATATGTAGGAACCTTAGGAGAAGGAACCAGGATTCTGTCCTCATTCTCGAAAGGAGTCTCGCGGCCGCCATTGAAGAAGAATGTCACGTGGGCATATTTCTCGGTTTCGGCGATGCGGAGCTGGTGAAGACCTGCCTTGGATACGATTTCTCCGAGGGTGTCCTTCACGATTTCCTTGTCGAAGAGAATGTGCAGACCCTTGAATGCGGCATCGTACGGAGTCATGCAGCAGTAGTAGAGGTTCGGAATGACGTGCATGCCCTCTTCCGGCATATCCTGCTGGGTGAGAACGGAAGTGATTTCACGCGCGCGGTCATTGCGGAAGTTCATGAAGATGACAGCATCGCCTTCCTCTATCTTTGCGAGAGGAGCGCCTGCAGCATCTGTAACAACTATAGGTTTGATGAACTCGTCAGTGACATCTGCGTCATAAGACGCCTGGATACCTTCAGTTGCGGAGGTGAAAGCAGCACCTTTGCCTTCAGTGAGAAGGTCATAAGCCTCTTTTACACGTGCCCATCTCTTGTCACGGTCCATTGCATAGAAACGGCCGCAGACTGAGGCAACTTTTCCGGTGCTCTCTGCCATGTGCTTCTCGAGATCAGCCACGAAGCCCTTTCCGCTGTGCGGGTCTGTGTCACGGCCGTCCATGAAGCAGTGTACATAGACATTCTCCAGGCCATATTCTTTGGCAACGTTCAGGAACTCGTAGTAATGGTCGAGTGAACTGTGCACGCCGCCGGTAGAGCAGAGACCCATCAGGTGAAGTTTCTTGCCGCTCTCTTTTACATAATCATATACGCCTTTGACTTCTGCGCGGCTGAGAAGCTTGTGGTCACGGCAGGTCTTATTGATTTTCATAAGATCCTGATATACAACGCGTCCGGCACCGAGATTCATGTGGCCTACCTCAGAATTGCCCATCTGTCCGTCAGGAAGACCGACAGCCTCGCCGCAAGTGAGAAGGTGGCTCATAGGATATTTGGCTCTGAGAGAGTCAATGAAAGGTGTTCCGGCTGTGTAGATGGCGTTCGAGTGGTCATGCTTGCCCTCGCCCCAGCCATCAAGAATCATAAGAAGAACTTTTCTATTCATATCTGTTACTATTTGTTTTCCGCGCGCAAAGATACAAAATCCCTACCTCTTTTTGTGCTAATCATAATGTTTTATTTAATTTTGCATATTGGAATTTAAACAGATAAGAGAATATGGCATTCGACAGACGAAAACGCAGCGGCGGAAAACGCGAAGATTCAAGAAGAGACGGAGGAAAAGGACGCATGTCCGGTCGTAGAGGCGACGCTTCCGGAAAAATGAGCAGAAAAGATAATGAAAAGCCTCTGAAGGAATGCCCTGACTATACGGGAACTGTCCAGATGACCAGGGACGGATTCGTTTTTGTCAAGGTCGAAGGAATGGAGGATGACATATTTGTCCGCAACGGAAAGACCAAGGGCGCATTGAACGGCGATACCGTGAAAGTGGCCGTAACCAAGGAAAAGACAGACAGCAAACGTCAGGAAGGCGTAGTCATCTGCGTCCTGGAGAGGTCCAGAAAGCCGTTTGTGGGAGTCCTCCACGTAGTCGGCAACCAGGCGTGGGTCCTCATGCAGAGCCGTGTAATGCCATATGACATCAGCATTGACATAACTGACGAAAAAGGTCGTCCGCTTATGCGGCGAAAAGGCGCCGTCTCGGAGACGGGATATCTCAAGTCTCTGGGCAACAAGGAGTTTGCTGTGGCGGGAGTTACCGAAACGGTGGATGGAAAAGACTGCGAACTTAAGGTTCACACCGGACTTAAGGTGGCAGCGCTTGTGGACAGTTGGGACAGGGGAGAGCCGAATCCGCATGGCTATATCGTGGATGTCTTAGGTGAGCCGGGTGAGAATGATACTGAAATGCACTCGATTCTGGCCGAATACGGATTGCCTTACAGGTTCGAAGCGGAAGTGGAGAACGCTGCAGACGGTATCTCTGATAAAATCACGGCGAAGGACCTCAAGGGCAGAAAGGATTTCAGAAAGACATTGACCTTTACCATCGACCCTGAGGATGCGAAGGACTTCGATGATGCGCTTTCATTCAAGAAACTGGACAATGGAAACTACGAGGTAGGTGTACATATTGCCGATGTTTCGTATTATGTCACTCCGGGGTCTGTCGTGGACAAGGAGGCCCAGTCGAGAGGCACATCCGTGTATCTGGTGGACAGGACAGTCCCGATGCTTCCGGAAAAGCTTTCCAACAAGCTCTGTTCGCTCAGGCCTAATGAAGACAAGCTCACTTTCTCGGCGGTGTTCGAGATCTCGCCTCTTGCCAAGATTGTCAGCCACTGGTTCGGAAGGACAGTCATCCGCTCCGATTACAGATTCGCTTATGAGACTGCCCAGCAGATTATCGACAACGGTGAGGAATCCTACAATATGGAACTCAGGGGCGGTACGGACGGTATTCATTCCGTAGTCAAGGACCCTATTCTGGAGGCTTCACCTGAAGCTGCGGCTCGTCGCGCGAAGACTGAGGCAATGATGGGCGCAGGCGTGTATGAAGGCTGCCTGATTCCACGTGAACTGAAAGAGACGATCCTGACATTGCACAAGATAGCGTCGATTCTCCGCAAACGCAGATTCGCTTCCGGTGCCATCAGTTTCGAGCGGCCGGAAATGAAGGTGGAAGTGGACGAAAAGGGCCGCCCTGTAAGAGTATATCAGAAAATTTCCAAGGAGGCCAACTGGCTTATCGAGGAGTTTATGCTTCTTGCAAACCGCTCTGTGGCAGAATTTATCGCTACAGACGGCAAGATGAACGGTACTGCCAAGAAGAATGCCAAGACATTCGTATATCGTATCCACGATGTGCCTAATCCGGATAAGGTGAATGGCCTGAGAGATTTTGCGGGCAATTTCGGATACAAGATGGAGGACGCCGACGACGGCAGAAAACTCGCAAAAGCATTGAACACGCTCTTGGCCGAGGCCAAGGACAAGCCGGAGTTTGCAGCGATAGAAATGCTTGCGCTCAGGTCAATGGCGAAGGCTTGTTACAGCACCGACAATATCGGGCATTATGGCCTTGCATTCAAGTTCTACACTCATTTCACATCGCCTATCAGACGTTACCCTGACACGATGGTGCACAGGCTGCTCGCGATGTATCTGGACGGAGCCGATTCACAGAACAAGGCTTATTATGAGGACCAGTGCAAGCATGCATCTGAACGTGAAGTAGTTGCCGCAGAAGCCGAGCGCGCCAGCACGAAGTACAAGCTCGTGGAATTTATGCAGGACAAGGTGGGCGGAGAATATGAAGGACATATTTCAGGACTTACCGAGTGGGGAATGTATGTGGAGATAGAGCCGACAAAGATAGAAGGTATGGTGGCGCTGCGTGATATCCAGTCTGATTTCTTCGAGTTCGACCAGGACCATTACCGGATAGTCGGAAAACGTACCAAAGTCGTTTACAGCCTCGGTGATCCTGTAAAAATACGCGTGAAAGCTACGAATCTGGACCAGAAGCAGCTTGACTATGAACTGGTTGAGACCGGAAATGAGCGCAGAGAGGACTCTGTTCCGGATATTCCGGGCCAATATGAAGAACGTCGTCCTGCGGCAAAGGTCTTCGACAGCGCTTCCAGAAAGAAAGCCGCTCCTGGAGAAGGAGACAAAGCCGCACGGAAAGCTAAGGTAAAACAGGCCATAAAGAGGTCCAAGTCCGTTTCCAAAAAGAAATCCTGAGATGGGTAAGGAAATGCCCGGATTGTTGCCGGGCGTTTTCCTTGTTTAATATTTGATGCGGGGTTTTGTCAATGCCTCCCGCAGCTGATTGTCATATCTCAGACGAACTTGCACGCCTGCTTCCTGATAATAATATCTCGTAGCGATTTCCTCCTCTATGAACGGAATTATTTCCTGTTTCTTGAGAAGAAGGAACTGCTCTTTCTCCATGTCCAGCTTTTTCGCGAGCGCATCCAGCTCATCCTTCATTGTCCCGGCCATTCCATCCTTCTCGAGCTCCTTCTTCATCTGGTCGTACAATGTCTTGGCTCCTGACCTGTAATCGAAATCCTGTCCCTTTGCGTACTGGATAAAGTCCTCATAATCAGCGTCTGAGAAATGGAAATCTTCCAGAGACGGAATGCTCTCGTGCTTCTTCACGTACTCCAGAGAATATCTGTCAATGATGCCGTTGAGGACCAGCGAATACACCAGCCGGCTGTACTGTCTCTCTGTCAATGTGTCGTCAGGCATGATGCCGCCGCCGTCGCGGACCGGACGTCCGTGCGCAGTGAAAAACTGATGTGTCAATGAATCCGGAATATGGCCCACGCTGCCGTCGGATTTGCGGTGGCTGTAGTCAATGGCCTGAATGCATCGTCCGCTCGGAGTGTAATACTTGGCCGTGGTTATTTTCAGCTGTCCGTTGTAAGGTAGCGGGCGGATGCTCTGCACAAGACCCTTGCCGAATGTCCTCGAACCCATTACAGTGGCCCTGTCCATATCCTGGAACGCTCCGGACACGATTTCTGCAGATGACGCAGTGCCAGAGTCCACCAGGACGATTATCGGAATCTGCGTGTCCACCGGTTCCGTCAATGTGCGGTATTCATCTTTGGTTACATTGCCATTACCCTTTGATGTGACTACGATGGAGCCCTTCGGGACGAATAGAGAGACAATGTTTACTGCTTCCTGCATCAGACCGCCTACGTTACCCCTCAAGTCTAAAACCAGCTGTTTCATGCCCTGCTTTTTCAGATGGAAATACGCATTGCGCACATCTCCGGATACATTTTTAGTGAAACCGGTCTGGAGAATATAACCGGTCGTATCATTGATCATACCGGCGTATTCCACGTCAGGAAGGTGGATTCTTTCACGGGTGACAGTGACTTTGACGGTGTCTCCGGCTTTCCACGACTCGCCGCCGCGGAGCTTTTTCACGTCGAAAACGACAGACGTGCCGGGCTTTCCCTTCATCTTGGAAGTGGACTCGCCGGCATCCAGCCCGATGACGGACAGCCCGTCTATCGCTGTGATTTCATCTCCGCATCTCAGCCCTGCCTTGCTTGCGGGAGAGTTCTTGTATGGTTCATTGATGACAATGTTGCTCTCCTTCGTGGGCTTGTAGATGATGGCTCCGATTCCTCCGTAGGTCTTGTCTATCATAAATTCGAAATCATCATTGTCCTCCTCCGGAACATAGATTGTGTAAGGATCGAGCGACTCGAGCATCGCATTGATGCCGGCTTTCTCAATTCTGTCAATAGGGAGCGAATCGACATATGATTTATTCAGTTCTTTTAGGATAGCATTCTGGATTTCAACCCATTGTCCTAACTTGAAACTTTTGGACTGCCCGAATGAAGGGGCTGCAGATATGACCAATGCTGCGATTGCAGCTATCAATTCAGTGCGTTTCATTATAAATGAATTATTTTGTTGCAACTGACAAAGATAGCAATCTATTTTGATTTCCTTTTGTGATTGTCCGTGAAATTGATACCTTTGCACCCGAATATATAAGGTAAAATTAAAGCAGTATGACGATTATTTTTGCAACGGGCAATAGCTGTAAACTGCGTGAAGCATCAGAGATTCTAGGCGGGGGCTTTGAGCTCGTTACCCCGGCCTCAAAAGGGATTACGGAAGATATCCCTGAAACCGGCACGACTCTGCGTGCCAATTCTTTACAGAAGGCGCAATACATCTTCGACCACACTTCAGGTGCGGATTGTTTTGCGGATGATACCGGACTCGAGGTGGATATTCTCGGAGGTGCTCCGGGAGTCTATTCGGCCAGATATGCCGGTCCGGACAAGAGTTTCAGCGCCAACATTGACAAACTCCTCGATGAGATGGCCAGAAAAGAGTATGAGGCATCTGTTGCCAGAGAATATGGCATCGCTACGCCCAAGGCCACGAGAAGAGCAAGGTTCAAGACCGTGATAACCCTGATTCTGAATGGCCAGAAGCACTTTTTCGAGGGTGCTATGGAAGGCCGGATCTCTTACGAGAGGGTAGGAAACGGCGGCTTCGGCTATGATCCGGTTTTCATTGCAGACGATTATCCTGACGTGACGGTGGCAGAACTTACAGATGACCAGAAAAACGCGATCTCCCACAGGGGAAAGGCGTTGAGGTCAATGGCACAGTGGCTTCAGGAGCACTCGGCCAAGTAGCCCTACCGGTGACAATGCCATGGATGAGCAGGTTATAATACTGAATTACACGAAGATACGGGACAATTCCATAGTTGTCCATACATTGAGCCGGACTTATGGCCGCAAGAGTTTTCTGGTCAGAACTGGAGCGAAGGCCAAGATGGCATTCTATCTTCCGCTCAATATCCTGGAACTTTTCGTCACTGAAAACCCCAAATCGGATTTATGGTATGCCAGCCCCGTGGCGGCGAAATATCCTCTGCTCGGAATCAGGAACAATGTATTCAAGAATGCAATCTCCCTGTTCATGGCGGAGGTGATCTACCGTACCGTAAAGGACGGAGCGGCAGAGGACGGCCTGTATGAATGGTGTGAGCATCAGATATTGACCTTGGATGCCCTGCAGTCGGATTTCAGCAATTTCCACATCTATTTCCTGCTGGAGTTCTGCATTGCCCTCGGCTTCCGTCCGGAAGTGGCTGACCTGCTGCCTTTTACTGATGAGAACCAGGCTGTTGTGGCTCAGTTCATGCGTTCTGACCTGGCTTCGGCAATGCTGATTCCGCTCACCGGCCGCGTCCGTGGCGACATAGCCTCCTCCATAATCCGCTACTTGGAATTCCATACCGAGTCCGCCATCAACATCCGCTCCCTGCAGGTCCTCCACGAACTGTTTTCGTGAAGCGGCGGCTGCAGCGGACAATACCAAATAATAGGTAAATCCATAGGCGTACAATCCCAACAATTTGGGATTGTACGCTCGTTTTGTCCATAATAACTTTGCAGGCGAATTAGGCAAATTACTTGACAATGGACAAAATAATCTTATCTGCATTGACGGCGCTGCTGGCGACCGGTTTTACCGTGTCAGCCCAGGAGAAAACTGACAATGCTCTGAGTCGTCTTTCAGTGGGCGGATATGGTGAGGCTGTGATGTCACGCAACTTCTACAGTCAGCATTTCAACCGTTACCGTGATCCGCTCACCTACAAAGATGACAAATCTCACGGCCGGTTCGACCTTCCGCACGTCACATTGAATCTCGGATATGACTTCGGAAGAGGCTGGACAATGGGGATGGAAATCGAATTTGAACATGGAGGTACCGAATCGGCTGTAGAGATTGATGCAGATGAAAGCGGTGAGTATGAGGCAGAGACTGAAAAGGGCGGAGAAGTCGCTCTCGAGCAGTTCTGGATCAACAAGGCCTTCTCGGGCGGTCGGTTCAATGTGAAGGCGGGAGAACTGATAATCCCTGTAGGAGAGATAAACCAGCATCATCTTCCGAACGAATTCTTCTCTGTATATCGTTCCGAGGGAGAAGCCAAGTTGCTCCCGAACACGTGGCATCAGGTCGGGCTGTCCCTATGGGGAAGCCTTCCGCAGTGGCGTTACGAGGCAATCTTTACCTCAGGTCTGGATGCGGAAAGATTCGGACACGACTGTTTTGTCCACTATGGTGCGACAAGTCCATATGAGTATAAACTGGCCAATGTCTATGCAGGAGCCGCCAGAATCGACAATTATTCCGTGAAGGGGCTTCGTCTGAGTCTGAGCGGATACTATGGATATACTTTCAGGAACACTGAACGGAAGGCCGGTGCCTCATATGATGACTGTCACGGCGCATTGGCCATAGGCAGTTTCGGATTTGAACTGAACAGATGGAATCTCATCGTCAGGGGCAATGCCACTTATGCCAATCTCTCTGATGCCGAGCGTATTACGGCCTTTTGCAACGCGTATCCGAAGCATACTCAGCAGGATGGTTCACCTTCCAAGCATTCGCCTATCGGCAGCAGTGCATATTCATTCGGCGGCGAAGCCGGATATGATGTGTTCAGCATTTTCGACGCCCTCAGGCAAAAGCAGAAACTTTATGTTTTCGGCCGATATGAGGATTACAACACATATGCGACAGGAAACAAGAAAGTCGCCTATACGTATGATCACGTGAAGCGTATGTCATTCGGTATCAACTACAAACCTATACCTCAAATTATAGTGAAAGCGGAATGGGCGAAAAGATATCTGGATTCGGCATATAATGACGAACCGTCCATTTCGCTCGGCGTCATGTTCGTGGGCTGGTTCAACAGAAAATAAATCCAAACAAATATGAAAAAGATTATCAATTATTCTTTGATTGCTCTTTGTGCAGTCGCAATCAGTGCGACAAGTTGTGAGTCCTCTCACGAGAAGAGCGAAGCTCTCACCATTCTTGAGAGCAAATTCAAAGCCACAAACACGGATTTTGTGGAAAAGACAGTCAAACCTACCTATCGTGCGCTTGCTGACAATGACAAGAAACTGGTAGAGCAGCTCAGCGCCCTCAGGACAGATGCTGATGTCGAGAAAGCCTGTGACCTATGGAAAGTTGCACGTCAGGATTGGGAATGGTCGGAAGCATTTCTGTTCGGCCCTGCCGGAGACTACGGCATTGACCCTCATACTGATACCTGGCCTTTCGACAGGACTCAGTTTGACAAATACATGGCCAAATTCCATCCTGCAACAGATGAGTCGGATGCGGCCATCATTGATGATGCCATCGCTAACGGACAGAACCTCACTGGCTTCCATGCTGTAGAGTACCTTATATTCCGCGATGGAAATGCGCGCAAGTTGGCAGACATGACTGCAGATGAAATCTATTTTGCCAAAGGAGCTGCTCAGGATTTGTATCTCAGTTCATTGAAACTGGTCTCTGCCTGGGGCGGTGAAGTGTCTGCTGATGAGCAGAAACTCCTTGATGAAGTAGAATTCGAGTCCAAGGATTACGGCGCAGATTTCAAGAATGCCGGCAATGCGGGCTCAAGTTATTCTACCATCGTTCTTGCAACCCGTCAGATCATTGCCGGAGCAAACGACATCATCGGCGAGGTGAGAGATTCCAAAATCGGGTCCCCTGCTACAGGAGAAGATGTAAATTACATTGAATCTCCTCATGCACGCAACTCCATCCAGGATTTCTATGACAATATCATGTCTTGTAAACATACCCTCTACGGAGCATTGACAGTATCTGGAACAGAGCCTTTGGCCAACTCCCTCATCGGCGTATGCCTCGATGTCAAGGAATTCGAGGCTGCGGCTGAGAATGTAAAGACCAATATGGAGGTCGCGCTCAAGGCCATTGCCAATATGAAGAAGCCTTTTGTGCAGAATTACACTCACCAATCTGCAAAAGATGCGATGACGGCATTGGATGGCCTGGAAAAATCGCTCAATGCGCTTGATGAACTTATAGCATCTTATGAATAAGAATATGAAAACATATAAGACAGCGGTCCTTGTGGCCGCTTCAATGCTTCTTGCCGGATGTAGCGATGCCTATAAAGGAACTGAACTCGGTCCTGGCAAGACTGCCGACAATCCGGATGAATACTATGCCGGAGGAAAACTGGGTACTACGGCTCTTGTCAATGCCTATGCATATCAGCAGCCGACTCAAGCTGTCGAGAATGCAGGTCTGGATATGGAGTTCCAGAATGGTGAAACCCTTTTCGAAAGGGATTTCAATTACAATACCGAGGGGGCATTTACCGGGCTCGGACCTCTGGCTGTCCGTGTGGGCTGCCTGTATTGCCATCCTAATTACGGACATGGAAAGCGTCAGGAACGCTACCGTGCAAGAGATATGGGCAACGGTTATCTTCTCGTCGTTTACGACAAGAAAACCGATTCCTATGTGATGTCTCTTGCCGGAATGCCTCAGACGATAGCCCAGGAACCGTTCAAGGCTCCGATTGATGAAACCAAGATTGAGATCAAATGGGAACCGTATGTAGATGAATGGGGCAACAAGTTCGACGATGGCGAGTCATACAGCCTTATTTATCCGGAAGTCAAGATTCCTGCGGATGCTTATTATGCCCCGATGGTGGTCAAACGCGACGGACAGATGGTTACCATTCCGGCCTCACAGATTCCTGATGAGATAGGAGTGCTGCTGGAATCCACTATCGGAATCTACGGTACAGGTCTGGTGGATGCTATCCCGGAAGAGGAGATAACCGCCCAGTGGGAGTCTGAAAGCAAGTATTTCAATTCCGTCGGCAAATCAGAAGCGCTGAATCCAGCATATTGGGACCAGGCCGGAAACAAGTGGGCGAGCCTGTATGTGAACAAGAGTGGTGACAAGAAATCCTACGTGCGCCGTTATACTTATGGCCTTACACGTGGCCCTGTCCTGGACGGAGCCGGCGCAAATGCCATCTGGAACATCACCAACGTGACGCGCTCTGACCGCCGTTATCATTATCTTGACCTCGCAGGTGTATATTATGCACAAACGGCAATGAACGATAAGGATGTCCAGGACGGCTTTCCTGAATTCATAGCCAAAGTGGATCCGGACAAGAAACATCCTGAATGGCACACCGATGACGTCGCTCAGAATATTTATAACTATCTGACCAGCAAGACGCTCGAGCCTGAAATGTCAGACAGGCAGTTTAAAAATCTGATGGTATGGCACCGTGGTCTGGCAGTACCTGCAGCGCGTAACGTAAACACCGAAAAGTTCAAGGAAGGCAAGCGTCTCTTTACCGAAATGCATTGCTCCGAATGCCATCGTCCGTCATGGACGACAGGTGAAGACAATATCCAGGACCCGAATATGATGTGTTCAAATGAGGACATGCCACGCTATCCGAACCAGACTATCTGGCCTTATTCCGATTTCGTTCAGCACCGTCTTCATATGAAGAATGACATACGTACAGGCTGGTGCCGCACCACACCGCTTTGGGGACGTGGATTGAGCAAACTCTGTACAGGAGCGGAAGACAGGCTCCATGACTGTCGTGCAAGAAATACCTTGGAGGCCATAATGTGGCACGGAAGCGTGCAGAGTGATGCACGCAACTCTATTGAGAGCTTCCGTAAACTGACTAAAGAACAGCGAGATGCAGTCATCTTCTTCTGTGAATCCATCTAAGCGCTACATATTAAACTCTACGGTTATAGTTGCCGCTGTCCTGATTCTGATTATGGCAGCGGCGACTTGCATTGAGAATGTGCGCGGCTCCGGGTTCGTTGCGGAATATGTCTATGGCTCATGGTGGTTCGTCCTGCTCTGGGCGATATTCTCAGGCCTCGGCATCGCATTGATAATCAAGACGAAACTGTATCGGAGACTGCCTGTCTTCCTGCTGCATGTCTCGTTTGTCGTGATTCTCTGCGGCGCGCTTGGGTCATATCTTACCTCGGAGAGTGGCGAGGTGCATCTGCGCAAGGATGAGCCTGTAACTCAGTACGACAACTCTTCAGGTGTCAGGACAGACCTCGGCTTTGCATTGACACTTAAGGACTTTGAGATCAGATACTATCCCGGAACAGACTCGCCTTCCGACTATGTCTCTCACGTTCTCACGGAAGGGGAGGACTTGGCGGTGTCTATGAATCATATCGGAACGCATAAGCACTTCAGGTTTACTCAAGCGGGCTACGACAGCGATATGGGCGGAGTCCGTCTCGGGGTGTTGTACGACCCGTGGGGAATAACATTGACCTATGCGGGCTATATTCTCCTGCTGCTCTCCATCATTCTGGTGCTGGTTTCGCGCTCTTCCTCCATCCGGACATGGTACCGCAAGGCTCTCGCCGTCGCCTCTGCCCTGGTTTTCGCCTTTCAGGTCAATGCAGGGGCTGCCAATGCCCAGTCTTCCGCCTGTCCCGTTCCTGATAGGGTGATTGTAGATGACTTTTCACGTATCTGTGTCTTGTATCACGGCCGCGTATGCCCCGTCAGCACAGTTGCCGATGATTTTGTCACCAAACTATCCGGAAAATTTGCCTGGAACGGTTATTCAGCAATGGAAATTTTCGCAGGATGGACATTCAATCCTATGGAATGGGAGAAGGCAGAGATTTTTGCGATTAAAGACAAGGTGGCCCGCAAGATGCTGGGAATCAATGGAAAGTGGGCTTCATATGATGACTTCTGGACTCGGGAAGGGGAATATAAGCTCAAGACTCCTCTCAATGACGCTTGGCGGGATGGAAACCAGTTGATGCTCAAGCATCTGCGTGATGCGGATGAAAAATTCAACATTATCAGGATGTTCTACAACGGAGAACTGCTCAAGATGTATCCATATAGAAATGCGGACGGACAACTCAATTGGCTTTCTCCTGGACAGAGAACAGTGGAAGTTTCACTGCCGGAAGGAGAGTGGATGTTTGTGAGGAAGTCAATGGACTATATCAGTGAATGTGTTGCGTCGGGCGATAATGGACGTGCTTCGATGCTGTTAGGTAAAATCGCCGATTATCAGCGGCTTAAAGCTGGCGAGGCAATCCCTTCCGAATGTCGTGTCCATACGGAGCAGATTTATGGTACGCTAAGTTCGCAGCGCTTTCCTGTAATGATCTACTTGACCGTGGCGCTTGTCCTGGCAGTATTGTATGTATCTGGATTGTGGGGGAGAGTATGCTCTTGGGGCGGAGCGGTATTGGCATTGACAATGCTCATCCATATCTCGGTTCTGCTGGCTTTGCGCTGGATTGTTTCCGGGCACGTGCCGCTTTCCAACGGTTTCGAGACGATGCAGTTCCTTTCCTGGTCTGTGCTTGTCGTGACCATCCTTACTTGTCGGAAATTCCGTATCATACTGAATTTCGGGCCGTTGCTCGCTTCGTTTGCTCTGCTCGTGGCAATGATAGGTAGCGGAAATCCTCAGATTACCCAGCTCATGCCGGTATTGCAGTCGCCGCTTCTGTCTGTTCATGTGATGGTGCTGATGTTCTCTTATGCGCTTTTTGGCCTGATTGCTTTGATCAGTTTTCAGGGGACGCTCCTATGTGTCCGTTCAGAAACGGAAAAGGCCGGAGCACTTGCGGCATTGTCACATCTGCTATTGTATCCGGCCGTGTTTCTGCTGTGTATAGGTATATTTATCGGTGCCGTCTGGGCCAATGTCTCTTGGGGACGTTACTGGAGCTGGGATCCGAAAGAGGTCTGGGCTCTTATCACGATGCTGGTTTATGCAGCGCCGCTCCACTTTACCTCACTCAAGAAATTCCAGTCGCCGAAATTTTTCCATTTATATTGCCTGTTGGCCTTCCTGAGCGTGCTGATTACGTATTTCGGGGTCAATTTCTTGCTGGGAGGAATGCACAGTTATGCGTAGGGTTCGTTGAAGCCAATATGATATTGCCAGCCGAAAACCGCTGGTTGGCTGAATAATTTTTTAAAGTAGAGCGACCGATACTAACTTTGCCGATGCCAATGATAGGTTTCGTTTGGACGCGTTTGCAGTGAAA
>Ga0129315_1000935_pt1 | contig 15196 bp, 13 predicted proteins | sample Cm827metagenome_FD_94432 | JGI IMG/M metagenome (GOLD analysis project Ga0129315, IMG submission 94432) | Eastern black-and-white colobus group fecal microbial communities from Wisconsin, USA - Cm827 metagenome | ecosystem: Host-associated > Mammals > Digestive system > Large intestine > Fecal...
CTTATGCCATGGTCGGAAACGCTTCCTGACTGCTGCAAACAACGGAAGAAACAGAGTTAAAAATGCCATCTGATTTCAGGTGGCATTCATTTTTAGTTAGTGCGGGTTATTTACCTGATACATGCTGTATTTGGCAACCATGGATATCACGAAAAAATGGACCGGTCACAGGCAGGACTGGGGACAGATCCATTCCCAGCTTGAAATTTATTTTGAAGAACGTCTGGCAGGACGGAACCTGTAAAACAGTCAATTTTAGGCAGGTTTTATTGACATGCCTAAAAACTACTGTATAATGCAGATATGGGCAGAATCCAGAAAATCGGCTCTGCCCATTTGTAACTATTCACAAATCTTATATCAGTTTTTAACGTTTACACAAAACTTGAAACGGTCTCGGCTTAATAGTGACAAGTAACTATTTGCCGTACTCCTGCACGTTGTCGTAATCGACAATGCTGTAGGGAGTATAGACATAACGGTTATCGATCAGTCCCACACTGTCCGGTATCGCCGTCTGCGTCGAAAGTGCATATGCAATCTCTGCGATCGCCTGTCCCTGCCCTTTGGCATCATGGTAAACGGTTCCTTCCATCTTTTTTCTTTTGATCATTTCCAGTGCCTCACTCTGACCATTCACCCCCACGATCAAAGGCCATTGTTCTACCCCGCGTTCTTCCAGTGCGTCAATCGCTCCCAGCGCCATGTTATCGTCATTGGCAATGATCATCTCGATCTGCCATGAATATTGATCCAGAAAAGCATTCATCTTTGTCATGGCCTGCGCCCGGTTCCAGTTTGCAAACTCATCCCCCAGCTTTTCCACCTTAAAACCGGCATTCTTGATCTCCTCGATCGATACCTGTGTCCGTACCAGTGCGTCCTGATGACTGCGCTCTCCCTCAAGGATCACATACTGGATCACACCATCCCCATTGACATCCACCTGCTCGAAACGTTTCTCATCGCGCAGGGCATCTGTAACGATCTGTGCCTGCATCACGGCAGACTCCTCCGGCTGCGAGCCGACATAGTAGAGCTTGTCCCATCTCTCCAGATCCTCCTCCACCAGCTCACGGTTCCAGAAAATAATCGGGATATCTGCGTTTCTTGCCTTGTCGATGATCACCATTGCATTTGTTCTGTCCACGAGATTCACACAGATCACGTCGTATTTTTTCTCCACGAACTTTTCAATCTGGTCATTCTGGGTCAACTGATTCTTGTTTGCAGCCACTACTTCCACATTGATGGTGATTCCCATTTCCAGCTCCTTGTTTTTGCACCATTCCTCTACATACTTTACAATACTGGAAGTGAAGATATCATATTCATCATAAATGCTGACACCGATGCGGATCACATCTTTATGCCCGTTCTTTTCCTGTGTCCACAGTGTCCTGTCACTGCATGCGGTCAAAAGCAGCAGCACCGCAACCCAGCAGACCGCAACTCCCCTCATCCATAATTTCTTCATCTCAAACCTCGTTTTCTATCCTTACTTTACAAACGGGAAGATCAGTTTCTCATACTCCAGCGTATACATCCTGTCCCGGTTGACAATCTTGTATTCCACCGCATCTTCCAGATTTTTATCCTGCTTTCCCTGCAGGATCACGTTCATACTCAGATACCCTGCGCTGAAATCATTCTGATAGGCCACCGCCTTCACCAGACCCTGATTCAGATAATGCACGATCTTGTCACTGTTTCCAATTCCATAGATTTTAATATCCTTATTCAGATTCTGTGCAGCATCGATAAGGGCCTCTGTTCGAGGCGTGTCCATCGCTATCGCCACATCCACCGCTTCCTCGATCATCTTTTCCTGCAGAAACAATGTCAGCTCGCTTTCCGAGGTGTGTTCATCCTTTTCCCAGATTACAATCTCATCCGCATAGCCGGAAAGCGTGTCATACACGCCGTCAAAACGGTCGCTAATACACTCCTTCTGCATATCGTCCAAAATGATCGCCGCCTTGATCCATTCCTTCTCCTGCGACATGATCTCTCTCGCCAGGGAATATCCCATTCCATAATTATCCGTTGAGACATAGCAGACATTGTCCGTTGTCTTTGGTCCGCTGTAAAAAAACACGACCGGAATATCACACTCCACCGTATCAAAATACTCTTCTATCATACGGCTGTCTGCCGCCTCTATGATCAGTGCATCTGCTCCGTTGAGGATTTCGCGGTTGATCATGGCAATCTGTTCCCCCGCACCGCCATTGCCGGACATTGTGATCAGATTGACCTCTGCCTGCGTATTGTCTGCCGCCTGCTCCGCTCCAAGCCTCAGGTTCTCCCACCTGTCTGCCTGTGCACTGCTGACGATCACGGACACCTGCATCTGCGGCTCCTCCCTCGTCTCATAAAAGCTGTACACCAGCACTTCGACGATCAACATCACCAGCACCAGCGCAATTCCGGTCAGCAGAATCTTCTTTCCCTTACTCAGCCTCAAAAATCCAGTCATTGAGCGCCCTCCTCTCGCCGGTAATCCTCATAGAGGATCTTCGGCAGGTGGATGGTGACTGTGGTGCCCTCATCCAGTTCACTTTTGATGGATAGTCCGTAATCCCCCTTAAAATACAGCGCAATTCTCTGATTCACGTTCCACAGTCCGATTCCGGAGCCTTTTCCGCGGGCACGGCTCTTATCCGTCAGCAGACTCTCAATCGTCTCTTCCGGAATGCCCATACCGTTATCTGACACCTCGATATAGATATCCCCGTCCTTTTCATAGCCGTGTACCGTAATCTCCCCTTCGCCGTCCATAAACTCCATTCCGTGATAGATGGCATTTTCCAGGATCGGCTGTACGATCAGCTTAATCGTAATACAGTCACGGATCGCAGGCTCCACATCGATCTTTACACAGAATTTATTACGGTAGCGCATCTGTTGAATGCTCATATAATTCTGCGCATGTGTAAGCTCATCCTCTATTGTGATAATGCTGTTTCCCTTGCTCAGACTGATCCGGAACAGCTTCGCCAGCGCCTTCACCATTGAGATTGCTTCCCGGTACTGTTCGCACTCTACCATCCACACGACGGAATCCAGTGTATTATACAGAAAATGGGGATTGATCTGTGACTGCAGCGCATCCAGTTCACTCTTCCGCTTGTCCTCCTGCTCCCGCACCATCTTGTCCATCAGATCCTTCATCCTCTTGACCATCAGCGTAATGGTCTGCCCCAGATGTCTTATCTCATGGGAACCGCCAATATAGATGTGCTCCTCCTCCAGATGTCCCTCCTCCAGATACCGGATGGATTCCTCCAGATTCCGGAGCGGCTCCGTAACCCTGTCTGAAATAAAGATATTTCCAAAAAGGATCAGAAAAATAGTCACGGTACAGATCATCACCATAAAGAAACCAATATGGATCGTATTGCGGAACAGCTCGCTTGTCGGTGTCACATTGACGATCTTCCAGCCGGTGTATCCGATCGTCTTGACCACAACCGCCCTCTCTTCCCCCATAAAATTCTCGATGTGGGTTCCATCCTCGTAAGTTGATGCCATCCGGTTGTTCTCTTTCACCATCCCGGAGTAGATTGCCTTCTGCCTCGGATGATAGATGATCTCACCGTTCCGGTCCATCAGATATACATACCCGGAATTCTGTTCATTTGCCTTATCAAAAACCTGCTCGATCGCGCTGTAATTCATATCAACAAGCAGCACACCCCTCCTGGTATGTCCGACATTCGTCAACTCCACACTCCTGCTCAGAGAGATTACCCATGCATACTGATAATTGCTGCTCTCGAAAATATTCTGGACATGCGGCGTCGTAAAATGCAGATTCTCAATCTTCTCTCCTGCCTGTACAAACCACTCCTGCTCTTTCAGATCAACCGACTTCTTTCTCGTGGCGATCGGTCCTGCTGCCAGAACCGCGCCATCCTCCGTCACACAGACAATGCTGACAAGATAGTCCTTATTTTCCTCATACAGCAGGTTCATTTCCTTGTCGATGGACTCCTCGGTCAGATCCTTATTTTTGATGACGTTGTAATACATAAAGTCGGAGATGTTCATCATTTTACGGATGTAGCTGTTCAGATTCCAGCTGACCTGTTCCAGCATCTGCTTGTTGTTCTCCAGCGCCATCTGCCTTGCATTGCGCACAAACTGTGCATAGAACGCAATTCCCATGAACAGCATACTCACTAATGCAACCAACGTAAAAGACAGAGAGGTAATGAACTGGATATTCCTTCTCCAGTAGATTGTCTTTGGCAGATTACAAATATGTAGAAGTCTCTTTTTTACCTTATTTCTGACCATCTTCTCCTTTTCCCTTACTCTGCCTGTACTTGGACGGTGAAATCCCATACTGCTTTTTAAACACATAGCTGAAATAGTTCGGTTCCTCATATCCCACCATTCCGGCTATCACATAACTCTTTTCCTCTGTCGTCTCCAGAAGATGCAGTGCCTGCTCCATCCGTACCTTGGTCAGATATGCCACAAAGCTCATCCCCATCTCTTTCTTGAAAAGGGAATAGAAATAGGCGGCACTGACACCCAGATGCCCGCACACCCTGTCAATGGACAGGTCTGACTCCCCATAATGTTCTGTCACAAACGCCAGTGCTTTATCCGTGAGGAGTCTGGTCGTATCGGTTCTTTCCCTACGGACAGCACTGCGGATCATACTGCACTGTTCTGACAGCCATGCCCCCATCTCGTCCAGCGAATGAAACCTTCCGATCTCTTCTCCGGGGCTCTGCGTCAGAAGATTTCCGCATTCCTCCGCGCTCAGCTTATAGTTTCTGGAAAGCCGGATAAGTTCAATCTGGATCTCTGTAAAAAACAGTTGAAGCTGTCCCCTTGTGACTGTGATCTCCTTGAGCCGGTCTGTGAGTGCTCTGACCTCCTCCTGAAGCTCCTCCTGGGTTCCAATCTTGATCTCCCGGATGATCCCTTTGATCCACTCCTCCTCATGAAAAGGCTGAGCGCCACTCTCCGGCTCCACATCCTGAATATAGATTGCCTGATTGGCATCCAGCAGAATACGATATGCGGCTGCCTCCTTCGCTTCCTCATAGGAATCATGGATATGACTGATCTGTCCATAGACCTTTCCGATCCCTGCAACAGTGTCTGTTCCCAGCATTTTCTTTGCCAGTCTGCAATTCCGGTCCATCAGGGCAACAAACTTCTGTGCGGCAGCCGTCTCATGCAAAAGCGCGAGCACCACGATCGTTCCCAGATAGTTCACGCTGTAAAACTCCAGCTTCTTTTCCAGCTGTTCATCGATCAGCTGTTTCAGGGACACAGCGAGCAAGCCGGTATCCGCGCTCCCAATGTCCTGCTGTTCGTCCGTACAGATCACCCCTACCATATAGAAGCCTGACGAAAGGCCGAGACCGTAAGCTTCCGTATAATGCTTCAGCCGGTCCAGATCCGAAATGCGCCCCTCCAGAATACCGATCAGAAGCTGATCCCTCAGAATCGGCAGACTTTCCTGATAATACTGCTTCAGCCTGTCCACATTCCTTCTGCGGTCAAGTTCTTCGTCCAGACTCTTTCGTATCCGTACAAAGACTTCCTGCAATTCCTGTGCATCGATCGGCTTGAGGATATACTCCTCCGCCTCCAGCTTGATCGCCTCCTTGGCATACTCAAACTCATCGTAGCCGGAGAAAAAGACAATCCTGGTACCGGGCATCTGTTCCCGCAGCTTCCGGCAGAATGTCAGGCCGTCCATAAAAGGCATGCTGATGTCCGACATCACCACATCCGGGGCATACTGCTCTGCCTTCTCCAGCGCGTCCTCTCCGTTCTCCGCCATCGCCACAACCTGAAATCCGATCTCCTCCCATGCCAGTTTCCGCGCAATGGCCTCCCGCACTGGCTGTTCGTCATCCACCAGCATCACCTTGTAGTAGCTCATATATCCTCCTTCCCTCTAATCAAGAAGTACTTCCTCTATGTAACCTCACTTAAAAATCTGCTCTCTGGTATAGTAGCCGCTCTCTATCAGAACTTCCTCATAGCTCTCCGCATCTACCACCACAGGATCGCAGAGATAGGAAGCAACCGTCATCACATTGTTGTTATAGGTATCCACATCGTTGATCTCCGGCTGTGTATTTTCCAGAACCGCCTGTACCATTGTGACACACTTGGAGGAAAGCACCCTTGTATCCTTGAAAATGGACATTGTCTGGTAGCCGTTCACAATGTTGGAAACCGCCTCTCTCTCGGAATCCTGTCCGGTGATAAAGGGCCAGTCTGCCTCAGTGTACCCCTCTTTGCGGCAAGCCTGCAGAATCCCATATGCAAAACCATCAAAGGCTGAGCACGCAATATCCAGCTTCTCCGTGGTATAATACTCCTCCATCAGACTTTGGCACCGCAGTCTCGCCGTCTCCTTTGACCAGCGCAGGATGCAGGTCTCCTCAAAGGAGGTCTGCCCGGATCTGCACACCAGTGTTCCGCCGTCCAGATACGGCTGTAACTGCTCCATCAATCCATCGTACAGAAACAACGCATTGTTGTCATCCGGCGATCCCATGAAAAATTCTATCGTATAGCTTCTTCCCTGAAGCCGTGCGCTCTCCAGTCCCATTTTCTGCACAATATATTTTCCGATCAGGGTTCCCACCGCTTTATTGTCAAAGCTTGCATAGTAGGAGACAGCATCCGTATCCATCAACAGACGGTCATAGGCTATGATGGGAATCTTTCTTTCCTTTGCTATCTGTAAGCTGTCCGTCAGCTGCTGTGAATCAATGGAAGCGATCACTAGACAGTCCACCTCATCCTTGATCATCTTCTCGATCTGCGCGATCTGCAGGTCAATATCATCATCCGCATATTGCAGGTCAACCTCATAGCCAAGCATCTCCAGCTTCGCCTTCATATTCACCCCGTCATTGATCCACCTTTCGGAGGTTCGCGTCGGCATCACGACACCAACGGTCTTTCTCTCCTGTTCTTCCTGTGTCTCTTCCCCTCGTGTCAGCAGAGACTCATAGTATCTGGCAAGATCCTCCGGACTTGTTTTCTGCTGTCCGCACCCGGTCAAAAAGAGGATCAACAGCAGAATGTATAGGAATGTCCTTTTTGGCATTGCATACTCCTTTTCCTGTTTTTTAGGAAGTTCTAAAATAGATTAGATATTTATATTGTACCATTTTTTGATGTAAAAGGAAAATTATAACGTCCAAAAGACAGAGGTGCCGTAAAGCACTTCTGTCCTCTGTTTTCCCCAAAAACTCATTATTATTCCATGATAAATTCCGATACCAGCTCTTCCAGTTCCACCGTCGATTGCAGCAACCGTCCTATGGCCTCGGAAACCTCCTGTAGATTTGCAGATTCCTGTGTCACGATGGTGCTGACCTCATTGATCTCATCCACATTGTTCTCCGCTGTCCTAAAAATGGTATCAACTCCCTTGGAAGTGACTCCGATCTGATCTGACAGATCACTCACCCGTTCCATAATATGATCGACGCTGCTTCCTACCACGTGGGTGCTTTCCCGTATCAGCTCGAAGCTGGTTTTGGTCTCCCTGGTCATTTCGTTGCCGATCTCCAGCTGTTTCAAGCTTCTGGCAAGTTGGGCATTCATGGCATCCGCCTGCCTCTGCACCTCGCCGATCATCCTGCCGATCTGTCCTGCGATCGTCTGTGAATTGTCCGCAAGCTGCCGGATCTCTTCTGCCACCACTGCAAAACCTCTTCCGGCCTCTCCTGCCCTTGCCGCCTCGATCGAGGCATTCAGGGAAAGCAGATTGGTCTGCGACGCGATCTCTGTGATGGAATTCAGCGCCTTTTCCATTCCTCCGGTACTCTCATCGAAGGAGGCAAACACCTTATTCATCTCCTGCATGGAGCGGTTCACCTCCTGCATCTGCGCCACATAGGCTTCTATCTTCTTCATTCCGCTCTCTGCATGGGCCCTTGCCTCCTCAGAGTTCTGATGGATCATCCCGGCATCGTCGCTTACTTCTTTGGCCGTCTTTTCCATATGACTGATCTGATCCACTATGCCGGACACTTCATCCTGCTGCGCCTTCAGTCCTTCCAGCATCGTGTCCACGGCATCGGAAATCTTACGGCTTCCCTGCGAATTCTGCTCCACACTGTCATTGATAACAGCAGTCGTGCTCCTGAGGTTCTCTGTTCCGTTCTTTACTCTTGTTATCATACTGATCAGAGTGTCCCGCATAACATTGAAAGCACCCATCGCCTGCCCGACCTCATCACTCGAACGCACCTTGAAATCATCGCCGGTCAGATCCCGTTCTGACATCTGCATCAGATGACTCCGCAGTTTTCCAATCGGTCTTGTGATACTGAAGGATAACGTAACAGCTGAAAATATCATCAAAATCCCGACTACAGCCGCCACCGTGATACTGATGACCAGCATACTTCCAAAGTCCGCCGCGATCTGCTTCTCCACCTGTTCACTTCTTGTAATTTCCAGTGCCAGAAGTGTCTCCGCGGAGGAAACCAGAAAAGAGCTGTTGTTTGCCATCTGATGCGCCTGTTCCAGCCCCTCTGAGGAATAGGTTGTTCCACATGCCGCCAACACATTTTCATAAGCCGCCGTGTACTTTTCTACCTCCGATGCAAAGCTTTCATACTGGTTGCGGTTCTGGTTATATTCCACATCATCTCCGATGTTCTGTCCAATTTCTCCGCTGTAGAGCTTCATCGTCTCCACGATCTCCTTATGACCGCTTGACTCGATGTCCGCCCCGACTCCACACATATGTTCTACCGACTTTGCCACCTTCGACGCATTTGTCTTAATATATGTAATTTTACTGATGTTCTCAAGCACTCTGGAATAATCGTTGCTGAACTGCATGGATTTTCCGATGACAAGTGCCAGCATGATGCCGAACACCAGAATAATGCCAAACACCATGCTGTTCAATTTACCTTTAATCCCAATACGTTTCCGCATCCTGCTTTCCCCCTGTATGAAACGATCAGCCTTTCTTTCTCTTGGAAAGTACATCAACGGTTACAGCCCCGAGAAGAACCGCACCTTTTACAATCTTCTGAATATCGGTAGACCATCCATAGAGGGACATACCATTGTTGAGGATACCCATGATAAAGGCTCCGATCACGGCTCCCATAATGCTTCCGGCACCACCGGCTACTGCAGCACCACCAATGTAACAGGACGCGATCGCATCCATCTCAAATCCGTCTCCGGCCTTCGGTGTGGAGGACGCATTACGTGCTGAAAGCACAATACCGGCTACCGCACTCAGAATTCCCATGTTCGTATATACCCAGAAGAAAACTTTTCTTGTATCGATACCGGATAAATTGGCTGCTTTCCGGTTGCCGCCAAGCGCATAGATCTGACGGCCCGCTACTGTCTTGCTTGTGATAAATACATAAATTCCGATCAGAACAACCATCAGCAGTAGTACAAACGGCAGTCCGTTGTAGCGTGCCAGTTTGTAGAAGAAAAACCAGATAATAAACAGCATCACGACAAGCTTGACAGCAACCTGCCATACCGGGTTGGTTGCAAAGCCATATTTTTTCTTGGTCTTGATCGCCCTTGCCTCCGCAAGAAGAAGCAGTACCGATGCAGCAATCGCAACTACAATGGATACCAGATCGATCGTGCCGTCCGCAAACGGAACCTTGATCGTCGGCAAGAAGCCCGCACCGATAAAGACATAGTTATCCGGAAGCGGTCCCTTGGTCTGTGCCTGCAAAAGTGTGTAGGTCAGACCACGCCCCATCAACATTGTCGCAAGTGTCACAACGAATGGCGGAATATTCAGATAAGCGATAAAGAAACCTGCAAACATACCTACCAGAAGTCCGATCACAAGTGCACAGGCGATGGCTGCCCACATGTTCATCTTATAATCAACCAGTATGATTCCTGCTGCCGCTCCGGTCAGCGCCACAACGGAACCTACACCAAGGTCTACGTTTCCGGTCAGAACACACAGCAACATACCGATTGCCAGTATGACTACATAACCATTCTGCATGACCAGATTATTGATATTGGCCGGCGAAAGGTTCTTACCGCCCGTCATCAGTGAAAAAATAACGAAAATTGCAATGAGTGCAAGAAACATTCCATATTGCTTCATATCCAGATTTACTACTTTTTTCTTATTCATTCCTATCACCCTCTGTCTTTCTGTTATGTGCCATAATACACTGCATGATTTTTTCCTGTGTCACCTCGGATTTGCCAAGCTCTCCCACGATCTCACCCTCATTGATGACATAGACTCTGTCACAGGTTCCGATGATCTCCGGCATTTCAGAGGAAATCACGATCACCGCCTTTCCAGCCTTTGCCAGCTCATTGATAACACAATAGATCTCATATTTTGCTCCGACGTCGATACCTCTTGTCGGTTCATCCAGGATCAGGACATCCGGCTGTGTCAGCATCCATTTTGCAAGTACAACCTTCTGCTGATTTCCTCCTGATAACGAACCCACTACCTGATTGATGGAATTGGCCTTGACGTTGATACGCTTGCGGTACTCTTCCGCTGCCACAATCTCATCATTTCCGTTGATAACGCCTCTCTTTGAGAAGAACTTCGGTCTGGCCGCCAATGTCATGTTTTCTTTAATATCATTGATCAGGATCAGTCCATAGGTCTTCCGGTCCTCCGATACGTAGGCAAGCTTTTCTTCGATTGCCTCCTTGACATTCTTCAGCATGACTTCCTTGCCATTGATCTTCACAGTTCCCGAAATCTTCTGTCCATAACTTCTTCCAAACAGACTCATGGCAAGCTCCGTTCTTCCGGCTCCCATCAGTCCCGCAAGCCCTACTACCTCGCCAGCCCTAACGCTCAGGTTGATATTCTTGATCACCTGTCTGTGTGCGTCATCGGGATGGTATACATTCCAGTCCTTTACCTCAAAAATCGTATCTCCGATCGTGACATCCTCTCTCGCCGGATAACGGTTGGTCAGTTCGCGTCCAACCATGGCCTTGATCACACGGCTTTCCGTGAAATCATCCTGTCCCTTTATCAATGTTTCAATCGTCTTGCCATCCCGGATGATCGTGATGGCATCCGATACATATTCAATCTCATTGAGCTTGTGCGAAATAATGATGCAGGTGATTCCCTGTTTTTTCAGCTCAAGCATAATACTCAGCAGCTTCTGGCTCTCTTCATCGTTCAAGGCTGCCGTCGGCTCATCCAGAATCAGAAGTTCTACTTTCTTCGCCATTGCCTTGGCAATCTCGATCAACTGCTGCTTGCCGACACCAAGTGAGCTTACCGGTGCGTTGATATCTTCATGCTCCAGCCCCACTCTCTCCAGCATTTCCTGTGCTTTCTTTCTGGTCTTCGTCCAGTCGATGACCCCCTTCATCGATGTCTGTTCATTTCCCAGAAAAACATTCTCCGCAATCGACAGCAGGGGACTCAGCGCCAGCTCCTGATGGATGATAACGATTCCCTTCGCCTCACTGTCACGCAGATTGTGAAAGCTGCATACTTCCCCTTTATAAACAATATCTCCCTCGTATGTTCCATGTGGATAAACTCCAGACAGAACATTCATCAGCGTTGATTTTCCAGCACCGTTCTCACCACAAAGCGCGTGGATCTCTCCGCGTTTTACCTTCAGATTAACATCGTCGAGTGCCTTGACACCGCTGAATTCTTTGGTAATATGATTCATTTCCAAAATATAATCTGACATGCTAAACTCCTCTCTTTTCTGTTCTCCCCTCCCATCCAAAGGGAGAAAGGGCGACAGCAAACCTGCCGCCGCCCATTTAGTGTGTTTCTTCTGTTATGTATTCAGGAATTACTCTGCCAGCTGTTCCTCTGTATAGTAGCCACCGCCTACAATGATTTCCTGATAATTGTCCTTATCTACCGCTACCGGTGTACACAGATAAGAGGGAACGGTGATCACGCCGTTGTTGTACTGCTCTGTATCATTGATTTCCGGCTCTGCGCCTTCCAACACTGCCTGTACCATGGTTACGCACTTGTCTGCAAGAAGTCTTGTATCCTTGTAGATAGACATTGTCTGGGAACCTGCAATGATGTTCTTGGTAGCCATGAGCTCAGCATCCTGTCCTGTGATAAGCGGCCAGTTTGCATCTGTGTATCCTGCACCTTCCAGAGCTGCCTTACATCCATAAGCAAAACCGTCAAAAGCAGTTGCACAGATATCAAGGTCTTCGTCTGCATAGAAGCCTGTCAGATAGTTCTCACAGTTCTGCTGTGCTGTCTCCTGAGACCATCTCAGAATACAGGTATCGTCAAATGATGTTCTTCCGGATTTACATACCAGTGTGCCGTTATCCAGATACGGCTGAAGAACTTCCATCAGACCTGCATAGAGCATATGTGCATTGTTATCATCCGGAGATCCCATAAAGAACTCAATCGTGTAGGACTCTGTTGCGTTAGCCAGATCCTTCTTCTCTTCGATATATTTTCCGATTGCTGTTCCAACTCCCTTATTGTCAAAGGTTGCATAATAGGAAACGGCATCAGTATCCATCAGCAGACGGTCATACGCGATGATCGGAATTCCTGCATCCTTTGCCTGTTTCTCAACATTGACAAGTGCGGAAGAATCGATGGATGCGATAACCAGACAGTTTACACCGCTTGCGATCATGTTCTCGATCTGGGAAACCTGTGCCTGTACATCGTCCTCTGCGTACTGAAGGTCTACCTCATATCCAAGATCCTCCAGCTTTGCTTTCATGTTGGAACCATCGTTGATCCATCTCTCGGATGACTGTGTCGGCATTGCAACACCCACCTTCTTGCCGCCTGCTGCGCTTGTATCCGCTGCCGGTGCTGCCTCTGCATCCGCTGTTGTATCTGCTGTTGTCTCAGTCTTTGCCGTGTCAGTGCTTCCCGATGTTGCTGTGTCAGCGCTGCTTCCGCATCCGTTTAACATTCCGATTACCATAGCTGCGCTAAGTAGCGTCCCCAATACTTTCTTTTTCATAGAAAAGAGTCCTCCTTCTCACTTGCGGCACCTGCCGCTTTCTTGTTTACGAGATCAGTATAGCAATCAGGATTTATGAAATACATACAAAATTCTACTGTCTACCACGAAAATTCTATACAATCTGTTAGATATAGACAGCAAAACGCCATAGACCTTTCAGTCTATGGCGTCATGAATACTTTCTGTTTCTCTATCTGATTTTCAAGCTAATCATCATATTCTACAGCCTTATCAAAGAGCTTCTTCACCTCTTCGTCAGGCTCCTTTGTACCGTGCAGCTTTTGGAGAGCTTTCAAAGCGGCGGCGAACGCCAGCGGGCGCAAGCTCTCGATCTCATTAAAGCGGGCGGCGAAATTGTCCGCACCGCCACTTGGGAGGTGATACCGCCATCAAGACCGTAAGCATCGGCTACATGGTACGCGCTCCCACCTCTGCACTTCCTATTCCCTTGCGGGCATTGCCCGCACAGCCGCCTTTTTTGATGAGGGCGGTTTTTTTCATGCACAAAAATATAAACACAAAAATTCAAGAGCCGCAAAGCGGCAGAAAGTGAGGTCAATCTATGACATTTTTCAATTCGGCAGTAGACGTATTGCAGACCCTTGTGATTGCACTGGGCGCAGGTTTTGGCATTTGGGGCGTTATCAACCTCTTGGAGGGCTATGGCAATGACAATCGTGCGACACGTTCGTAAGTGAAAAGCTTACGCACAGAGTCGAAGGACTATTACAAGTCCGAAACTTTGGAGAACTGACATTCCGATGAGTGAAATGAGGGAGTAACGCCCCGAAGCGCTCACACTGATACTCCGACTGGCATTAGCGTGCAACCGCAAAGTGTCAGAAGCTCGGCGAAGTCGGCAGAGAGTAGCCGTAAATATGGCTAACTTCCATATACGAAAGCTGTCCAGCGGTGGATGGTGCTACCTATATGTCGGGTGTCGGTTACCAATGGTCAGAATGTACGAAAGTACTGACGAACTTCCGAATGTACGAGTCTAAACGTTGATACTGTCGAAAGGCAGTAGCCCTTGCATGGGCGTGTCCGTGGATTAGTAAGATTGGTTGTTATGAAAGTCCATGCATTGTTACAGGCAATGCGGTTCTGCAGGACTGGACACAGGCTTAGAGGAAGGACCTAAAGGTAATCAAAGATAGGAATATCGGAACGTGGAAAGCTGGGAATGTGGAGGCTGTTGCAAGCCAATGATGCAGTAGACAGGAAAGGGTACACACCCATAACTGTCTTTTATCCCAGTGAGAGTAGGGGCACAGTACCGATGAAGCGGTGATAACAAACCGTGGAGGGATAGCCCCAAGTCGAATTCAACAAAACGAATGAATATACGATAAACGCAGCTTCGAGTATGACAAAAAAAAGCATCATACTCTACTTTTATATCATCTGTCGGCATTTTCTTATTTTCCTTGGAATATTGCAGAAGATTTTGATATTGATATAGGTAATCTACACCTGTTTTGAATAAAATGATGGTTTTACATCTCCCTCTGATTTTTCTTTGTATTTTCCTGCACTTCATGTTCCTGTCCACAACCTTCCATCTGTGCTTTTTTCTCAGCCAATCGAGCTTTTAAGGAAACTTTTACCGCAGATTGTTCCTGATTCTTCTTATTTGCTTCCCTCTGTGCTTTCTCTACACCATTATTCAGCACATTGTCAATCATGTTATAATTTTGTTCTTGCAATACCAACCCATATAGCGATTTATCTCCTGGATAAATTCTTCAATGCTATATTCATCCCAGTCATGTCCATAGAACATTTCTGTTTTGAGGTGACCAAAGAAGCCCTCACATGCAGAGTTATCAGAAGAACAACCTTTCTTGGACATGGATCGTGTAAGGTTTGCTTCTTCCATTATCTGTATCCATTCTGGCCAACGATAATGGCATCCCCTTCCTCATTGATAAGCTTGCACACAATCTTGTCTTTTACGTTATCAAAATCAGTAACCGCAGATACATCCATATCATGGTCAATATAATGTGCCTGATATATGGCTGCAATCTGCCCAAGCACATCATCCATCTCAGTGCCATCCTGTATCTGTTCAAAATACGAATTGAGATATATGGTAGGGGCAATATTACTTTCCTCTGTCCGAATTGTCAGACCGTCCAGAACACAGTCATTATTCTTTACAACCTGATGAACAGTAACCTCTGCATCTGCAAATTTCTCTGGTAAAAAGTCCTGTA
>Ga0129315_1000937_pt1 | contig 15116 bp, 15 predicted proteins | sample Cm827metagenome_FD_94432 | JGI IMG/M metagenome (GOLD analysis project Ga0129315, IMG submission 94432) | Eastern black-and-white colobus group fecal microbial communities from Wisconsin, USA - Cm827 metagenome | ecosystem: Host-associated > Mammals > Digestive system > Large intestine > Fecal...
AGATGAGATATCCCATGCGAAAGCAATAAGACCCCTTGAAGACGACGAGGTAGATAGGGCAGAGGTGGAAGTGCAGTAATGTATGGAGCTGACTGTCACTAATAGGTCGAAGGCTTGACCTGAATAGTTTGGGTTAAACGGATGAAAAAAGTATTTACCGTATGCGGTTTTGAAGGTACAACCTTCATATTCCTCGATAGCTCAATGGTAGAGCACTCGGCTGTTAACCGAGGGGTTGTTGGTTCGAGCCCAACTCGGGGAGTTTTGCTAAGAGGAATATGATTTATTTAGAATACGGCTCCATGGTCAAGCGGTTAAGACACCGCCCTTTCACGGCGGTAACAGGGGTTCAAATCCCCTTGGAGTCATTATCGGGGTGTGGCTCAGCTTGGCTAGAGCGCCTGGTTTGGGACCAGGAGGTCGCAGGTTCGAATCCTGTCACCCCGATCCGATAAATATGCGGGTGTAGTTCAATGGTAGAACACCAGCCTTCCAAGCTGGATACGTGGGTTCGATTCCCATCACCCGCTTTGCAACAAATAATATAATGGGCTATCGCCAAATGGTAAGGCAACGGACTCTGACTCCGTCATTTCAAGGTTCGAATCCTTGTAGCCCAGCTTGAAAGCAGTGGAAAATCCGCTGCTTTTATTTTTATGTTTTTATTTTAGAAATAAGTTGAATCTAAAGCTACAATGTTCTATAATTGGCAAGGTACCTCGATTGGAAATAAAAGGAGAAGGAAAATGCTCAGAGGAAAAACAGTTGTTTTAGGCGTAACAGGCAGTATTGCAGCTTATAAAATCGCAACACTGGCAAGTATGTTAGTAAAGAAGCAAGCCAGTGTACATGTAATCATGACAAAGAATGCAACGAATTTTATTAATCCCATTACCTTTGAGACCCTGACTGGACATAAATGCCTGGTAGATACTTTTGATCGTAATTTTGAGTTTCAGGTAGAGCATGTATCCCTGGCAAAGCAGGCGGATGTTGTGATGATTGCACCAGCCAGTGCCAATGTCATTGGAAAACTGGCACATGGCCTTGCAGATGATATGCTGACGACGACACTTTTAGCATGTAAATGTCCAAAGATAGTTTCTCCAGCCATGAATACAGCGATGTTTGAGAATCCAATCGTGCAGGACAATCTGAAAATACTGGAAAAATATGGATATGAAGTTATACAGCCTGCCAGCGGCTATCTTGCCTGTGGGGACACGGGAGCAGGAAAGATGCCAGAAGCAGAGACATTGTATCAATATATAGAGAGAACACTGGCAGATCCGAAGGATCTGATTGGAAAAAAAGTATTGGTTACTGCGGGACCTACCCAAGAGAACATTGATCCGGTTCGTTATATCACGAATCATTCATCTGGCAAGATGGGATATGCGGTAGCCAAAGCCGCCATGCTCAGAGGTGCTGATGTGACGTTGGTCAGTGGTCAGACTGCACTGACTCCACCGATGTTTGTAAAGTATGTGCAGATTACCACAGCTGAAGAAATGTACCAGGAAGTCATCAGCAGAAGTGATGAGCAGGACATTATTATCAAGGCAGCTGCGGTGGCAGATTATCGTCCGAAGACGGTCTATGAGAATAAAGTGAAAAAAAAGGAAGGCCAGATGGCAATTGAACTGGAACGGACCAGAGACATACTGGCTTACCTGGGTGAACATAAAAAAGAAAATCAGTTTTTGTGTGGATTTTCTATGGAAACGGAGAACATGATAGGTAATTCCAGAGCCAAATTACAGAAGAAGAATCTGGATATGGTGGCGGCCAACAATGTAAAAGTAGAAGGCGCCGGATTCCAGGGAGATACAAATGTAATGACTCTGATTACACAGGATCAGGAAATTGCCCTTCCATTAATGAGTAAGGAGGAGGCAGCGAATAAGATCCTGGATATAATAGCAACCCGTTAACCGGATTTTGGACAGAAACTGTCCGTCCATCACCGTATTGTATCCCCGAAGGGAACAGTAACAAGGAGGAAATTATGAGAAACACCAAAACAAGTAACATGACCATTATGGCACTGATGACAGCGGTATTACTGATCTTTGCCTGCACACCGATTGGTACCATCCCAATTGGACCATTATCCATATCAATGAATATGATACCGGTTGCGATCTGCGCTGTTGCAATGGGACCAGCCGGAGGAGCAGCAGCCGGAGCAATCTTTGGACTTTTAAGCTTTCTGCAGTGCTTCGGAATCGGTATTCCAAGTGGAATGGGTATCATCTTAGTGGGAATTAATCCATTTCTGGCATTTATTCAGAGATTTGTACCAAGACTGCTGGATGGGTTACTGTTGGGTTATATTTTCCGTGCAGTAAGCAAGAAAAATGTATATGTGGCATGTGCAGTTACCGGATTTTTTTCTGCATTTTTAAATACCGTATTTTTCATGACAGCACTGGTTCTGTTATTTGGTAATACCGAATATGTACAGGGACTGATTGCAGGAAGAAATATTATCGTATTTATCTGTGCCTTTGTAGGCGTAAATGCAGTAGTAGAAATGGTTGTAGCGACACTGATCACGGGAGCTGTGGGAAGTGCATTATTTAGAGCCAAAGTATTGAGCAGATAAAAGGAGAACGTCAATGATTCTGACCATAGATATCGGAAATACCAACATCGTGGTTGGTGGTATCGACAAAGATAAAACACATTTTATAGAGCGTATTTCAACGGTGCGAACCAAGACAGAATTGGAATATGCCATAGACATTAAGCTGCTTCTGGATATTAATAAGATTAAAGCAGATCAGATCGAAGGCGGAATTATCTCATCGGTAGTTCCACAGATCACGAACATTGTAAAGATCGCGGCAGAGAAGATTCTGAAAACGGAAGTCATGGTACTGGCTGCCGGAGTAAAGACCGGGCTGAACATCAAGATCGACAATCCAGCCCAGCTGGGTGCAGATCTGGTGGCCAATGCAGTAGCAGGGATTCACAATTATCCAGTACCACTGATTATCATTGATATGGGAACAGCCACCACACTTTCTGTAGTCGATGAGAAAAAACAGTACATAGGGGGCATGATTCTCCCGGGACCACGAATTTCGCTGGATGCACTGACGGCCAGAGCTTCACAGCTCAGCGGTATCAGCCTGGAAGCACCAAAGAACATCGTAGGTAAGAATACCATTGAATGTATGAAAAGCGGTATTGTATACAGCAATGCTGCAGCTATGGACGGAATGATTGAGCGAATCGAAGAAGAGATCGGATGCAAGGCAACGGTAGTAGCCACTGGTGGACTGGCCAAGAGCATTATTCCACATTGCAAACGAGAAGTGATTCTGGATGAAGAACTGATGCTGAAAGGGCTCTATATCATCTATGAAAAAAACAAACAGTAAGTAAAAGCAATAGAAACGAAGAAAAGACTGTACATTCTTACATGAAATCATGTGAAAAGTACAGTCTTTTTTATCGTTCATAAAATGAAAAGTTGACAATTTTCTGATAACGTGTTATTGTTTCAAAAGTGAATAGTTCAATATTGAAATAATAACATGGAAAGGAGTCAACATGAATCAGTTACTTTTTATGATCCACAATTCTCTGGAATTGTATGAAAGTCTCTGCCAACCGGTGTGCAGAGAATGTGGCATTCCGCAGACAGCGCTGGATATCTTGTTGTTTCTGGCCAATAATCCGGAGTATTATACAGCGCGGGATATCTGTCGTGTCAGAGGAATCAAGGCGAATCTGGTCTCTTTCCATGTGGAGAAGCTGGTGCAGGAGGGATATCTGGAACGGGAAGCCATACCAGGCGACCGGCGTCAGGTGAGACTGCTTCTGACTGAGAAGGCAGATCTTGTGATTGCGCAGGGAAGAGCGGTGCAGCAAAACTACCGGGAGATCCTGACAGATCATATCGCACCATCTGATCTGGAGACATTTCAGCGATGCATGGATACCATTCGTCAGAACATTGAGCAGGCGAAAAAGAGCAGTGCAAAAGGAAAATCAGAAAAAGGGGATAAGAAAAGATGAATCTGTTTATAACTATCTTAGTGACATTTTTTGCCGGTATGGGTGCCGGTCTGGGAACCGGGTTTGCCGGTATGAGTGCGGCCGCAGTGATCAGTCCTATGCTGATTACCTTTCTGCATATGGATCCATATATGGCAGTGGGGATTGCGTTGTCATCGGATGTACTGGCCAGTGCGGTATCTGCCTATACCTATGGGAAAAATAAGAATCTGGACATTAAAAATGGTGTCATTATGATGTGCAGTGTCCTGATATTTACAGTAGTGGGAAGTTTCATTGCCAGTCTGGTACCGTCCAGAACCATGGGAGGATTTTCCACAGTCATGACCTTTTTCCTTGGTGTGAAGTTTATTGTAAAACCAGTTATGACCACAAAGGAAAGCATGCAGGCAGTATCAGCGAAAAAGAGAGCCATGCAGTCAATTATCTGCGGTATGCTGATTGGATTTATCTGTGGATTCGTTGGAGCAGGCGGCGGTATGATGATGCTTCTGATCCTGACCAGTGTACTGGGATATGAACTGAAGACCGCAGTGGGAACCAGTGTTTTCATTATGACATTTACTGCACTTACAGGGGCGGTATCTCATTTTGCTATTGGTGGTTCACCAGACTGGATGGTCTGGACGCTGTGCGTAGTATTTACCTTTATCTGGGCACGAATTGCAGCTGTTTTTGCCAATAAGGCAGAGCCAAAGACACTGAATCGTGCGACGGGTGTCGTTCTGGTGATTCTTGGAGCAGTCATCTTCATTTTCTCCATGCTCTCATAAAATACTTTTCATGCCGTTGGAATCGTGATAGAATGAGTACGGTTCAGATTCAAAATGTCAGAAAATGGATCTGGACCGTACTTTTTTTGCTTATAAGTATACGAGTGGAAAGGAACTACGATACATGAATGTATTTGATATTATAGGCCCGGTGATGATCGGTCCGTCTTCCAGCCATACGGCAGGAGCGGTACGTCTGGGCCGTGTGGCATGGCAGATTCTGGAGGATAAACCAGTAAAGGCAGTGATTGAACTGTCAGGATCTTTCGCCCAGACATATAAAGGACATGGAACGGATAAAGCATTAATTGCCGGCATCATGGGAATGGATTCGTATGATGAACGGATTCGTTGTTCACTGGAACTGGCCAGAGAGCAGGGACTGGAGTATGAGTTTCATGAAGTGAATATACCAGACGCACATCCCAATACCGCACATATTTTCCTTTATGGGGAGAGTGGAAAGACGGCAGATATTCAGGGAGCTTCTGTGGGAGGCGGCAACATTCTGGTGGAGAAGATCAATGGAATGGATGTGGCCTACACAGGACAGAGTACCACCATTCTGGTTCGCCATTACGACCGGCCGGGAGCGATCGCAGCGGTAACGAATTTTATGGCATATTCAGATGTGAATATTGGAAACTTCCGTCTGTCCAGACAGAAAAAAGGTGGAGAAGCCATTATGACCATTGAGATTGACGGAGCAGCACCAGAGGGACTGACTGCGCAGCTGAAGGTACTGCCACATGTGATCAGTGCGATTATTCTGAAAGTGATATAGGAGCAGTTATGGAATATTTGACAATACAGGAATTGGTAGAGACAGCAGAGAAGAAGAAAATGAGCATCGGAGCGGTGATACTGGAAGATCAGGCTGTGCAGATGGAGCAGAGCAAAGAAAAACTGCTCTCCCAGATGGAGGAGAATTTTCGTGTCATGGAAAAAGCAGTGGAGAGTGGAATGGATCCAGAACTTCGGTCTACTTCAGGACTGACCGGGGGTGATGCCTGGAAGATGATGCAGTATGCCAAAAAGGGCGGTATCACAGGCAGTTTTATGACAAAAGCGATGGCCAGAGCACTGGCAGTATCTGAATATAATGCAGCCATGGGGAAGATCGTGGCTGCGCCAACTGCAGGCTCCTGCGGTATCATGCCGGGGTGTCTGGTGACTATGATGGAAGCGCATCAGATTCCGAGAGAAAAAATCATAGAAGGTATGTTTACGGCAGCCGGATTCGGTATTGTGATAGCCAAAAGAGCCAGCATTGCCGGAGCACAGGGCGGCTGTCAGGCAGAGTGTGGTTCCGCAGCAGCGATGACCGCAGCAGCATTGACAGAAATCATGGGTGGAACGCCAAAGCAGGCAGCAGATGCTTGTGCCATGGCAATCAAAAATCAGCTTGGACTGGTATGCGATCCGGTGGCCGGATTGGTGGAGATCCCATGCATCAAGCGAAATGTGGGAGGCATCATGATTGCTTTTTCGGCGGCTGATATGGCACTGGCTGGAATGGAATCCAAGATTCCGGTGGATGAAGTCATCGATGCCATGAAGGAAGTGGGAGACAGCATGCCATGTGCCATGAAGGAGACGGCATTGGGAGGTCTTGCCAATACACCGACGGCAAAGCGGATGAAAGAACAGGTCTTCGGGAAGAAGGAAGCGTAAAGGTATAGATAAGTTGAACATAAGAAAATACCCTGTGGAGCATGTGCAGACAATATCCACAGGGCATTTTTGTGTCAGGACAAAAGTCACAGACTCTTTTTACAGACTTTCTTTTTTGCTGTACAGATCAATCAGACGGAGCAGAATGTCCACATTCTTTTCCAGAGCCTGAATAGCTACCAGTTCAAAACGGCCATGTGCATTTTCATAACCGGCACTGATGTTCGGGCATGGGAGACCTTTCTGAGACAGGCATGCACCGTCTGTACCGCCACGCATTGGGATTGCGTGCATCTCTATGCCACAATCAGCCATAGCCTGTTTCGCATAATCAATCATATATGGTACTTTCATGATGGCTTCATACATGCTGGAGTATTTTCCGGTGTAAGAAGATTCTACGGTACCTGCTCCGTATTTTTCATTTAAAGCAGCCACGCATTTTTCCACATATTCATGTCTTTCCTGGAAACGTTTCTTGTCATGGTCACGAATCAGGCAGCGGAGGAATGCTTTTTCCACAGTTCCCTCAAACTTAATTGGATGGAAATAACCCTCCCGATTTTCTGTATGCTGAGGACGTTCCAGTGCAGGAAGCATATTCATGAATTCACCACCGATTTCGATGGCATTTTTCATAATATTTTTCGCTGTTCCAGGATGTACATTTAAGCCGTGAATGTTCAGATGCACTTCTTCTCCGTTGAAGTTCTCATAAATAAAATCGCCGAGGCCATCACCATCCAGAGTATAGGCAATGTCTGCACCGAAACGTTCAATGTCGAATTTGTGAGCACCAAGAAGGCCGACCTCTTCGTCACAGGTGAAACCAATCTGGATTGGTCCGTGAGGAAGTTCTGGATGTTTGCAGAAGTATTCAGCCATGGTCATAATAGAAGTAATAGCTGCCTTGTCATCTCCGCCCAGCAGAGTGGTACCGTCTGTCAGGATCAGATCCTGTCCAACATACATGGCCAGGCGAGGATATTTTGCTGCTTCCATAACAATATTCTGTTCTTTATTTAATACGATGTCTCCGCCTGGATAGTTTTCCAGAACCCATGGCTTTACATCGGTACCACTGGCATCCGGAGCAGTATCCATATGGCCAAGGAATCCGATAGAAATGCCACCGCCATTTGGCAGGGTAGATGGAATAGTGCCGTATACATTACAGAAATCATCGTGAGTGACGTTCTGAAGTCCGATGTTCTTCATTTCTTCTTCCAGCATATGAGCCAGATCCCACTGTTTTTCTGTACTTGGAACGGTAGCTGCGCCATTCTGAGACTGAGTATCTACTTTGGCGTAACGGATAAAACGTTCTTTTACCTGATCGTAAAACTGTGACATAATTGTCTCTCCTTTAGTAAATAAAATTAGTATTGATATGCCACTTTTTATGACAAACAGATTGACAGAAAAGTGTCATACAATATAATTATACACCCATGTGCTAAAAGCGCAAGAAGAAGTTATGGGGCTGCTGGTCACGGAGTGAACAGTAACGTTGTAGCTGATAGAAAAACAGATGTATGACATTGACAGATGCCACTTTAGTGTGTTAAAATTTATACAGTCCGCTTCATTTACAAGCAAGCATTATAAAGGAGGAGAAAAATGAGCAGAAAAGGACTTATGAGATTTTTAATCGCTGCAGCAGTATCTGCAACTGCGCTGTTCGGAAGTATGAGTGTTTCCGCAGCAGAGACTACCCAGGATACGCTGACTGTAGCAATGGGATCCGATGCAACCAGTATCGACCCGGTAGCTGTATGTAATGTATATTCATCCAACATTATGGCGCAGATCTATGACACACTGATTGATGTGGCAGAAGATGGTACCGTAACACCGAGACTTGCAGAGAGCTATGAAGTGTCAGATGATGGACTTACCTATACTTTTAAGATTCGTCAGGGCGTAAAGTTCCACAATGGAGATGAATTAAAGGCAAGTGATGTAGCATACTCACTGAAGCGTGCACAGGCCAGTGCAGCAGTAGCTCACATCTTTGGAGACATCGATCCGGACAGCTTTGAAGTACCGGATGATTACACAGTATCTTTTAAACTTCAGCAGCAGAATACCGGTTTCATCGCAGGTCTTGCCAATACAGGTGCCAGCATTGTTCCAGAAGCTGTTGTAGAAGCAGAAGGCGATAACTTCGGAAGCAACCCAATCGGTACCGGCCCATTCAAGTTCGTAAGCTGGACCAAGAATGACACTATCGAACTGGAACGTAATGATGATTACTTTGGAGAAGAACCGGCACTGTCCAAGATCACATTCCGTATCATCACTGAAGCAACCAACCGTGCTATCGAACTGGAGAGCGGCGGTGTAGATATGGCATTTGATATTTCTACCAACGATATCAGTCGTGTAGAAGACAACAGCAATCTTCAGTTGATCCGTAAGGTAGATAACCAGACTACTTTCCTTGCATTCAACTGCGAGAAAGAGCCATGGAATAACCCGGATGTACGTCAGGCTATCTCTTATGCACTGGATACCACAGCAATCTGTAACGCAGTATGGCGTGGAGTTGGTGCACCAGCAGCAGGCCCGATCGCACCGAACGTAAAATATCACGATAACGATCTGACACCACATGAATACAATGTAGAAAAAGCAAAAGAACTGCTGGCAGCAGCAGGTGTTCAGGAAGGTCAGAAGCTGGTGATTTCTACTAATGAACGTCAGGAAAGAATTGATATGGCTACTATTATTCAGAGCCAGTTAAAGGAAGTTGGCATCGATGTTGAGATCGAAGTACTGGAGTGGGGCGCACTTCTGGACAAGGCTGACAGACGTGAACAGGATGCGATCATGGTAGGATGGACTTGCCAGACAGCAGATCCGGATATGGCTGTATACGCTGTATTCCATACACAGTCCAATGGACAGGTTGGTAACAACTATGCAAACTTCAGCAGTGAAAAAGTAGATGAACTGCTGGAAAAAGGAAGATCTATGCCAGACTCTGATGACAGAGAAGCAGTTTACAAAGAGCTGCAGGAAGAGATCGTAGCAGAAGCTCCATGGGTATTCCTGAACAATGGTGAAGTAGTAGTTGGTGCAAAAGCCAACATGAAGGGATTTGAACCTACCGCATTTGGTTATCATCCATTATACAACATTTACTTCGAGTAAAAGTTGTTGGAAAAGAGCAGATTTGCAACGGGGGAAGCTGCAGCTTCCCCTTTTCCAATGAGAAAAACAGAAAGGAAAGACGTCTATGCTAAAATATGTAGGTAAGCGTTTATTAATGATGATCCCGGTATTACTGGGCGTTACCTTTATCATATTTTCTATGCTGTACATCACTCCTGGCGATCCGGCCAGACTGGTACTGGGCGATTCGGCTTCTCCGGAAGCAGTAGAGCAGTATCGGGAAGAACAGGGACTCAATGATCCGTTCCTGGTACAGTATGGAAGATATATGAAGAACCTGATTCTCCATGGAGATCTGGGAACTTCTTATTCCACAAAGAAGCCGGTAATTGATCTGATCAAAGACTGTTTCCCGGCTACGGTAAAACTGGCATTTTGTTCTATGTTATTTGCATTGGTTCTGGGGATCCCAATTGGAATTATCTCAGCGATCAAGCAATATTCCATCTTTGATATGTGTTCCATGGCCTTTGCTTTGCTGGGTATTTCCATGCCGGTATTCTGGCTGGGCTTGTTGCTGACGCTGCTGTTCTCTGTAAAGCTGGGCTGGCTGCCATCATCTGGATTTAACACACCGCTCCATCTGATCCTGCCAGCTGTATCTCTGGGTGCGCAGTCTGTAGCGGTTATCACTCGTATGACCAGATCCAGTATGCTGGAAGTCATCAACATGGACTATATCAAGACAGCAAGAGCGAAAGGTCTTCATGAGAAAACCGTTATTATCAGACACGCATTGGGAAATGCGCTGATCCCGATTATCACATCTGCAGGTCTGCAGTTTGGTACTCTGCTGGGTGGAGCAGTTCTGACAGAGTCTATTTTCTCCATTCCTGGAATCGGACGACTGATGGTAGACTCCATCAAGATGCGTGATTTTCCTACGGTACAGGGCGGTGTGCTGATCATTGCACTGGCGTTCAGTATTGTAAACCTCCTGGTTGACCTGTTATATGCATTTGTAGATCCGCGTATCAAAGCGCAGTATAAGTAGGAGGAGAGTACATATGGAAAAGAAAAAGAAATTTGCCCAGCTGGGCGATATATGGAAACGCCTTCGAAAAAACAAACTGGCGGTATTGGGACTGATTATTATCGTTATTATTTTCTTAGTAGCGATTTTTGCCAACTTTATTGCACCGTACAGCTATGACCAGCAGGATCTGCTGAGCTGCTTCCAGGGACCAAGTGCACAGCACTGGTTTGGAACAGATGAGTTTGGACGTGATATTTTCAGCCGTGTGGTATACGGTACCAGAATCTCTCTGCTGATCGGTTTCGTAGCAGTAGCTATTGCTATGGTGATTGGTGTGCTCCTTGGAGCATTTTCCGGTTACTATGGAGCAACCGTAGACAACGTTATCATGCGACTGATGGATATTCTGTTATCCATTCCACAGATCATTCTGGCGATTGCCATCGTGGCAGTACTGGGAAATGGTCTGTTTAACCTGATGCTTGCAGTCGGTATTTCCTCGATTCCGCATTATGCCAGAATTGTGCGTGCATCGGTACTTTCTGTAAAGGATCAGGAATTTATTGAAGCAGCCAAAGCGGCAGGATCATCGGATCTGCGTATTATTTTCAAACACATTATTCCAAACTGTCTGGCACCGATCATCGTTCAGGCTACCTTAGGTGTGGCAATGGCGATCCTGACAGCGGCCGGACTTAGCTTTGTTGGACTGGGTATTTCCCCGCCAACTCCGGAATGGGGTTCTATGCTTTCTTCCGCAAGAAGCTATATTCGAGACTATGCTTATATGACCATGTTCCCGGGTCTTGCGATCATGATCACTATCTTTGCCCTGAATGTACTGGGTGACGGACTTCGTGATGCACTGGATCCGAAGCAGAAGAAATAGGAGGAGAGGAATATGGCTAACGAGAAAAAGAATTTACTTGAGATCCGTGACCTGACGGTGGAATACCATACCAACGGTGGTGTGGTACATGCAGTCAACGGATTGAATCTGGAGGTGGCACAGGGGGAGACTCTTGGATTCGTGGGGGAAACCGGTGCCGGAAAAACAACAACTGCTCTGAGTATTCTGAATCTGCTTCCTCGTCCACAGGGCAAGGTACTGAGTGGATCTGTAAAATATAACGGAGAAGAGATTTTAAATAAATCCAACAAAGAGATGACCCGTATCCGTGGAGAAAAGATCTCCATGATCTTCCAGGATCCGATGACATCTCTGAACCCGGTTATGACGGTAGGAGATCAGATCGCAGAAGGAATTCGTCTGCATGAGCATCTGAATAAAGCAGACGCTCATAAAAAGGCACTGGAGATGCTGGAGACCGTAGGTATCCGTCCAGAGCGTGCTTCTGATTATCCACATCAGTTTTCCGGTGGTATGAAGCAGCGTGTAGTTATCGCTATTGCGCTGGCCTGTAATCCGGAACTGCTGATTGCTGATGAACCGACCACTGCACTGGATGTAACGATTCAGGCACAGATGCTGGAGCTGATGAAGGGACTGAAGGATCAGTACGATACTTCTATGATTATGATTACTCATGACCTGGGGATTGTGGCTGAGATCTGTGATAAAGTAGCAATTATGTATGCAGGAAATGTGGTAGAATATGGCGATAAAGTGGATATCTTCACACCGGAAAAACCGCACCATCCATATACTGTTGGACTGTTTGATTCCATTCCAGATATCTATCATGAACAGGAAGAACTGAAGATCATCAAAGGTCTGACACCGGATCCGACCAATCTGCCGTCCGGATGTACCTTCCACCCGAGATGTCCGTATGCCTGCGAAGAATGCAGCAAACAGGTACCGAAGCATCTGGAAGTAGAACCTGGACATACGATCAGCTGTCACAGATTTGATGATACAAAGGAGGTGAAGTAAATGGCAGAGACGATCCTTGAAGTAAAGAATCTGAAGAAATATTTTAAGACCAAAAAAGGAATGCTGCATGCACTGGATGATGTGAGTTTTTCTATCAATCAGGGAGAGACCCTTGGTCTGGTTGGAGAATCCGGATGTGGTAAGTCCACCACCGGCCGTGCCATTTTAAGACTTCATGAGCCGACCAGCGGAGAAGTATTGTTCCGTGGTACCGATGTAGTAAAGCTGAACGCAGCGCAGATGAAGGAAATGAGAAAGAAAATGCAGATCGTATTCCAGGATCCGTATTCTTCTCTGAATCCGCGTCTGAACATTGAAGAGTTGATCTCAGAGCCGCTGCTGGTAAATAAGGTATATGATAACAAGACAGATCTGTACAATCGTGTACATGAGGTTATGGATATTGTAGGTCTGGAACGCAGACTTTCTACTTCTTATCCACATGAGCTGGACGGTGGAAGAAGACAGCGTATCGGTATTGCCCGTGCTCTGTCTATTAATCCGGAATTTATTGTTATGGATGAACCGGTATCCGCACTGGATGTGAGTGTGCAGGCCCAGATCCTGAACCTGATGAATCAGCTGAAGAAGGATCTGGGACTGACCTATCTGTTTATTTCCCATAACCTGAGCGTCGTAAAGCATGTCAGCGACCGTATTGCAGTTATGTACCTTGGTAAAATTGTGGAGATGGCAGATTACAAAGATATCTTTGACAATCCACTGCATCCATATACTCAGGCACTGTTGTCAGCGATCCCGATTCCAAGACTGGACGTGGAAAAACGCCAGCGTATTATTCTGGAAGGAGACGTACCGAGCCCGGTCAATCCACCGGAAGGCTGTCGTTTCTGCGGACGCTGCCGTTTCCGCAAAGAGGGATGCGACAAGAATGAACCAAAGCTGGTAGATGTTGGAAACGGACATCTGGTAGCGTGCCATCTGGTAGCAGATAAATAAAAAATATAGAGAAATCCAAAGCCGGAATACTTTTGCAAAGTGCAGAAGTATTCTGGTTTTTTACATGGTTTACAAAAGCAGATAGAATGTTATAGTATGGAAACAGAGTATGATGATATGGAAGGATAATAGAAATGGACAGCAGATCAGATAGTGGATTTCTGAATATACTGATTCAGATAGGAGAAGCGCTGCAGAACAGCGGGGCGGAGATTTACCGGGTGGAGGATACCCTGAACCGTATCGGTTATGCCTATGGTGCAGAAGAGATGAATGTGTTCGTGATTACCTCCAGCATTATCATTACCATGAAGATGCCTGGAAAGGAGCCATTGACCCAGACCAGAAGGCTGAAGAAGTCTGGCGGAAATGATTTTGTAAAGCTGGAGGAGTTGAACGAACTGAGCAGACAGATCTGCAGCGGCCGGATATCGGTGGAAGAGTTCGAACAGCAGCTGGATCAGATCTTATCCACTGCCACCAGAGGGAAAATGCTGCTGCTGGGGAATGTGCTGGCAGCGGCCAGTTTTGCCGTATTCTATGGCGGCAGTATCTGGGACTTTCTGATTGCCGGATTGATGGGAGCAGTAATCTGGCTGCTGGAAACTTATATGGAACCAATCTGTCTGAATTCTGTGGCTTATCAGATTGCGGCATCGTTCTTAAGTGGTGTGGGAATCTGTGTGGTCAGCAGAATCTTCCCGATATTGCATATGGACAAGATCATGATCGGTGATATTATGCTGCTGATACCGGGACTGATGTTCACCAATGCCATCCGGGATGTTCTGCTGGGAGATACCATATCGGCCAGTATGAGACTGATCGAGGCGTTACTGCTGGCGGCGGCGCTGGCACTGGGATTTTTTGCGGCCATCTGGCTGGTAAGGGGGATCTGGTAAATGAATGTAATTATACAACTTCTCACAGGTGCGGCAGGCTCTGTGGGATTTGGACTCATCTTTCATATTAATAAAAGATATCTTCCGGTGGCAGCAGTGGGAGGCGCACTTGGCTGGCTGGCTTACTTGTTATTGTCCCATCACGGGAACCATATCTTTGTATCTATGTTGGTGGCCAGCTTCTGCGTGGCCATCTATGCAGAGATCCTGGCCCGGCTATACGGAGCACCATCCACGCCGTTTTTTGTGACCTCCGCCATTCCACTGATACCAGGAAGCACTCTGTATTACTGTATGAGTGCACTGGCAGAGGGTAATACTGAACTGGCAGAAAAATATGGAAGCCAGACCTTCCTGTGTGCACTGGGGATCGCCGGGGGAATGGCCATCGCCTGGTGCATCTGCGATCTGACCAGGAAAATGAAACGGTAGGCATTAGCATAGCTAATATCTAGAGACTATTTTCAATGTCATTTAGTTAAGGCATTGGAGAGACGCTCCTTCCAGAGCAAGGTATATAGAAAATAGGTACCCTGCTCTTTTTGGTGGGGGATTTTGTAAAAAAATGAAAAAAGCTGTTGACAAATGCTGGAACGGATGATAATATAATGAAGCTGTCTGAGAGAGACAGCAAGAAACACAAAGGTTCAATCGAAAGATTGAAAAATAAATAAAAAAGTTGTTGACAAACTTAAAAAGCAGTGATATGATATAAAAGTTGCTGCTGA